>ERZ772987.57-NODE-57-length-20262-cov-7.01524_pt1 | contig 20262 bp, 29 predicted proteins | sample MGYA00511129_ERZ772987 | MGnify/ENA primary metagenome ERZ772987 (study PRJEB29015, sample SAMEA2738058) | human oral metagenome | biome: human oral; feature: human-associated habitat; material: saliva | place: China | collected 2222 ...
CCCGCCCGCTCATGATGACTAGGCCGAAATTCTGCAAACGCTGCCAGCCTTGAACAGTGCCTATTTCTGCTTGTGGTAGGGCGGCTGTCTTTTGTTGGCGTGTGATTTTGTCTTTAAACTTGATAATCCGATAATACGCGCCGTCATTGTCTTGCCCCGTGCCTATGATGTCGATAGGGTCGGAAAGGAATTGCGGCTCTGCTTCGATAACATCTCCGTCTTTGTCGGTTCTAACGTTTACCCACCATACGCCCCGATTGTCGATTTCAAAGTGAGGGCGCGGGCGGAATGGCTCGATATTCTCAAGGTTGTAGTCGTTGGGGCTTTCCTGCTTAGCTGTTTCGGTATTTTTCATGCTGTCTGTCCTCCGAAATGATTGTCTGATTGCTTTTTCTCGTTCAGTTCGTCCAGTGCGTCATAGCCTGGCGTTTTGCTTTTCAATACTTTTGCCCTGATTCCTTGCTTAAAGGCTCGCATTGCTAATTTATTAGCGGCGTTACAACCAACGGGGCGCGGTATGTCGTTATCGGCAATAATTGCAATTTCCTTGATACCGTCCGGAAAGTGAAAATTAGTCATGCCGCTTGTACTTAAGGCCGCGTATAAGCCCCAATCGTAAGCCTTGTACAATTCGCGGGCGGCTAGGGCGGTTTCTATTCCCTCTGCAATGACAAGACGGCCATTTTCAGGAATCGGGAACAAGTGGACGGCTTGCCCCGATATGCTGCCTTGCTTACGGTTTCGCATTTTCTTGGCTGGTAATGCTTCGCCTGTTACAGGGTCTTTGATTGCCAGTTTCTGATAGCGCGGGGCGTGTAGTCCGTCCTCTCCGCATGGTTTGTCATAGCTAGGCTGTAAATAGGTTAGATGTAAGCCTTGTAGCTCTTCGTCCATATCGCGGATAGCGCAAACCATACAGGGGAAACTACCAAGCAGAAGCGGCTTATCTTCGCCTGTTGTCCAATAGTCTTTTTCAGGTAGAAAACGGACGTTTTCGGGTAAATGCGCCATCTCCAAACCGCGTGATTTCAAATACTGGATAACGGGGGAATCGGGGCGGATAGGCTCTGTGCTTCCCCATAATGCGGCCAGTTGCTCGATTTGGTCTTTTTCGGGGCATGGTTGCGCTTGTGGGCATGTTGGCGGTATCGGCAAAGGGTCTGCATTGTCCATGCCTAAAACGCCTGAAACCTGCTTTAAGGCCGTCTGAAAATCACACCCGAAAAAGTGCATTACCAAGCCGAAACCATCGCCCGCGCCGTTGTTGTAATGGCTGCAAATGAATGTGCCGTTTCCGTCCTTGTCGTCATATCTGAAACGGTCTTTCCCTCCACACGCGGGGCAGGGCTGGTGTTTGTTTTTCAGGTATCGCGGGTCTATGCCGATAGCGGCGTGAATTTCCGGCCAGCGGTATTGCGCGGCTGCTTTAATGTCTTGGTATGTTGGTTTCATTGCTCTGCCTCCTCTGATACTGGCTCTAAAACAATTCCTGCTGTTGGGTCGATTTCCCATATTGCGGGCGTTTCCTGCTCTAGTTGCTCCGTGTCGGCGTGGGCGGGCTGGTTACAGGCTCGGACTACCAAAGCCAAAAGCAACACCCAAAACACCAGCAAGGCGCGGTTAAGATACCGGCGGAAACGGTCGGATTTATTGGTCTGTTTCATGGTTTTATCCTTTGCTCTGCCTCTAGTGTTTCAAAACATGAATCTAATAAAATCAATTAGTTATGAAAACACTAGGGCGAAGTTTGCCCTATGCCGTCTGAAATAGGCGGCATAAAGGCGGGTAAATTTCAGGGAATAAGAGGGCTTAGCCGTCTGAATCGTCAGGGCGCGGGATGGGGTCGGTTTTGAATATATCCCGCAAGCTCGGATGATAAATCGAAAGATTCCAAGTTTTCCGCATGGGGGACTAGGGTTTGAATGACTGTGGCAAGGCGTGCCGCGCTTCCGCTCGCACTTATGGGGGAGTTGCGGACGGAATGGGCGGCCATGTTGTCGCAAATGGTGTCGATGATTGCGCCCGTATTGGCGATAAATTCGCCGCCGTAATACAGCGCGTCCATGATGCGGTTTGCCAGCTCTAAAGGGATGGTTATCGTTTGGGCTTGATTTTGAATGGTTTGGATTTGGGTAGAAATGGAAGATTGCATTTGAATGCTCCTAGTTGTTTTGAGATTTGAGAATGCCCGAAAAGGGGGCGGTGCTCTCTCCTGCAACTAGTCAGGCGTGGCCGTTACCGTTACCACACACCGCCATAAACTTTGATATGCCGTCCAAAGCCTGTGAATAGCTTCAAACGCCATAAGAGAAAATGGCGATAAAAAAATCCCGCAAGCCGTGCGGAATTTCGGCTAGTTGTTTTAGAGAGAACCTTAATTCTGCTTCTCAAAGCTCAATCTGTCAAATAGTTTTTTACAGGATTGGGCGATTTAACATTAGATTCTGTCCAATGCTGTAATAAGAATGACGGCATAGCACGTCTTGTCAGTGTCTTTACCTGTAACGGCGGCAATGTCTGCAAGTGTTACCGCCTCCCATTTGCCCCTATGTGTCTTAAGAGCTAAGTCCAAGATCGCTTTTTTCTCTTCCTCTTTGAGTGATTCCACAATCGAAGATACATAACTTTTCGGCTTTTCCTGTATTTCCGCCTCTGCCTTGATTTCCGCTTTATCCACTAATAAGCCAAGCATTTTGGCCTTGCCCATCGTTGCCGATACTGCCGCGCTGCTTTGCGGTGTTGGGGCTGTCAGTGCCGCCGCTCGTGCCTGCTCCAGTTCGTGTAACAGGTCGTCCACTGTTACCGCGTGGCGTTGCCGTGCCTCTGCCTTGAGGTTATCTACCATCGCGGAAATATCGGGGGTTTGTAGCAGCTTATAGGCTTCATTCGTTACCGTTTCGGGCTTCATGTTGTCGGTGTTGTAGGCTTGCCGGTATGCTTCGCTTGCATTGCCTGTTTCCACATACAGGCGGGCAAACTGTTCTTGCTTTGGTGTCATGTCCTTACTCCTTTCAAAAAGCCGCCCAATAGCTGTTTTATGCCTTTGGGCGGCTGTTTGGGTGTTGCTACTTCAAGCTATTAAAAACCGCTTCTTTTTCTTTCTCCATGTCTTTAAAAATGTCGAAAATAGCGTTTTCTTCCCCGCCGGTGTTGTCCATCATGTTGAAGAAGCCAGGCAAACGTAAATCAATTATTCGATTTGGCATGGATTCTCCATAGGTCGGGCAATCAGGCCGCAAACCGTTTTCCTGAAGATTCGTTCTCATTTCAACGGCGGCCTTACCGATCCCTACCAGTTTCGCGGCGGCTTTGGCATAGGCGCGGGCGGCCTCCAAATATTCAGGCAAGTGGGTCTCTTCAATACCGGCAATAAACATTTCATAGCGGGAAACGGCCAGCAAATTGCGAAGCTCTGAAATACGGCTCAGATGTTGGCGGCGGTCATTAAACAGGCTTTCCAACAGTTCTTTTTGTACTTCCAGCACATCGGCGGCGCGGTCTGCCTCTTCTCGCTTGGCGGCAATCTCTGAATCAAGCTCTTTGGCTTCTTCGGTGTTTGGGGGTTTGCCCATCTTCAATAAATCGGCAAATATTCCTTTGCGCTTGCTTCTCAGCCCCGCAAATTCATTGATTACCGCCTCCGCCTCTGAAACACCGGCTTCAGCCGCTTCAATTTGGGCGGTCAGTTCACTGCATTTATCCTCTTCCTCTTTCAGTAATTTTTGACGGGTTGCAAAAACTGTTTTTACATATTCAATATTCATATTTAAAGCTCCTGATTTAATTGATTAATACAAACCGTCCACGCTTCACGGTTTCCCCAAATTGGTTTGTTACTTCTTCCATCACGGTAATGATTTCACGCCCCGCCCTGCGAAGCTCCATAATGCGTGTGTTGTAGCTAAGTATGCCCATCTGTGAAAGCTCCCATGACGTGGCACTTCCTTTTCTCAATCGGGCTAAAACTCGCTCTCTTTGGCTTGGCGTTTTGGGCTTGTGGTTGGTATAATCAGTTTTCATCAGATTTTTTCCTCCGTGCCGTCTGAATAGCCCTCTATTCAGGCGGTTTTATTTTGACTAAAGGGATAGATTCCCGCTGATTCTTCGCGCGGGCGCGTATTGCTCCGAAAACTCCTATTCTTCGCGTTTGGCTGCCAGTTTGTTGAGATACTCTTCAATCTCGCTTGCAAGCCAGCCGGTAATGTTGGCGGAAAGTTTGATAGGCTTAGGAAAATCAGGGCGGTAATGGCGGCTTTTAGGATTTACCCAATTCCAAATAGTGGCTTTTGAAACACTAAAAGTGCGTGATAGGCTATCCACTCTTAAAACGGCATTTGTCATTTTTTCTTCCTTTCTGCGGGTTTAACAGGGTTGTTCAATGTGCAGAAATAATATCCATTTAAAATGTTCTAAGTGAGTGATGAAAAACATCTTTTTTTTACATGTTTCATATAGTGTGAAAATCCTTTTTTCTATTGCATTTTCGTATCATGTAAAAAACGCGCCTTTTTAAGGGCGCGTTTTATTTTTTTGTTTTGATTACCGTGTTATGATCTTGGCTGTCTATCGCTTACAAATGATATTTCTTGTCGTCCGCCGTGCTGCTCTTGTAGTTCGGCGGCTCTTTCTTTTCGATATAGTTCAAGCTGTTCGTCTATTTTTTTTCTACTCTCTTTGCTTAAGTGTTTTCGTATTGTTTGAACATCAGGATAATTGTCCAAGCCTGCCAAAGGTTTGAGAATGTCAAAAATGCGGGTAATTAGCCCGATTTTCAGATTCATTACATCAATATCTAAGCAATACCGGAAAACCTGGTATATCCTCCTTAAAAGTATTTGTGTTTTCCCGCTTCCTCCATGCGTTGGATAACAGACAAGATAAATCAGGCTTTGATTAATTTCTTCTATCCTTTTATCTGCCTCCCTTTGAAACACATATTCTTCCTCTTTGTTTCTAAAACCTCCCCTTAATTTTATTCCCCGTTTTTCTAATTGAAAGCCCTGAATATATCTTTTTAAAGCCTTTTTTGCCGTTATTATTTTCTTTGGTATTGTTGAAGCTGCTTTTATCAGCATATATAGACAGGATGTTATTTGGTTTTCCTTATAATCTTCCTGTGTTTTAAATATCCCATCCGTCATATGGCTGATTAAATACTTCTTCAATTTTTCAAGTTCTCTATATGCTGCCTCCTCTTGATAAGTTATTTCATAAAAATTAAAACAGCGTATCTCGATCAATTTCCTAATAAATTGAATGTTATCAAGGTCATTCAATTCTAGAAAATAGCCGTGACGATCTGTAATTAACATAGTTTTCTCTTTCAATAAATTATTTCGCCCATTTTCAATATTAAGCGCGGGTTACTCGCTTATTCCGCATTTGGTCGGAATACATAATTAAAAAGGATTTTTCAGCATTTATCTAGTCTTGACAATTCTCTTTTTTCTCGTAAATTTATTTTGTATGAATAAAATTATTAATAAATTTCAATTAGTTATAGTGGATTATGATAGATTAGGCTAGATTAAGGTCGATTAAGATTATTTTAGATTGGTGCAGATCGCGCCTTTTTTCTATTATTATTATTTTTTTTAATGAAATTCTCAGTTCAAGATTAAAAAATTTCATTAACTCAATAAGTAAAAATCCTACTTCAAAATCTCGAAGTAGGATTTCAGATAGCTTCTTATCAAACTTGCCATCTCTAATTCATCTTAAGGCTTTATGGTGGTAATTTATGAATCTGCTATGTTTAAATCTATCGGCTGCTGTTGCGTGTTGCTCCGTGCCGGTCTCAAGCTCTATGTTTCCCACGTCCAAGCGGTCAAACGAAAGCAAAACATCTAATGCACTGTATTTCATAGGGTTAACTTCTTTCTGTATAAACTGGTAACCAGTGGTAACCAGTTGGTAACCAGTAAATTTACGTTAACTGGTTACCGCTTTTTCTTTGTATTTATATTTATATTCATATAGTTATATTTGTTAAATTTTGTGGTAACCAGTGTAACCAGTATATTTACTCACGCGCATAGGGAATTTTTAATCCGTCTTGTCTTTTTGAATCATCTGTAATGCCTGGTTGTATCGCTCCCGTAAATAGTCGCTATACCATTGCATAAACTCGATACGCTGGGGCATATAATCGGCTTGGTAGGCGTATGAATCCTTTATCTTGTTTTCTTCAACGTGGGCAAGCTGTGTTTCAATCGCGCCGCCGTTGAAGTTGTTTTCATAAAGCAAACTACTTGCTACTGCTCTGAAGCCATGTGGCGTGGCCTTGCCCTTATAGCCTAGTTTCTCGTTAATGATTTTTCCTAGCGTGTTCTCGCTGATATGGCGGTTTACGTTGGTTCTACTTGGAAACATAAACCGGCTATACCCTGTCAGCGTGTGTAACTCTTGAAGTAGCTCTATTGCCCAATCAGAAAGAGGCACACATAAAGCGGGCTTTGGCTTCATCTTTTCGTGCTTCATTCTTTCGGCGGGAATAATCCAACGCTTGTTTTTAAAGTCCACTTCTTGCCACTGGCCGCCGCGCAATTCGTTATTTCTCACAAACACCAGCATGATCAGCATGATGGCAATTTTGTTTTGCCGCTCTATATTGTTTGCCAGTATCAGGCGGCGGTAAAACTCCGGCAATTCTTCACGGGGCAGGGCGGGTTTGTGTTTGGTGGGTAAGTTGGGAATGTGATTTTTCAACAGGCGGGCGGGGTTGTTTTCTGATATTTCCAGCATGGCGGAATAGTCAAAAACCGCCCCAATCCAGCCCCTGATCTTGTCGGCGGTATCAGTAACGCCCCTTGCCATAATGTCATCAAGCAAGTTTTTGATATGGGTTACCTTGATTTCATTAACGGGGATTTCCCCAATGACTGGAAAAACGTCATTTTTCAAATAACGCATGATTCGCTCGGCGTGGTGTTCTTTCCAGCGGGGCAAATTGTCCTCGTACCATTGCTTGGCCAAATGCTCAAAAGTATTTAGCAAGGCGGCTTGTCGGGCTACTTTGGCTTCTTGCTTGGCTTTGTTGGGGTCTTGCCCTTGTGCGATCATGCGGCGGGCGTTTTCGGCGGCTTGTCGGGCTTCTACCAGTGAAACGGCTGGATATTTCCCAATAGTGAAGTCTTTATCTTTGCCATCTATGCGGTATCTCATACGGAATATTTTTCCGCCCGCTGGTGTAACTTCAAGATACAGACTGTTACCGTCAAATAACTTGATTTTCTTTCCAGTGTCAGACGGCTTGGCGGCTTTGATTTGGCGGTCGTTTAGTGGCATTTGTGGGTATGTTTTCAGTGGTTTTGGCTGATCCCCTGAATCATACCCACATTTTGTGCTTTACTCAATTAAATGGCATTGGGGTATTTAGACACTTGGCAAGGGGTATATTGGCCTGAAAGCCTTGCCAGTATTGAATCTTGATTACTGTGTTAGATTTGATTAGACGAAAAAAAAGCCCCTAAAAGGGGTTGGGTGGTGCGGACGGAGTGCATTTAAACAGCTAATCGATTATAGTAGATTATGATTGATTTAGATAGATTATATATACAAATCAATCTCATATCTGCGCCACTCAATACATTATGATTGATTAGAATTGATTATAACATATAATGCCGTGTCCCCTCACTGTCCCAATAATATACCAATGGCAACCATCGAGAAGCGCAACGGAAAATATCGCGTCAAAGTCCGTCTAAAAGGCGTTACCAAGTCTGAAACATTTACCCTAAAGTCTGATGCCGTTGCATGGGCCGCGCGGACTGAAGCGGCAATCTTGGACGGCGTACAGGGCAATGCGCCCAAAAGCCTATATTTTGCCGATTTGCTGACCAGATACCGGGATGAAATCACGCCAACCAAGCGAGGCAATAGGGCGGAAACATACCGATTGAATCGTGCGTTACGATCCGATTTGGCAGATATAAAAGTCAGTGATTTGCGCCCCCATCATTTTGCACAATGGCGCGATAACCGCAAAAAGGAAGTGCAAGAAGCCACCGTCAGACGTGAGCTTGAAACACTGTCGGCCGTCTGTCAAATGGCGGTCAAGGAATGGGGGCTTTTGCCGTCAAATCCTCTATTGCAAATCAGACGGCCTGGCAAAGGAAAGGCGCGAAACTACATACCGCCTGACGATATTGTTTTAGCTGTCGTGCGTGAGCTTGGTGTAGCTGACGGCGTGCCGATAATCACGGCAAAACAGCGCATCGGATTGGCTGTCTTGTTTGCGATTGAAACGGCAATGCGCGCCGGGGAAATCTGCAACATGGTTTGGCGTGATGTGCATTTAGCCCGGCGCGTTGTACATCTGCCGATGACTAAAAACGGTAGCAGTCGAGACGTGCCGCTGTCTAAAAAGGCTATGGCGATATTGGATAGATTGCCACGGACTGAGAGTGGGTCTGTGTTCGATATAAGCTCACACACGCTTGACGTGATGTTCAGACGTGCAAGGGCAAAGGTTGAGGGGGCTGAGGGCTTCCATTTTCACGATACGCGCCATAAAGCACTGACGCGCATGGCGGCGAGGGTTGAGCCTATGCAACTGGCTAAAATAAGTGGTCATAAGGATTTGAGAATCCTGCTCAACGTGTACTATAACCCTGATATTGGCGAACTTGCCGATTTGCTGGATTAAAAAAAACCGCCTGTTACGGCGGTTTCTCTATTTCTGACGGTGGCGGCGTATAAAGTCGTGTACTTCTGCTTTCGGCCATAACCGTTTTCGCGGCGAAATTACAAACGGCTTTGGAAAGTCAGACTGCTTGCAGGTCTGATTAACGAATGTTGCGCGTTTGACGTGTAGCAGGTCGGCGCATTCTTGAGATGTGAGGTACATTCAAAAATCCTTTTAAAGTTTGCAATATAAACAAAAATCTAAAATATCAAGAAAAAAACTATTGGACTGTTTAATTGTTGATTTTAAATATTTAAAAGGGCTTACTGGGTCATATTTGCCATTTGAAATTTTCTTTAAAACCAAAAGAATAGGATATGACGTCAGAAGTGCCAGAAAGAAAAAAATACGCGCCGAAATTAATAATACAAGAGCTGCAAAAGATGACAATACTGATACAGCTAATGGTATAAGGAATAGTATTAAAAAAATATTATCCACTGTTTTGATTACTGTTTTATTTTCAAAATCAATTTTCATCTTCGTGCCTTTCGTATCTTCATCAGGCGGTATTTCCGCCGCCTGTCGGATTCCTACGATTACTTATTTGAGGCGGTGTACGATGCCGCCGGCTGTGGCGCGGCGCTCTTCGGGTGTGAGGCCGTTCAGGGATTGTAGGTTTTCCGCTCCGATAATGGCAGCGGCTTGGATTTCGACGGCGACGGTGGCGATGATGTTGCCTCCGATTTTGCTAACGGCCTGCGCGGTGGCGGCGTCGATTTGCCCTGACTTCAAGCGGTGCAGGGCGTCGAACAGTTCTTCACGCAGTTGTTCGGTTGCGCTTTTCATTTCTTTCATTTTTTCCTCTTTTTGTTGATTTCGGTTCTCAGTTCTTCATTGGCGCGACCTGCTTCTATGATGTCGGGAGGTAGTGGCGTGGTGTTGGCGGCTAGTAGGCGGATGGTTTCGGCTAGATTTTCTATCGGCATCAGAAATTCCGACCATGCAGTTTTTTGCCCCTTGAGGGCGCGGGCGTTTAATTCCACTTGCCTGTTTCCGAACAGGAAAATGCTTGGAATAACGAGGCAGTGGGTGTAGGCCACGCTGTCAAACTGGTCGGCTTCGGGGTCGGGTTTCACAAATAGGACGAATACATCGCAGTCGAATTTGTTTTGACAGCGGAAACGATAGACGAAGCTTGAACTCCCTTTTTGCGATGAGAATCCAGACGAGGTTTTGACGTCGATACGCAGTTTGCCAAGCAGGAAGTCATAATTTGGGTTGTGCATGCTGATATTCAGGTTTACGTCTACTGCTTCTGGGATGAGTTTAGCGAACAATTCTTCGCCTATTGTGCCAATACATGATCCGTTGCTGTTCTGCACGATTGCATCGTGTAAGCGTAAGACTTTATGTTGTTGGGCGATGATGTAGCCTTGGTAGAGGTCTAGCCCCGCACTAGATGCGGCGGCTTTGAGGGGGTTGTTTTGGTAGGCCTGAAGAAAGGCTTCTACCTGTTTTTTATGGAAGTTTGCGGTGCTTAACATAAGTCGGTCTCCGTGGTGTCGGTGTAAAACGGGTCTGGGGTAAATGGCGGCGGCTTGGCGGCAAACAGATATTGCTCAGCTAGTAGAATATCCGCTTCGGCACTGCCGCACGGCGTCCCCCATTTGAGTTTGGCGCGGCGGGCGTAGGTTAGAGACTGGTTGAATCGGATCAGTCCTGCAGTATCGCGCCGCTGCTTTGCCACGCTGCACGCACTTTCAAACAGCCAGATGTTAAACTTGCGCTGATAGCGGAATGCGCTTGAAGCGGTCGGTTTGGCGGGGTATTTGGGTAGTGGCTCGGTTGTTTCGCCCCTGTTGGTTAGGATGCGGGTTTTCCCGTCAAGCTGCCCGTAGGTTAGGCTGTAGTAAGCGGCGGTAGGTAGTATAGCGGGGGCTTTCAATCGGCCTCCTGCTTTAAAAACTTCGCTAAATCGGGCTTAAAGTATCCGCCCGCCTTGGCGATTTTGCCGTTTTCATCAAATACCGGCACGCCGTCCTTAAATTTACTCCAGTTGGATTTATTCACTTCGTCCAACGCGCCTGCCATATCAAAGCCCATCATGTAGCCTACGCCGATTGCGGTTACAATCTGATCGCAAAGCGCGTCAAGTAGTTCAGTGCTTCGATTTTGGCTTTCTTTCACAAATTCAACGGTTCGGACGGCTGTTTGTTCTTTTGTTTTGAATTTATCAGCGTAATTTGCAATATGGTTTCTTAAGTGAGTACCACGCATTAAAGCTTCTTGCATTTCTGCGATTTCTTCAAAATGGCAGCCAATCTGCACGGCGATGTCGTCTGTTGTCGGCTTTGGCTTTGCTGCCTTAAACCATTCGATGATTTCCTGAATATCCATTTTCAATAGCCCTTAATAAATGTGAACCAATGCGTGCTGGTTTGGTTTACTTTATGTTTTCTTGTTACATGCCCAAAAAGTGGGGTTTCGTTAGTGAGAGAAAGGATTTCTTTTACAGGTATTTGATTTTCGTTCCATTTGAAAATTAATATCCCGCCATATTCCAATACTCGGAAACATTCTGAAAATCCTTTTTTAAGGTCGTCTTTCCAGCATTCCCCAAGTTTTCCGTATTTTTTGGCCAACCATGATTTTTTTCCTGCTCGCACTAAGTGCGGTGGGTCGAAAACTACAACACGGAAACTCTCGTCATTAAAAGGCAGGTTTTTAAAGTCCATTTTTATATCCGGCTTTACCTCTAAGTGCCGAATTGAATCACGGTCTTTAAGGTAATGCTCTTCTTGTCTAATATCTCCAAACAAAACTCGCTGGTCATTCTTGTTGAAATACATCATTTTGCTACCGCAACAGGGGTCAAGTATTTTCGCGCTCATTTACGATTGTCTCTTCAAATAATTTCCGCCTGAACTAAGTCTTTGCGAAATTGGTTGTAATTAATAAGACTGATTCCTGTGTTTTGCTCAAATGGAATCAGGATTTTTTGCATGGCCGTCTGAATAAAATCTTTCAGGCGGTCAAAGTCTGCCAGTATCTTGTAGCCGTCTTGTCGCAATTCAGGAATACTGTTCACCGGCTGAACGGCACTGTTACACTCTGCCACGCGGAAGAAGTGCAAAGCGGCGTTTAATACTTCTTCGCGCAATACGTTTTCTTTCTCGTCTATCTTCTTGGCAATCGTGCGTAACGATTCGCCGTTGATGATGTCGAATAAGGCTTGAATGTAGCGTTTCTTGCGATTGTATAGGCTTGCTGTGTACAGTGCGATTTGTACGCTTGCACAATACAGGCCGATTTTTGAAACGGTACTCTCTGGGATAATCTCTCCGTATGCTTCCTGATATTCAGTTAATCGAAGAACAGGTTTTAAAATCTCGCGGCGTTGGTTCGGCGACAGGTCGGCTGATTCTTGCAACTGCTCAATCGCCGCCTGTGCTTCGTTGGTCGTCTTGCTCAAGTCGCTGTCTGCGTAGATACAAGCGACAACACGCATGGCGCGGATAAGTTTCTCAAACACGGTTACACTGGTTTGGTCGTTTTCGTAAACCAACGCCTGATAGTGCATGAGATTTTTAATGTTTTCTGTCAGCTTGCTGTCTAAGTCTTGAGGTGCGCCGCTTCGCAAAGACAGCTTGTTTTGCACTTGGATTACGGCAATATTTGCCAGTTTGTTACGGTCGGCGCGTTGGTTTCCGATATTGTCTCGTGCGTATTTCTTGACGGCTTGTTCTTTCTTCGCCGCTTTACGCGCGGCTAACATTTCGCTTGCTTTCATCGCCTTGTTTCCTTTTGTTATGCCGTCCTCTCAACGGCTCGGACGTTTTAGGCTGTCTGCCTGTGGTTAATCAAAACGGCAAATCATCATCGTCAACATCTTCAACAGGCGCGGCCGGTGCTTGCTCACGTTTCGGCTGTTCCTGCGTTGCTTGGCTATTACCGCCCAACATCTTCATCTCGTTGGCGATAATCTCGTAAGCGGTACGCTCTACGCCATTCTTGTCGGTGTATTTACGGGATTTGATTTTGCCCTCGATGTACACTTGGCTTCCCTGTTTCAGGTATTGACCTGCAATCTCTGCCAGTTTGCGGTACATGGTTACGTTATGCCATTCTGTGGCCTCTTGGCGTTGGCCGTTTTTGTCGGTGTACTTTTCGCTTGTAGCTACGGAAAAGTTACAGACGGCCTCGCCGTTCGCCATGAAGCGCGTTTCAGGATCACGGCCAAGACGGCCAATTAAAATTACTTTGTTCAGCATTTTGTTTCCTTTTAAAAATTGATTTAATAGGTTACAGGGCGTTGATTTCCGCTGCTTGTTCTTCTGTCAGCGCGTATTCTTCCAGCACTTCAGTAACCTCTTTAACGCCTGTTGATACTGCTTCAATCAATGCCGCGAACTGTTCTTCTGTCGGCGTGGGTTTGGTTGGTTCAGTCGTCGTTTCGGGTTTCACTTCGATGACGGCGGCACCATCTACCATCGCATTAAGGTCTTGCGCGTCTGACTTCTTGGCTTCTTGGATTGCGAACCAGTCAGACGGTTTGCTCATGCCGTCTTTCAGGCTGGTGTAGATTTTTCGCAATTCGACAATCTGCGCGGGACGGATGGCTTCGAGTCGGCATTGATAACGGTCTTGGATGTTTTCGGCGGTAATGCCGAATTTACCCATAGTAGCCGTCAGTTTTCGGATGGTTTCTTTTATCTCTTCAGGTGTTGCTCCAACGCTCGCCGCCTGCGTAACAGAACATTGCGCCAATGCTGCCTCCACGATGTCGCCCGGAATGATACTCAAGATACAGGCGCGTAAACGTCGACTGCCTTGATTCGCTACCATCTCGTAGATGTCGCGCGGGTCTGTCAGTGTTTTCGTTCCGCCTTTTGCCATGCGTTTATGCGCGACCTGAAAGACCTTTGCTTGTCGGACGTTGGTTTCTAAGTCCCATGCGTAGGCTTCGACTGTTGATACGCCGTTTTCTTGCGACAATTCGCGGATGCCAAAATCGAGATTACCCCAGTTCTGTGCCAAGACTTCAGCCAGTCGTATTGATGGGCCTTCGACGTTCTGCCCGCCGCGCGGGTAACTGTAAACCGCCGAATCTGCCAGCGTCTGACGTGTGCAGGCATTTAAGATTCGGTCTGCCGCCTGAATCTGATTGCGCGGGAACTGTTTAGCCATGAATACCATCGCCTGTATCTCGCTTGCTTCGCGCTGTGACTTAACTTCGGTCATTGTGTTTGGCAGTGCTTCAGAAACTGCCGTTTGTTGAAACGGGTTTTTTACCATTTGATTCATGATGTATCCTTAATCGTAGTATGCCCAAGCCGGTAAAGATAACGGCTCGATGTTCTCGCTGTATGCGTTGAATGTATCTGCTTTGATACATTCGGCAAGCGTCATTAAATCCCTGCGGAACAGTTCATGACCGCGCTCTTTTGCTTCGTCGTCCAACGTGTAGCAAGCGACGGCGAACGGTGCTTTTTTCTCGACGGCGATAAAGATAAATCCTTTCGGATATTCCCCCGTCGCCTGATATATTCCGTTACTGTAAAAAGCGTCCTGAACGTGATAGCGGTAATTTGCGACCGACCGCGCGAAACCGTGCGGGCTTGCGTCCTCCGTTGACTTCAGGTCAACGATGATTCCGTTGCTAGTCCAAAAATCAGGACGACAACGGCAATCAATCCCTGTTTCATCGTCGCGCCAAAAGACAGACTGTTCAGGCTTGCCACTGCTCAACAATGCCGCCGCCTTTGGGTGTGCTTGGATGGCTGCCGCCATGCCCTTTATTTGCTCTACCCATTCGGCTTTTAAAATCGTCTTGCCGCCTTTTTGAATCTCTGCCAACTGCGCCTTGCCGTCTTTGGTGCGCCCGTCGAAGTCATCGGGCAAGACCGCGTAAGATTCGGCGAACACTTCGGGCAACAAGATGTAGTCGTGAAACGCACTACCGAAAATCATCGCCTGTGTGCTTTCGGGTTCCGATTCCCGCGCGTGTTTGAAGTGTGCGGGGCTTTTGGCTATGTGGTCTAATTGAGTTTTGCTTACCGCCGCATGATTATGATAATCGGCATTACTCATATCGCTTATTATTGTCATAATCCCCCCCCCGTAGAAGTGCGTTGAAATACTTTTCAGCCGCCGCTTTCGTCTTAAAAGTTTTCTCGTTTACTTTCTTGCGCTTAACGCCTTTTTTGAGAATCAGCGCGTGAGTGTTCCGGGGGAAAGTCTCAACGTCTTGCCAGACGTGCCAAACTCCGTTTTCGTTTCTCATTCGGGCGCCGTTATATTTGCTGATATGGTCATGGCCTTTTGGCTTGGCTACATAACAGGCTGTCAAAATATGCATGGCTTAATCTCCGCGTCTCCCATGACCTTTACTTCGTCCGGCATGGATTCATATGTCTGTTCAATTTGTGCTTCTTGGCTGATGGTTTCTGGCTCTGCCGGCTTATCTGCTTTGCCGGGAAAGCTGTAAGCGGCAACCGTGATGGCTGACACAGCTAAAACTGTGCGAATTGCGTATTTCATGATGCCCTCCTAGTCGTTCCATATTCTTAAGTTGTACTCATATTCCGCCTGCGCTTCGGCAATTTCTTGCTTGCACTGTTTGATGGCTTCGCGCTCAAGGGCTTCTTCCACTCCCTCTAAGACTTTTCCGCTCAAGATTTCCAGCAGGTCAGCCGCTGACCACTCTTTCAGGTAATCATCGACAATCTGTTCAACTCGCTCGTCGTCATAGTCAGCCTCGCATGGAAGCATGTTGTCATACTGGCTTTGTAATGCGCCTAAAGTAATCATGTGTTTTTCCTTTTGTTGCAGTTGTTTGCTTATTTAAGCAGCCGTCTCCAGCCGCTTAAATAAGCCCCCTGTAACAGGGGCTGTATCAAAATTTAACCGTTGCCGTAGCCGTTGCCGTAGCCGTCGCCGTTGCCGTTGCCGTAGCCGTTGCCGTAGCCGTAGCCGTAGCCGTAGCCGTAGCCGTCGCCGTAGCCGTTGCCGTTGCCGTCGCCGTAGCCGTCGCCGTAGCCGTTGCCGTAGCCGTCGCCGTTGCCGTAGCCGTAGCCGTTGCCGTAGCCGTAGCCGTCGCCGTAGCCGTAGCCGTCGCCGTAGCCGTGGTTAATTGGCTTGTCTAAGTAGCTCATGATTGAGCAACCTCAGGTGCGGTACGGATTGATTCGGCTGCGTTGCCTGCTACCGGGATAATCTCAATCGCTTCAAGCCATACGGAATCAAGCTCACCACAAATCTTGCTGTCGTCTTGCTTGATGCCGTGTCGTGCGACACCTGACAGGCTGATTGATTCTTTAGCCCACCATTTGTACATTCGGCGCGCTTTAGTCAAAATCACTTCATTGCCTGCTTTTTGCTTCAACACGCCGAACCAAACGCCTGCGGAATAAGTGCGGATAATCACTTCTTTGCCGATGGCGAAATCATTAATGCCTTTTGCCTCTGTAACTGTTACAGGCGGCAATGGCTCTTCTTTAGCTTCTTCTGCCTGTTGCTTGCTTTCAATGCCTGCCAGAACATTTGCAAGCATCATCAGCAAGTCAGAAGGGCTATTTAATTCAAATTTCTGTAATTCCATTTTGTATTTCCTTGTGTATCAAGTGTTTAAAAAAATTGCGCTATAGGCTCTTATCTTTTCGGCGGCCTATACCTGTAACCGTTTGTTCGATTTCCCCCATCTTGCGATGTCTTGCTATCGGCTTGCGCCTACCTGAAGGTCGGTTACTACGCTTTCAAATTTTTAAAGAACCGTTGGAGCTGTGTTTTGCTTCGATGTGTGTATATTACTAGCGGTTTTTGATTTAGCAAATACCTGCGGTAATATTTTTATTTAAAAAATATTACACTATTGTTTTTAAATGAAATTAATTTTATACAGGCGCAAAAAAAACCGCCCATGTAGGCGGTAAATGTGAAGTAAATAACGGTATAACCCCTACCAATAGGGGTATAACCCCTGCCAATAGACAAAAGAAAACCGCCAATAAAGGCTGTGTATATGGGGAAATTCCCGTGTGATCGGAATCCCTGTTTTTATGGACGCAAAAAACCTACAAGTATTTATTGATGAGGATTTGCGCCATGGATCAAAAAAGTGGAATATAGAAACAAACGTTGATTTATGCGAATTGATACAGTTTCAGACGGCAAAAGAAAAGCCCGCGCATGGCGGGCTGAATAATTGATGATAATGAACAATCTAGACAAAATAAAGCATAGGAGAACTGTATTATAACTGAATATTTGGGAAAAAGAAGAAAAAAATTACTTCGTAAATCCTTATAATTCAATGCTTTCAATGAATCCTTTTTCATAAACGCCATTTTTCAAGACGGCATTAATGTGCATTTCTTTGAATTGCCCGGATTGGGCGGCTTCCCATATTTTATTTACATCTTCGGCAAACATGTCTGTCGTGTCTATCTTGGCGATGTATTCCGTGCCGGATTTGTCCAATAGGGTTAATTTAAGCAGTTCTGGATAAGTGTTGTCGATGATGGCAATTCTGAATTGACCGTGCAAGATGGTGCTGGTGCGATCCGATTTGTTCCGCTTGTTGGCTTCCTGTATATCCGCTTGCGTGTAAACGTTTCCGGCAAGCTGTATTTGGTCGGCGGTTGAGGCGTTTTTCAAAACGGAATCTTTCAGTGTTTCGGTATTTCGGGCGGTTGATTCTGCAACATCTTTCACGGAATCAAACCCTTTAGAAGCTACTGATTCGATGGCCTTCATCATCTCCGTCTTGGAAGCTATTTCAGCTTCTGCTTCTTTTCTTTTTTGCAGTGATTCATAGGATTTATGCCCGAAATAGCAGGCGAAAATAAATCCGATTAATATTGCTTGGTACTCTGATGGCATGGTTGTAAACGCTTCTTTGATATTCTTCCCCTTTAATTTTAACCCATATCATATCATTCATCATAGTTTCTCCGTAAGACGTGAAAAAGCCCGCATGTGCGGGCGGTCTTGAGGGCTGTTAGCCGGAGGCAAAGTTTCTGATGATTGCGTCGTCCTTGTTGTGGGCAAGCTGTATACGTTGCTCCTCCAGGTCGCCCAATACGTCAAACAATGCCTTTTGTTGTGCCTTGTCTGGATGCTCCGGGGGCTCGTAGGCAAACAATATTTCAGAACGGTCGATGTATCCGCTGCGCCGCAGCCGTTTTATGCTGGCAATCCACTTATCCGACTTGTGATAGATGTCGGCAGGGTCTTTTTGTCCGAAATATATCGGCTTAATGATTTTCCGTATTTCGCCGTTTTCCGCCTTTTGCACTAAGGGGATGGAGGCGTGAAAGCCTGACGGGTCGCCGATTGTGCTTTCTTTGAAGGGGTATACCGTCTGAAGCGGCTTTAACATTGCCTGTATTTGGCGGGTAAGTTCTACTTCGGGTTGGTTTTTGGCAAAGCTGTGGGCGACAAAATAATCAAACAGGCGGTTCAGTTCCTGCTCCCTGTCGGAGGCGAGGGTTACGCCCGGCTGGGTGGCCATAATCAGGGCTTCGCGCGGGCGGGTCAGATGGTCGAGCATGGCGCGTATCTGATCGGGCGCGGAGTGTGCCGCCAGTTTTTTAATCCGCTGTAATTCTTCTGCAAAGGCATGGGTTGCCGCTTTATAGACGAACGGCTCGAAGTGGCGGAAAAAACGGCTCAATCTGCTGTAGCGATGTTCGATTTTAAAGTCGAAGTAGCCGCTTTGGGGATGGGTTATGATGATGCCGATGTTGGCAAATTCGCGCGTTTGGACATAGGGCATAAACCGTATGACGGCAAAACGCATGGCATATTGGTTCATGAGATGCTCCAAAGTGTTCCGTTATCAATGCGGCGGACGGTTTCGTCGGTATAGCTGTAGTTATAGGCGGCGGGCAGATCGCGCTCTTCGTTTGCCCATGCCCACTCCAGCGGCAGATTATCACACGCTTTTCTGTAGGCTGGCAATGCTCTTTTCAGCCATAATTCCATCTCTTCCTGAAGTACCCAGTCTTCCAAAACCTGTTTAAATGCCGATGAGAAAATATGATTTTGCAGGAAGTTTTTTGGATTGAAGCCGGTATCGAAGGCGCAGTTATGGTCGATGACGATCAGGGGATTGTCGCAATTTCTATACAAAAGGTTAGGGTTGCCGATTGTTCTGTCTTCATTGCGGATAAACCAATCGAAGGTAGCGATTTGACGCTGCATAACTATATCGATTCGGGGGATGTCCGCCGGCTCAAGCAATGCGTAGCCTTTTTGCGTCTGCGAGCCGAAACAGATGCCTTTGCCGATTTCCTTCATCCTTGCGGGTAATTCTTCGTACAGCTCTTCTCCGACTTTCAATAGGTCAAACGGGGCAACGGGCAAGCTTAAAGCCTGCGCCATGTTTCCACCTATCCATTCGTTTATTTGGCTCGCACGGGTGGCATGCAGCCCTTTGACGAAATATTCCAGACTATTCTCCGCCATACAGATGAATGGCGAGGTAATGCCTTGCTCTGCACGGCCTATTATTGTCTGTATCTGCAACATTTCTTTTCCCTATGAAAATTACACTTTGTGTAAATCTGTAAATCCGACTTTTTTAAATAAGACGCACGAAAGGCCGCCTGTTTTCAGACGGCCTCACTCATATCATCTTTGTTTTGATTGGTGGATATTGTAATCAGGGTTAAGTCGGCTTAATAAGATGTCCGTTGGTATCAGCCTGCGCTTAACCTCTACGACTACTCCGGCAATAAGCGCGCCATCAGGCAGCGGAACGCCTGACCCGCCATCGTAGACAATAGTATGCGCCCCATCAATCGCAATGGACAACCTGCCCACCATGCCGCGCAGGTAGCCTGTATTGTCGATACAAATAAGCACCAAATCTTTATCTCTCGGCGGGATATTCGGCTCCACTATCAGAATGTCGCCACGTTTTATCCCTGCAAACACCACGTCATCAGCCATGCGGACGCCGATGGTATGCCTTGAGTGTGGGATAAATGTTGCCGCCCTGTCCCCACCGCTCTGAATTTGCGTCCTGTCCTTATCAGGGTTGGCGAGATGGCGAACAGCAACATCAATATCCAAAAGCGGCATTGATTTTAAAAAGTGCTTGTCTGCATCGCTAAGCTCTTCTTTTGTTGGCTCGCTTGCAGAATTTTGATTCAGCGTGTAACTGGTGTTTGTTTGGTTGCCATTTATCAGGTCCCTGCCTGCGCTTTGCTGATATGGCAATGGATATCCTGTAACCCTGTGTATCTCTATCATTTGTTCAAACGATGGCTTTGAACGTCCGTTTTCCATTGCTGACACATTTGCTTTCGTTCTTCCAAGATGTTCCGCTAATTTTTCTTGGGTCATTTCAGGCCCCGCATATTCACGAGCAGCCAAAACCCATTCGGATAAGTTTATTTGTTCTTTATTTTGATTTAGGGTGTAGCTGGTGTTGTTGTGTATGCCTCCAATATTATTGTGAAGTGCGCCATTTATAACACCACCTGATATTATTAGTGAGTTTGACATCTCGTTAATTTCTTTTTCCAGTCTCCAGCTAAATCTACCGACAGGAACGCCTAATATTTTTGCAAATTCACTTGCAATAGACGCATTTAATGCGTTCGTCCCGTTTAAGTAGTGGTTTA
>ERZ772987.59-NODE-59-length-20022-cov-8.1195_pt1 | contig 20022 bp, 18 predicted proteins | sample MGYA00511129_ERZ772987 | MGnify/ENA primary metagenome ERZ772987 (study PRJEB29015, sample SAMEA2738058) | human oral metagenome | biome: human oral; feature: human-associated habitat; material: saliva | place: China | collected 2222 ...
GGTTTACTGCCTTGTTTGGTTAGCCAGGGCCGTGTAAGGCGCCGCCGACTTTTGCACTTTGTTGCAGTAACTTTTGCACTCTAGGATTCGCGAAAGTTTCGACAGCTTTTGCACTATATCGGATGATGAGAAATAAGAAAAGCGACGCTACCGTCGCTTTTTATTTTACCAATTACATACGACCAACTCTCCACTGGCTTTGCCAGTTTTATTCCTTCCGATTGTATAAGCCAATTCAAGTTGAGTAATACGGAAATCTTTAAACAATTCCCTGATATCAGGGTGGTCATTAATGGATAACATGACCTTACCCTTACTCTCTGCCATTACCTTGGCCAGTAATTCATACTGCTCCCAGCCAAATGATTGGTCATAGCCTGCGGTCTGCCAATATGGTGGGTCTGCATAGAAGAAGGTATGCTCACGGTCATATCGCTTGAAGCAACGATCCCACGATTCATTCTCTATATAAACACCTTTTAAACGGTCTTTAGCAGCCTTTAATTTAACCTCAATCTGAGATGCATCCCACGCTTTTGACGTGGTAGCTGTCCCAAAATGCTGATGGACGGTTTTGCCGCCGAAAGCGTTGTGTTGAAGGTAGAAGAAACGAGCGGCACGTTGAATATCTGTCATGCATTCGGGCGGCGTATTTTGCAGGCTGGAGAATGTCTCACGGCTGGTCAGCGTCCACTCGAACTGACGGACGAACTCATCGAAATGGTGTTGTACCACACGATAGAGATTGATGAGCTGCCCGTTGATGTCGTTGAGTACCTCTACTTTAGCAGGCGTTGGGCGCATAAAGAACAACGCTGCGCCACCGGAAAACAATTCAACATAACAAGAATGCTCGGGGAACATGGGCAAAAGATGTTTTGCCAAACGACGTTTGCCACCCATCCAGGGGATAATAGGTAATGTCTGTTGCATTTTTTGCATCATATATACTCCTAAATTATGGCATTCGCGATGCTCTAAATCAGATTTAATATGACGCTCAAAGGCATTCTTTTGATTTATTAATTAGCTGAAAGAATTGATGTTTTTACAACGAGCGCACTTTATTTGTACACAACCGCTGCCTTTTGCCAGCAATTTCCCACAAAACTTACAGCGTAATTCACGATAGATTTGCATTTGCATCCACTCCTGTATCAGATAGAATGCCTCGGTCTCTAGAGACTAAGGCGGCCTTAGAAGTCAATGCAGGCATGCTCTGCTTGGCTGGCGTAACAGTGTTGCCGCACTGTTACGTCGCCGTCCCACTTATATTTAAAATCCTCCCCAAGGCCGCCTTATTCAGACGGCCTTTTATTTATATTTGCCTACAAATAGCGCAACTCTTTGGCTTTTGCGATGATACGTTCGGCGACTTTAGCCTCAACCGCCGGAAGCAGATGAGCACCGCCGTCCTGCGAGAGGGACAACGGCATTACGCCATCTGTTTGTGCTTTTTTATCCGCCTCGTTCGGCGTGAGGCCGCTATCTGTCCAAATCTGATCAGATAAAATATATTGCTCAATATCAAAGACATTATTGCCATATTTAGACTTGAGCCAATTATTAAATTGATCCTTGAGCTGATGTCGGTATGGGTGGTTTTCTTTGGCCCAACCCGGCTTATTATCAGCCCATACAGTCAGGACAATATAACGCGGTGATTCTTTCGGCTGGACTTGGTTAATGCACTTCTCTACATACATTTTCACACGCTCCAAAACCGTCTGCCAGTTACCGATATTTGCGCCGTTAATATCATTCTTGGCCGTTGCCAACACACAAATACCATCGACACCGCCGCTGTTTTTCAGTCGTACAGGATATTTTTTACCCGGAACAACGCTATGAGCCTGACTATCGCGCGGAATAACTTTAATATTGGCGGTTTGACCGGTCATGACCGCTTCGATATCATCGCCAATAATAACGACGGTAGAGTGCATACTGAAAGGCGTAACGCCTTCGCCGTAAACCAACTCACCATCAACCATCACGCCATTTGCTTTAGCCGGAATAGTATCGACTTTAAAAGTAACTTCCACCGGGCTGCCGTTCATCGACATCAAGGCATACGCAGCCAGGCTGCCGCCCTGTGCGTTGTTTACAACCGGCAGATTTTCGGCAGCGGCAACACTCACAGCCTGACCGCCGATACGCGCATTGGTGGAGTCGCCGAAGAAATTGAGGCTACGTTTCAATGCGAAAGGAGGAGAAGGAGGAGCTACCGGGCGCTCCGCTTCTTTCGGCGGAACCACAGGGCCGGACGGCATAACGGTATGACGCTCATGCTCGACCGGTGCGCCAATATATTGAATGCCGAATCGGTCGCCTTGTCGCAAGGTATCAGAAATATTTTCAGGTTTAGCGCAATAACGCAGGTCAATAATACAGTTGTGCGGCTGAACAAGAGCGTAGCCGTCCTGCTCATCGGTTAACGCGACTAATTTATTGTCACGCAAAGAGAAATTGACCCAATCACCGGCACGCGTACCATCCGGCACTTTTACCTTCACACGCGTCAAGGTAGTGGCTTCAAATTTTAAAATGTCGCCAATACCGACACCCAACACTTCAGTTCGCATAAAACCTCCTCAAAATAATTAATAATTATTTTAAGACGTTATACAAACGCAATGCCTGGCTACACTGCACTTAGCCTTACACACCAAGCTCTAAAACAGTAGTATCGGGAGCCTGCCCAAGGATACGGTTGCTCAAGACATCATAAAACACACGCTGATTTAAAGCGGCTTGCCCGCTTAAAACAAGATTGCCGCCACTTTGCGTTTGCGCCGCCCATGAGCCGCCGCCCAAATCGCCCGTTATTTTGGCAATGCCGCGCTGTTCACGCTTGAGCAGTGCCGTCAGGTTTTGATACAGATTAGTCATTTTGTTATCCTCAACAAAAAGATAAAAGGCCGTCTGAACATGGCTTTCAGACGGCCTTTAAAGCATCTTTAAACCAGCTTTAATCATTCGTCAAAATAGCGGTCTATCGTTACATTTTGAGTCACGACAGGCGCATCGTTTTCGATTTTGACTTCGACCGACACACCAACCACCACGCCTTGCCAGCTCCCCGTAGGCTCATTGATTTGCCAAATCTCGCCTAAATTCGCCATAGGAATGGCGTATTTATCCGATACCGGCAAAGACACCGTTTCGCGCTTATGAACGCCAGTCTCGCTTAAAGCGGCGATACCGGCGGCAAGCAAGACCGGCTGGTCGGTATAAAGCGTATTGGTCAGCGCGGAGGCACGCGGCTCGCGGTTGCTGCCGTTGCGGTACACATCCGCGCCTTTGCCCTTGTTATGGCTCGGCCAAACATAAACCCCGTTGGCACGCTCCGATACATTGCGCTGGCCGCTGATGCTGAAAATCACGCTGACAGGGACACTGACATCGGCAGGCGCATCGGAAACCTCCCAAGAAGCCTTTTTCCATTTGGGCTTAAAGCGGACAACAGGTCGGGCGCGGTCGCTCTCCACAAATCCCCCGGCGGCTTGAGCCAGCTCTTGCAAAACAGCAATCGGCGTTTTATCGGTCAACGAATACACATCTCCCGGAATCAACCAATCAACCATCGTCCAGCCGTCCAAATCCACACCTGTCGGGCGTAAAACCTCCGTTGCGATTTGTTGCGCATAAATCGGATTGCGGTATGTACCACGGCCTTTAGGCGCATAGTCCGCGCCCAAACGGGCGGTAACACTGCGGCCGGTTACCGTATAGCTCTTTTGCCCGAAGCGGCGGTTGTCGCTGTAATCTTCCGCGATGATGACAAAAGTATCCGCATTGATTTGCACCTCTATTTCGGCTTCCCGGCCTTTCGGGCGGACATCAGGATTAATCTTGGCGAAATCATCGGGCGAAACCGTCAAACTGCCTTGCCAACAATAACCGGCAGTGTCCGTCGTAAAGGAAGCAGAAAACAGCCCGATCGGCTGGCCGTCAACCGTAGCCTTAATAATATTTTGCATGATATATCCGTCTAAAACAGGAGTGCTTACCGTATCAAAACAGGCAAACGGCAGTGGAATATGGCGCGCATCGTGTGCAATCTTTTTGCGGTAAAAGCGCAGGTGCAGACGGTTTGAAGGCGGGCGGATACCGCAAACATAAGTTTCAGGAACCGGCTCCGGCTCAACCGGAATCTCATAATACTCGCAAGGCACAGCCAAAGCAGGCAGGTTTTGCGGATGCGCACATCGTGCCAATATCGCCGCCTCGCGCATCTCCGACACCAAACAATCGCCAACCGGCGCATCATCGGAAAACACACTCTCCGAACACGCCGCCAAAGCCTCGCCAAGACCTGCCGATGATCGGTCCGCATTACAGCCACTTAAGAACAAATCATCAGGGAAAGCATCATGCAGACAGCCGTCCAGACCATCCATTCCGACCTGCACCGCCTGCATACAACCGGCAACCCCGTCAGACAAGCCGACCGTTTCATGCAGGTAGCTTTCCAATTCAGGCATATCCGAAAAGGCCGTCTGAAAACAAACCGTCTCCCCGACAGCCTCCGCCGTTATCCCCGACACTTGGGCAGCCATGTCGCCCAAATCATAACGACCGGCCGCGCACACCGCCTGCGTTGACACCGCCTGCTGCACAAAGCCCCACGCCCCCGAAACAGTCGCATAACCATCCGGAGGGCGGTACGGATTAGGCTTAAGCGGCGTATCGGGAACAATCTCGCCGCCGTCCTCAATATGGCGCAAAGGCCGTCTGAAAGCCAACGGCAAAAGCCTGGACGACGGACGGGAGCCAATCGCCAAGCCGAAAGGCAAAGGGATACGCGCCGAATCAGCATAAATTTTGTCTTCGGACATTTCAGACGGCCTCAACCGCCGCCGTCACGCTCGACATAAGGCTTAATAAAATCATAAGAAACAGGCTCGTATTGCTTTTTATAATCCGTCGCCACCATCAAATACTCCTTGTCTTCCTTGAGCCGGTCAAAGCGGTAGCTGCCGTCTTCCTTACTCCAAGTATCGGCGATGCAGTACATATTAGGCCGGGCAAACAGATAAATACGGCGCGAAGCCGGCTGACCGCCCACCGTAACAATGCCCGTACCTTCGCCGGCAATATAGCCGTGGCCGCCGTATTTCCAATGCGGCGATTTGAAGGCACGGCTTCGCGCAATCCGGGTGACGACCTTGCCGCGCAGCTTGCCGCGTTTAACGGCAAGACGGCTGCGGAAAACATAATTCGGCATGGCTTACAGCTCCCAGGCCGTGAGGTTGATCAGCAGGCCGGAATGATTACTAAAAACTTTGACATACATCCATTCATCGCCGGAATTGTCTAAATTATCGTAAACAGTCCCTTGCGGGATAACGTTGTTGCTCGGCATCGCTTCGTTGGTGCGCATCAAACCCGGAACAAAGCCGCGAAGCGCATATTTACTGCCATTAACTTCCTCAAAAAGATACAGGTCGGAAGCCGTAAAGCCGCCACTGATAGGACTTGGGTAAGAGACAGAGGATTGAACCACATTAGAACCAGCATAAAATGCATTTGGTGCATCCCCTTTGTAATCGCGCATGGCACTGCAATTAAAATCGGAGTAGCTATTAAGACCAAAATATCTTCTTTCTCCGTCCACACCCAGCCCCAATAGGTTTTGATGCTCATCCGCCACCGCCAGGCTTGGAAACTCCCCAAAATAAAGTACAGGGCTGGCGGACGAATTGCCTGGACTCAGCAAAATAAGGGCAAAGGCACGTGCATGACCTACTAAAACCCATTTCAATCTGAAACTATTGTCGGAATAATAGGCGCTAGTAAACCGAACTCTATTCGAACTACGCCAAACATACTGAACCGCCTTACCCGCTGTAGCAGATGTCGGCTCCAAAATCCCACAGACATCGGCATAACGATTATTTACATCGCCGCCTGCCAAATACTTCGTATCATCCACCCCAAGCCACCACTTTGTCGCCTTCGGGTGCGTACTGCGGAAACAGGCTTCTTGCGTCTTTTCAAACGCCATTTCCCAGCCCAGAGCGTCCTTGCGCTTATTCCCTTCGCCGTAACCGGTAACCAAGCAGGCTTTTAAAATCGTTTTAATGCTGCCTGCAGCCGATTCGACCTGCGGCGCACCCTCGTCATCCCAGCGGTAAACCTTTACCGGCACACGTTGCGTATCAAACATTTCAGACGGCCTTTCTTTTTACTTCAATGATTTAAAACCCCATTAAAACAAAAGCCCCGAAAATCGGGGCTTGGCATAGTTGCACTCACTTGCTTGTTTCTATTTTGTTTTATTAATTTCAGCGGAAATAAGTAATTTTCGCCTGATTGCCGCTTGCATCGACGGAGCAGCTAAATCGCGCACGCAACATAGCCCCGAAACTGTTTTGCGAATCGACATATCCGCTTATTTCAAACGTCCCATCGGCATTTTCACGTCGTTGCCACCCTCCGAAATCAGCCGAAGAAGGCGATTTTAAAATACCCGTTACCGCGCTTTCGCAGGCTGATTGCGCCTGATATACACTCGGCTTGGATGACGTACCGCTGTTTTTGAATGTAAACCAAAGCATCGGGATGGAAACCAGAATCCCGGTGCCGATCAATTTCAAGAAATCAGACCCTCCGCTTTTTTTATTTTTCTGTCTGAGCTTTTCTCTTTCTTTCGCTTTTTCGCTTTCTTCTTTGGCAAGATCGGGATTGTCGGCATGGAGGATTTTATCGTATTCCGCTTTTGCCGCTGGATTCAGCAAATACTCGCGACACCATCTTATATCATCCAATTCAAGTTCCTGTCGCTCCGCAGCACGCAACATAGCCCGTTTAATCTCTTCTTCCGTTGCAGATGACATAATCCCAAGAAGTTTGTAATAGTTTTCCATTTCATTCTCCATATTTATTTTAAATAATGTATTCTAAAACAAACGGCATAAAAAAGAAACAAACGGTATAAAGGCCGTCTGAAAGTGCTATTCAGACGGCCTTATCTTTTATTCGGCCACTGTATTACCGCGCAAACACGCGGTAAAACCATCGCGGCCGTTTTGCTTGTCCGGCGAAGGCTGGACACTGCGTAAAATCCAAACAGGCAACGGCGTGCCGTAGGTATTGAAGCGGATACAGTTCTGCACCGACCAGCCGCCGCCGAATGCGGCCGCCTTGAGCGTGAAATAAGGCTTGCCGGTTGCCGGATTGGTCGGCGCAAGATCGGTCAAGGTATCGCTTTTTGCGACCAAGCCCAGCCGCTCGCCGTAAAGCTCAAATTGGGTTGCAGTAATAAATTTAATCAGCCAACGCTCGGTAATTGCGCCATTACTGGCCAATTTAATCGGGTAGTCTTTGACATTGGTACGCGCCAAAATAGGCTCCCCGCGTTGCGCGTCACTCCACACATTGTCCCATGCCTGTTGCGAAAACGGCTCGGTAGCACGCACCAGCAAATCGCCGCCGATCAAGGCGGAGGACACAAATGTATGCTCCTTCGGATAATTACGCCCAATCGCAAACTGGAGTTTCAGACGGCCTGAAATATCGACGCCGGTAACACGGTTTTCCTCCTCCCACGCACAAACGGCAGTCAGCGGCAGGGTATATTGCGACAAGTCCAACGGCTCGGCAAAAGTAATGCTGCCCGCTTTGAGGTCTGTCGTGTATTTCTCGGTGAGGACGTGTTTGCCCTTGCTGTCGACCAAGCAGAGGCGGTCAATGTTTTGACGGTTGAGCGTGATTTTTTGAGCGGCGGTAAACGCGCTGCCCAAATCCTGCTTGAGACGATTAGAAATCACGATCATATCGCCCTTTCGGAACACGGGGACGCGTCCGTCGGCAGGTAGGCGTACGGCATCAATGCCGATAATCGACGAATCCAAAGGCAGGTTGTCTTGTGTCACGGCGTTGTAGCGTAAATCTTCGGGGTAAAAACCCTCATCGCGCTTGATTTCATAGAATCCTGTCTCGTAGTCGATTTTGCCTGTAATGCCGCCGGTAATTTCCCCAGCGGCGTTGCTTCTGCCGACAATTTCGCCATTGCCCGCGTAAACGGTAAAGCTTTCAGGCTTGACCGGCGCAGCTGGCGTGCGGCCTGCATAACTGAATGTCTTGACTTGGGGCAAACGGACGACACCACCTGTTACCTTGAGGCTTTGGAATTTAATGGCCGGATCTCGAATGGAAACATCCCCATTGATATATAACGTGCCGATATTTTCTCCACTACCTTTAGTCTCGCTCCAGTTTTTATAAAGCGTACCACCGTATTCAACAATTTCAGTCTCGCCGTCCGAGAAAGACCATGAGTTAAAGACACAGGCGCTGCCCTGGTCAAAGTCAATTAAAACATTAAATGACAACCCACCCGCCAAACGTCCACTCCGGGCTTTAGCATGAGAGGAATCGGCAGACAGAAACTCCACATCCCACTTTCCAAAAGACATATCAACGGTCTTTTGAGCGGACACATTTTTTCTTTGTGCAAACCAAGTAGCCTCTAACGTCGAATGAGTCTCAACAGCCCATGCCAACGCCTCAACCCTTAATACCGATTTCGGAATAATGAGCTTTCCGCCATCCCAGCGAATGCCCTGTACGGCGTTTTTACCTACCCGCCAGCCGCCGTTGAATGCAAACAAACTGATGCGGCCCGTACCCGATTTAACTACTTTACCCAAATAAATAGCCATTAAATCCCACCATTAAAATGTTTCTCTAAACGCCGCGCCATACCAATTCGGAACTGTATATTCGTTTTTTTCGGAGACGCTCCCCTCCAGCTTAAGACTAAAAGTAGCTTGATTTGGCAAGGAATCCTTAAACATAAGCTCAAAGTGTGTACCCTTATCTCCCAGCGTCATACCATATCCCGCGCCGCCGACCACGCTTGCGCTTATTTTGAGCGCCTCCTCGCAGGTGTAATCAACCGCATTGCTGTTGATGTAACGAACGGTCGTTATAACTCCGTTGAGATAATCCACTGCTCCTTGGATATCACCCGTCAGATTTCCGTTACCATCATCTCGGGTAGTTTTTGCACCATTGTCGGTCCACGTTAAAACAAGCGTACCCGGCTTAATAGGGTGTCCCAAATCATAAGTACATTTACTCTCTGAGGCCTTCGGCGTTGCCACTACCCCTGTTTTCCCGCCATCGAACGAGGCGAATCCGGAAATGCCGCCCCACTGGAACACTAGACGGCTACCGATATCGGGCAGAACAGGTAAATTGAGCACAACCGACCCCGTCGCCGATGATACTGTGCCGACAGCTTTCCCTGCCTCATCACGCAATATACCGTCGCCCGAATCTGAGAGCAGATACCAAACGCCCAAAGCCATAAACGACACTTTCAGACTGCCCAATACGGGAGTCGGCTTCAGGAGCGGCGCAAATGATGTACCGTGATTGGTTTCTTTAATTTCCACCGCGAAGGCATATCGCGCCGCAGATGAATTAGCGGCAGGAATTGCCGTTACCGTATGATAGCCATCAGGTAGGCCGGACAGGCGACCTTGTGCATAATCGACACTGATTAAATTGTCGCCGCTTTTTAGTTGCCCCAAAGCGTTGTCTTGATAATTCCCTATTTTCACGCTACCCGGTAGCAGCGAACATGGAAATATCAACGTCCCATTGCTGACACGGCCGGAAAAAAGCTGCTTTTCCGGCGCAGCAGCGACCCATGCTTCGCCGGGAACCGGGTATTCGTCCGCATAAGGTGTCTCGACTGTCGAGGTCGGTACAAGCTTTTCGTAAATGCTAGACACCGTCAGCGTGGCATCTCCTGCCGAAAGGCCGTCTGATACAGGTTTCACGCCATAATAAGCCGCAGAATCTGCCACTTGGGTTTCCAAAATCTTAACTTTAGGCGCGGCATACCCCTTAACCGGATAATCGACACCATCAAAATCTCGGGTTAACGGATTGCTGATTTCCATTTTGACTACACGGCGCGGCACTTCCTCGACCTCACCGTTTGATTTTGGAATCTCAAAAATGCGCACTTCGTCCTCGATGTTGATAATGCGGAAATACTCCGTGATACGGCGCGTCACATCTTTGGTTTTTTCCTCATATTGCAGGCAATAACGCTCGCCGACCTTCGGCAAAGGAGCTTCTACGCGCTGATACGCCTGCACGAGGCGCACGCCTGCCAAATGGCGACCCAATAACGTCATGCGACTTTCCACTGTCGGCACAGAATATGCCTCAATGCGCGGCATAATATCCGCGCGGCTCTCGCCGTAGTTGCGCGCCTTAAACGCCAAGAAAGACACGTTTTCAGAGGTCGGCGGCTCGGTAATGACGAAATGCCCGCCGTAAAGCGGCTCGGAGTCGTTGCGCAGGACGGCAGGGTAAAGCAAGCGCGCGTCCAGGCTGCCCATCGTGCGGTCAACGTCGGAAACAGGCGGGAAAATCTCGTTATCCTCGCCGGTCAGCGGCTGACCGACCATCAAACCGCCGCCATCAGGCGTATCGGTCATGCGCTGGCTGGGGTAAATCTGCAAATCCTGCTGCGTCAGGCGCGTTGTTTTTTCCATGTTTGAAACCTTTTTAAATCCTGTTTAAACCTACTTTCAGACGACCTTAAAACGTCATCAGGCAGAGCTGGGCGGTGTATCGTTCGCTATCCGTTTCCGGCGTTGAGTAATGCACCGGCTCGACATTATTCAAAGCCGCGTTATGGGTGCGCCAAATGACATTAAATTCACGGCCGTCGTAATGCGTCAGCGTCATTTCCAACTCGGGGACGTCCGTCCAATCGCGCAACGTACGCAAGATACTCAAATCAAGCCACACCCAATCGCCCAACAGCGTAATCGGGCGACCGTTTGCCTTAATGCCTTGTTGGATGACCAATCCGCCCGACAAGGTGCGCTGCGGAGCGGCCTGCGCCACCTTGTTCCATTCAAATTCATCTTCCCAGCGCATATCCTGCGGCAGATGTACAGCCACGCCGGTGTCTTTCCGTTTCAGCGTCCACTCTTGATTTGCCATTTCAGACGGCCTTTGCGTATTTTTCTCAAAACCCTATTAAAACAAAAGCCCCGAAAATCGGGGCTTGGCATGATTGCAGTCAGATGTTTGCAGGCCGTCTGAATTATGTCGTGCGCTTTAATGAAGCTTCTAAACTATTCATAAAACCGTTAACAGCTTTCTCGGCAACCGCTTGGTCACGCTGCGCCAAAATTTGGTTAAGCTTTTCCGGGTCGATATTAACCTGCGTATTGCCGATTTGTTGCAACCGCTGGGCAGCATTACTGTTACCATACGAACCTTGGTTGCGGACTTGCTCTTGCGCGGCAGATTCGGCGCGCTTGCTGCGCTGCCTGTTGTAAATCTGTTGCTGCAAATCGATTTGACGCTGATATTCGCGCGCAACATCGGTTTGCTTGAGACGGTTGGCATTGTCCAGTTTTTGTTTCAGCTCACGGATTTTTCTTTCTTGCTGCAAAGAATAAATCGCTTCCGTATTGCCATTAAGCTCGGCAAGCTCGGCCTCAAGCGCGCGGGTTGCATCATGTGCTTCTTGACGCAGGGCATTCAGCCGGCGTTGGGCATCGGATATCGCATTGCGGAATTTTGTCAGCTCAGTATTCCCCAATTTATCGGCAGCACGAGATGCCGCGCTGGCCGCATCGTTCAAGATATCCTGTGTCACTGCGCCTTGAGCAGAAGCATTGGTCAGCCTTTGCATCGCAGTATTCGCGTTGTAAATCTGTTGCGTGTACTCTTTCATCTGAGCAGCGCGGAAAGTGGCCTCCATGCCCAGCTTAATACCGGAAAACTGTCGGTTCATCAAATCCAGCTGCTCATTATTGAGCTTATAAAATCCAGCCGTTTGCGTCAGGCGGTAGCCGTAATCACTAAACGATTTAGATGCATTTGCCGCCGCTTTGGCTGCATTGTCTGCTTCCGCTGCCGCCTCTTTGTTGGCTGTCGCCACTTTTCTGACCGATTGGGCATGGTTTTCCGCCGCTTGCGAGCCTTTGTCATGCGCGGCTTTCGCGGCTTCGCCTGTTTTAGCGGCAGTATCGTTCAGCCCTTGATAGGCGGCTTTTGCTTTTTCCGCACCGCCCGAAGCTGCATCGCCCAAACGGGCAAGCTGCTCCTGCGTCAACAGTGCCGCGTCGCCGCTGGCTTTGAGCTGGTGTTGAAACTCGGCAAATTCCTCCTTGCTTTTAAGTTTGCCCATCATAGCCTCAAAGGCTGCCTGTATCAGCTTGGCATCTTTTTGACCGGCGGCCGCCGCTTCGGCAGAGGCCGTCTGAAAAGCAGTGAATGCCTGCCGAGCATCACTGCTGATGCCCGTCATCACGGCCTTGCTGTCCACGCCGATTTTGGCGAAGGCATCGGCAACCTTGTCCGTCGACTCCCTTGCCGTATCTCCGATTTTCTTGATTTCTTCGGCCGTCAGACCGGATTGTTTACCTACCTTTTCCAATTCAGCCAAAAGAGCATCGGTTGATTCTTTGCTGTCCATCTGCTTGAGTGCAGCCTGAAACACCCGGCCCATCTGCTCGGCATCATTACCAAACTGAGAGGCAACACGCGAAAAATTGGCAATACCTTCCGCCGCCTTTTTGCTCATGCCGGTGGTTACTTCTTCCGCCGTCAAACCCAAAGCCTCAAGGGCTTTTTGTGCTGCGGCGAGCTCGCCCGTATCTGCGCTGATTTTGACGTTTTTCTTGTCAAGTTCGGTTTTCAGTTCGGCGGTTTTGGTGCGCACGTTTTCCAGCTTGATTGCCAGCTCACTGTAAAAGTCGCTCGTTTCTCGTCCGTCGGCACGCAATGCCGCCATACTGTGTTCTAATGCTGACAACTCTGTTACAGACGCACGATATTCGGTTTGCAGGGCTTTGACGGCGGCGGCTTCCTCTTCGGCTGCCTTTTTCTTGGCGGCAGCAGCTTTTTCGGCTGCCTCCTGAGCTTTTTTATCCGCTATCTCCAACTCGCGCTTAATTTGGGCTTCGGTTTTGAAGAACTCGTGATACTTGTCGAGACTGCCGGTAGTAAACAGGCTATCTAAAATGGCAGGAATACGGGCGAGGTTATCGCCGAAAATTTTTGCTAAATCCGTGTTTTCGCGCAGCCAGCCGCCCACACCACGACCGACTTCAAAAGCCGCAAACAGTAATCCGGCATTGGATGCCGCCGTCTTGAGATTTTGAGCCAATGCTCCCGCAGCCGCCGCGCCATTACCGAAACCGTTACCGGCAGCAGCGGATTTGAGCGCGATGCCCAGCTCCCGTGCAGCGACAGTGGTCGACAGGATGGATGCTTTGGTTGCTTCAATTCCGACACGCTGGGTCGCAAATGATGCCGATACCGCACCACCAGTCAGGCGAACAGCCGCCTCATAAGCCTTGACGGCAACTGCGCCTGCTGCGAACAGTGCGGCAAGTTGCGTTAAAGCCGGAAACTCTTCGGTAATCGCTCCGATTGCACTTGCCACACTGCCGGCCGTACTCGCCAATAGAGACACTAAAGGCAGCAACTTTTCGCCGACCTCGATGGCAACGTTGATGATTTCCTGCTTGGCTTTGGCAATCTGCGCCTCGCTGGTGGACATGGCGTTTGCCACCTCTTTTTGCATCGCGCCAACGACTTGTCCCTTGTCGGCGACCAAGCCCAAAGCCTTTTCATATTCGCCCAACGAGCCGACTAAAAGCGCGATGTCGTCGCTATATTCCGTACCGAAGAGTTGCGAGAGCGTCAGGGCGCGGCTTTGTTTATCCAAGCCTTCGAGTTTGTGCAAGAAGTCCGTCAAAGCCTGCTGCGGATTGGCGGCGATATTGGCCGCCATCTCATCAGCAGACGTACCGATACCTTCCAAGGCCGCCTGAAAGTCTTTGCCCTGGCTTTGCGCGGTTTGCAGTTTTTGCAGCATGGCATTGATGGCGGTCGCAGCCACTTCGGGCGGTTTGCCCAAGGCGATAAATGCGTCGGCAAGCGCGGCGGCCTCGTCGGCAACCAAGCCGAACTGTTTCGCCGTACCGCCGATACGCGCCATTGCGGCGACAATGTCTTTTTCTCGTGCGGCGGTATTGTTGCCCAAAACGTTGATGGCATCGCCGAGCTTTTCCACTTCTCCGATTGGGAGTTGGAACACGTTGGCAATCGTCGCGGCGGCATTGCCTGCCTCTTCAGCGGTCATGCCGAAGGCAACCGACATCTTGGACGCGATGGCGGTAAATTCCGACAACTTCTCAATCGGAATGCCGAGCTGTCCGCCAGCAGCGGCAAGATCCGCCATTTCAGCGGCGGAAATGCCCAATTCCGCACTCATTTTTTTCAGTTCGTCTGAAAGTTTGGCGTACTGCTCGTCGGTGCCTTCGGTAACTTTCTTCACACCCGCCATCGCGGTTTCAAACTTCATCGCCTCGCGGGTGGCAAACGCCAAGCCGCCCGCACCACCGACCAAGCCCTGAATCTCCGAAGCAACTTCGGCAATAGACGGCTTCACGCCTTTCAGGCTGGCTTCAAGTTCGCGCACCTTGCCTTCCTGCAACTGTGCCGCTCGGGCTAATTCTTCATGCGAGAGTGTGCCGCTGTTTTTAAGCAACTCGTAGGCGTCTTTGGTCTTTTGGATTTCCTGCCGTGCCTTGTCGTCGGTATCGATGCCGAGCTGGATTTTGGCATCGGCGATGGCTTTTAGGGTTTGCGCTTCGGCGGTCAGGCGGTCGAGCTGCGCCGTTGCGGCGGCGGATTCGGACGACAGGCGCGCCTCTTCGGCGGCAAGATTTTTGACGGACACGCCCGACACCGACATCGCGTCGCGGGCGGCATACAGCTTGCCCGTCAGCTCGGTTTCGCTTTTTGCCAGGCGTTCGGATTCGGCGCGCAGTTTCGCCAAATCGGCTTGCTGTTGCTGCGTACCGCCGCCGCGCATGGATTTCTCAAGCGTTGCGGTCAGCTCGTCCAAGGCGCGCATTTCTCTGGCGGTATTGTCCAATTCCGCCGACAAAGCCTTATATTCCGCAATCGCCGCCTGTTGCGCTTGTGCTTTGGCCAGCGTTGCGCCCAGCTCTTTCGCTTCGGTGGTCAGCTTGCCCGTATCGATGCCCGCCGCCTCGATGGACTGCGCCAGCGCGTCGATGTTTTCAACGCCGGACACGCCCGCCTTAATCTCTAAACCTGCCTGAATATTCGCCATTATTTAATCCTGTTTTAAAACCCGTTTAAAAAAGGCCGTCTGAAACCTGCCGCCGCTGCGCCTACACGCAGAAGCCAGTTTCAGACGGCCTTTGTTTATTTCCGAATCTTTAGTTGTTGTACGACGTGAAGGAATAGGTCGAAGTCTCGCCCGAAGCCAACACTGCCGTGCCTTTAAATTCGGCTTCGTTGAAGTCGTCGCCGAACCAGTCGATACTGCCGTCCGCCGCCAGTACGGCATGGGGGATATGCAGGATGCCGGCCTCGCCGGTAACGCGGTTGCGGCCGTCGACGTAGATTTCCAAGTCCAAGCGGGACAAGGTGGCTGCGGACACTTTATAGCCGCCGGAATCGCGGGTTTTGTATTCGACGGTGACGTTTTCGCCGTCGTTGACGGTATCTGCGATCGGCAGGATGGTAATCATGCCCAAGGTGGCATTAATGTCCAAATGCTTGGCATCAACATTGGCGTTTGACTTGTTTTTGACTTTGACGGTAGCCGGATCGATATTGCCGTTTGCCAGCTTGTACGCCATGCCTTTTTTGCCGATGGTCACAGTCTCGCCCGTAACGGTCTGCGCCGTAGCCGCGATGACGGCGGCTTCGCCCATCAGGGCAAGCGCGAGGTTATCTTTATCGAAAGTGTCAAGCTTCAAGCCGATTTCGGTAGGCTTGACAGTTTTCAGGCTATCCAACGCGCTGCCGTAAGTGCCTTTTTGCTTGGACACGCGCTCTTTGGTTTCCACGCTGGTCTGCGTGGTCAGGGCGGTGGTATTGCCGATGTCGATAAAGCCCGAGCCTTTTTGATTGAGGTTGCGTACCTTGACGTCGCCCTCAAAGATTAAGCCGTGGTCGTTTTGTTTTGCCATGTGGCAGCTCCTTTAGTTTGCCTGCACGGTGTCGCAGGCGAATGAAATGGGGTAAAAAGCAAAGCCGTCGTTGTATTCGATGGATGGCGAGGCGATGCGGCGGAAAGGGGTAACGGCATATTCTTCGCCCGCATCCCAGCCAGAAAACGCACGCTGGATTGCCGTCAGGGTCTCGCCGACCTCGTACAGCGTGGATTTGCCGTTGGCGGTATAGCTTCGCGCCAAAACAAAGGTAAAGTGCAGCGTCGATTTCAGGTATTTGCCGTTCTTCGCCTCATCGGCAAAGGTCGAGCCGCCGTAAACGACATAGACCGCGCCGTCCAGCGGGGCGGCTTTGCGTTTCGCCGCGCCTTGGGCGAGCAGCTCGGCAAGTTCGCCGATTTCCTTGACCGCCTTGATGCCTTTGACGGTTTTCAGACGACCTAGGATTTCGGGATAGACCGCCAATAAGTTTTCATGCTGTTTTAAAGCCATATCAGACAATCAATCCTTCCAGCCAATCGGACATTAAATCGTCAATGTCCTGATAATCTTGCGAAGACAAGCCCAAAAACGGACGCGCCGGCATGGTTTTCGTGCCTTCCTGCGCATAAACCGAGTAGCCCATGATTGAGCCGGTAATCACGCTTTTTGCCGATGCCTCGTGCGTAATGCTTGCCAAGAGGTTGCCGTAGTCCACCAAAATCCCGCCGCGTCCGTTTTTGGCTTCTGCCGTAGCGGGGCTGACATCCTGCCAGCGTTTGCCGTCAGGCGCGGTTTTGGTTTCGGCGATACGGCGGCGGGTCGAAGATTCGAGGATGCCGCCGATAGCGCGCAAAGGCTCTTCAAGGCTGCCGTTCAACCTGCCCGACAGGCGGTTCAGGCTTTGGGCGATACGCGACAAGTCGTGCGATACCGTAATCCGCATTGCCTACTCCTTCAGCCATTCCCGCAAATCGGGCTCGGCATTGACATAAACAGCACACGTTGATGGCCTGCGGTCATCCGATACGCGGCTATCGTCCAGCATATTCGGATTTTTGACGACCATCTTCAGCCAAGCGATTGCCGACTGATAACGCTCTTCGACAATACCCGTTACAGCGTCGTCGTAGAGGTAGTAGCGGGCGATGTCGCAGACTTTGATTTTCAAAACCTGCGGCGCGGTGTCGTCGGTAAAAAACAGTTTCGCCGCCCGAAGGTAGCTTGCCGCCTCTTCTTCCGCATCGGCGATTGCCGCGTTTAATACATCTTCGTTGATGTATTCGTAGTTTTCGTGGTTTGACCGCTCCGCCATTTCCCGCTCGCCGAAGCGGGTAATCATGTCTTGGATGGTAATCATACCGCCTCCGTTTTCAGACGACCTTTAAACTTGCCCTAAAGGTCGTCTGAAATCCGTTTAAGACATGGTCAGCGTTGCCAACAACTCGGGGCGCAGCGCAATCGGCAGCGGGTTGGACTGCATGTGCAGGCTCCAGCCTTTGTCGTGCTGCAATTTCTCGCGGCTGGCGTAATACGGCAGGGCGCGGGTGTTGACGGTCGCGTTCATGTCGGCAGGTGCGAAATACTCTTTGTAGAGATTGCGGCCGACCGGCAGCAGGATGGCTTTGTCCGCACCGATGTCGGCGTCGCTGCCGAAATGGTTGGCATACTCGATAAAGCGGATGCCTTTGTGGACAAACTCGGTCGGATTGAGCGTATCGCCTTCGCGGTAGGCGCGTGCTTCGTCAAAGCGTTTGTACACTTCGAAGATGGACTTATGCTCTTTGAGCGCACTCAAAAACTCCATGCCGCAATAGACAACCCAGCCGCGCACTTGCGCACCGTTGAATTTTTGGCGTTGTTCGGACAAGAGCTTGTCCAATACCGCGCCGACTTTGGTCGTGTCTTTCGACAATTCGATGTCTTGTGTTTTGCGCTGCACTTTGAAATCGGTATTGATGTCCAAAATCACGCTGCCGTCCGCATCCAAAATCTTGCCTTGCAACGCGCCGAGCATCAGGTGCTCACGGGTGTATTCAAGGTCGGATTTGCCGCCGGCCAGCTTTTCGTTGACCTTGTCCATGACGGTCGCGGCTTGGGTTGTGCCGAAAGCACGCAGGTTCTGCACGTCGTCCGCGCGGATGACGTCATGAATCGGCAGGTGTGGGATTTTGACGGTACGCACGGTGCGTTTCGGACTTTCGACCGCCTGGCCGGCCGTACCGCGCTCTTTGCTGGCTACCAAGTGGACTTTGCCATCTTGGAACTCAATGTCGGCATAGGTGGTGGTCAGATATTCGGGTTCGAAAATACCCAGTTCGCGAATTTGGCTTGCGCCCGGGTCGATTTTGTTGACGGCGGTGGTCAAAGCCTGCACGCCGAATTTGCTGTTGTCAGATAAAGGCATATTTTTTTCCTTATTTCAAATAATTAAGCATCAGATGCACCGAATTTCTGCAGGTTTACGTAAACAATTCCATACGCGTCACCTTCTTTTTTCATAACCGCGTCGGACTGAAATGAAGCTTTAGCCTGGATAAAAATATCCTTACACTCAATGATGCAATTGAGAGGCTGAACAATAACTTTCCCATCAGCTTCATCTGTTAAAGCAACAAGTTTTTTATTACGTAGCGGATACGTCACAAAACTACCCGCTTTAGTACCGGCATCGGCAGCAACAGCCACACGCGTTAACGGCGTCGCTTCATATTTCAAAAAGTCGGAAATAACAGGGCCGAGGATTTCGGTTTTGGCTTTAGACATAAGAGCCTCCCAATAAGCCTTTGTGGCTGGCTACGGAGAACTTGCCCTCCGCCTCGCCGGTGTGTTCGGATTCGCCTGCGCCTTCGCTCAACAGTGCGGGTGGTACGGCAGACTGGGTGGCTTTCGGCTTCAGATCGGCAATCATGGCTTCCGCCGCTTCGATGTCGGCAGACAAAAGCACTGTCATGGTTGCGTCGGACAAGCCTTCAAACTTGCCGTTTTCGCCTTCCTTAAAGCCGGCGGCGGACAATTTCGCCTTGACTTGGTTTTTCTTGGCAGCCGCTTCGGCTTCTTTCAGCTTTTTCTCGGCTTCGGCTTTTTCAGCCTTGAGCGTATCGACTTCCGCTTTCAGGTCGTCAAACGCTTTCTTTTCTTCGGGTGTCATGGATAACTCCAAAGGTTGTTTAAAAATATCCGGCAAAGGGCTGCCGTCCGACAACACCACCGCCTCCGTCTCACTGTCCACGCCGACGGCGGTAAACGACACCTCGCGGATGGTGCAGCGGCGCAAAATCACAGCAGGCCCCGTTACCTCGTTGCCGTTGACGGACAATACTGCGCCCGCCGCCAGCTCCTCGTAGGATTCCGCCTGCGCGTAAACCGACATCTCCCAAGGGAAACCTTGGTCGGCGGCTTCGGCAATCTGCGTGCCAAACTCGTTGGACAACAGGCTGCCTTCCGCAATCAGGCCGTCTACCGTTACCGACAGGCTGCACACGCCCGCCATTTTTAGCGACGAATGCTCCAGCAGGACGGGGACGGACGCTTTGTGCGACAGCTGGGCCAAATCGACGACTGTCTGATAACCGCCGTAGCCGAACGGCTTGCCCGAGTTGGCGACGCCCTTAAAGGTGCGCACATCATCCGCACGGGTCGCCAGGGCAACCGGCAGCGCGGCGGACAATTTGATATTGAGGGGGGTGTTGTTCGTATCCATTGCTCCATTTTGCCTTGCCAAGTTCAAAAAGACGGACGGCAGGATTTCACTTCCCAATCCAAATGCAAAAGCCGCCTAAAACCCGAATATCAGGTTTCAGACGGCCTTGCGCAGTTCATCTATTTAAAATTCGATTCAGGGGCTTTTTAGAAGCCTCTAGGATTGATTTTAAAATGCTGGATATATCTTTGTTACCCAAAGCATTTAAATGCGCTAAAACGCGAAATTTGAGCGGTTATAAAAAAGGCCGTCTGAATCGGTTTCAGACGGCCTTTGGGTTATACAGGTTTAAATCTCGGATCAGCTTCAAGCGCGGTTTTTAAATCGGACTTGTACGGCTTAATCCACTCG
>ERZ772987.64-NODE-64-length-19818-cov-6.55326_pt1 | contig 19818 bp, 17 predicted proteins | sample MGYA00511129_ERZ772987 | MGnify/ENA primary metagenome ERZ772987 (study PRJEB29015, sample SAMEA2738058) | human oral metagenome | biome: human oral; feature: human-associated habitat; material: saliva | place: China | collected 2222 ...
TCGGCGACCCGCCGCTGTTCCTCGGCTACCTGCACGGCGTGCCCTTCACGTGGACGTTCGCGCTGTGGAAGGAGTGGCTGTTTACTCTGGCGCTGCTGCTCCTGTCGTATTACTCGATCGACCGCGTGCGCTACGCGTCCGAGGACACCTCCTCCATTGAGGCCGACGACCGCGAGGTGAGGCCCCTGCGCCTGCACGGCACCATCAACCTGGCGTTCTTCGCGATCATCATCCTGTCCGTCGCTTTCGCTCCGTCCTGGGATGGCGAGGCGCTGGCCGAGGGCCACGTGCACTCGTGGACCGGCTTCGTGCCGTGGCGCGAGATCATCATGTTCACGGTCGCGGGCCTGTCCTACAAGCTCTCGGACAAGAAGGTGCGCTTCGAGGAGAACGCGTTCACGTGGGCGCCGATCATGGAGGTCGCCACCCTGTTCATCGGCATCTTCGCGACGATGGCGCCGGCGCTGCGTTACCTGGAGCAGATCGCTCCGTCCCTGCCGCTGACACGCATGACGTACTTCGTGTTCACGGGCGGTCTGTCCTCGATCCTGGATAACGCCCCGACGTACATGACGTTCTTCGAAATGGCGAAGGCCTCCGGCGGCGAGGGCACCCTGGTCGCGGGCGTGCCCGAGTACTACCTGATCCCGATTTCGCTGGGCGCCGTGTTCTGTGGCGCGATCACGTACATCGGCAACGGTCCGAACTTCATGGTCAAGTCGGTTGCCGAGTCCGACGGCGTGCCCATGCCGTCGTTTGGCCGCTACATCGGCTACGCGTTCACGCTCCTGGTGCCGATCCTGGCTGCCATGGCGATGATCTTCGTGGGCGAGTCCTGGCTGGTTCGAGGCCTGGGCATCGCCCTGGCCGCCGGCCTGGTGTTCCTGTCGCTCGTGCGCATCCGCCGCGCGGGCATTGACGAGGCCGTGGCCGACTTCAGCGGCAACGAGTGAGCCAGCGGCCCTGACGGACGCGTTGAGGGGGCGGAGCCGGCCGGCTCCGCCCCCCTCACTGCGCGTGTTACAGGCCCCGTTGAGGCCCCTTGACAGTCTCTCGAAGGGGGGCTAGCCTGACCACTACTGACCGCAGCGTAAGGGGAGAGAGTTGTCAGGTGGAGTCAAATGGGACGCGGACGATGTGTCGCGCGCCGTCAACATCTTGGAAGACTCCAGCGAGAGCATCGGCTCCTGTGCTCTTGAGGCCCCCAGTGGCGCCGGGAGCAACGAAGCCGATCTTACTGCTCAGGTTGACAGGATCAATAAGGTGATCTGGAAGGCAGCCTTTTGTTCGTCAGCTGTCGCTCACGGTTTGACGGCAGCCTCCGAGGCCTTTGCCAGCACCGACGATCAGGACGCCATAAACCTTCAGGCGATGCAAGAGTATCTGCACAACAGGGGGGCATGATGAGCGCCAGTGACGATTCAGCACAGCATGGCGCCTCATTTTCCATGCCGTTTCCCATCAACGTTGACGCTCTCTTCGACTTCGAGACGCAGTGCGATCAATGCGCGGGAGTATTAAATCGCGCAGACAGTGATGCGGCCCGCGCTTCGTCCATCGTGGCTCAGCAGGAGGCTCTTCTTGTCGAGGAATGTAGAAACGATCTGAGGATCACATCAGAAGTTTGTGACGAAGTCTCTCGCGATCTGTCCACGCTCAAGAACGCGGTGTCAGAGCTCGCTTACTCGATGCAATCGGTGCGCGACGAGTACCAGGGAATCGCGCAGAAAGCTGAAGGCTATGGTCTGCTCGTCGTCGGCGACACAGTGACACTATTCGATGAGTCGGACGATGACCTTGTCCGCAGTTTTAACGATCTGAAAGCGCAAGCAGAGGCGCAGCGGTTGAATTACGAACGAGCCGAGTATGTATTTTCACTTGCGTTAGACAGCCTCAAAGTGGATGCCTATGAGCAGTGGATTGAACCCGTGTTCAACGCGTTCAAAGATCAATTTGTGCCTAACGAGAAGCACCTACTCGCTACCGGCGTTGCCTGCGGTGTGGGAATAGTTGACACTTTCGGACAGTCCTCAGCCGCGCTCACAATGCAGCACTTTGATGGCTTGTACGCGGCTCCCGAAGGATTCCTTGCCAAAGGCGATCTGTCACAATGGAAGTACAACCCGACGGGCGCGCACGGGCTGGAACCAGCAGGGACACGCCAGGTAGCTCGGTACGCCGGAAAAGTTGGGAAGTTTGCCGGTGTGGCGGGAGCCGTTGTCGATGGCGGCATCACCGCCTATGACACCTACCAAACCGATACCGAGCAGCACCCCGAATGGAGCGAGGAACACAAGATTGCGCGAGCTGGAACGAAGGGAGCCTTCACGGGGCTTGGTACGTGGGGCGGCGCAGCACTCGGAGCCAAAGGCGGCGCCGCCATCGGTGCGGCAGTCTCGGGGCCTTTCGCCCCCGTTGGTGCAGTCGTTGGTGGCCTGGTCGGCGGTGTCGTCGGAGGACTGATCGGGCACTACGCTGGAGAGAAGGTTGGAGACGGAGCCAACTCAGTCATTGATAGCCATATGGACAACGGGTAAAAGGGATTCAGACGATGAAATACGATGATGTCATGCCAGTTTCGACATTTCTATTTGGCATCTTCTGCATGACAATATGGTATCTTGAAATGTTCTCTGACAGTCGCCTTGGACGAATCTTGGGAACTATGACGAAACCAAGTCTTCGCGGCAGAAACTGGTCAGCGATCAGCACCCCAGCATTCTCACTAGCGTTTATAGATGTCGGTGTCATGACCTTTGCCGAACAGGGAATCATTCCTCGCGTCCTGTATACGCCCTGTGTCTATATTTCATTACTCCTTGTCCTAGTAATTCTCATCGGTCTTCTGCCCATCAAGTTTCCCCGGTGGGTCTACGCCGATTGGCAGTACGCCAAGCGCCATGGCCTCCTGGACGAGAGCGGGAACATTGACCAGGAAGCGTGGGCACTGCACCATGCGGGCAGGAAGGGATTCTGGTGAACGAACAGGTAACAATGGCCCTTTCGTCGGGATGGACATTCCTGACCCCGGAGGAATACACACAGCTCGGCCCACTCGCGGATGATCCCAGCGTTCGCCTCGTTGCCGTCACTGAGACGAAAGATGAGGGTAATGTTCCGACCTTCGTGGTGACCGGCGGAGCGCTCAGCACCGACGCGAGCGACGACGACGTCTACGCGGACACCATCAGGCAGGTGGAGGAAGCGTTGCCCGGATTCCACCTTATTGACGACTTCGCGTGGCCGGTTCTCCCGGAGGGGGCTCGATGGCGGACAGGCGTCTACATTCTTGACGATGTGTCGCTGACCCTCAGTCAGCTCACGTGGATGACACGCATTGCGCCCGCGACACTGCAACCTCCGCAGCGTTTCCTGTGGACCGCGACGTGTACGTGCCCCAGCATTCTATTCCCCACTATCATCGATGATTTCATCACGATGGCTCAAACCCTGGAGGTGACACCGTGAGTGACCAGGCAATCGACGCCAACTCCTCGGATCAGATCATCGTCACCGTCGAGCAGGCCGATGCCCTGCTCGAAATGATTGCCAGTGACGAGAATGCCGGGCACATTTCAAGCGCTGTTCTCACCAGCGGTCTGGTGTCGCTCGGGCTTGCCGGTGCCAACGGCCTGGCCGGTGACGCGGCACGAATCCTCGAACCGGTGCGGGCAGCCCACTCCCGAATCATTATCCGCGTCTTCTCCCCTTCCATCCCGGGCATCGTGCGCGACTGGAGGATCTGGCCCACAGCACCTCGCTCCGTTGTTATGCGTTCCGATGTGGACGGCGTGCACTTCAGCCAGGTTGATGACTGCGAAGTCCCCCACATCGCAGCCCTCGCCTCCCTGCTGCACGCCGGACCGACCATCCACGACGGGCCTCCTTACATTCCCGTGGATTTCGTCGCTGCGATTCGTTCTCTCGACGCACAAGGCGCTCAGGATGTGCTCAACGATCTCGTGACATATGGTCCCGCGGAGTCACACTTCGCCCAGGACTGCGTCTCGGGGCGCTGGAGCGTCGTCACCTGCGTGCGCGAAGAGACACGTCGCGGACAGTGGCGGACGGGGCCACACTATGAGTGCTTCGTGACCGACCATCTGCACGCGCAAATCCACGCTCCGCTTGACGAGAAAGCCCTCGCCCGCCTGTCAGCGGATCCAACACTGGACGCGCCGCCTCGCGCAGCGATCTGGGCGATGTTGATGGGGCTGCTCGTGCCCTAACAGCCACCTGTTTCGGCCGACCTTTGACCCCAAAGGCAGCAGAGTCCTCCCCCAAGCCAGGTCCTTGAGCAGGTCACCGCCCTCTCGCTCGTGCGCATCCGTCGCGCGGGACTGGACGAGGCCGTGGCCGACTTCAGCGGCAACGAGTGAGTCTGCGGTCCTGACGCATACGTCGATTGAGGGGCGGAGCCGGCGGCTCCGTCCACGCCACGAAACCAGCGTGCCCGGCTCGGAAAGGAGCGCTCACGGGCGTGCGGGTTAGTCCCTCGGCATCGGGTGCACGCCAGCGCCGGGAGCCGGAGGCTGGGTCCACAGGCCGCGCTGGTCCAGGAAGTCGCGCAGGAAGACCGGGCGGTCGGTGATAATGCCGTCGACGCCGACCTCGAGGAGGCGCAGCACGTCGGCCACGGTGTTGATGGTCCACACGTGGACCGCCAGGCCCAGGGTGTGGGCGGTGGCGACGAAACGCTCGTCGACGACGCGGATCGGGCCCTGCTGCATGGGCACCTGCGCGGCGATGGCGCCCTGGCGCGGCCCGGGCACATGCCAGCACCCGGGGTTGGTGGCGGTCTTCGCGGCACCCACGAGGCGCACCACGGCCTCGGTCCCCAACGACGTGGCGACGGCGCGGGCGGGGTCGGAAGCGGCGATGTCGCGCACGGCGCGCAGGCGAGGCTCAGAGAAGGAGGCCACGAGCACGCGGTCGGCCGCGTCGTGGTCGGCGATGACGTCGAGGAGGGGGCCTTCGACGCCCGGCTCCTTCGCATCGATGTTGAAGTACATGTCCGGGAACGCTTCGAGGACCTGGGCGAGCAGCGGCATCTGCTCCCCGGAGTCGCGGTGGCGCAGCTTGGACAGCTCGCGCCACGTCATCTCAGAGATCGCGCCGACGCCGTCGTAGCAGCGGTCCACGGTCTCGTCGTGGCACATGACGACTGTGCCGTCGGCGGTGACGTGGGCGTCGGTCTCCACGTGGCGGATCCCGGCCTCGTAGGCGTAGGCGAAGGCGCTCATCGTGTTCTCGGGGGCCTCCTCGCTGCCGCCGCGGTGGGCGAAGACGATGGGCCCCTGGCGCATGGTGACTGGCATCATGAGCAGGGCTCCTGTCCAAGGTAAATGGCCTTGTGTTCGGCCATCCAGGGTTCCGGGTCCACGGGAGTGTCGGAGGCGTCGTGGATTTCGAAGTGCAGGTGAGGTCCGGTCGACCAGCCGTTGTTTCCGACGGCACCGATAACCTGGCCGGCGGTGACGGTGTCGCCGAGCTTGACCGTAATTTTGTTCATGTACTGGTGTAGGTAGGCCGAATGGAAAACGGTACCGTCAGGCAATGTGTGTTTGATCTGCACGTAGGCACCCGAGTGCGAGTTTTCGGCGAGTTCCTCGACCACGCCGCCGTAGACAGCGGTGATGGGCGTGTCCATGGGTGCCGCCATGTCAATGCCCTCGTGGGCCAGGAGCTGACCGGAAACAGGCGAGATACGCATCGTGAAGGGCGACGTAATCGTGTAGGTCCCCTCGGCCAGAGGCCAGTACACCGTGTCGGCGACGACCTTGACGTTGCGGTTGCCGTCGGCGCCGACGCCGGCCGCGCAGCCGGTGACCGCGACAGGCGCCTTGGCCTTCGCACGCGAGTCCGCGGTCAGGGTCGCGTCCAGGGCGATTGCTTCGGGCAGGACCTGGGAGGAGGCCCAGCTGCCGCGTCCCGTGGTCCAGCCGAAGGAGCGCGCGGGAACTGTCAGGGAGGAGTCGGATCCGACGCGGCCCGTCATCGGGACGGCGATGGTTGACCCCGCCAGGCCCACGATCAGGAGGGCGCGCAGCAGGTAGCCGACGGGGTGAACGTTTCGGCGCGGCTTCTGCGCCTTCGGCACCTGCACATTTTCGGTGGTCTCCGTGACCTCCTCGTATTCCTCGTACTCCTCGCCGTCGTAGCCGGTGTAGGCGTCGTCCAGATCGTCGTAGTCGTCGTAGTCGGCGTCCGAATAGTCGAGGTCGGGTTCGGTCACGAGTTCGACAGACGGGGGCAGGGACATCGGAGCGAGCGTCGGCGAGGCCGTGGCGCGCGCGGGCGGAGTCGTCGGAGGGAGCGGGGGCGGAGCCACGTCCTGCGGAATCTCCGCGGTGATGGGCCGAGACGATTTGGCCTCCTGAGATCGCGCGGCGCGCAGCTGCGACCGCTTGGGCAGCGGGCACTCCATGTCGCTCACGCTTACTCCCCTCTCGTTTCCTGATCGTTCCACTCTAGCAACGCTCGCTGTCAACGCGCATCCGGCGGCCTATTCATGGCCGTTGGAGGACATCGCGAACCTCACCGACCAGCAGCTCGAGGATATCCTCCAGGAAGAGGATACCGACGACTTGCCCGTCGTCGCGCACGAGCGCGCAGTGAACGCCGGTGCGCTGCATATGACGTAGTGCGTCTTCGACCTGGTCGCCCGACGAGACGGCCTCCAGGCGGCGAATACGCCACGGGGTGATCGGCTGGGTGCGTTCCTCGCCGGAGGCGTAGAGGACGTCCTTGAGGTGAACGTAGCCGACGATGGCCCCGTCCTGGTCGGCGATCGGGAAGCGCGAGTATCCCGTGTGGGCGACCCGTTCCTCCACGTCGGCGGGCGTGGCCCCATCGGGAAGAGTCACCAGGTCCGCCAGCGGGACCATCGCCGACCCGGCAGTCTCCTCGGAGAACTCCAAAGTGCCACTGAGCAGACCAAGCTCGTCGGTCAGCACGCCCTCCTCCTGCGAGGCGACGACGATCGATGCGACCTCTTCGACCGTGTACGAGGCCGAGATTTCCGAGCGCGGCTCGTAACCGGACAGGCGGACGAACCAGTTCGCGAAACGGTCCATGGCCTCGATAATCGGGCGCAGGAGGCGGCCCAGGCGCACAAGGACGGGCGCGAGAATGAGCAGCATACGCACGGGGGCGGCGATCGAGATGTTCTTGGGAACCATCTCGCCGAAGACGACGTGGCAGAACAGCACGATGATGAGGGCCGCCGCAAATCCGACGACGTGGCTGGTGGCCTCGGGAGCACCCAGGCGTTCCAGCGGGGATTCCACGAGGTGAGCGATCGCGGGTTCGGCGACGACGCCCAGCGTCGTGGACGCGACCGTGACGCCCAGCTGGCAGATCGCGAGCATGAGGGAGACGTGTTGCAGCGCGTAGAGCGCATCTCGTGTACCGCGCGCGCCTTCGTCGGCGAGCGGCTCAACCTGCGAGCGCCGCGTCGAGGTGACCGCGAACTCGCCGGCCACGAAGAAGGCGTTGATCGCAAGCAGCGCGACGGTGATTGCCAGGCCCATGCCGGTGCTCATTCGTCGTCCTCCGTCTCGTCGGCGGGCGCGGGAGTGATAGCAACCTGCGCGACCCTGCGCCCCTGCATCTGAGCGACCTCAATGCCGACGCCGTCAACGACGACATGCGAACCGACGGAGGGAATCTCGCCCAGCTCGTTCATGACGAGGCCGCCGATCGTGTCGTAGGGGCCGTCCTCGGGCAGGCAAATGTCGGTGCGGCGCGCCAGCTCGTCGGGGCGCAGCGTGCCGGGAACGAGGAACGTCCCGTCGGGTCGCGGGCGGATACCGAGGCGGCGCTGGTCGTGCTCGTCAGAGACTTCGCCAACGATCTCTTCGACGACGTCTTCGAGGGTGACGATGCCGGAAACACCGCCGTATTCGTCGACGACGACGGCCATCTGCAAGCCCTCGTCGCGCAGCTGGACCATCAGCGGGCCGATCGGCACGGTCTCGGGAACGGTGGGCGCGTCGGTCATGAGGGAGGAAGAGATGACGGGAACCTCGGCGCGGCGTTCGACGGGCACGGCGACCGCGCGGCGCAGGGAGACCAGGCCGAGGATGTCGTCGGAGTCGTCGCCGATCACCGGGAAGCGGGAGTGGCCGGTCTCGCGGGCCAGGTCGAGGACGTCCTGGGCGCTGTCACCCTCGCCGAGGGTGTGAAGCCGTCCGCGGTCGGTCATGACGTCGGCGGCGCTGAGCGTGGACATGCGGATCGTGTTGACGAATAGGTCGGCCGTCGACATGTCGAAGGTGCCTTCTTCGACGGAGTGCTCAACGAGGGCGGTCAGCTCGGAAGCCGAGCGCGCCGACGAGATTTCCTCCTGCGGTTCAATGCCCATGCGGGCAAGTACCCAGTTCGCGGCTCCGCCGAGCACCCAGATGACGGGGCGGGCGACGGCGGTGAAGGCCATCTGGAAGGGCACGACGCGCACGGCCGTGGCCATCGGGTGGGCCAGCGCCAGGTTCTTGGGCACAAGTTCACCAAAGAGCATCGAGAACACATTGATGAACGTGGCGGCCGCGAAGGCGGCGATGCCGGTCGCCAGGCCCCACGCGAGCCCGGCGGCACCGAGCCAGCCTTCCAGCAGCTCGGCCAGGGCGGACTGGGTCGTGTAGCCCAGCAGGATCGTCGTCAGGGTAATGCCGACCTGGGCACCCGAGAGCTGGGTCGACAGGGTGCGCGTCGCTCGCAGCACCGAAGCGGCGCCGCGGTCTCCTTCCTCGGCGTGCTTGTCAAGGACGGCCTGATCGACCGCAACAAGGGAGAACTCGGCGGAGACGAACACGAAGGTCCCGGCGGTCAAGACGACGCCAAGCAGGAGCATGAGAGCGGTCGTCAACGCTGCCCCCTATCGACGAGGCCGGGGCGGGCCGGGCGCATACGCGCAGGCAGGGGGCGGGAAAGAGCGGCGGGAGAGCCAGCAGAGTCGCAGTCCATGATGCATCCAGTTTAGCGGGCAACGACCATCGACCCAGCGCGCACTTCCACACATCGCGATGCTGTGCCAATACTCTCCCTATACCGGACCAAAGGCCCTTGAAATGATCACCAAGTGTCGCCCAGGTCTCGTGAAGGTGGTCACGCGGCGGTAGAATCTGTCCGGTACGGTCGCCGCGCAACAAGCCCATGCACGCGGCGTGAGTCAAACGGAGGAAGACGTGCCCACTCACACAGTTTCCCAGCCCGATCCGCAGTGGTACCTCGCGAAGATGCGCGACCTGTACGAGCGTGATCCGCAGCTGCTCGACCCCTCGTGGCGCGCCTATTTCGCGACCGAATCCGCTCCCCCGCAGCTGCGCGCCACCCGCCCCGCCATCCCCGAGGCCATTCCCGGCGCGCTCGAGGAGAGCGAACCCACCCAGGCCACCCAGGCCTCGGCAATGGAGGCCGCCCCCGAGGTGCCGGTGAGCGTCACCCCGCCCACCCTCGACATCGAGGAGGAGGAAACGAAGGCGGCTCGCGTAGCCACCCCCGTCGTCTCCGTGACCCGCTCCGACCTGCCCCCCGCCCCGCCCGCCGCGGTGGCCGAGGCCACCAGCCCCTACACGCGCCTGGCGCACGGACGTGCCGCCTTCACCCGCTCCCACCGAGCACCCGTCCAGGACGAGCTGCGTGTCCTGAAGTCCGCCGCACGCGCGACCGCCAAGCACATGGAGGCCTCGCTCTCTATCCCCACGGCCACCTCCCAGCGTCAAATCCCCGCCAAGCTCCTCATCGAAAACCGCGCCCTGATCAACGCCCACCTGGCGCGCACCGTCGGCGGCAAAGTCTCCTTCACGCACCTCATCGGCTACGCGCTGGTTGAGGCGCTGTGCGAAATGCCCGACCTGAACGTGCGCTACGTGCTCGAGGGCACCAAGCCGGCCATCGAACAGCTCGCGCACATCGGCTTCGGCCTGGCCATCGACGTGGCCGACGCGCAGGGGAACCACTCCCTGAAGGTCCCCGTCATCCACGACGCCGACACCCTGACCTTCTCCGAGTTCGTCGACGCCTACCAGGACCTGGTCTCCCGCGCCCGCACGGCCACGCTGACGACCGCCGACTTCCAGGGCGCCTCCGTCACGCTGACCAACCCCGGCACGCTGGGCACGACCACCTCGGTGCCGCGCCTCATGGTCGGCCAGGGCCTCATCATTGGCGTGGGCGCCACCGACTACCCCGCGGAGTTCCGCGGCGTCTCCCCCAAGCGCCTGGCGTCCCTGGGCATCGGCAAGACGATGTACTTCTCCTCCACCTACGATCACCGCATCATCCAGGGCGCGGCGTCGGGCCGTCTCCTGGGCCTGATCGACGCCAAGCTGTCGGGCCGCGACGGCTTCTACGAGCGCGTCTTCACCTCCCTGCACGTGCCCACGCGCCCCTACTCGTGGGAGGCCGACTACGAATACGACCCAGATCGCGAGAAGGGCAAGCCCGCCCGCATCACGGAGATCATCCACGCCTACCGCTCGCGCGGACACCTGGCTGCCGACACCGACCCGCTCGCCTACCGCGTACGCCGCCACCCCGACCTGAACATCGCCTCCTACGGCCTGAGCGTGTGGGACCTGGACCGTCCATTCCCCACCGGCGGCTTCGGCGGCTCCGACCAGATGCTGCTGCGCGACATCCTCACGCGCCTGCACGACACCTACACGCGCACGGTCGGCATCGAATACATGCACATCCAGGACCCCGAGCAGCGCGCGTGGGTCCAGGAACGCATCGAGGGCCCCTACGAGGCCCCCTCCCCCGAGGCGCAGCGCCACATCCTGGGCACGCTGATCCGCGCCGAGGCCTTCGAGGAGTTCCTCCAGACGAAGTTCATGGGCCAAAAGCGCTTTTCGCTGGAGGGCGGCGAGTCCCTGATCCCGCTGCTCGACCACATCCTGGCCGACTCGGCGCGCGCCGGTATCCACGAGGTCGCCATCGGCATGGCGCACCGCGGGCGCCTCAACGTGCTGGCCAACATCGCGGGCAAGTCCTACGCGCAGATCTTCGACGAGTTCGAAGGCAACTACATGCCCAACTCCGTCCAGGGCTCCGGCGACGTCAAGTACCACCTGGGCACGTGGGGCGTGTACTCCCTCGACGACGGTCTGGCCACCAAGGTCTACATGGCGGCCAACCCCTCCCACCTGGAGGCCGCGGACGGTGTCCTGGAGGGCATCGTGCGCGCCAAGCAGGAGGCCCTGGGCGACCCGGACCTGCCGATCATCCCGATCCTCATCCACGGCGACGCGGCCTTCATCGGCCAGGGCGTCGTCCAGGAGACCTTCAACCTCTCCCAGCTGGAGGGCTACAAGACCGGCGGCACGATCCACGTCATCGTCAACAACCAGATCGGTTTCACGACCGGCCCGACCCAGGGCCGCTCGACCGGCTACGCGACCGACCTGGCCAAGGGCCTTCAGGTCCCGATCCTGCACGTGAACGCGGACGACCCCGAGGCCGTCATCCGCTGCGCGCACTTGGCCTTCGCGTACCGCAACGCCTTCCACAAGGACGTCATCATCGACATGGTGTGCTACCGCCGCCGCGGACACAACGAGGGCGACGACCCGTCGATGACCCAGCCGGTCATGTACTCCCTCATCGACCGCATCCCCTCCACGCGCGCGGTGTACATCCGTGGCCTCGTGGGTCGCGGTCAGCTCACCGAGGACGAGGCCCGCCTCTCCATCGCCCAATACGAGGCGGAACTGGGGCGCATCCTGGAGGAGACCCGCGCGGGCGGAGCCTCGTCGGTGTCCGAGATCAACCCGGGCAGCCGCACGCACGACCCCGCGCTGACGGCCGGCGTGGGCGAGGCCGGGGAGTCCCGCGACGAGGAATGGACCATGCCCGAATCGCAGATGCCCGGCATCGGCATGATGATCGGCTGGACGTCGGCGGCCCCCGCCGAGCAGCTGCGCCGCATCGGCCGCGCCCACGTGCGCTTCCCCGAGGGCTTCGAGCCCCACCCCAAGCTGCGTCAGCTGTGCGAGCGCCGCCTGGAGATGGCACTGGGCAACAAGCCCGTCGACTGGGGATTTGCGGAGCTCCTGGCCTTCGGCACGCTCCTCATGGAGGGCACCGGCGTTCGCCTATCCGGCGAGGACGTCGCGCGCGCCACCTTCGTCCAGCGCCACGCGGTCCTGCACGACGCCGACGACGGCCGTGAGTTCACGCCGCTGCGCTTCCTCACCGAGCATCAGGCGCGCTTCGACGTGTGGAACTCCCCGCTCAGTGAGTACGGCGTGCTGGCCTTCGACTACGGCTACTCGCTGGAAAGCCCCGAGACACTGACGATCTGGGAGGCTCAGTTCGGCGACTTCGCCAACGGCGCGCAGACCGTCATTGACGAGTTCGTGTGCTCGGCGGAGCAGAAGTGGGGACAGCGTTCCTCGCTGGTCATGCTCCTGCCCCACGGCTACGAGGGCCAGGGACCCGACCACTCGAGCGCCCGCATCGAGCGTTACCTGCAGCTGGCCGCGCAGGACAACATGTGGATCGTCCAGCCCTCCACCCCGGCGAACTACTTCCACACGCTGCGTACGCAGGCCTACAAGCGCCCGCGCAAGCCGCTCATCGCGTTCACTCCCAAGCAGCTGCTGCGCCTGTCGGCAGCGTCCTCGCACATCGACGAGTTCACCTCGGGCAGCTTCCAGCCCGTCATCGGCGACGCGTCGATCACGGACCCCGCAGCCGTGACCCGCGTCCTGCTGTGCTCGGGACGCCTGTACTACGACCTCGCCAAGGAACGTGAGCGTCGCGGCGACACCTCGACGGCGATCATCCGCCTGGAGCAGTTCTACCCGCTGCCCGAGGCCGAGGTGGCGGCCGCGCTCGCCCAGTACCCGAACGCGTCGGTAACGTGGGCGCAGGACGAGCCGCGTAACCAGGGCGCGCTGCCATTCCTGGCGCTCAACCTGTTCCCGTCGCTGGGACGCCCGGTCCGCATGGTCTCGCGCCCCGAGTCGGCGACGACCGCAGCTGGACGTGCCTCGCTTCACAAGGAGCAAGCAGCTACCCTTATTGCGCAGGCCTTCGAAGGCTAGCGACCTCCCTGCGCGTGCCCGGTGTTCCGGGCGCGCGCAGGCACACCTGGAAAGGACCCCCAATGCGCATCTGCTTTATCGGCGACGAGCTCGTCGCGGGCGTCGGAGACCCCCGAGGCCTGGGCTGGGTTGGCCGCGTCAACGCCCACTCGACCTTCGACTTGCCCGCCACTTTCCTCACGCTGGCGGCCCCCTCTGAAACGACCAAGCAGATGGCCGCGCGTTGGGAGGCCGAGGTCCTGCCGCGCCTGGCCGACGGAGAGCCCCACGGCCTCGTCATCGGGATTGGCCCCGGCGACGTTCCCGCCGGTATTTCCACCGCGCGCTCGCGCCTGAACCTCGCCAACATCACGGACCGCGCGACCTCTCTGGGTATCCCCAGCTTCGTCGTGGGTCCTCCTCCCCTGGCCGGGGTCGATTCCGGGGCTCTCAAAGCCCTGGCTTCCTCCTGCTCCGAGGTGTGCGCGCGCCGCGGCATCCCCTTCGTCGACTGCTACACGCCGCTGGTCGCCCACGACCAGTGGTTCGAGGACATGGCCGCCTCCATGGCGCGCGGCGCCGACGGCCAGACCCTGCCCGGCCAGGCCGGTTACGCCCTGATGGCCTGGATCGTCCAGCACCAGGGCTGGTACGAGTGGACGGGCGCGACACCAACGGACGTCTGAGCGTCGGCGGGAGAGACGCGCGTATCCACGTCAATCGAGCAAGCCCCCGCCTCGTCTCGCTCCCCCACCACATAGATCGACCCCATCAACGCTTCCCCACCCTCCCCTTCCTCCAGCTCTTCTATCCCCACGAGTCTGGGATCGCTCATCCTCGCGGGTTCCTCGAGGGGGATGTCGACCCGCGATAAGCTCTTCGCTTTCCTCGTTCTCGGCGTCATGAGCGCGGCGGCCGTCGGCCTCGTGCAACTCGGCGTGCACCTGCCTGTCGGGTACTGGACGCTCGTGTGGCTGGCGGCTTGCTGTATCATCCGCCTCGCCATTGCCGTCACCTGCGCTGCACGTTCCGACGCCGAATCCCTCACCGTTGAGGTCTACAGCCACAGCTGGGTGATCATCGACGCGACAGTAGCCAAGGCCGTGAACGGGTAACCGCGAGCGCGCCGCCCGCGCGTTGGCCGCATGGTGTTCCACCCATAGCCTCACGGATGTCCATGCGGCCTGAATCCGTCGTTGTGCCTGTCGGCGCACCGCGCAGCGCGGTCTCCACGCCAGCACGTGCCCCGCGCCCCAGAGCAGATCGCTATAGTTGCCGTGGAGTATTCCTCCGCGCGCGCCCGCCACGGCGCGAGAACTCAATTGCCCACCCACATCGACGCCAACCACGCCAGCGAGACACCATGAGCAACCAATACCCCCACGGTTATCCTCCGCAGCGCCCCTTCCCAGGCCAAGCCCCGACGCAGCCGCCACCCGGACAATACCCGGGCGGCATGTACCCCCAGCGTCCCTTCCCGGGCCAGGGTCCCGGCGCTCCGCATGGACGCAACAACATGGGCCGTCCGGTCATAAACACGAACTACACGACGGCGCTCAACGCTCTGAAGGTCCTCGCGACCATCGGTGTCATCGCCTATTTTGTGCTGAGCAATTTCTACGATATGGGCGACATCAAGCTCCAGTGGCAAAGCATCGCGAGCGCCGTAGGCACCATCAGTATGCTCATCTGTGCGGTCATCATCGTCGTGACGGCTCACCGTATGAACCGAGCGAAGCGCGCCGGCGACAGGACGAACATGCGTAAGCCAATCGTCTCGCTCGTTGTTACCTCCATCCCCGTCCTCATCGTCGGAGCGATGTCGATCATTGGTTCCGTGCAGTCGGTTGCGGACACGATCGAAGGAACAGAGACCGTCACCGTCAAGTCGTGCAGCTACAGTGAGGTCAGGACGCGCTCGCGGCGGAGCGGCACCTCTACGTCCTACAGTTTCAAACTCACCCTCACCGACGGCTCGAAGCACACGACTCGCTTAAGCGGCGCCTCCAAGGCGACCAGTGTCTACAGCGCCCTCTACGAAGCGTGCGCTGACAAGAAGGGGACCTCGTCTCTGAAACTCGAGGTCTATCGCCACAGCTGGATCATCGTCGACGCACGAGTGGAATGAGCGACACGTGACTAAGCAGAAAGCCACCAGGCGCGAGGAGCTCCTCCTCTGCGCAATCATGATCGCTTTCTTGACCCTCAACATCGTCCTAGGCTCTTTCTTCTCACCTGGCTCATGGTCGCCGACCGTCGTCACCGCAGCGGCCTCCTATCTGATTGTCTTCATCGTGGTCGCTACTTTTGCCGGCATCCGATTCCTGTACAGGGATTGGAAGACCCCGCCGCGGCACGCAGCCGGGCGCCCCTCCCCGGAGGTACCCGCCCACCTCGCCACGCCACCCGCAACACCCACACTCCGCCCAACCACCACAGCCACGCCTCCCACCCACCCCCAGCCGCCCAGCAACTTCGCGAGCATCGACGGAGCCATCACCTACGCTCAGCAATCCGGTTTCACCATCATCAACCTCTTCAACGAGTACGCGCCGTTGAGCGAATACGGGGACGCCGTCGGCGCGGAAATCCTCTACCTGGCTTTCTCCCACATCGCCGAACTCGACAAGAACGCGTCGCTCACCGTCACCGGCTCGGCGACGGAGGAAGCCCTCACCCTCACCATCAGCGCGCTCACAGATCGCGCCCCCGTCCTGGGTGCGCGGCACATGGGTGAGATCCGCGCCCTCGCGACGAGCGTGGGCGGTAGTGTGGACACAGACACCCAGGCTGCCAGCTGGACCCTCACCGCGCGCCTGCCCGCCGCGGCGGACGCACCCTCCTAGCCCAGGCCTCGCCAGTCTCCCCTCACATCATAGGTCTCCGCATGAGCAACCCCAACCAGTTCAACTCCCCGCAGAACCCCTCCGGCCCCGGACAGGTTCCCCCCGTCGGTCCCTCCCAGTACAGCTACCCCTCCAACCAGGGCACCGACTCCCAGCAGGCCCCCGGATACCAGTACCCGCAGTACGGGCAGCCCTACCAGGCGCTCGGCGCCGCGTCACCCGACGGCTATGGCGGCGCGTATCAAGGCCAGCACAACCCGCACGTCGGCTACCAGTACCCGCAGAACCAGACGCCCGCGGGCGCCGCCTCCTACGGGTACGCCCAGCCCGCCCCCTCGCCCGGCGAAGAGGCCACTGCCCCCACCCAACGGAAGAAGCGTTCCCTCGCGACGACCATCCTCACGATCCTGGTCGTCCTCGCCCTCGTCATCTACGCCGTGGTGGGAGGCTCATACGACTTCGGCACGGAACGACTCACCTGGACGGCCGCGGCCAGCGGGATCGGGCTCATCGTCGCCATCGGGTGCCTGGTCAGCATCCCCCGCTCCTTCCGCGAATTGCGGCGAGCCAAGGCCGCCGGCGACATCGCAACCAGCCGCATGCGCGTTCGCGCCCTGTTCTTCGCCATCATCATCCTCCCCATCAGCGGCTACTTCTCCGCCACCCTCGGCGTCCCGGCTGCCCAAGACCTCGTCGAAGGCCACCACACCGTCACCGTCACCTCGTGCACCTACGAGCAGGGCTCGCATCGACGGTCGCGTCGACGCGGAGGCGGGCGCACCGTGTACGACAACTACTTCACGATGACCCTCACCGACGGGACGGCGCATACGACAACCATCGAGACAGACCAGCGCACGAGCATCCAGACCATGGGCGGCACCTACGAGGTGCTCTACCAGGCCTGCAACGTGCAATCGGGCAACGCGTCCATGACCCTGGATGTCTACGAGCACAGCTGGATCATCGTCGACGCCCGCCTGAACTGACACACAGACGATCTCGCCCCAGCTTCGTTCCCCCTCCCCTCAGGTCCACCATGAGCAACCAGAACCCGTATCCGTCTGCCTTCGGCCCGTCCGCCTTCGACCCGTCCGCCTCCGCACGCCAGTTCCCTCACCAGGCGCCCGACCCGTGGTCCCCACGCGAGGACGCGCCCTCCAGCGGCGTCCCCCAACCACCGATCACGCGCAACCGGGGCGCATGGGAGGCCAACCCGACCGCCCCGAGCGTGGGCTGGCAGGGAGGCCCCAACGGGCAAGCGCGCCGCACCCAGGCCTCGACGATGGGAAGCTCCTACCCGGGCGCATCCCCGACCGGCGCGCCGCGCGAGCCGAAGAAAGAGTCCAAGGGACACTTCTGGCTGTGGGTCATCCTGTCGACGCTGGGCATCCTCATCGCCATGTTCGTGTACATGATCGGCGAGTCCTTCACCGTCGGCCCGGAAGTGCTTCAGTGGACGCTCATCAAGAGCGGCGTGCTTCTCATCGCTGCGCTCGGGTGCATCGCCCTCGGAGCCGTCGTACACCGCCGCATGCGTGCATCCAGGGCGCAGGGCAACGAGAATGACGCCCTCTCACGACAGCCCGGACTCGTCATGGTTGGCTTTGTGGGACTGCTGCTCGGGTACTTCGCTCTGTCCAACGGGGTGCCCGCCGCCCTCGACCTCGCCGACGGGCCACAGCCATTCATGGTGACGTCGTGCACCTACGACCAGTACTCGATGAAGAAATCGTCCTCCCGCGGCGGGAGCACGACCGTGTACGAAAACGAATTCACCATGACCTTCGACGACGGGACCGTCCACACGACGACCATCGAGATGGACAGCGCAGAGGAGATCGAGCATGAGGGCGGCGCGGTGAGAGTCCTCTATCAAGCGTGTCATCTGCGGTCGGGGGCCGCATCCATGACCGTGGATTACTACACTCGCACGCGGGTCATCGCGGACGCCCGGCTCAACAACTAGGCGCCGCCAAGCCCCGCCCGCAACGCCGGACGGAGGTTTGTCACGCGACGCCGACGCCCCGTCAACACCGGGCCGCCAGTGCGTGGACACGGTGACTACCCCGTGGGCACACGGGTCTATCCTGGCTAGACACACGGCGATCAGGCCGACGCGAGCCCGCGTGCCCGCGCGAGCCGACCATCGCCTCGTCGATACCTCGCCCGAAGGACACACCGGTGACTAACACGAGCGTTCCCCAGCCCAACAAGGAACCCTACTACCCGCCCACGAGGCAGGATTACCGGGATCTCATCGAGCACCACTACCTGATCCGGGCCTTCACGTTCTTTCCGCTCATCATCGTCGCCGTCTCCATGTACATGGCCGCGGACTACGGGCCGCTCCACTTTCTTACGGGCGTCGCCATGAACGTCGGCGTCCTCGCCACCTGCCTGACCGTCCCCCTGGCGATCCCCGTCATGATCCGCGACGCGCGCGAGGCCCGAGAACGCGGGGTCGACAAAGCCATCCCGCGCCGTCGCCTGTGGAAGGTGGCGGGCCGCGTCGCCATCAGCCTCGCCTTCGGAGCGATCAGCATCGCCTACCTCACTCCCTTCGTGCGCGACGCCACCGACGGCTCGCGCAACGTGACCGTCACCAGCTGCACGAACACGGTCGCCCAGAGGCAGCAGCGCAGCGGCAGCCGCGGCCGGACCCGCGTCATCAACTACGAGGTCTACGAGATCACGATGCAGCTCGCCGACGGTTCCACCCGCGTGCAGGACATGCGCCTGCACCCCCGGGACAACGAATCTGCTAGCAGCCAGGCAGTCTACGACGTGCTCTACGAGGCCTGCGTAACCCATCCCGGCACCACCGGCATGACGTTGAAGATCATGCCCCACTCCCGGACCATCCTGGCCGCGCGCCTCCACTGACGACGCGCCCGCCAACGCGACTGTAGCCCATCAAAGGATCCGCATGAGTTCCCAGTATCCCTACCGCAACGGTCCCTCCCAGCCTCCCATCCCCGGCGCGCCCGCCGGTTCCGTGCCGGGGTCCGGTTCCCTGCCGGGGGCCAGTTCCCTGCCGGGCGCCAGTTCCCTGCCGGGGGCCGGTTCCGTGCCGGGGGCCGGTTTCGTGCCGGGGGCGCCCTCGGGGGCTCCCAAGCGCGGTGCCCTCCGGCGTCTGGCCCCCTACTCCATCATCGCGATCCCGGCGGCGTTCGTCGCCACCCACGTCATCATGTCCAACATGGACGCCTACGGCAGCGGCATGCTCACAAGCACCATCCTCCTGTGCTGTGTCGGGCTCGTCATCGTGGTCGGCGGGATCATCGCGATCGTCTCGTCCCTGGGAGACCTGCGCACCGCGAAACAATCCGGCGACCGCCGCGCCTACAGTAAAGAACGAGACTCCATGGGCTGGACCGCGATCGGCGTCCTCATGATCGCGGCACCCACTTTCTTTTACCTGGTTCCCGCCGCCTGGGACCTGTTCGATGGGTCGCAGACGCGCACGGTCACCTCCTGCAGCTATGACCAAGACATCGTGAGCAGTTACCGGATTCCGCGCAACGACACCAGTTTCAACAATCACTTCCACATGCGTTTCGAGGACGGCACCCGCCACACCTTCTCCATCAGGACGCAAAGCCGAGACATTTCCCGGCTGTCAGGAATCATGCAGCCGCTCTACCAGGCGTGCGTCCTCAACCCGGACAAGACTCCCCTCACCATCGACGTGTACATGCACAGCATGGTCCTGGAGGACGTGCGACTGTCCTGAGGTGCGCGGGCGTGCTCGCGGACCTTCCCCCGCACACTGCCCGACACTCCCCCGCGCTGGCGGGCGTTGCCCCCGTGTGGGCGTGCTGGCGGGCGCTGCCCCTCACACTGACCGACACTCTCCCCGCGCTGGCGGGCGCTGCCCCCGTGTGGGCGCGCTGGCGGGCGCTGCCCCCGTGTGGGCGCGCTGGCGGGCGCTGCCCCCGTGT
>ERZ772987.65-NODE-65-length-19809-cov-3.61213_pt1 | contig 19809 bp, 16 predicted proteins | sample MGYA00511129_ERZ772987 | MGnify/ENA primary metagenome ERZ772987 (study PRJEB29015, sample SAMEA2738058) | human oral metagenome | biome: human oral; feature: human-associated habitat; material: saliva | place: China | collected 2222 ...
AGACACACGCCACGTCTATGAGCGTGAAGTGGCTACCGGCACCGCCATGATTACTGTGGATGCCGCTGCTGAGAACACCATTGTGATCTCAGCTGGTGCCAACTCCACCCTCACTCCGGCTGATGTGGTTGATAAGGCGCAGGTAATCGCTGAGGCTGGGGCCCTGGGATTGTGCCTGGAGGTAAGCCTGGAAACTGTCACCGCTGCAGCGCGCTGCGCCCACGAGGCTGGCGTGCCTGTGGTTCTCAATGTTTCCCCGGCTCGCCAGCTGCAGTCTGAACTGCTGGAGCTAACCGATGTGCTGATCGTCAACCAGCACGAGTTGGCGCTGGTCAGCGGCCAAAGCGTAGACACTGCAGACCTAGAACAGGTAGCTAAGGCTTTTATGGCTACTGGCGTTAAGCGCGGGGTGCTCACCCTGGGTGGAGCCGGCTCTCTGATCTATGAAGATGGGCGCCTCGAATGTGTGGCAGCTTTTAAGGTCAACCCGGTAGACACCACTGGTGCTGGCGACTCTTTCATGGGCACGCTGCTGTCGGCTTTGGCTGCAGGCGTCTCACTTGCCGACGGCGCCACCCTGGCTGCGGCGGTAGCGGCCTGCTCCACCACCAAGGTGGGCGCGCAGGCCTCCTACGCCAGTGCTGATGAGGTGCGCGAGTTCCTAAAGTGAGCGGGCCCAACTTGAGCACACCCAGCTCAAGAGCGTTCAGCTCAAGCGCACTCAACTCAGGCGCGTGTAAGAAGCGTGCATAAAACGTGGCTTTAAGCCAAAAAGTGTGGCGACGGCGTCGGGGACCTTCCTGGCGCCGTCGCCATATGTCAGGTGATGACACTAGATCCAACCAAACCAAACAAAAAAGTATTCCCGCAGGTCACAATATGTGCAGCGGGGTTGGGGGTAGGGTGGACACCACAGTAGGTGCTTGCCAAAACAAAATAAAACGGTATAGTAACGGCAAAATGTAGAAATCTGCCTATAGGGCCGCTAGACTGATGCAGTCGTGTGGTCAACGCGGCGTTTGCCGTTTATAGGAGTTTTCAATGCCAGGTGTCGTAGTCGTCGGAACCCAGTGGGGCGACGAAGGAAAAGGCAAGGCAACCGATCAGCTAGGTCAGAATGTTGACTACGTAGTCAAGTTCAACGGCGGTAACAACGCTGGTCATACCGTAGTTATTGACGGGGAAAAGTTTGCTTTCCACCTACTGCCGGCCGGTGTGCTAACTGAGGGAGTAACTCCAGTTATCGGCAACGGGGTAGTGGTTGATCTAGAGGTGCTTTTTAGCGAAATCGAGGAAATCACCTCGCGCGGCAAGGACGCCTCCAAGCTGCTGATCAGCGCCAACGCCCACGTGATCCCCTCCTACAACCGGGTTCTTGACCAGGCCACTGAGCGTTTCCTGGGTGCCCGCCAGCTGGGTACCACCGGCCGTGGCATTGGCCCCACCTACGCCGACAAGATGAACCGTATCGGCATCCGCATCCAGGACCTGTTTGACGAGTCCATCTTGCGCCAAAAGGTCCACTCCGCACTGGACCAGAAAAACGGTCTGCTAACCAAGATTTTCAAGCGCAACGCGATCGACCCTGACGCGGTTGCTGACGAGTTGCTCAGCTACGCCGAGCGCGTGCGTCCCATGGTGGTGGACTGCTCCACGCTGCTAAACAAGGCCCTAGACGAGGGCAAGACGGTGCTGTTCGAGGCCGGCCAGGCCACCATGCTAGACATTGACCACGGCACCTACCCCTTCGTGACCAGCTCTAACCCCACCGCCGGCGGTGCCTGCACTGGCACCGGCGTGGGCCCCACCCGCATTAACCGCGTCATCGGTGTAGTTAAGGCCTACACCACTCGCGTAGGTGAAGGTCCCTTCCCCACAGAGCTAAACGACGAAATGGGTGAGCGTCTGCGCGCCGAAGGTGGAGAGTATGGCGTGACCACCGGCCGGGCCCGTCGCTGTGGCTGGCACGACGCCGTCGTCACCCGCTACGCAGCGCGCGTTAACGGCCTAACTGACCTAGTGATGACCAAGCTGGACGTGCTCACCGGGCACGACACCATTCCGGTATGTGTGGCTTACGACGTCGACGGCCTGCGCTGGGACGAAATGCCCCTAACCCAGTCTGACTTCCACCACGCCAAGCCCATCTACGAGCAGATGCCTGGCTGGAGTGAAGACATCACTGGCGTGCGTAAATTCGAGGATTTGCCGCTTAACGCCCAGCGTTACGTGGAACGAATCGAACAGTTGGCTGGGGTGCGAATCTCTGCCATTGGTGTGGGACCAGGGCGTGAAGCCACAATTTCTCGCCACTCGTTAGTTGACTGAAGCTGCTAGGCTGGAACCCGTGAACACCCTTAACTACAAGTCTGTAACTAGCCGTGTACTTGCGGCTTTAGCGGCGGGGCTGCTGGTTTTCATGGCGCCGCTAAGCGTCTCTGAGGTTCAAGCTGAAACCTCGCAGCCCAATGAGATTTGGTTTAACGTTAACGTAAAGGGCGAAAACTACGCGGTGCTTGACTTCGCGTTTGCGCCCGGTTCGCACACTGGTTTGAAACCAGCTGCCATCTGCAAAGCTATTCAAACAGGTGCAGATAAAAACAAAGGAACTACTACCAACAACGCCAAGGTGATTACCTGGGTAGGTAAACGCAATGGCCGTGAGGTTTGTGAATCCAAGGTGGAGGGCGCTTTCCAAAACGGCGCTGGTCCGGCTGCGCTTACGCAGTTCGGTGGCTTCAACATGAGCACAGACAAAGACCACCGCGTTAAGGTGTCTATCCCTCGCTACATCGCTATTTCTAACCAGCTGATCGTCTCTCACGTGACGGTTAAGTACGACGGCAAGATTATTTCCTACAAGAACGCCGACGTTAACGGTTCCACTGCCACCCCAAAGAAGGGCGCCACCTCCTTTGAGGTAGTTGGTACGGTGCCCTCGCTTGCCCTGCAGCATGTGGTGCGGTGGGTACTGGGTATCGCCTCCTGCCTGATCCTGGCTGGTATTTTGTGGCTGGGCGGCGTGCGTATTTACAAGCGCGTTAAGGAAAGCCTGGCTACCAAGGCAGCTATTGCAGCCGGTCAGATCCCTGACCCGCAGGGCCAGACGGTTTCTTTGTCTGAAATTGCCCCAATCAGCGAATCTGAGATTCCTGCGGCTGGCATCCCCGGGGTACCGCTAATCCACACGGCTAATGCTGATAACGACGCCGCCATGGCTGCCACTTATGCGGCTGCGGCTGAGCAGGGCGTTTACGAAAGCGGAGGCTACGAATCCTACGTAGAGGGCGGGGTCTATGACTCTGGCGCCGGCGACGAAGAGTATGCGGATGCTGGCTACGAGGACTATGTAGAGCCCATTGAGGAAGTCCCCAGTGTTGCTGAGGAAACCATTGAGGATGGTTACTATCCCAACGGCCTGTACTACCAGGACGGGGTTGCCTACTACCCGGGCGAAGACGGCTACTACTACAAGCTTGAAGGCTCAGGCTTTGAGGATATGTACCGCTAACTAACGGTGTTTACAGATAATGGCGCAGCTTAGGCTGCGCCATTGTTGTAATTACTGTGCATCCCGGGCGCGGGCTGTGTGGTAGGTATGGGGAGCGCTGCAGCATGGGAAGGGCTGCAGTGTAACCTGACCTTGTGTGGGGTCTGTAGTGGCAGCCAGTATCTGCTGATAAGGCTAGGGAATGATCCCCTTAAAAATGAGGTGGATGAAGAGGTGATAGCACTAGGATTGGATTCATGAACGCTGTTACTTCCAACCCGCGCACGGTTTTGGCGCGTGTAGGCGCTGCTTTAGCCGCTTTTGTGCTGGCTTTTTCTTTACTGACTATGGTTTCTCCAGCTCACGCTGACGGGGCAAAGACCTGGATAGAGCTTAAATTCAGCGGAGAAGATGTGTCTTTGTCAGTTAAAATACACTTTCCCGAGCAGTATGGGGCGTCTACCAAGAGTATCTGTAAACAAGCCAAGGAAAACACCAGCTCAACGAAACTTGGCAAAAAAGTCGACAAGGTTGAGGTAGAACAGTACGAGGGCGTAGAAGTTTGCACCATTGAAAGCAGTGGGAAACTCAGCGAGGTAGTAGACAAATCAGGCTCATCGCTTGGTTTCTCTGTTACTCGTGATGGTGACAATATCAAGGTTAAAGGCAGTGGCGGCTCTGTCGCCGCCTCGGGTGCCAGCACGCAGGTGCGTATCACCTTTGATGGTGGGGTGGTTTCTTCTAGTGGCGGCGAGGTTGATGGAAACACCTTCATTGCCAATGGCGGTAGCTTTGAGGTAACCGGTAAGCCTGGCAGCGGTTCCAACATGCTGATGTTTGTGCTGATCGGACTGGTAGTTGTGATCGGTGCTGGAGTGGCCGTCTTCTTCGTGATGCGTTCTAAGAAGCAGCCCCAGCCCCAGTATGGTGGTTACGGCCCGCAGGGTTATGGTCAGCCTTACGGCCAGCAGGGCTACGGCCAGCCCCAGGGCTACGGGCAACAGGCCTATGGGCAGCCCGGTTACGGACAGCAGGCTCAGCCTTACGGTCAGCAGCCCCAGGGTTACGGCCAACAGCCGCAGGGCTATGGTCAGCAGGCCCAGCCTTACGGTCAGCAGCCCCAGGGCTACGGTCAACAAGGATACGGACAAAATAACCAGGGGTACGGTCAAGGCTATGGCCAGCAGGGTTACGGCCAGCAGGGCTACAACGGCTAGCTAACGCTTTTTCTTCTCAAGACCAGGGCCGAGTTACCCCCGGCCCTGGTCTTGTTTTGAAAGAAAACAACCAGATTGTGCCTGAACAGATAAAAACTAATAAGGTTGAGGCATGAACGCTATTAACGTTAACCCCCGTGCGATGATTGCACGCGTAGGCGCCGCACTAGCTGCTTTTGTGCTGGCCTTTTCGCTGCTAGGAGTTACTTCTCCGGCTCACGCTGACAGCTTCAAGGTATGGCTTGGCATGAAATTCAGTGGTGAAAATGTGGCTATCTCACTGAAGATGCACGCTCCCAGTGAGTATGGCTCCACCAAGACAATTTGCGATGCGATGAAAAAATCGGCTACCACGAGCTCTGACGGTAAAGTCACCAAGTCTGGGATAGAACAGTACAAGGGTGTAGAAGTTTGTGTCATCGAAGCCGAGGGCAAACTGAATGAGGATAACTCTTCCTCCGCTTTCGGTTTCTCTATCAAGCGTGATGGCGACAAGCTAACCATTAAGAGCACCTCCAGCAACCGCTTCGCCTCTGTCGGCGATATCGAGTACCGCTTCACCTTCGATGACGGCGTCGTTTCTTCCAGTGGCGGTAAGGTTGAAGGCAACACCTTCGTTACCACCGACACTAAGTTCGAGGTTGTCGGTAAGCCCGGTGGCGGCTCCAGCATTCTGATGTATGCACTGATCGGTGCGGTAATTGGTGGTGGCATCGGCCTGGTGGTTTTCTTCGTCATGCGTTCCAAGAAGAAGGCCCAGCCTCAGCAGTTCGCTTCTCCTTACGCCGCTCAGCCGGGTCAGTACCCGCAGGGTCAGGCAGCTCCTGGCGCCCCTCAGCCTGGCGCGCAGCAGCCTGGTGTGCCCCAGCAGCCGCAGCCTAACCCTCAGCAGCCTTATAACCCTAACGCTCAGGGTGGTCAGGGCGTCTGAGACGTCAGCAAGTAATCCTTCTATCCAACCAGGGTCGGGTAACCGGCCCTGGTTGCCTATATATGGGTTGGTAATGTGGCCTAGTTGTTTTTAGTGGGACTGCAGTGTAACGCAACGTAAAGGCAGTAGCTGCGACGTCGTCGTCGGCTGTTTTACGTAAAACGTACTGTAGGTGGGAATTTAGTGGCTATCAAAGGGTGAAAATGACTAAGGTTTAAGCCATGAACACGGTTGTTTCTAATGTCCTCACGCGCACGGCGAAAGTGCGGGTAAAGGCGCTCGCGGCGGGGCTATCAGCAGATGTTGGGGCGCGGAATAGTGCGCTGGCGGTGCGTGGGTTTGTAGCTCGCGTAGGGGCGGTTTTGGCGGTTTTCATGCTGGCGTTTTCCTTGCTGGTGCCGACTACACCCGCCCACGCAGCTGACAGCATACGTATATGGGTGCACGTGAAAATAGACAGAGACAAAATATACGTATCGTCAAAAACCCATGCTCTTAACCAACACGGTCAATCGACCAGAAGCATGTGCTTCAAAGATTCCACTCACGCAAAACTAGTCAATTACCTGGGTGCAGAAGTAACCAAGGCAGAAGTTGAGCAGTACCAAGGCATAGAAGTCTGCGCCGTCGAAGGGGTTGGCTCGCTCAAGAATGCCCTGCAAGGAGGCAATGCCTATGGTTTTGTTCTTAAAGCCGACGGCGACAATGTGCGCGTAACTGGGTCAGTCAGAGCTGCCGTCACTTATGATGGAAATATCATACATAGCTTCACTTTCGCGGGCGGAATTGTATCCCACGAGGGTGGCAAAGTAGATGGCAACACCATAACCATCAACACTGGTGACTACGAGTTAGTGGGGAACCCAGGCAGCGGAAAAACTAGCCAAACTCCCTCTGCTGCACCCAGCCAAAATAAGGCTGCAGGCACTGATGACGCGAAAAACCAAGCTTCTGACGATACTAAGTCAGGATCATCGGGAAACACCCTGATTTACGCGCTGATCGGCGTAATAGTTGCAGCCGTAGTTGGCCTAGTGGTCTTCCTGGCTATCCCCTCAAAAAAGCGCTCGCAGCCTGCACAACTAACTGCCCAACCAACTAATGTAGGCACCTATAGCCCAAGCGGCCAAGAACAAAGCAAAGGTGTAAACCCTGACAAATATGACCGCTATGGGATCTAGCAAAGCCATCTAAGCGTGCGTTTGTGCTCCTCTACGCAGGGGATATGACCGCCTAGTCGAAACTGGTTAGGGTTGGGTCATGAACATAGATGCTTTTAGGCTGCGGGCGCTCGCGGAGGGGCTTGGCGCGCATAGGCGGGCGCTCGCGGCGGGACTTAACAGGTCTACACGTGCGCTTGCGACGCAGATACGCAACTTCACGGCGGGAGTACCTGCGTTTGCGGCCGGGGAGCGTGTGTTTACAGCTGGCGCTGGGGCGGTTTTGGCGGTTTTTGTGCTGACGTTCTCTTTGCTGCTCCCGGCTGCGCCTGCCCATGCTGAGAGCACGCAGAGCTGGGTGGACATGAAATTTAGTGGCGATAAGGTTTCTTACGTCATGAAAACACATGTTTCCAGCGAATACATGACCACTAAAAGCATGTGCGCTAACTATAAGAGCGCCACCAGCTCTAGCGCTGGAGCAAATGGTGAAATCACTAGGATTGAACTAGAACAATACAACGGCATGGAAGTTTGCGTTATCGAGGGCAACTTAACAGTTAACTCGATGATCGAGACTTCAACCGATGAAACCTACGGTTTTTCTGTTGCTCGTGACGGTAAAAACCTAAAACTTGAAAGTGACAGGTCTGAGTACTCTGAGAACTCAACTATCGAATACCGCATCACCTTCGATGGCGGGATTGTCTCTTCTACCGGCGGCAAGGTGGAGGGAAACACCTTTGTGGTAAGTGCCGACACCTTCGAGGTGGTTGGTGACCCTAACGGTTCAGCAAATATTATTTCCGGCGATAATAAGGCTGATGATCTAGCTGCTGGCTTTAGCTCAAACTCTTCAAGTAACAACGCTCTGCTCTATGCGTTTATTGCTGCAGCAGTGGTGCTAATTATTGCCTTGGCGGTGTTGTTGGCGTTGCGTTCTCGTAAGAAAAAGCACCCCGGGCCACCTGTTGGCCCCCAGTTTGGTTACGGCCCTAATTTTTAGCTGAATCTGGATGCTAGCTCTAACTATTGGGAGTTTTGGGGGGTGGTCAGCCGCTTAAAACTAGTTAAAGTTAAACCATGAACGCTGAGGTTTTAAATGCCCGTGCGCTTACGATGCGAGTAGGTGCGGTCTTGGCTGCTTTTGTACTGGCATTTTCCCTGCTGATGTTGGCCCCGCCGGCTCATGCGTCTATGCTCGGCTGGCACAATACAAGATTTAGTGGTGATGAGGTAATTTTCACCTCAAAAACTCGTATGTCCGAAAGTGAAGGTGGCGATGGTGCCACTGCAGATATATGCACCGAGGCCCAAAAAAGCGTAGGCACTACCGTATGGGGTTCAACAATCACCAGAGCCTATTTAGATCAGTATCTGGGTATGCAAGTTTGCGCTGTTGAATCCAAGGCAACACTTGAGGGAATGCTAAATGGCACCGTGCGTAGTGAACTTTTTGCTGTGATGCGTGAGGGTGAAAAAATCAAGGTAAAAGGTATCGCGTCACACGACACGGTTCACTATTCAAACACCTATAGTTTCACTTTTGATGGCGGGATCACTGCAGTATCGAGTGCTAACATTATCGGCAATACTGCAACTGTATTTGGCAATAAAGGCCTCTATGATGCCACATTTGAAGTAGTAGGCAGCACTAAAGCTTCTGCTAGCGCCAAGCCTTCTAGTTCAGGCACTGCCAGTCCTTTGAACTCCTCTAAGTCAGGCATTCCTGCTGCAACTAGCTCTCCTAGCGTTACGGCTAGTGACGCAATTAAACCGCAAGAGACTACTTCTAATGCAGCTGCAGCTGGAGTTAGCGCAACCAGTTCAGCTGTCACTAGCAGCGCCGTCGGCTCTACCGATGGCAGCAACGACACCATTATTTATGGGGCTGTTGTGGCGGTAGGGGCGCTGGCGCTGGGTGGACTAGGGGTTGCTGTCTGGCAATCTAGGAAGAAGGCCTAGCTATTGACGATAAGCTTGTCTGGGCTTGGCAAATAGCTAGATTGGTGGGGCATGAGGCTGTTGCGACTATGGTCAGGTAACCCTAGGGACTTGTCCCCAATGCTTATACGGTTAAAAATTGGCTAGGCTAAGACCATGAACGTTGTTGCTTTTAAATCACGCGAGTTTGCGGCGCGTATAGGGGCCGTTGTGGTTGCTTTTGTGCTGGCCTTTTCGCTGGTAAGTCTTACCTCTCCAGCCCGCGCTGACGACGAGCTAGACATGAAAATGTGGCTGGAATATAGCTTTAGTGGAGATAATGTAACTTTCTCCTATAGGTATCACAGCACAATGCAAGGCTCTGACCACAAAACCATGTGCAACAAATACGGAAATTCCGGTGCTTATGATGGTGCTCTCAAGTATGGAATTACCCAGTATGAGGGTGTTGAAGTTTGCGAAATGCAGGCAACTGTAAAGATTGACCAATTCGTTAGCTCTAATGGTACAGCCATTGGTTTTGGGACAGACGATAAGCTTTACCGTGAAGGTTCCAACATTGTCTATGAAGGCGATTTATCTGTCTTCTCTGATGCTAATAGCGCTAAGTTTATCGACTACAAGATCACTTTTGCTGGTGGCGTTGTTTCTGCTGAGGGTGCTGAAGTCAGTGGTAATACTGCAAAGCTCAAGCTTGGTGGCAAGTTCAAGGTAGTTGGTAACCCGGGTAGCGGCGGTTCAAATGGCGGCTCTACTAATGGCGGGTCTTCCAATGGCGGCTCCAACAATGGCGGATCCTCGGGGAATAACCAGGGTGGCGCTACTGCCTCTAGCAGTCCGTCTAGCACCTCTGGCTCTGACAACAATGAAAACACTGTCGCTAACGGCGCTCCAGCTACCGTCACGCCCACTCCGCTGGCTGTAAAAAGCTCCAAGTCCTCAAGTGACAACACTCTGCTTTACGTAATCATTGGTGTTGCGGCGGTAGCGCTTGTGGGTTTGGGTGCCTTCCTGGCACTGCGTTCAGGCAAAAAGAAGCCGCCTAGTGGGATGGGTGGGCAGTTTGCTTACGCGCCGCAGCCTTACGGGCCTGGCTCCTACCCCCAGCAACAGTATCCACCGCAGGGTAACTACCCCCAGCAGGGTCAATATGGCGGCTACAACGGCTAGCTAGAATTCATCTCAACCAGGGCCGTGGTTTTACACCCGGCCCTGGTTTTGTTTAATAGCTGTTAGTTGGTGCCTAACAGCTAGTAACAGATCCTGCTTACACTGGTGAGATTGAATATATTATTGAATTTCGAGATGTAGAGGCTTTTTCTTGTTTTGGAGGTGAGGTGGAAAGGTATACATCCGTTTTTACTGCCAAAAATGAAGACTTTGAAGTAGTGGCTTCTGTGACTCCCTATGACCCTGACGCCATACCTGCCAGAGGGGACCTAACTTCCTCAACTCCAAGATTTTATCGCCTGTTACAGTTATTTTATAGACTGCTATGGTCGATTGATCTTATGCAGGTGCTTACTATGGTGCTTACGTTGATACTGATTGTTGGTACGGTAGGGATTTTTGTGTGCGTTAAGGCCTGTTTTGCTAAGTCGGTAACTTCTAGTGAAGACCTGGGGCCTGCCGCTATGCCAGCAGACGCCAGTTCCGGTTTGCCGCAGAAGGCGCCTTCGCCGTCGGAAAATGCGAGTAATGCGCCTCCAGAATGCAGATAGCGCGCCACCACCTGGCCGAAGAGCTGCGCAGTAGGGGAGTTATCCCCAGCTAAAATCCAGGTAAATCTCGGTTAAATGCCCCTAGGATAGGGGCGTGAACAGGGTAAACGGTGTGCGAGTAGTGTTAGAGCGAGTAGGGGCTGTGGTAGGTACCCTACTGCTGGCTTTTGCGCTGCTGCTGGTAAATTCGCCGGTCCGCGCCGCCAGTTACGTGGCTACTGACGCTAGCTCCACCACCAGTTCTGTTATCACTAGTGCCAGCGACTCTGGCCTGGAGATGTCGGTTGGTAGCGCCGTGCTTTATGTGATTGTGGGGGCGACGGCGCTCACGGTAGTCATCGGGGTAGTGCTGCTTCTGGTGGAACCCTGTGGCCACAAACACCGCCCCGCTAAGCCGCGCAAAGCCAGAAAATAGCTGGGCGCCGGGGTTTAATCCCCAAGGCGTTGGGATGCCTGGCCTACTAAAAAGGGCTAGGGTATGAAATATGAACGCTGTTGCTTTGAAGCCGCACTCGTTTGTGGCGCGCCTAGGGGCCATCTTGGCTGCTTTTGTGCTGGCATTTTCGCTGGTAAGTCTTACCGTCCCGGCACGCGCTGACGACGCTCAAACTATGAAAGTGTGGGCCGAATTTAAATTCGCTGGGGACACTGTAACGCTCTCTGCGAAGGTTCACAGTACTATCCAAAGCGCTGACCACAAGACTATGTGCAGTAAGTACAGCTCTGGCGGCGGTACTAACCCGCTCGGTTATGGCACCGTTAAGGCTGAAATTACCCAGTATGAGGGTGTAGAAGTTTGCTCCATGGAAGTTACTGCGCCGCTTGATAAAGTAATCAACTCTAGCTCATCCGACTCTGCCATAGGTGGCATTACCTCCAAGGTTGAGCGCGATGGTAGCAATGTACGTATTGAAGGCGATCTAACTGGGCTTAGCAGTCTCAGTAGCTATGGTGATAGTTCGTTCGACTATCGTTTCACCTTTGCTGGTGGCATTGTTTCCGCTGAAGGTGTTGAAGTTAGCGGCAACACCGCCAAGCTAAAGCTGGGTGAGAAGTACAAGGTAGTAGGCAACCCCGGTAATGGCTCCTCTGACAACAAAGGTGGTGCCTCGAACAATGGGGGCGGCAGCGCCAAGGATTCAGGGAGCTCCTCCAGCTCTTCCAGCTCAGATGACAACACTGTGCTCTACGTAATCATTGGTGTAGTAGTAGTGCTGCTGGTTGGTGTGGGCGCGTTCTTTGCGGTGCGCTCTGGCAAGAAGAAGCCGCCTACTGGGATGGGTGGCCAGTTCGGTTACGCCCCGCAGCAGGGCTACCCCCAGCAAGGTCAATACCCGCAGCAGGGTAGCTACCCCCAGGGTGGTTACCAGCAGGGTGGTCAGTACCCTCAGCAGGGCTACCCTCAGCAGGGCGGTCAGTACCCCCAACAGGGCGGCTACCCCCAGCAAGGTCAATACCCCCAGCAGGGCTACCGACAGGGCGGCTACCCGCAGCAGTAAGCCTCATTTGCTAGCTGTTTAAAGCTAAAACGACGATATAGCCGGGCTATATCGTCGTTTTGGTTTATATGTTACCCACTTAGGTAACAAGTCGGACACGTCCCAGCAAGTATCAAGTTTGAGCCCATACAATTGCCGAGGATTCTGCTTATCCCCAAACCAGGCAGAAAGAAAGGTAGATAATGTCTATTTTTAAGCGTATTCGCACCAAGGCGCTTTCCCTAGGAGCAGCTGCAGCTCTGGCTGTTGGCGGCGTGCTAGTAGCTTCTCCGGCCCAGGCTGCTATGGCCTTCACCATCCACGCAAACGTCAACATCGAGTCCATGACCAACACGGTGTACCAGGTTGACGTCGCTGTCGACGGCGATAACGGTACCATTGTCACCCAGCTGTGCCCCAACATTAAGGCTGCTATTCCTGCAGTTCAGGGAGCCACTATCGATGCCACTGTTGTTGATGGTACTGATGGTGGTAAGGTCTGCCGCCTGGTGGAGAAGGGCGACACCGTCGCGATCCTGGATGGTAAGGAAGAAAAGGGCGAGTTCACCTTTGATGCTTCCACGCTAACTAGCCCCTTCTCCAGCCTGCAGACTGTTGGTACCTACAAGCTGGACATGAAGGTAACCTACCCCGGCAACGTAACCTCCGCTAATGGCGGCTCCATCTCCGGTAACACCGTAACCTTCGCTGATGGCACCACTGCTAGCACTATCACCGGTAAGGTCAGCGCCGAGAAGAAGGCTGAACCCACCGCCACTGCTAAGGCCACCGCTGCTGACAAGTCCTCTGACTCTGGCCTGTCCACCGGCCTGATCATCGGTGGCGTGGCTGCGGTTTTGGTGATCGCGATTGTGGTTGTGGCCGTAGTGGTCAGCTCCAAGCGCAAGCAAAAGATCGCCCAGGGCCGCTGAGTCCGCGAACGCTTAAATAAATCGCCCCGGCTACCGTAAGGTTGTCGGGGCGATTTATTGGTTTTTTGGTGCCGTGGTGCTGTTTTAGCTGCCTGAGCCCAACGGCGCTGCTGGGGCTGACGACGGCGCTCTAGCTGCGGGCGCGGCGTCGTCGCCAAAAACCAAATACCGTCAGTGCAAAGACCGAGCCGACAATAAGCCAAGCCCATGGGCGTGAGGCCGAATACCAGGGCATGCCGCCATTACCAAGCGCGTAACCTGAGGCGCTTACCCCGGTAGCTAGGATCTGTGGGCCGCTCCAAGTGACTTTGTGTCCCTGCACCTTGCCGCCGCCAGCATCAATGACTGCGCCGGGGAAAGTTACCGTCAGTTTGGTGTCGATCAGCGACTTGTATTTTTCAACCACATCATCGCTGCCGCCGGATTTGCTAGAGCCGCCAGAGCTACCTGAGCCGCTCGAACCAGCTGAGCCATTTGAACCGTTTGAGCTGCTGGAACCGTTTGCGCCAGTTGAGGCGCCGGCGTTAGGGGAAGCGGACTCAGAGTCTCCGTCAGTGTTTACCCCGGGAATACGCACAAAAACCTTGTTGCCCTGGCGCCACACTAGTGAGTTAGTGACGCCGGTGGGGCTCGCCGAGGCGTTCGCGTTAGCTGAGGCATTGGCGGTGCTAGCGGCGCTGGCATTGGGGGCCGGTTTAGTGGCGGCGGTGGCTACCGGAATGGATTTAAAGGTGAATTCGCAGCCAATACCCTCGTCGCCCTTGATGGACTTGACCTTAATTTCACTGCCCTTATTAGTGGCAATCGAGCTGCGCAGGGAACTAGCCAGCTGCTTACACTGTGAAGTGCTGGTGATCTGCGAGGACGTGTTATCCACCATGCGGATGACGGCGTCGTAGGTGCCCTCTTCATGCACAGTTAGATCCATATGGGCCTGGCAGGCGCCAAGGGTGGGGACTAGGGCTAGGCAGGTTAGTGCCGCAAAACGCCTTCGGTTGGCTGATGCTCGCATAAAGCTATTTTCGCATGTTTAAGCGTTGGTAGTTTTAGTGCTGAGGCTAGGGTGGTTGCGGCTTTGAATAAAGCAGTTATTTTCTCGACGCCGTCGGTGCCGGTTTTATGGCGTGGTGTGGCTAAAAATGGGGCGTGTAGCTGCGCAAATATTCTGACGCCGCGTCTGGGACTTAAAGGTGAGTCACGTTATGGTAACCGAGCGTCTCAACTTAGCTAAAACTGCTTGAGTGCAGGGCAGATAAAGGTTAGGCTGACCTTTCGGAAGTGAGTCTAGCCTAATAAAAGTAAGAGCATGTCCCTATTCTTTGCGAACTTTATTATCGCCCTGCGTGAGGGTCTAGAGGCCGCCCTGGTGGTAGGCGTGATTGCCGCCTACCTGGCAAAAATTGGTCGTCGAGACCTGTTTGGCAAGCTGACTTTAGGGGTGCTGGCCGCTGCGCTGGTGCCGCTAGCCATTGGCGCCATCTTGACCTGGGGTCCACAAACCCTAACCTTCCAGGCCCAAGAAATCATTGGTGGTTCACTATCGCTGGTGGCCGTGGCCATGGTTACCTGGATGATTTTCTGGATGGGCAAAAACTCGCGCCAAATGAGCCAAGGTCTGCGCGACAGCCTATCGGCCTCGCTAGAAAAAGACGGGCGTGGCTGGGGCATTATCTGGATCGCTATCTTCGCGGTAGGCCGTGAAGGTATCGAAACCGCCCTATTTATTTGGGCGACCGTGCGCTCGGCTGTAGAAAAATCCACGCCCGCTATCGCCGCCGGGGTGGTCGGTGGCCTGGTGGTGGCCATTGTGCTGGGCTACCTGATCTATCGCGGGGGAGTGCGCATTAACCTCTCCATGTTCTTCACGGTGACCGGCTACTTCCTGATTGTGGTGGCCGCCGGCATTATCTCCTACGGCTTTGGTGACCTTCAGGAAGCCTCGCTGCTACCGGGCTGGGCTCACCACGCCTGGGACGTATCCAACTGGGTACCCCAATCCTCGGTTAACCCGTTGCGTTGGCTTTACGAGGTCAGTGTGGCTTTGTTCCAGGTCAACCCCACCCCCACCTGGCTGCAGGTAATCGGCTGGAACATCTACTTCTGGCCCACCTTGTACTTCTTCGCCCGGGTGGCACACACCAAGTTGGGTAAAGCCCCCAAGGTGGAGAACAAGGCTGGCTGAGGTAGCCGCAGTCTAAAAGACTTGTGGTCGACGGCGTCGGGAAGGAAGCTTGGCGACCACAGCAACTACCCCTTCCTTCCCAACCCAAAACCCATCCGACAAGGAAAAATAGATGATTACACGTCGAGTACGCGCTGCGCTGGTGGCGCTACCGGTAGTCGCCCTGTCTGTCCTGGGCGGCTGCACTGCAAACAACCAGGGTGGCAGTGGCGGCACTAACGCAGCCGGCTCCAACACCATCAACGTCAAAATCACTGACAAGGGCTGCGAGGTTTCCTCCAAGTCCTTCCCCGCGGGCCAGGTGACCTTCAAGATCTCCAACGAGGGCACTGTCCCCAACGAGTTTGAGGTTTTGACTGAAAACAAGCTACAGATCGTCTCCGAAAAGGAGAACATCGGCCCGGGCACCTCCACCGAGCTAACCACCGCCCTCAAGGAAGGCACCTACTACAGCGCCTGCAAGCCCAACATGGTGGGCGCCCTGGTGGGAGCTACCCAGCTCAAGGTCACCAAGGGTAAGGAAGTGGCTGTCGGCAGCGACGTCAAGAAGCTTGAAGAGCAGGCCGTAGCCAACTACACCTCCTACGTTAAGGACCAGGTCGGTCAGCTACTAACCGCCACCAAGGCCTTCACCGCCGCCTACACCTCCGGTGACACCGCCAAGGCTAAGGAACTGTTCCCGCTAGCGCGCCAGCACTACGAGCGCATCGAGCCGACCGCTGAGAAGTTCGGTATTAAGGAAGCTGGTGACCTCGACGGCGCCCTCGACGTGCGCATCCAGGACCTGTCTGCCGACGCCGGCAAGTCTGTCACCGACCCCGAGGTGCTCAAGAGCTGGACCGGTTGGCACCGCATCGAGGCCGACCTGTGGGGCCCCAGCCAGTTCAAGTTCGCCAGCGACGCTGACCGCAAGGCCGCCGCTACCAACCTGGAAGAAAACACCCAGAAACTCTACGACCTGGTTTACGGCAAGATCACCGGTGTGGACGGCAATAAGTTCTCACTGACCATCAACGACGTAGTAACCGGCTCCGTTGACCTAGTCAACGAGGTGGCTGACTCCAAGATTGTTGGTGAAGAAGACACCTTCTCCCACACCGACCTCTACGACTTCAAGGCCAACATTGAAGGCGCCGAGGTAGCCTACGGCAACGTCTCTGAAATCGTAGCCAAGTCCAACCCTGAGCTGGACAAGAAGATCAAGGCCAAGTTCAAGGCTGTACACAAGCTGATCGACTCCCACGCTGACGGTAAGACCACCGACGGTGCCACCAAGTACGTCGGCTACGACACCATCGCCTCCGTTCAGAAGGACGCCGGTGAGGCTCCCGCCAAGAACTCCTACACCAAGGCTCAGCAGCAGTTCTCCAGCGAGGTTGCCGCCCTGGCCAAGCAGCTAAGCGAGATCAGCGGCATCGTGCTGCACTGATAAAACGCCGCTAACCACCGCGCCCACCCTGCTTAGCTACACTTTGCTTAGGCTGAGCAGATTAAGGTGAGGCAAATGTGACTAAATAGCCCGCAGATTTAGGCCCTAAGGGCTGATCTGCGGGCTATTTACACCCATAATAGTGACTGGGAAATTTGTATTTAGCCAAGGAGAACCTAATGAGCAACAAGGCTACAGGCGCTGCCGAAAGCGCTAACAGCCCCGCTGAAGCCGCCTCGGACGCAACCCAAAACGCGGCTGAAACGGCTAACGAAACCACCGGCGACGCCGTCGTCGCCACTGACAGCGGAGCAGACGAGGACAAAGCCGCCCACCACGTCTCACGCCGCGCCGCCTTCGGTTTCGCCGGAGCAGGCCTAGCCGCCGGGGCCCTAGCCGGTGCCGCCGGTGGCTACGCAGCCGGGGGAGAAGACGCCCCCGCAGACAAAATCCTGGACACCTACCCCTTCCGTGGTAAGCACCAGGCCGGCATCCTCACCCCCGCCCAAGACAACATGTTCTGCGCCGCCTTCGATGTCACCACCACAGACCCCGAAGAGCTCAAACAGCTGCTAAGCGACTGGACCGTAGCCGCACAGCAAATGACCGCCGGCGAACTAATAGGCGGCGAACCCAGCGAAAACAAGCAGGCCGTGCCGCGCGACAGCGGTGAAGCCTGGGGTTACAAGCCCAACGGACTAACCATCACCTTCGGGTTCGGGCGTTCGCTGTTTGTAGACAGCGACGGCAAAGACCGTTTCGGCATTGCCAAAAAAATGCCCAAGATCCTGTCTGAGGGCATGCCCAAATTCGCTAACGAAAACATCCGCTCTGCTGACTCAGACGGCGACCTGCTAGTACAGGCCTGCTCGAACGATGCCCAGGTGTGTGCGCACGCCATTCGCAACCTAAACCGTATTGCCATGGGCACGGCCAAAATGCGCTGGAGCCAGACCGGTTATGGACGCACCTCCTCCACCTCGGTAGCCCAGGAAACCCCGCGTAACCTGTTTGGCTTCAAGGACGGCACCAACAACATTAAGTCTGAAGACGGAGACGCCAAGCTAAACGAGCACCTGTGGGTGCAAAAGGGAGATGACAGCGGCGCAGACTGGATGGCGGGCGGCACCTACTTTGTGGTGCGCAAAATCCACATGTTCGCTGAAATGTGGGACAACCTGCGTCTAATCGAGCAGGAACAAACCTTCGGGCGCGACAAGCGTTACGGTGCCCCGCTTAACGTTACAGCTCCTACCAGCGGCAAAGACGAGTTCAAGCCGATTGACTTCAAGGCTAAGAACAAGGAAGGAGAGCTGGAGGTCCCTGCAGACTCGCACATCGCCATCGTTAACCCCGAGCAAAACAAGGGGCGCTGGATGCTGCGTCGCGGCTACAACTACACCGAAGGTTCAGACGCACTAGGGCGTTTGAGTGCAGGTCTGTTCTTCATTGCCTTCGTGCGTGACCCGCGCACAAACTTCTACCCGATCTTGGACAAGATGACTCAAAAGGACGCTCTGAGTGAATATTTGCAGCACCAGGCACGCGCCCTGTTTGCGATTCCTGCCGGGGTCGGTCAGTCAGACACTATGGTGGGGCAAGCCTTATTTAGCTAAACCATCTCGCTAGGGCGTGTTTCCTAGCAGCTTAGAAGCTTTTTGTTGGCTTTTGAGTAGTTCAGGCGCAGGTAAATCTCGCGGTTTATCTGCGCCTTTTCTACGTATGTGATATGAACCATAGGACTTTTGGGGAGAAGTGACCGGGGCTATTGAGAGAGAATAAGCGCGTTAACAGGCGCAAGCCAAAAGATAAGTAAGCACCCCAAGGAAGGGAATCATATGACTATCACTGCGCAGTACGTTCGCGCCGCTGCTCCGGCCAACGCTCCCGAAGACGTCATTGCTTTTGTTACCCGCATTGCTGAACTGGGTAAGCCTGAGAAGGTTTACTTCTGCGATGGTAGCCAGGAAGAGTGGGACCGTCTGACCAGCGAAATGGTTGAGTCTGGCATGTTCACTCGCCTAAACCCCGAGAAGCGCCCCAACTCCTTCCTGGCCCGTTCGCTGCCCAGCGACGTCGCCCGCGTGGAGTCGCGCACCTTCATCTGTTCTGAGAAGGAAGAAGACGCCGGTCCGACCAACCACTGGTACGACCCGGTTGAGATGAAGAAGGTCCTCAACGAGAAGTTTGACGGCACCTACGCCGGCCGCACCATGTACGTGATCCCCTTCTCCATGGGTCCCCTGGGCGGCCCCATCTCCCAGCTCGGTATTGAGATCACCGACTCCCCCTACGTGGTAGTCAACATGCGCATCATGGCCCGCATTGGCACCAAGGCCATGGACCTGATCAACGAAGGCCGCCCCTGGGTTCCCGCCGTGCACTCTGTAGGTGCCCCGCTGGCTCCCGGCCAGGAAGACACCACCTGGCCTTGCAACGAGGAAAAGTACATCACCCACTTCCCCGAGACCAACGAGATCTGGTCCTACGGTTCCGGTTACGGCGGCAACGCCCTGCTGGGCAAGAAGTGCTACGCCCTGCGTATCGCCTCCACCATGGCCCGCCGCGACGGCTGGATGGCCGAGCACATGCTGATCCTGCGTCTGACCGATGAGGCCAGCGGCAAGCAGTACCACGTAACTGCCGCTTTCCCCAGCGCATGCGGTAAGACCAACCTGGCCATGCTCCAGCCCACCATCCCGGGCTACAAGGTTGAGACCATTGGTGACGACATCGCCTGGATGCGTCCTGGTGAGGACGGCACCCTGCGCGCCATCAACCCCGAGGCTGGCTTCTTCGGCGTCGCCCCCGGCACCAGCTACAAGACCAACCCGATGGCCATGGACACCATGAAGGCCAACACCATCTTCACCAACGTTGCTTTGACCGACGACGGCGACGTTTGGTGGGAGGGCATTGACGCTCCGCTGCCCGAGCACCTGATCGACTGGCACGGCAATGACTACACCCCGGCTGACGCTGCCGAGGGTAGGAAGGCCGCTCACCCCAACTCTCGCTTCACCACCCCGGCCGCTCAGTGCCCGATCATCTGTGGTGACTGGGAAGCCCCCGAGGGTGTAGCCATCGACGCCATCCTGTTCGGTGGCCGCCGCGCCACCAACGTGCCGCTGGTAGCCGAGCAGTACGAACCCGCTCACGGCGTGTTCATCGGTGCTTCCGTGGCCTCTGAGGTCACCGCTGCCGCCACCGACGTTAAGGCCGGCTCCCTGCGCCACGACCCCTTCGCTATGCTGCCCTTCTGCGGTTACAACATGGCCGACTACTGGTCGCACTGGCTGGAGATGCAGGACAAGGTTGGCGACAA
>ERZ772987.70-NODE-70-length-19317-cov-8.107_pt1 | contig 19317 bp, 17 predicted proteins | sample MGYA00511129_ERZ772987 | MGnify/ENA primary metagenome ERZ772987 (study PRJEB29015, sample SAMEA2738058) | human oral metagenome | biome: human oral; feature: human-associated habitat; material: saliva | place: China | collected 2222 ...
GAATCGTGAAGGTCCTTCTCGTTGGTAACGGGGGTCGCGAACACGCGATCGCCCGAGCGCTTGTGCGAACGTCTACCCCCGAGCAGCCCGTGAAGCTTGTCGTCCAGGCCGGTAACCCGGCGCTGGAGCAGCTGGGCCGCTCCCTCACCATGGATCCGATGGATCCGAAGGATGTCGTGCGACGCGCGACATCCGAGAAGGTCGACCTCGTGGTCGTCGGCCCGGAGGCCCCGCTCGTCGCGGGCGTCGCCGATGCCGTGCTGGACTACGGGATCCCCGTGTTCGGCCCGACGAAGGACGCAGCGCGACTCGAGGCCTCCAAGTCTTTCGCGAAGCAGGTCATGGCCGACGCCGGCGTGGCTACCGCCCGCGCCTTCACCTGCACCACCATGGACCAGGTCGAGGCCGCATTCGACGATCTGGGTGCGCCCTACGTCGTCAAGGACGACGCCCTGGCCGCCGGCAAGGGAGTCGTCGTGACCTCCGACCGCGCCCAGGCCTCGAAACACGCGCGTACCTGCCTGGCCCGCGACGGGGGAGCGGTCGTCATCGAGGACTACCTCGATGGACCCGAGGTCTCCCTTTTCTGCTTCGCCGACGGCACCACCGTCGTGCCCCTCCAGCCCGCCCAGGACTTCAAGCGCGTGGGCGACGGCAACGAGGGCCCCAACACGGGCGGCATGGGCGCCTACAGCCCCCTGCCGTGGCTGCCCGAGGAAGCCACGCAGCGCATCGTCACCGAGGTTGCCCAGCCCGTCGTCGCCGAAATGGCCCGACGCGGTACCCCCTTCCGTGGCCTCCTGTACTGCGGCCTCGCGATGACCTCGAAGGGCATCCGCGTCGTCGAGTTCAACGTGCGTTTTGGCGACCCGGAAACTCAGGCGGTCCTTGAGCGCCTCGACTCCCCGCTGGCCCCCATCCTGTATGCGGCCGCCACCGGCGCCCTGGCCAAAATCCCCGCCCCCGTGTGGAGCGAGGACGCTGCCGTCACTGTCGTCATGGCTTCGGGCGGCTACCCGGGCCCCACGGATACCGGGCACGAGATCACCGGTATCGAGGCGGCTGAGCAGCTCGATGGAGTCCACGTCATCCACGCCGGCACCTCCCAGGAAATCACCGACGACCCCGCCGACGTGGCGGCCGGCTGCTGCGGCTTCGAACCCACCTACGCGCTGGTGAACTCCGGCGGCCGAGTCCTCGACGTTGTCGCCCGCGCGGCCAGCCTCGACGAGGCCCGGGCGCTCGCCTACCGGGGCGTCGACCTCATCCACTTTGACGGCGAGCACCACCGCAGCGACATCGCGACGTGGCCCGCCGACCTGGTCGTCACCCTCGACTGATCCCACGACACTGAGGAGCATCATGCCCGCCTCCCTGCACGGTTGGACCCCCCTGAGCTCGGGGAAGGTTCGCGACATCTACGCTCCCGACGAGGCCGTGGTCGGCCCTGCGCAGGAAACGACGCCCGCCGAGGGCCGCCCCCGCCACGCGAAGGTGGGTCCGGAGGCCCTGCTCATGGTGACGTCGGATCGCATCAGCGCCTACGACTACGTGCTGCCCACGCAGATCGCGGGCAAGGGCGCGGTCCTCAACCAGCTGGCGATCTGGTGGATGGGCAAGCTGCGTCCCCTCGTGGAAAACCACCTGCTGGCCGTGGGCACGAAGGTGTCGGCCGAGGCCTTGAGCGCCCTGGAGGGTGCTCCGGCCACGCGCTTCACGGTTCCCGCCGAGGTCGACGCGCGCGCGGTCGTGTGTCGCAGCCTGTACATGATCCCGATTGAGTGCGTCGTGCGCGGCTACCTGACCGGCTCGGGCTTGGCTGAGTACCGCGAGTCCGGTACCGTGTGCGGCATCAAGCTCCCCGAAGGCCTGACCGAGGCCTCGCGCCTCGAGGAGCCGATCTTCACCCCGGCCGCGAAGGCCGAGCTGGGCGAGCACGACGAGAACATCACCTTCGAGCAGACCGTCGAACGCATCGGCGAGGAGTACGCGACCGCGATCCGTGACCTCTCGCTCGCCCTGTACCGCCGGGCGCGCGACATCGCGGCCGAGCGGGGCATCATCATCGCGGACACCAAGTTCGAGTTCGGTATCGACGTGGCGACCGGCGCGATTGTGCTCGCGGACGAGATCCTCACGCCGGACTCTTCGCGATTCTGGCCGGCCGACAAGTGGGTTGAGGGCCAGGTGACGCCGAGCTTCGACAAGCAGTACGTGCGCGACTGGCTCACCTCGGACGAATCCGGGTGGGACCGCACCTCGGGTGAGAACCCGCCCGCTCTGCCCGACTCCGTGGCCGCCGCGACCGCCGCGCGCTACGTCGAGGCCTACCGCCGACTCACCGGGTCGGACCCCATCCTGTAAACAGACTTGCTCGCCGGGCAAGATGCACGGCGGGATCCTCACCAACAACACAAGGAGGAACGCCGTGGGGCGAATCATCGTGGAAGTGATGCCGAAGCCGGAGATCCTGGATCCCCAGGGTAAGGCTGTCGGTTCGGCGCTGCCCAGGCTCGGAATCACGAGCTTCGAGGCCGTGCGCCAGGGTAAGTGCTTCCACCTGAGCGTGGACGGTCCCGTTACCGACGAGCTCCTGGACCAGGCCCGCAAGGCCGCCGAAGAGGTCCTGTCCAACCCGATCATCGAGGACGTCGTGCGCGTCGAGGCCATCGACGAGGCCGACGCCCGTTACGCGGGAGGCGTGCAGTGACCCGCGTCGGAGTCGTCACCTTCCCCGGCACGCTCGACGACCGTGACGCCGCCCGCGCGGTTGAGATCGCGGGCGCGCAGGCCGTGTCCCTGTGGCACAAGGACGCTGACCTGCACGGTGTCGACGCGGTCGTCATCCCCGGCGGCTTCTCCTACGGCGACTACCTGCGCTGTGGCGCGATCGCTGCGACCGCTCCCGTCATGAGCGAAATCGTGCGCGAAGCCGGACGAGGCCTGCCCGTCCTGGGCATCTGCAACGGCTTCCAGGTCCTGTGCGAGTCGCACCTGCTGCCCGGCGCGCTCATCCGCAACGACCACCAGAGGTTCCTGTGCCGCGACCAGGTGCTGCGCATCGAGAACGCGGACACCGCGTGGACGCGCGCCTACAGCGCCGGCGACACCATCACCGTCCCCCTCAAGAATGGCGAAGGCAACTTCCAGGCGTCCCCCGCCGAGCTCGAACGGCTCGAGGGCGAAGGCCGTGTCGTGTTCCGCTACGTCGACTTCAACCCCAATGGAAGCGCCAACGACATCGCGGGCGTTACCAACGCCGCGGGCAACGTCGTCGGCCTCATGCCCCACCCCGAGCACGCGACCGAGGTCGGCTTCGGCCCGCTCTCCCTCGGACCTGACGGCGCCAGCCACCACGGCGGCACCGACGGACTGGGCATCTTCCGTTCCGTCCTCGCATCCCTCGTCGGCTGACGACGCCACCGCGCCCTCTCCCGTGAGGGTGCCCCGGCCTCGTCCATGATCTTTCGAATGGAAACACGAATGACCTCCGAAAATACCCGCGAGCTGCCCGACACCGTCGAGAACGCCGCCGCGACCCCCGGCCAGGACATGCCCTGGAAGGAACTCGGCCTCAAAGAGGACGAATACCAGCGCATCTGCGACATCCTCGGGCGCCGACCCACCAACGCCGAGCTCGCCATGTACTCCGTCATGTGGTCCGAGCACTGCTCCTACAAGTCCTCCAAGAAGCACCTCGCCGAGCAGTTCGGCGCGCGCACGACCGACGCCATGAGGAAAAACCTCCTCGTCGGCATGGGCCAGAACGCCGGCGTTGTCGACATCGGCGGCGGCTGGGCCGTCACCTTCAAGGTGGAGTCCCACAACCACCCGTCCTTCGTCGAGCCCTACCAGGGCGCGGCCACCGGCGTGGGCGGCATCGTCCGCGACATCATCTCCATGGGCGCGCGCCCGATCGCCGTCATGGATCAGCTGCGCTTCGGTGCCGTCGACCACCCCGACACGGCGCGCGTCGTCCACGGCGTCGTCTCGGGCGTCGGCGGCTACGGCAACTGCCTGGGCCTGCCCAACATCGGCGGCGAAACCGAGTTCGACCCCTCCTACCAGGGCAACCCCCTCGTCAACGCGCTGTGCATCGGCAAGCTGCGCCACGACGACATCCACCTGGCCAACGCGACCGGCGAAGGCAACCTCGTCGTCCTCTTCGGCGCGCGCACCGGCGGCGACGGTATCGGCGGCGCCTCCATCCTCGCCTCCGAGACCTTCGAAGATGGCATGCCCGCCAAGCGCCCCTCCGTCCAGGTGGGCGACCCCTTCATGGAGAAGGTCCTCATCGAGTGCTGCCTTGACCTGTTCGAGGCCGACGTCGTCCAGGGCATCCAGGACCTCGGCGCAGCGGGCATCTCGTGCGCGACCTCCGAGCTGGCCTCCAACGGCGACTCCGGCATGCACGTCGACCTCGAGAACGTGCTCCTGCGCGACCCCACGCTCACCGCGGGCGAGATCCTCATGAGCGAGTCCCAGGAACGCATGATGGCGATCGTGACCCCGCAGGATCGCGAACGCTTCTTCGAGATCATCGACAAGTGGGACGTCGAGGCAGCGGTCATCGGCCACCTGACCGGCGACGGACGCCTGACGATCGACCACCACGGCCACCGCATCGTCGACGTCGACCCGAAGACGGTCGCCCACGAGGGCCCCGTCTACGACCGCCCCTACGCGCGCCCCGCGTGGCAGGACGAGCTGCAGGCCGCCACCTCCGAGTCGCTTGCCCGTCCCGCAACGCGCGAGGAACTCATCGCCGACGTGCGCGCCGTGCTCTCCGACGTCAACCAGGCCTCCAAGGCGTGGGTCACCGACCAGTACGACCGCTACGTGCAGGGCAACACCGCCCTCGCCCAGCCCGACGACGCGGGCGTCATCCGCATCGACGAGGCCACCGGCTTGGGCGTTGCGCTCTCCACGGACGCGAACGGCTGGTACACGAAGCTCGACCCGGCAGCGGGAGCCCGCCAGGCCCTCGCCGAGTCCTACCGCAACGTCGCCGTCGTCGGCGCCGAACCCGTCGCCATCACGGACTGCCTGAACTTCGGCAACCCCGAAGACACGGACGCCATGTGGCAGCTGGTGACCGCCATGACCGCGCTCGCGGACGGCTGCATCGAGCTCGAGATCCCCGTGACCGGCGGCAACGTGTCGCTGTACAACTCGTCCGGCACCGAGAAGGGCCTGCCGAACTCGTCGATCAACCCGACGCCCGTCATCGGCATGCTCGGCATCCTCCCCGACGTCACGCGCGCCAACCCCTCCGGCTTCACCGAAGAGGGCCTCGCCGTCATCCTCCTGGGCACCACCCGCGAGGAGTTCGACGGGTCCGCGTGGGCGCGCATCGCCCGCTCGCACCTCGGTGGCCTGCCGCCCGAGGTTGACCTGAAGGCCGAGGTCGCCCTCGGAAACGTCGTGCGTGCGCTGAGCACCGCCGACGGCCCGGACGGTCGGCCCCTCGTGCGCGCCGCGCACGACCTGTCCAACGGCGGCCTCGTGCAGTCCCTCGTGGACTCCGCGTTGCGCTTCGGCATCGGCGGCACCTTCGACGTCGCCAGCGCCGCGCGCCGCGACTGCGTCGGCGACCACGAGATGCTCCTGTCCGAGTCCCAGGCCCGCGCCTTCGTCGCGGTGCCCGAGGCGGCGCTCAAGGCCGTGTTCGCGGCCGCCGAGGCCGAGGGCGTGGACGCCGTGCGCATCGGCACGACGGGCGGCGACATGCTCGCGATCAGCGGCGTGGACCTGCTCGCCGCCGAGGGCGAGGGCTGCGGCTGGATTGCCTCGATCGACGAGCTGCGCGAGCTGAGCGACACGGGACGCACGCACTTCTGAGTTGCGTCTGAGTTGTAGCGCTTGGGGGCGCGGGCCTGCGGGTCCGCGCCCCTTCGCTGTGCGGTGCCTGATCTACGTTGTTGCTGAGCCTCAAGAATCTAGACCAGGCCACTACCAGTCGTCCAAGCCCAGGTAGTACAGCGGAGGGGTAAGAACTCCGACGATTTGCTCGCGGTATTCGAGGGCACCATCGGGATGATGAGGATCGCGGCCTGGGCCGCGACGACCAGTGTCCCGAAAGTGCGTTTTTTGGTGCTCGTGCGTGCCTTTACTTCGAGGTAATGAGTGTTCCTTGGGCTGCGGCGAGGATGGCGTTGACGAGGTCGAGGCCCTGTGGTGTGGCCAGGAGTGGGCGGTCCTCGGGGTGCTCGTTGAAGTGTCGCATGAGGGCGTCGAGGCCGGTGTAGGGGATGCCGATGCGCTCGGAGGAGATGCACCACGGCCCCTGGTAGGTGTCGGGGTCTGCGTGAAGAATAATCGTTGGATTGTTGACGATGTGGATGGTGACATTATCCTTCCACAGGATGGTGACATCCCGGTCGTTTGAGTCTTCCTCGACGGACAGTAGCTCCGGGAAGTGGAAGGAGATTCCCTCGGGGGTCAGAGTTGTCTTTTGCTTGTCGGTCAGGGCGATGACGAGGTCCTTTCCGGGGTTACGTGTGCACTCCAGGTAGGCCATGGACGCAGCGGCGAACACATATATCGCGGCATGGAAGGGCTGTCCGGTCGTGAAACCCGCGGCCATCGTGCCGCCCGCGAAAGCGTAGAGCAGGAATCCGGTCGTGACGAGTGCGATGGACTGATGGTTGCCCCAAATGACGATGGAGCCGTGCTCGAAATGGGGGCGTGATGACCAGAATGGGCGCACAGTCTTTTCGATGAGGTGGGGAAGTGCCGCGCACAGATACAGGGGGAACCAGATGAAGAGCAGCTGTAGTGGGCCGATGCGAATGAACGAGAAAACCCAGTAGGCGCCCACCGCCAAGACGGCGTTAACGACAATGGTGATCGCAGTGAGCTTCCACAAGTCTCGCGCAGCCAAGTCCACGCCTCGAGGAGAACTGTCGTGGGGTCTTCTTGCCAAAAATGAGGAAGGGCGAGCCATGGTCACCACCCCAGGCCGATGTAGTACGGCCAGTGCCAAAGAGTAGCGTCGACGCGTTCTCGGTATTCGAGGGGAAGCTGTCTGTAGGACCATGCGACGCCCTCCGTGATCGCAATACCTGCTACCACTCCGACCGGTCCACCGAGCGCTGCCCCGAAAACAGCGCTCCCACCGCGCCGGACGACGGCAGCAGACACCCAGGACGCAACTTCCGCGCCCCCAATCATCCCAGCGATACCTGAAACGGCCTTCTCGGTAGAGTTATCTGAGGTGGCAACATCGTATGCAAGAAGTAGGCCGCCAACTGCCGTTGCTCCAGTACCAACCTTAGAAGACAATGAGGCTGCGGATCGTGCTTCTTGTTTCGCTTCGATTGCAGCTTGGAGTGTTGCGTCGATCTGCGGGCGGACTTGAGCTGCACCGGGAGTGCGCATAGCCTCACTGAGCTCGGTAACTTTAGCCGTGAGCTTGTCTTGTCGATATGCTGCGCGAATGGCAAATGATTGATCGACTAAATCAGGGAGTAACTGCCATGGTTTTTCCACGAGTTCGTTCCACTGGTCGTCGACGAACTTGACGAAAGAAGGGGGCGGATCCGCTTGGACCTTTGATAAATGTTTCCTTACCCAATCTTCAAGATCGTCTCTAACTTCCTGGACTCGGAGTTTTAATCCTTCGAAATCCTCGATGCGAAGCTTGCTTTGCTCGTACTTGTAATGATCAGCTCGATAAATGCTGTGCTCCCTCTCGGGAGCGTCGTATGGTGGCATTACTGGTTCCGTGCCGGGTGGAGGAGGTGAGACGATATCGTATCCATTAATGATCGTGAGGCCGCAGGCTCTCGCATTAGTTCGAATGGTCTCCATATCGCGGTAGTGATAATCAAGCTGTTGTGCGTATGCTCGCATTGCCTCCCAGACGTTGTATGCATAGCTAGAGTTTTCTGCAGTGCATGAACGAAAGGCGTTGAGAAGTTCCTGATATGCGTTCGCGGTCTCTCCTGCCCAGTACTCGGGGAGTGGAACGAGTGAGTTGCTCATCTCGATGTACGCATCGTTGAGTGCCTCGTAGATTTTTCGTACCGTTGCAGCAGCATCACGTATGTCGTCAGGATTTCCATAGATGCGTGTGTCAATGAGTGAAGAGGAATTATGTGCGTCATAGGAAACATTGGTCATAGGCGCCATTATTTCATCTGCTCCTTTAGTGCGTTTAGCTGCTGTGTAACTTCTTTCTCGTTTTCTTTATGGTGGTTGACTAATGTTCGTAGGTTGGTAGAGCATACATTGCAGTTCTGTGCAAATGCTGTTCCGGCATAGTCAAGGACTCCAAACATGTCCATGATTATCGCTGTTGCAATGCCAGCGTCAACCTCAAACGACAATTGTGCAGGCAGATCTTTCATTGACTCTTCCAGCCGCTCGTATGTTTTCGCCATTTGGAGAAGCATATCTTCGGTGATAACCAGGTCGGCGGTCATTGAGCTTTCCGTTCGCGAGCATCGGGTTCGATGTAGCGGTCAATTTCAATTTTGTCGAAATTGGTTTGTTCCTGAACCTCTGGAAGTCGTTTTGTCTCTAGGATGCCCCATCGTTGTGTTTCGCCCAACCCATCAAGCAGTCGGTCGAGAGACGTGTATGCCAACAGGACAGTCGTTTGATCGAACATGTGGGCGAGCGAAAAACCGAGCTCCCCATCGGTTCGCTCATCGACGGGCACATACAGGATTGGAGGTACGACCTCCGGATGCGTGTTGATAGACATGTGTTCCATGACGTGACCGTAGTCGGTATGTGTCGGCTGTGTCAATGGGTGGTAGCAATGAGTTCGTTGAATGCTTCTGTGGGGGTGTGTGAGTGTCTGGGAGGGCATGAAAGGTCTGTCATTCCTTGGACCAATGAAAGTGACGAACGGACGCCGGCCCGCGAATCGCTCGATTCGCGGGCCGAGTCGATGAGGCGGCAGTGTCGTCCCCGTGGAAGCGTCCTCCTACGAGAACTTCGGGTCAGCCCAGATGGCGATGACGCTAATGTCGCTCTTGCGGCTCTCTCCCGGTGCTGCTTCTACGAGCGCCTTCATCTTCAGGCGCGGAACCGACGAGACGTCGATGCTGAACTCCTTCGCCTCATTGAGGCGTAGGGACGTCGAATCGAGGACCTTGTCCGAGATAGGGTCGCTAATCTCGAAGGTCACGGTGACGTTTGTGTCCCGCGAGTAGTCCGACTGGCCCGCTGTGATGGTGAAGGTCTTGGCATCCTTGGGGACGAGGAACTCAACGGAACCGTCATCCAGTGTATGCTCCATGTCGCACTTGAAGCCGTTGGTGTAAGTCTTCTGCGCGATGGCTGAGACGTTGTCGGATTTGGCGAGAGTTATCCAGGCTTCCGCATTCCAGGCCGGATGCCCACATTTTTCCGTGGCCACCGCCTGGTCCAGCGTCGGATTCCACTCGGGGGACCTGCTTGTCGTCGGCATGGGTGTTGGAGTGTTCGTGCGGGAGTGGGTGTCCGTAGGGAAGGGGCTGTTCGTGGGTGTTTGCGTCGTTTGCGACACACTCGGGGAAGGTGTAGTGAGGATGGGGGAGGGCTCGGTGGGGCTAGGTGTCGAAGTGGAAGTGGCGGCGGGCGTGATGGATGGAGGATAGAACCGATCGATCGCGTTGTGGAGGGGATGGAACAAGAGCTCGACGACGGCCGCGCCTATGATCGGCAAGAATGTCCAGTAAAGCGCGTTACGGTGCTTCTTAAACCAGTTATTTTGCGTGTTAGGCATCGGAAGATCCTCCTTCGATGGGAATCGAATGGTTAGACGATAGACATCGAATGAACAACTGTCAACTGTGAGGCTGCAATGTGTAAGCCGTTGTTGTTGAGGTGTATGAGTTCCATGTTATTCAATGTGACATGTGGGATTGGCTCCATATGGAATTGTGCTGATTGAAGGGGTGTTTGATGGATACCTGTATGGTTATACAAGTGGATCGGGCGGGTAAAGTTGGTGAGTTTTGGCTATCTTTTGTTTCAAAATCAGTATCCCGCGTAATTCCCCTCATTAAATTCTGTTGTCTTGGTACATATCTGCGATTGTCTTGTGCGGTGGTGAAGCTCCTACGGAAAGTCGGGTGGTTGGAGTGCGCGGGGCGCGGTGGTGGTCCTGGCGTGGGGATCGTGGCGCTCTGCTCTGCGCGCTCGGTGTGGAGGTGGTCGCCTGGGCCTGATAGGTGGTGTCCTGGGCCCCTTCCCGCGCACGTTAACCCGACAGGTGGCAGTGTGGGCGCGCCGCCCACACTGCCACCTCAAGGGCCCAGCTGCGCAGCGTCGGGCTAGCACGACCACCTGTGGGGCCCAGCTGCGCGGGGCGGGCTGGGCAAGCTACGGGCAACCCGTCGCAGACCTCAGTGGGGCCCAGCTGCGCCGACGTGGGGGGAATTGCTACCATAGAAGGCTCTGGGCGGCGTGTCGTCGGCGTGTCGCGGGCCTATGGTAGTAATTCCCCCCGTTTGGAGCCGTGCCGTCGCCGCGGCTCGTTCGACAACGAGGCGCAGCAGTCGCAATTCCCTCTTTTGGAGCCGGGCCGCCATGCCCCGATGCGCCGACGCCCCCGTCGGAGCCCGCGCTCCGCACATTGTTACGTTTCTGAAACCTTGCCAGTACACGCTCAGGAGGGGCCTTATCGTGCCTGTGCTTGAATGCGTTTTATGCTGTTTCGTCGTGGACGGGCAAAGAACAAGTCGCCCGCGGCAATACAACTATTGAGAGGTTTCCCAAAGGTCTACCGAATTCTCACAAAGATTTGGCATACTGTGGAGCGGAAACAACCCGTAACACCAGGAGCCATCGTGCCCGACCAATCCGTCACCGTCACACATGAGCAGGACGCGGCCTCGGCCTCGTCTTCGACCAAGAAACCCAGCCTCGGCCGCGTTATCGCCGCGTGGGGGGTCCACGCGTTCACCATCTCGGGCCTCGTGTGGGCCACGCTCGCTCTGTTCGCGATCCTCAACAACAACACCCCCATGATGTGGCTGTGGCTCGTCATCGCCCTCATCGTGGACGGCGTCGACGGCACCCTCGCGCGTAAGGTCGGCGTCCGCGAGGTCATCCCGTGGTTTGACGGCGGCGTCGTCGACAACCTCGTCGACTATCTGACGTGGACCTTCCTGCCCGCACTGTTCATGGCGCTGCACCTGCCCTTTGGCCCCCAGCCGATGCCGGTCATCATGATGATCGTCATCATCGTGTCCTCGCTCTTCTGCTACGCGAATGACGGCGAAAAGTCCAACGACAACTACTTCGTGGGCTTCCCCGCCGCCTGGAACTGCGTCGCAATCGTCATGTACGTCCTGCAGACCCCCGCGTGGGTCAACATCGCGGCGACGATCTTCCTCGCGATCATGACGCTCGTCCCGCTGCACTACACGCATCCGGCCCGCGTCAAGCGCTTCCAGATCCCCAACATCGTCGGCGCCGCCGCGTGGATCGTCGCCTGCGCGTACCTGGTCGTCGTCTACCCGGTCCAGCCCCTGTGGACTCTGATCCTCTTCTGGGTTGGCGGCGGCTGGTTCATGATCGCCGGCTTTATCCGTACGGCGACCGGCGAGGACAAGTAAGCTTCCCGCCACGAACGAATACGAGAACGTCCCCCGGGCATTGCGCTCGGGGGACGTCGTTATGTGAGCCCGATAAACACATTCGCGGTCACGTCATGTGAGGGCGGGCGAGCCTCAGAGGCGCGAGGCCGGGGCAAGTTGCGCTGTGAACATACAGTATGTGGACGCTGGCCCCACAGGTGTGGAGGGCGTTGCCGGTGTGGAGGGCGCCGGAGGGACCGGAGGGCCTGGCTGCGGTGTCCGGGGCGGTGGCGAGGCCTGGGTGTGTTTGGTGGTGACCGTGCAGTGCGCGGGTGCCTGCGGTGCCCGAGGGCGGCGGCAGGGCCTGGCCGGGCTTCGAGCCGACGCGCCGAGCCGAAGGCTCGCGGCGCGGACGGCGAGCGGGCGGGCCGCCGCCCTCGGGCACGGAGAGTAGTTATGTGCGCGCGCTACGCAACCGCGACCGTTTCGCCGCTGCCCTCGGGCACGGACAACAGCTGGGGGAGGCGGTGCTACGAGAGCTCCGCGAGGCCTTTCTTGACGGCCCGGTCGCGCTGGTAGCGGAAGACCTCCAGGAAGATGCCGCCGAAGAAAATCAGGGCGATGGCGGTCCACACGCCCGGGGGAGCGTGGCGCCCGTACATGAGGAAGTACACGTAGGGGGCGAGGAAGGTGACGGCGGAGGTGACGGCGCCGACGATGCGGTGCCAGAGTTTTTGTCCGGCGACCATTTCGATGAGGCCCCACGTGTAGGGGATGGCGGTGATCATGTCGATGGCCCACAGGATGCGCCAGTCGCCCCGGAAGTGCGGGACGTACATGACGGGCACGGCCCGCGCCATCGAGTACACGAGGACGACGACGTAGGCGATGAACTTAGGGTTGCGGCACAGCTTGAGGAAAGCCGTGCGCTCAATGATGGAGGCACCGACTGCTCGCGCGGCGCGGGTGGCGCGTGACGCGGTGGAGAGCGTGTCGAGGCCGGCCATGGCGACCCGCATGAAGGCGCGTTGCTCGTCGGTGCCGTCCGCCCACGCCTCGAGCAGCGCGAGGGGGGACAGCGCGATGGGCGTGTAACCGCCGGAGGGGGCGCCGGCCTCGTGAATGACGTCGGAGCCGAGGGCCTCGCGCAGGCGCGGCAGCTGGTCGGTGGGGATCTCCGCAATCCACAGGCGCACGCGGCGTTGGATGGCGTCGTGGAGCTCGTGGGAGAGCGCGTGGCCGGCGGCGGAGTGAGGGGAGAATCCTTCGGCGGCGATGTCGGTGAGGGCGCCGGGCTGCTCGACGATGCGCGTCGTCAGGTCGCCGGCGCGGTCGACGCCGGAGACGGAGATGATGGTGGCGGCATCCCACTGGTAGGTGCGCGCGATCTCGATGTCGAGGACCGAACGCAGCGTGATGAGGGATGCTGTGACGCTCACGGGTGGCCTTTCGTTAGGGGTGTAACCATCCAATTGTGCCTGACTGGCCGGTCGGAATGCGCGCTCAGGCACTCACGCGGGTGGGACGTAGAATCGTCGCATGGCGAAACGACGGATTGACACGGCCCGTGGGATGGAGGCGCTGCGCGCGTGGCGCGAGGCGGTCGAGCGGGGCGGGGAGGCGCCGCGCCCCGTGGTCCTGACGGCTGTGCGCTTCACGCTTGAGGAGCTGGGGGCCCTGCACCCGGGGCGCTCGGTCGAGGTGCGTGTGCCTCCCGCGGGCGCGGTTCAGATCCTGCCGGGCACGACGCATCGGCGCGGCACTCCGCCCGCCGTCGTGGAGACGGACGCGCGCACGTGGCTGTCGCTCGCGTGTGGTGTGCTCACGTGGGACGAGGCCGTGGCTGGCTCCCTGGTGAGCGCGTCGGGTGAGCGCACGGACCTGGGGCCCCTCCTGCCGCTCGTGTGAGGGGCGGGGAGGGGATCGGGTCGGTGAGGCTCAGGCTTCGATCTGGGGAGCGCCGAAGCGTGCGATGAGCTTGGGGGCCAGGTACTTCTGGGAGCCCTTGTAGGCGTAGCGCTGGGCGACGGCTGCGACGGCGGCGGTGGAGGCCGCGAAGAGTACCAGCGAGGCCAGGGTGACGTCGTCGGCGTCCTCGGCGGGGACGGGGCGCTTGGTGACAGCCTTCCAACCACATTCAAAAATCTTGGAGGCTGCGAAGGCTGCTCCGGCGATGACGGCGGTCGTGGCGAGCTTGTCGATGGTGGCGGGATCCATGTGTGTCTCCTGGCGTGGGTTGATTGTCCCTGCGCGGGCGCGCGTGCTTCCATGATGCCCCACACTCCGGTCTTGTGCGAGGCCCAGCGGCTGTCTGTCTTATGCTTAGACGCAACTGTTCCCGTCAGAAGGATTCGTCATGGCTCGCGCCCGCTTTGTTTTTGCGCTGTCAGCCCTCGCGGCTGCTGCTACGGCCCTGTCGGCGTGTTCGCCGTCTGTGTCGTCGAGCGCCCCACAGGATCCTTTCGCGGCGCCGGTCGTTCCCGGCCAGGGGGCCCAGGGCTTGCCCGGTGACTTGCATGGCACGATTAACGCGCCGACGCCTCGCTCAGGTTCGGGCGTGGTGACGGTTGCTCTCGTGGGCGGCGCGCAGCTGCCCACCGAGACGGCGGAGGCGTTCACGAAGGCGACGGGTTTCTCGGTCGCGGTCGTCCCGGTTGATGGCGTGGCCATGGTGCCGAAGGCAGATGCGGACGTCGTCTTAGGCTTGGATGGCGCGGATGCGTTGCAGGCTGCGAGGGCGGACATGATCGCTGGCGCGCCCCCGCAGGACACGATGACTCTCGCGGGGACGGCCGTTGACGGCGCGCCCGCGGCTGTGGCGTACGGGCGCGACGACGTGTGTGTCATTGCCGACAAGTCTTGGATGAGCGCGAATAATCGTCCCTTGCCGACCTCGTTCCACGATCTGTCCGACCCGCGCGTGCGCGCGCTGCTCACGGTCCCCGACCCGGCCTCGTCGTCGGTGGGACGCGCGTTTGTGCAGGAGGCTGCCTCTCAGACGGGCGAGGGCCTCGGGCCCTTCGTGCAGTCTCTGAACCCGCGCGTGGACGCCTCCCTGGGCGCGACGATCGGCGCGTGGACGGCCGGCGCGCACGTGTCCGACAGCTATCTGTCCGAGGTCGTGGGTTCCGAGTCAGGCAAGTCCGGTTCCTACCCGCTGGTGGTTGCTCCGCGGTCGCTGGCGGCTGCTGCCGCGACGAACACGGGCGCTGACTCGTACGGCACGGCGGTGACCTCAACGTGCATCGCGCGCATCATGTACGTGGCTGCCACTCAGGCACCCGCCTCCGACGGTGCCGAATCCCTCATTGCCTGGCTCCAGGGCGAAATCGCGCAGCGTTCCCTGGCCACGACGGGTGCCGCGTACCCGATCGACGGCGTGCTCGCCGCCGACACGAAGGCCGAGTGGCTCATGGGCATCAGCGGAAACGCGGTCGTTACCGACGAGACGATCGGTTCCCTCGAGGCGATGAACGCGTGGCTGTCGACGTGGAGCTCGGCCATCGAGGCTCCCGCACCGGCGTCCACGCCCGAGCCGACGACGGAACCCGCGACTGAGCCGCAGACGAGCTCCGCGGTCGACCCCGTGCAGGACGAGGCCGGGGCGGAAGACGACGGGCCGGCGGCCTACGACGACGAGGAGTAGGCACCCCACCGGTGATGGGAGCGGGGACGCGGCAGTGCCGCGTCCCCGCTCCTCGTGTCGGCCTATCCGTTCCCGCGCGCGAATGGGGCCCCTCTAGTCGCGCAGCATCGAGGGGCTGACCCGGCACTCGTCGCCGAGGCGCATGGGCGCGATGAGGCCCGCTTCGCGCAGCTCGCGCAGGCGCGGGACCGTGCGTTCGACGACCTTCCACGGGTCGATTGTGTTGAGGTAGATGCGGGTGCCGCCCTCGAAGCCGGCCAGCGTCGAGATGCGCCACTTGAGCAGGATCCTCCAGCGCATCGGCGTGGAGACGGTGGGCGGGCGGTAGTACCACTCCTCGTTCGCGGGAACGTCCGACCCGGTCGCGGCGTGCGCGGCGTGCAGGATGTCGGAGATCCCGGCCATGGCCTCGTCGCTGACCTCCCAGGGGTTGCGCGGCGAGTGCAGCGGCCAGATCGCGATGCCGGGGAAGCGGTGACCGAAGCCGGCCAGGGCGACGGCGTGCTCGTTTTGGGCGATGAGGAGCTTGCGGGTGGCAGCGACCGTGAAGATCTGGTCGTAGATGTCGGGCTGGGCGCGCAGGCGCTCCAGCTCGGCCTCGGTCTGGACGGACATGTCGTCGATGGCGACCAGCTGCTTGTGGAGGTGGTCGAAGGAAGCGCCGGCGGGGCGCAGCCAGTTTTGGAAGGTTGCGACGTAGCGCACCGCGGGGCTGAGGTCGTAGAGGTCGCGCATGGAGCGGGCTGTGTACGCGGTGTACTGGGCGTGTTCCTCGGGGGTGAGGGTGCCCGAACCGGCCAGCTGGTGGGCTTCGGTGGCGCCGTCGACGAAGTGGCGCTTCGCGACGATCAGGTCGTGGCCGCCGGAGAAAAAGCCGTTGGCAGCCTGGAGGCGTGCGGTCTCGCTGGTCGCGGCGAATTCACCTTCACTCATGCCCGAGGCCAGCATCCGCGCGCGCACGACGTTCATCACGTGGTCGTAGCCCGCGTCCGAGGCCAGGTAGCGGGCCATGCGGTGTCGGTCCTCTTCTGAGGGCACGTGCCCGTGGTTGAGGTGCCAGTAGTTGTAGGAGACGATTTCGAAGAGATTGGGGATGCGCCGGAATTCGGCGACTGTGTCGCCCAGCTTGTCGGCACCCAGGGCGTCGAGCTGCTCCCATGTGCCGTCCTCGCGGCGCACGAGACGCGACTTTTCGGGCGGGGTCTCCAGGTAGCGGCCGGAACAGAACGCGCAGTGGTGTCCGTCGGCGTCGTGGTCGATGGGGTTGCGGTCGGTGCGCGGCGCGGCGAGCGGCCGGTTTCCGCGGCCGGGGACGGTCCATACCTCTGTGCCGGTGAGCAGGTTCTGCTGTTTGACGGTGCCGTCGGCGAGTCGCACGATGGCGCGGTCGGCGCGGGTGAGCTTCGATGCCATGTCTCAATCGTACCTGTCGTTAGAGTCGGTTCATGGTGGCGGGGTGCGAACCCGTGCGTCCGGCTTCGCCTTCGTTGAGGGCGTCGATGCGCGCGGTCTGTCCAGGGCTCAGGCTGAAGGAAAAAGCGTCGATGTTCGTGGCCATGCGCTGGCTGGACAGTGTCTTGGGGAAGACGACGTGGCCGCGGTCGATGGCCCAGCGCAGGGTGACTTGGGCGGCGCTGACGCCCAGTTCGTCGCCGATGGCGCGCAGGGTGGGGTCGGTGATGGCGCGTCCGCGGGCCAGGGGAGACCACGCTTCGAAGACCATGCCGAGGCCCTGGGCGTAGGCGCGCAGGTTGGCGTTGGGGAAGAAGGGGTGTGCCTCGACCTGTAGGACGTGCGGGCGCACGGTGGCGACGGCGCGGACCGCTTCGACGTGCTCGCGCTCGTAGTTCGACAGGCCGATCGCGCGTGCGCCGCCGGTGTTGAAAGCCTCCTCGAGGGCCGGCCAGGGCAGGGCAACGTCGCCCCCGTAGAGGGTGGGCAGCGGCCAGTGCACGAGGAGCAGGTCGACGTAGTCGGTGCGCAGGTCTTCGAGCGACTGGGCGATGGATGCGGCGGCGCGCTCGGGCTCGTGGTTGGAGTTGTCGACTTTGGTGGTGAGGAAAATCTGCTCGCGCGGGATTCCGGAGGCGTCGAGCGCGGCTCCAACCTCGGCCTCGTTGCCGTACATCTGCGCGGTGTCGATATGGCGGTACCCGACCTCGAGGGCGCGGCTGACGGCGTCGTAGGCGTCCTCGGGGGCGACTTTATAGGTGCCGAAACCCAGCACGGGGATGGGCAATCCCGTCGGGAGTGTGAGCGTGGGAATGGGGGACGAGGCCGTGGTGGTGGCGTCGGGTAATGGGGCGTTCATCGGTGAATCCTCCTAGTCGTTCCCAGTGTAGCCTTCCGCACGCGGCGCAGTTGCCGTCGTCCACACGCACGCTCGGACAGTGTGCCGTAGTGTTGTCCTCGTTTCGGAGCCGTGTGGGGCACCGGTTGGAGAGCGCGGGAGGAATCGTGATCAACGCCTACGAGACGGAGGACGGCGTCGTCTTCGACATGAGCCAGCTGGAGTGCGACGCTCTGCGCTCGTACGCCGATGGGCTCCTGACTGACCCCGAGCATCCGTTCGTTGAGCTGCTGCGCAGCCAGGGCCTCGTCGTCGGTGATGCTCCCGTCCCGCATCTTGCTGTTCTCCTTGAGGCTTTTTCGCAGGCGACGAAGGTGCTGACCGCTTGGGTCGTCGCTCCGGCTGGGTGCCGCCGATCCACCTTCTTCGTTGGCCCGCACTTCGCCGTGGTGTCGCGGTGCGACGAGGGGGGACTGTACGCGGGCGAGGATGACCTGTTGTCGGTGTGGTCTATCGACTCCGCGCAGCTGCGCGAGACCTTTTTCGAACTCAGTGCCTTGGGGGAACCCTCCGGCGATGGGATTGTGCCGACGGCGGTGCCGGAGGTGCTTGTCAGCGCGCTCGAACGGGGCGACGACACGAAGATTCTCGTGGAGGTGCCGAAGGCTGCCCGCGAGATCGCGGAGATCATCGATTCCGAGATCGACGAGGCGACGGGGACCTTCTGGGCGGACGTTGCGGATGACTCGTGGGTGGGGCTTGCCGTGCGGGTCGTCGATGTGGCGGAGTACCCGAGCCTGGAGGGCGAGAGCTGGCGATTGCTCGCCACCAGCGAGGAGGTATGCGAGGTGCTGGCGGGCGTGGAGTTTACTGAGCTGTACCCCGATGAGGTGCCTCTGCTGGCGGATAAGGACGGTGAATTCTGGGCGGCAGTTGCTTCATCATCGCCGGAGGTGCTCTGGGAGGACATCGAGGACGTACTCGCTGAATAGTCCATCTGTTGATTCGTAGGTCTCATAGTCTGAGATCAGCGGGTGTCAATTATTTACTATCTATCTGGTCAAATACTAGGCGAGGGTCGGTTTTGGTTGCTTTGGGTGTGTCGGGGCGCGAGGTGTGTCATCTCTGACCGCTTGACTTATAAAACATTGCAATAAAGCTGAAAACCCTGTGCGTGATGTCTGCAACATGGTTGGCACTTTTATTGGAAGCTCGGTTAATTTGTTGCGTGTACCGCGGAATGTCAAAGGCTTGCATCTAACCAGGCGGTAGGGATTTTGTTAGGTAACCCACCGTCATTTGTCATCACTAAGTAACGATTTGGCGTACGATAGATACTGTTCAACTACGAAAGCCAACGCGTCACTACAACGAACGGAGAGTTATGTCGGTTCGCAATGCACTGCTGGCACTCGTCGCGCAGCAGCCCGCGGGTGTCTACCGCCTCAAGCAGATGTTCGAGGAGCAGACGTGTGGAGCGTGGCCGCTCAACATCGGCCAGGTTTACCAGACCATGCAGCGCCTGGAGCGTGACGGTCAGGTTGTGTCTCACGCTGAGACCAACGCGGGCCGTGACTCTGAGGTCTTCGAGCTGACCGACGCTGGTCGCGATGTTCTCAACGCCTGGTGGTCCACCCCCGTTCCGCGCGAGCATCCCGAGCGTGACGAGCTTGTCATGAAGCTCGCCGTGGCTGCTGCCGACCCCACGGTCGACGTCGAGGCCATGATTCAGACCCAGCGTCGCTCGACCCTGGGCTCCCTGCGCGACGTGACCCGCCTCAAGGCCTCGGCCGACGAGGGCGAGCTCGCCTGGAAGCTCATCCTGGAGCGTCACATCTTCGACCTCGAGGCCGAGCTCAACTGGC
>ERZ772987.72-NODE-72-length-19036-cov-7.37364_pt1 | contig 19036 bp, 11 predicted proteins | sample MGYA00511129_ERZ772987 | MGnify/ENA primary metagenome ERZ772987 (study PRJEB29015, sample SAMEA2738058) | human oral metagenome | biome: human oral; feature: human-associated habitat; material: saliva | place: China | collected 2222 ...
GAAAGAAATCCCACGCGGCGAAATCGATGGACTGAATCCCGCGGTCGTTCGCCAAAAAACGGCGGATGCGCCAGCGGCTCTCCCAATCCTCCATGGAGGAGTCCGCGGTCTTGCTCAGGCGCGCGATCTCAGAATCGGCCCAGGACTTCTTCTGGCATCGTTCGCGCAGGGCGGCGAAATCCTCGCGGTGCCCCGCGCGCAGGAGCGAATAAATCTGGCGGATCAGGCTCTCGCGATCGGTGATACCCCAGTCGCGGTCGAGCATGCCCTTCATTCCGGCGGGATCCGATAGCTTCAGCTGGTTAACGGTCTCGTCGTTGCACAGCGCGTACACCATGGCCGGAGCCAGCAGGCGAGCCTGCGGATCGGCGGCCATGTCCTCGCGCTTGCCGCGCAGCTTCGGGGTGTGGTGCTCGTTGAGCTTGTTCCAGTCCTTTTCCTTGCCGGCCTTGCGCACGTCGCGCGGCGCGGGAACGGCGCCCTTCGCGCGCGCGACCGCCTGCTTGACGTAGTGATTCAGCAGGAACACGACGACGCACCCGATGGCGAACCACACGGGGAAGGGAATCTCGGACAGGAAACTCGCAATCACGCCCCCGATTCTGCCCGATGAAGCACCCGTCACACAAGCGATGGACACGATGGGGACGAGGCCGGGACGCGTGCGGGGTAAAGGAAACCGCCAGCGCTCGCAGCGCGTCGCCGCGCCAGCCCGGACCCTACGGGAGCGTGAAGCCCAGCCGCGCCTGCGTCTGGCCGTCCAGCTCCAGGTCCCAGGCGGTGGCGTCCTTGCGCTCTGCGCTCGTCAGACAGCGGAGCTTATCCACTTCCATAACCGCGTCCAGCAGGATGAATCTGGGCTCCGGGTAGGGTGCGTCCCAGGGGATCGCGGTCCACAGGCCGTTTTTTCCGACGAGGAACTCCCCGCGGTTGCGGTCGTGCAGGTCGTTGGCGGCCTCCTGCGCCTGTCCTTCGGCGGCCCAGAACCAGCGGGTTGTGCGGAAAGCCTCCCAGGCCTCGTCCCACGAGGAGTAGCTCAGTTGCAGCGCGTGGTTGATGACCGCGAGGGTGTCCCATGCCTCGTCCTCGCTCAGCCAGCCCAGGCCAGCGCCCGCGCGCGTGAGCATGGCCGCGCGGATGAAGTCCCACGCGGCGAAGTCGACGCTTTGGATACGCCGGTCGTTATTGAGTAGGCGGTGGATGCGCCAGCGCTTCTCCCACGCGTAGGTGTCCTCGTCGGCCTTCTTGTCGAGGCGCGCGAGCGTCGACGATACCCAGGCGGGGTCGGCACACTGCCTGCGCAGGTTCTCGAAGTCCTCTCTGTGCCCGCCCTTGAGCAGGGAATACAGCTGGGTGAGCAGGCCGTTGCGGTCGGAGAGCCCCCAGTCGCGCTGCAGCATCTGCTTGATGGCGGTGGGGTCCGTCAGCGTGAAGGTGTTGACCGGGTTGCCCTGGCACAGGGCGTAGGGCATTGCGGGGGCGAGGAGGCGCGCGCGGACGTCGGTGGCCAGGGCCTTGCGCGAGCCCTTGATCGTCAGCTCGTGGTGCTTGTTGAGCTTCCTCCACTCCTTGGATGTGCCGGCCTCTTGCACGTCTTTCGGAACGGGCAGGCCCTTGGCACGCTCGATGGCGCTCGTGATGAGGACGTAGGGCAGGCACAGGAGAACCAGGAGGATCGCGAAGGCGACAGGCGGGGGTATCGCGGACAGGATGCTTTCTAACATGGTCACGATTGTGCCCGATGATTGGTAGGTCACACAAGCGGCGGCGTGGGTTTGGAGCCCGCGCGACGAGGCCGGGGCCGGGTGTGGTGAGTCGTCGCGCGTGAGGGGTCGCGACCGCCGCAAACGCCTACCTACTGGCCCGCATGATGGGTCGTCGTGCGTGATGGCTCGCGACAGGTGGTCGTACTCACCCGTTTGTGCGCAGCTGGGCCCTTGAGGTGGCAGTGTGGGCGCCCTGCCCACACCGCCACCCATAGGGTTAACGTGCGCAGTCAAGGGCCCAGGGCACCACCTCTGAGATGAGCGCATCGGCAGCAGAGCCACCCAAGGGACCCAGGCCTCGTCAATGACGACGACTCAGCCCGCCCGCTTCGGCGTGATCCCCATGAGGACCGTGTCAGGGTGGGGGTAGGTGCCGAGGTAACGCAGGAAAATGCTGCGCTCGGGGACGGGGGTCGCGATAAGCAGGTCATCGTAGAAGACGGACGCGTAGGTCGCGCCGATCTCATCGAGCGATGCCAGGGGAATGCCCGAGGGGACGGCGTAGAGGGTCTCTGGAGGAGCGGGTTCCTTCCGATCGTCGTGTGTCGGGGGAATGGAGAGAATCAGGGAACCGTCCGTCGCGGGGATCAGGCTCTCTGGATAGGTGCCGTACTCGGCCCCGCCCGCACCATTCGTTGCCATCAGACGACGGCCATTCATCAGGGAGAAGCCTTCTTTGGAGTGTTGATCCCTCTGTACGCACACGGACGCCCAGGGGATCTCCCCAGAGGTGAGAGTGGATGCCGCCTGCTCGCTTGTTGGGAGCGTGATGCGGCCTTCCTCATCCCAGCACGTGGCGGACCCGACGTCCGACACTCGCATGAGTGGATCAGCGAGGCGAGTGCGCGACACCTCGGTTCCGTCAGGGGCCAGTGTGACGAGGGCGCGCTGGTTGGGATCGTCCGGCATCGCTCCCCCCAGCAGCCATCCGTCCGCAACGGGGACCAGAGCATCCGCATTGTAGGTGGCGCTCTCGACGAGGACTCCGTCAGCCAGGTGGAGGAAGGTGGCGACCGGGACTGTCGTGTACGTTAAGTTCCGGGAGACGGGAACGTAGCCGTCGACTGGCGTGGCGCTCACAGGGATGCCGGGACCCTGAAGGTTCTCGGAGGACAAGGTCACTTCATATCTCCACGCTTCGGTGCCGTCTTTGTTCCAGCCCAGACACAGATAGTCGAAATTCTGAACGGCGCGTGCCATGTCTCTCGCGTAACAGACGACAACGACGGGCCACGTCACGCGTGAGAAACGTGTGTGCCCGGGATCGACATGGTCGCCTCCCACGTTGATGAAGGGCGCCGTGTCGTACTGTACGAAGCGCGTGGTTGCGTCCGCGGGGAGCGGCGTGTCCCAGGTGGCTGTGACCTCACCGTCTGAGACGCGGATCGTCTGTCCTGCGACCACGATGGAGTCCTCCCATGCGAGCATCGGCCCTTCCATGGTGGGCACCTCGCGGCGCCACAGGACCGAAGGCTGCGTGCCGCTCAGGTCAAGGCCCACGAGCGTGGAGGGCTGACCCTTCTCCCCAAAGACGGCGACGAGAAGCCCATCGACCTCCTGATACTCTCGCAGCGATCCGCCGACGCCGAGGTCCGCGACCGTCAGCTCCCAGGCGACGTCGAAACCGGAGGCAAAGTCCGGGGAAAGCGTCGAGGAAACCCGAGCGCTGCCCGAGTACCCGATGGGCCTGTGCGCGCGCCAGGAGGCACCGACGGCTAGCGCGCCGACGAGGGCGACGGCCAGTGCGATGGCGAGGCAGCGCAGGAGGATCGGGAGGGCCTTGCGCCAGGAAGTCAGCTTCTTGGGGAGGTTCATCGGGCGCTCCTTGACGGGCCGGGGGCGGGGGTCAGGCCGACGATGCGCTCGCCGGGGGCAGCCGACAAGCCTGCGAGGCGCTTGTACCAGGGGGCCTGCGCGGGCGACGCAAAGCCGACGATCAGGTCGTCAAACATTGTTGTCGCCGCCGTCATGTGGAGGCTCTTCCACCCGGGGACAGCGTAGGAACTGATGGCGTACTTGTCTGAATCGGCTGCGGTGCTGGTGGCATTGGCGGCCACATTCACGTCGACGAGAACCGGAATCCACTCGTACTGCGGGATAAAGGAGGTGGGGGCCACGTTGACGTGGGGGAGCAACACGACGGACGCATCCTGACTGAGCGCGGGGTTACCCAGCCACACACTGGGGTCGTCGGTGTCAGATCCGTAGTACTCCATGCCCGTGTTGAACTTTGTGTGCTCGTTGATGACGAGCGGGGTGTCGCGGCCTCCCGGCGCCAGGGTGATCGAGGAGTCCCACGATGCCTCGCCCGTGGCCGCAAAGTGCATGAACTGTTCTGTCGTAGGGGTCTGCGCGGAACCCAGATCGGGGTATGTTCGCAGGAACAGGAGGCGCTCCGAGGCTCGATTTTCCAGATGCATGACCTGCGGGTTCGAGCCGTCGGGAGCGACGGTCGCGATGTATCCAACGCCGTCGCCGACGATCCACCCGTCGGAGGCGCGCAGGATCAGGTGCTGGTATTTGAAATCACTGGTGATGCGGCAATAGGGTATGCCCTTCGAATCCTCCAGCGTGGCGGGCCCGCACGCCTCCTCGATGGCCTCCAAGCCGACACGCTCTCCAGTGTCCACATTGAGGAAGCCCGTAAGCTCGTCGAGCATATATCCCATGGCCGGGCCGGCCGACGATGGCTTCCACGCGCGTAGGGGCACCCATCCCTCCAGCGGGGTGACGGAGTCGGGGAAGGAACCGGTGGAGGCGTCGAAGTCCCACACGTGGGTCCCGGTTTTGTCCCAGGCCTGGCAAGGAGCAGACGAGGGGGTGGGGCAGTACAGGCGAACCGGTCCGATCGGCCCCGTGCTCGGTCCTCTTCCTGTGGGGTGATGGTAGGGGGACTCACTGATGCGACGCGTTGGGATCGGCCCGATGGTGGTCGTCGATCCGTCAGCGGTCGACACCAGGGTGTTACCCACGAGCAGATCATCGCCCCACCAGTTCACCCCTTCCTCGTCGTCGACGTTGGTGCGCCATAGCTCGCGCGGGGTGGAATAGGAGGCGTCGAAGGCGACGACGCTGCGCTGAGCCCCCTTATACCCGACCAGATAGATGTATTCGTAACCGACGCGGAAGTTGTCGATGCGGTCCAGGCCCGCGTCCTCCGCGTTGATTTCCCAGGCGATGCGCACGCCGTTGACGAAGTTCCCGGAGAGGAATCCGGTGTACTGTGCGCTGCCGTGGTAGCCGCTGGGTCCGTTCACCGACTGGACGACCGCGAGGGCGCACAGGATCGACGTTGTCACCATCCACAGGCGTGCCCCGAAGGTGAAGGGGCAGATGATCCGGTACCAGAGGCGCTTGAGCGCCCCCGCCCACCTGTAGTCGTCTTCGTCTGGGAATCTCATGGACCCGATCGTAACTGCATCCGGTAGTAACCGGGTAATTTTGATGGTGTCGCAGGCCAGACGAGGCCGGGGCCGGGTGTGGTGGGTCGTCGCGCGTGAGGGGTCGCGGCAGGTGGTTGTGCCCGCCCGTTTGTGCGCAGCTGGGCCCTTGAGGTGGCAGTGTGGGCGCCCTGCCCACACTGCCACCCATAGGGTTAACGTGCGCAGTGAAGGGCCCAGGGCGCCACCCCTGAGATGAACGCACCGGCAGCAGAGCCACCCAAGGGGCCCAGGCCTCGTCAATGACGACGACTCAGCCCGCGCGCTTTGGCGTGATGCCCATGAGTACCGTGTCCGAGTGGGGGTATCCGCCGAGGTATCGGTGCCAGGAGCTGTCGGGGTGGTTGGGTTCCGCTATCAACAGGTCATCGTAAAGTGGGGTGGCACCGTAGGCGCCGACCTCGGTGAGGTTCGACAGAAGTACCCCCTCGGGGGCGGAGTAGAGGGGCTGTGACGCGTAGGTTGCACGCCGCCTCGGCTCGTCGGCTGACCAGGTCGAGGATGGATACAGGATCAGTGAACCGTCCGATGCGAGGATCGAATCATCGGGATAGCTATCCGTCTTTGGTGAGCCGTCCTTGTTCGTCGTCATCAGGGGCCTGCCGTTGATGAAACCGATGTCCGTTTCAGAATAGGTCGGTGGTTGTGTGCATAGCGGAGCCCAGGATACCTCCTCTGAGCGGAGAGTTTCGAGGGCCTGCTCGGCTGTGGGGGTGATGATGTGCCCTGTCGTATCCCAGCACGTCATGTGCAGGATCCTCAACCAGTCTCGGGAACCGACCGAGCGCGCAGTGCGCTCGCGTTCAGTCCCGTCCGGGTTGTAGACGACATACTCCATATCTAGAGAATTGGGGTTGGACGAGAGGGTCGTGATCCATCCGTCGCTGGCGGGGAACAGCCTCGTGGCATCGATGCCGTCATGTGTGTCACCGCGCGTGTAGGTGCCGTCAGCGAGGTTTAAGAACCCGTCGGCCTCGTACCGCTCGCGTTCTTGATTAATGCGGCCGGTGAGGATGTAACCATTAACGGCGGGGGTAGTGATGGGTCCGCGTTGATGGTCTTCTTCTGTGCTCGTGACGTAGCTCCACGCCTGGCTACCGTCTTTGTGCCACGCCGTGCATGTGAATTCCGTCGTTGGGCCAACGTATAAGTACCTCGTGTCGGTTGGTGCACAGACGAGCGCGACAGGCCACGTCACTTGCACAAAGCGTGACCCTTCTTTGATGGGTTGAACGTTACCCACGAGTGTTGCAGGAACTGCCGGGTTCGCGTAGTACCCAAACCTCATGGTCGTGGGTAAGGGCGTCTCCCAGGTAGCGGTGACTGCGCCATCAGCGGTGCGTATTGTTTCGTCACCGGCGACGATAGAGTCCTCCCAGATCAGAAGATTCATGTTGCCGTTGTGGATGTCATGACGCCACAGGACCGTGGGAGTACGTCCGCTCGCATCGATGCCGATGAGTGTCCCGGAAAGTGGATCATCAGAGGATACACGTGTGGAGGCGAAGATGACGGCTGTTCCGTCGATCTGCACGATTTCTTGGATGGGAGCGTCTGTCCCCAGCTCTGCGGACGTCATCTCCCACGCAACTTGGAAGCCCGAGGCGAAGTCCGGGGAAATGAAGGAGGAGACACGTGCGTTGCCCGAATACCCGACCGGCCTGTGCATGAGCCAGGAGGTACCGACAGCCAGCGCGCTAACGAGGGCGACGGCCAGTGCGACGGCGAGGCGGCGGAGGATAGTCGGGAGGGACTTGCGCCAGGAGGTCAGCGTGTTGGAGAGAGTCATCGGGCGCTCCTCATCGGTCCGGGGGCTGGGGTCAGGCCGACGATGCGGTCGCCGGGAGAGGAAGTGAGCGCAAGCAGGCGCTTGTACCACGGTGATGTCTCAGGGGATATGCGGGCGACGATGAGGTCGTCGTAGAGTGGAGTTGCCGAGCGAACCCTGAGGTTGTTCCAGCCATGTACCGCATCGTTACTCAGCCTGTAAGTGGATGATGTTTTGGGCAGTGTCGACGCCTGCGCTGCATCCGATACGTTGATGAGCGAAGGGTGCCACGAGTCCAGGTCGTGGTCGCTGGACGAAGCACCCTTGAGATGAGGTATGAGCAGGACAGAAGTATCTTGACTGATCGCGGGCGCGGCCCACCACCACGACGCGTCGTAGGATAAAATGTCAAGGTATTGTTGATGCGTAGCCACCGTGACGCTGTCGTTCACGATGATCGCCGAGCCCTCGGTGAGCGTGATTGTTGTGTCCCACGAGTGGTCTCCTGTGGCTGCGTAGTGCACGATCTGTTCGGTCGTCGGTAGTGAGGCTTTCGTCTGTGGATAGGTGCTCAGGTAGTTGATGCGCGCGACGGCCTCCTGCGTAAGAGTGACGACCTGCGCATTCGATCCGTCGGGCGCGACCGTGGCTGCGTGCATGTACCCGCTGCTGATCACCCAACCGTCTTGGGCGCGGATGATGGGTGGTGCGCCAATGTAGGGGAATGTGATACGGCACGACGTGGTTCCGTCATCGAGTTCGGTCGTTGCTGGACCACATGCTTCCTTGATGGCTTCGATGCCGGTGCGTTCACCGGTCGAGAGGTTCAGAAATCCGCGCAGAAACGTGCTGCTGAATCCGGTCAGCTGATACGTCGCGAGATTATCAGCGTCGACGATGGGGATCCAGCCGTCCACGGGAGTCGCGGTGTCAGGGAAAGCGCCGCTGGAGGCGTCGAAGTCCCACACGTGTGTTGCGTTCTTGTCCCAGGCCTCGCACTGTCCGGTGGAGCGATCGGGGCAGTAGAGGCGAATCGGGCCGATCGGGGCACTTGACCAGCCGGAGTGCGAGGGGTGTTCGTAGGGGGAAACTCCGTAGCGGACTCCCGAGGAGGGCCATCCGGTAGTTGTGTGACCGTCCGCTGCGGACACCAGCGTGTTTCCGACGAGGAGGTCCCCGTCCCACCAGTGCACGTCTGTCTCGTCGTCGTTGATGTCGGTGCGCCACAGCTCGCGCGGGGTGGAATAGGAGGCGTCGTAGCCGATGGCGATGCGTTGGGTTCCCTTGTAGCCGACGATGAAGAGGTGGCCGTCGCGCGCGATGTAGTCGTCGATGCGGTCCAGGCCCGCGTCCGCCGCGTTGATTTCCCATGCCAAGCGCACGCCGTTGACGAAGCCGTCCGAGAGGAATCCGGTGTCTTGGGCGCGGCCGTGGTAGCCGCTGGGTCCGTTCACCGACTGGATGACCGCGAGGGCGCACAGGATCGACGTTGTCACCATCCACAGGCGTGCCCCGAAGGTGAAGGGGCAGATGATCCGGTACCAGAGGCGCTTGAGCGCCCCCGCCCACCTGTAGTCGTCTTCGTCTGGGAATCTCATGGACCCGATCGTAACTGCATCCGGTAGTAACCGGGTAATTTTGATGGTGTCGCAGGCCAGACGAGGCCGGGGCCGGGTGTGATGGGTCGTCGCGCGTGACGGCTCGCGACAGGTGGTCGTACTAACCCGTTTGTGCGCAGCTGGGCCCTTGAGGTGGCGGTGTGGGCGCCCTGCCCACACCGCCACCCACAGGGTTAACGTGCGCAGTGAAGGGCCCAGGGCACCACCTCTGAGATGAACGCACCGGCAGCAGAGCCACCCAAGGGACCCAGGCCTCGTCAATGACGACGACTCAGCCCGCCCGCTTTGGCGTGATCCCCATCAAGACCGTGTCCTTGCGATGGGAGGGGCTGGGGGAGTTGCGCGTCGCGTAGCTCGGGGTCGGTACTGCGACCAGGAGGTCTTCGTACACGGCGGTGACGCCGTGAACCCCGAACTCCTCCAGGGTCGCGAGCTGGTTGCCGGAGGGAACTGCGTAGAGGTTGTGCGGGCGGTGGAGGACAGAGTCGCTCTCACCGGCGCCATCAGGCTCGCGCGACAGGATGAGGGACCCGTCCCTCGAGGGAATTAAATCGGTGGCGTAGGCGCCCTTGATGGGCTTGCCGCCCGTGCTCGTGACCGTCAGATCGCGTCCGTTGATGGCCGTGATCGCAAAGAGGGAGCCGATTCCGTTGCGCGTGGCGCACAGGGTAGCCCAGGGGGCCTGGCCGGTGGCGATGGTTTCGGTGGCCTGTTCGACCGTGGGGATGATCTCGGTGCCGTCTTCCGACCAGCACAGGAGGGCGGCCAGATCCTCGGGGGGCATGGCCGTGGAGGCGACGGCACTCGTCGACTGCTCGGTCCCGTCTGGCGAGACGGTCACCAGCGCGGTTTCGCGGGGCTGCCTGTTCGTCACGCCGCTGGAAATGTAGCCGTCGCTGGCGATGAGGTAGTGGCGCGCCTCAAGGGTTGCTCCTTCCGTGATGGTCCCGTCTTCCAGGCGCAGGTACTGGGAGATGGGGGCGATGTCTGCGGAGCCGGTGCGGGAGATCGGAATGTACCCGTTGGCGGCGCGTGTATGTGAGGGTAAGCCGGGCAGCGACGTGTTGGAATAGGTGCTGGTCGCCGTGTACGTCCATGCCTGGGTGCCGTCCTGGCGCCAGCCCGCGCAGTCGTAGTCCGCGCCGTGTCGGCCCGAGGAGCTCGTTGACTCCAGGCAGGTGACGACGAGGGGCCAGGCCACGGGGACGATGCGCGGCTCGTATTGGTCGACGATGTGCTCGCCGACCAGCAGGAGGGGCTGGCCGGGCATGTAGCTGCTGGCCTCGCTGGGCAGCGGTGTCTGCCACGTCGCGGTGACGGTCCCATCCGAGGCACGGATCGTCTGGTTTCCGGCGACGAGCGAGTCGCCCCACGCCAGGACGATTGGGTATTCGCCTGTGAACTGGTGGGTCCATAGGACGGTGGGTGTCGGCCCGCTGACGTCGAGGCCAATGAGGGTGTGCTCCGAGCCGTAGGGTCCGGTGAGGGCGACGAGAGTCCCGTCGACGACCGCGGTCGTCGCGACCGTCTCGTTGGCACCCAGGTCCGTGGCGCTCATCTCCCAGGCGACCTCGAAGCCGCCCGAGAAGTCGGTCGAGAGGAACCTGGAGGGCAGGGCCTGTCCCGAGTATCCGGTGGACTGGGCGGACCTGGAGGAGTCCGAGGCTCCGGGGGTGGGGAGCGTTCCCGTGCAAGCCGCGAGGAATGCGGCCGCCGCGAGCGCAGCGCCGATGGTGGTGCCGATCCGGCGCCTGTTCGGGCGGTGGGAGGCGGTGGATGTCATTGCGTGCTCCGGGTGGTGTTGGTGGTGGGGATCAAGCCGACGATGTGGTCGTCGCTGGAGGTAGTGGTCGGGGTGCGCGCGGAGGATACTCCCTGCGTGACCCGGGCGATGATGAGGTCGTCGAAGAGGGGGATCGCCTCGGTCGCCTGGTAGTCGTTCCACGCCGGGACCGCGTACTCGTTGAGGGCCGAGGCCGGGGCGGGCGCGTCCTCATGCGCCGTAACGTTCAGCAGCAGAGGGCGCGCCTCGGGCAGATTGGACTGCGAATGGGGTTTCTCCTGGTCGATGGAGGCCAGCAGGATGACGGAGGTGTCGCGGCTGATGGCCGGTCGGCGCCACCATGTCTCAGGGGAATTCCTCGAACTGGGAAAGATGCTCTGTGAGGTGACGATGGGATCGCGATCGTTGATTGTGATGGCGGCATTGAACGAGTCTGACGTGGCCGGGGTCAGGCTGATCGTCGTCTCCCAGGGGTGCGCGCCCGTCGAGGCGTAGGTCATCAGCTCCTCGGTGGTGGGAGGCGTAGGCTGGCTTGTGCCCGAGTAGGTTTCCAGGTAGCGCAGGCGTTCGATCGCCTCGCTGCTCATCGGGAAGAGCTGTGCGTTGGACCCGTCGGGGGCCACGGTCGCCACGTTTCCATCCTCGTCGCCGATCAGCCACCCGTCCGAGGCTCGGATGATCGCGACCTCGAAGGATCCCGTTCCCGTCAGTGGGCAGCGATGTTCCTCGGTCAGGCCACGGATCTCGATGGGGGAGCAGGCCTCGTTGATGGCGTCAACGCCGACGCGCTCGCCCGTGTTGACGTTGAGGAATCCCACGAGAGCCCCTGCGTCGCGGGTCTCCACACGGGCGATCGCGTACGTCGTGCGTCTGAGCGGAACCCACCCCTCCAGTGGTTTATCCGTCGTGGGGAAGTCGCCGCGCGAGGCGTCGAAATCCCACGCGCGGGTCACGTTCTTATCCCAGGCTTCGCACTGGAGGGTGGAGGGGTCGGGGCAGTTGAGGCGCACGGACCCCACGGGCGCGCTCGTCCACCCGCTGAGCGTGGGGCGCGAGTACGAGGAGTGATCGAAGCGGGCGGTCGGCGTCGGCCAGCCCGTGGTCGTTGTTCCGTCCGCGACGGATACCAGCGTGTTGCCCACGAGGAGGTCCCCCTCCCACCAGTAGCTGCCGGGCTCGTCGTCGGTGAGGTTGGTACGCCACAGCTCGCGCGGCTTCGCGCTGCTCGCGTCGTAGCCGATTGCGACGCGCTGGCTCCCGCGATAGCCCACCAGGAAGAGGCGTCCGTCGGCCGCTGCGTAGTCGTCGATGCGGTCCAGACCAGCGTCCGCCGCGTTTATCTGCCAAGCAACGCCGACGCCGTTTGCGTAGCCATCGGCCAGGTAGCCGGTGTCCTGCGCGGCCCCGCGATAGCCGGGGGTGGCTCCTGCGGTGACCAGCCGTGAATCGCTCATGACATATAGGAGTGCGAAGGCTCCCAGAACGATGAACGCCACGATCCATATCCATGCTCGGCGCAGGAACGGGCGCGATGAGCGCGACGGAGGATCAGCCGACACTGGCTGAGCATCAGGCACTGTGTGACGAGAACTCATGAATCTGATCATAACGGTCTAATTTTGTTAGCACTGTGCCTCTCGTCCCGGAACCCAGGCGAAACGCCGTTTGTGGCCGCGTGCGCCGGGTGTCGTCGCGCGCGAGAATCAGCCACGGCCTCGTCAATGTCAAACCGAGTGGCGTGAGACGCGCGGAGATGGCCTTGGTACACAGATGTGGGTGGGACACGGTAAGGTCCATCCCAGATGCCTCGACGCGTGCGCTCGCCGACGAGGTGCTACAAATACTGGGGAAGTAACGGGGAAGGGACAGGTAATGTCAGCGACGAAGCTCGTGATCGTGGAGTCTCCTGCGAAGGCAGCCACCATTGAGGGATACCTGGGTCCCGACTACCACGTGACCGCTTCCATCGGCCACATTCGCGACCTCCCGCAGCCCTCCGAGCTGCCCAAAGACATGAAAAAGGGGCCATTCGGCCGCTTCGCCGTGAACGTCGACGAGGGTTTTACGCCCTACTACGTGGTGAACCCGGACAAGAAGAAAAAGGTCACCGAACTTAAGAAGCTCCTCAAGGAGTCCGACGAACTTTTCCTGGCAACTGATGAGGACCGCGAGGGTGAGGCCATCGCGTGGCACCTCCTGCAGGTCTTGAAGCCTAAGGTTCCTGTGCGCCGCATGGTGTTCCACGAAATCACGAAGGAAGCGATCCAGCGCGCGCTCGACAACACGCGTGACCTGGATACGAACCTCGTGGACGCGCAGGAGACGCGCCGCATCCTCGACCGCCTCTACGGCTACGAGGTCTCGCCCCTCCTGTGGCGCAAGATCCGTCCGTCCCTGTCGGCCGGCCGCGTGCAGTCGGTGGCCACGCGCCTCGTGGTCGCCAAGGAACGCGACCGCATGGCGCACGTGAGCGCCCAGTACTGGTCGATCGACACGGCCTTCACGTCGGCGGGCCAGGCCTTCGGCGCGCGCGTCTCCTCCGTGGACGGCCACTCGATCGCGACCGGCTCTGACTTCAGCGAGAAGGGCGAGCTGAGCGCGAAGGCCGCTAAGGCCGGCGTCCTCCACCTGGACGAGGCCACCGCTCGCTCCTACGCCCGCGCGCTGGAAGACGCCCCGGCCTCGGTCATCGACTCGGTGACCCGCAAGCCCTACCGCCGCCGCCCGGCTGCCCCCTTCACGACGTCGACCCTCCAGCAGGAGGCGTCGCGCAAGCTGCACTGGAACGCGTCCTCGACGATGCGCACCGCCCAGTCCCTCTACGAGTCCGGTTACATCACCTACATGCGTACCGACTCCACGGCCCTGTCCAGCCAGGCGATTCACGCCGCCCGCGAGCAGGCCACCCAGCTCTACGGGGCCGAGGCCGTGGCCGAGTCCCCGCGCCTGTACGGCACCACGTCGAAGGGCGCGCAGGAGGCGCACGAGGCGATCCGCCCGGCCGGCGACCACTTCCGCACACCCGGCGAGGTGGCGGGCTCCCTCTCGAAGCAGCAGCTCGCCCTGTACGACCTGATCTGGAAGCGCACGGTCGCCTCGCAGATGGCCGACGCTCTTGGCTACACGGCGACGATCCGCGTGCTCACCGGCATCGAGGTCGACGGCGCGCGTCACGACGTGATCTCCTCGGCCTCGGGCACGGTCATCACCTCCCCGGGCTTCCGCCTGGCCTACCAGGAGGGCCGCGACCAGGGCCGCTACGACGCGGAAAAGAACGACGCGGAGAAGACCCTGCCCGACGTCGCTGAGGGGGATCCCGCGACGCTGACCGAGGCCACCCCGGACGGCCACGAGACCCAGCCCCCGGGCCGCTACACGGAGGCCACGCTGGTCAAGACCATGGAGGAACTCGGCATCGGCCGTCCCTCCACCTACGCGGCGACCATCCAGACGATCGGGGACCGCGGGTACGTGACGCACCGCGGCCAGTACCTGGTGCCCACGTGGCTGGCCTTCTCCGTGACGCGCCTGCTCGAGGAGAACCTGGCGAACCTGGTCGACTACGACTTCACGGCCTCGATGGAGGGCGACCTGGACCGTATCGCCGCAGGCGAGGAGAACGGCACGGAGTTCCTGTCCGGCTTCTTCTTCGGCCCCGACGGCACGGGCGAGAAGGGCGGCCTGCGCCACGACGTCGCCTCCCTGGGTGACGACATCGACGCGCGCGCCGTCAACTCGATCGACTTGGGTCGCGGCGTGACGCTGCGCGTGGGCCGCTACGGACCCTACATGGAAAAGGCCGACGGGACGCGCGCGAACGTGCCGCCGGAGGTCGCCCCTGACGAGCTGACGGACGAGCTGATCGACCAGCTCTTCGCCCGCGCCGCCGACGATGGTCGCGAGCTGGGCGTCGACCCCGCAACCGGCCACACGATCATCGTCAAGGACGGCCGCTACGGCCCCTACGTGACCGAGGTCCTGCCCGAGGCGGCCGAGGGCGGCGAGGAGGGCGCGAAGAAGGCGAAGAAGAGCGCCGCCAAGCCTCGCACCGCGTCCCTGTTCAAGACCATGGACATCTCCACGGTCACCCTCGAGGACGCCCTGAAGCTGCTGTCCCTGCCGCGCGAGGTGGGCACGGACCCGGCCTCGGGCGAGGTCATCACCGCGCAGAACGGGCGCTACGGCCCCTACCTGAAGAAGGGCACGGACTCGCGCACGCTGGCCTCGGAGGACCAGCTGCTGACCATCACCCTGGACGAGGCCCTGGCCATCTACGCCCAGCCCAAGACGCGAGGCCGCGGCGCGGCCCGCCCGCCGCTGCGCGAGTTCGGCGAGGACCCGATCTCGGGCAAGAAGGTCACCGTCAAGGACGGCCGCTTCGGCCCCTACGTGACGGACGGCGAGACCAACGTGACGGTGCCGCGAGCCGAGACAGTCGAGGACCTGACGGCCGAGCGCGCCTACGAACTCCTCGCCGACAAGCGCGCCAAGGGCCCCGCCCCCAAGCGCACCCGCAAGACGGCCGCGAAGAAGACGGCGGCCAAGAAGACCGCCACCAAGAAGACGACCACGGCGAAGAAGACGGCCACCAAGAAGGCCGCGACGAAGAAGGACAGCTGATGGCAGCGCGAGGAGTGTTCATCACCTTCGAAGGCGGCGACGGCTCGGGGAAGTCCACGCAAATCCAGTCCGTGCGCGACTGGTTTGAGAGCCGGGGCCGCGAGGTCGTCGTCACCCGCGAGCCGGGCGGCACCGAGCTGGGCACGGAGATCCGCCGCCTGGTCCAAAACGGCCCCGAGGACGTCGATGCGCGCACGGAGGCCCTGCTGTACGCCGCCGACCGCGCCTACCACGTCGCCACGGTCATCCGCCCCGCCCTCGAGCGTGGCGCCGTCGTGCTGGGGGACCGCTACATCGACTCCTCGCTGGCCTACCAGGGCGCCGCCCGCTCCCTTGGCGTCGACGAGATCGCGTCCCTGAGCGCCTGGGCGACCCGCGGCCTGTACCCCTCCCTGACCTTCCTGCTGGACCTGCCCCCGGAGGTCGGCGCGCGCCGCCGCACCGACGCCCCGGACCGCATGGAACGCGAGTCCATGGACTTCCACGAGCGCGTGCGCCACCAGTACCTGCGACTCGCCGACGCCGAGCCCGAGCGCATCGTCGTCATCGACGCGGTCGGCACGATCGAGGAGGTCTTCTCCGAGATCCGCGGCGTCCTCGTCGAGCGTTTCGACGGCGGGGTGGCCACCATCGACGAGGCCGTGGACGGCTCCGCCGGATCGGTGACCGTCGCGGGCGCTGGCGCTGACGCTCCCGCTGACGCTCCCGCTGAGGCTCCCGCTGAGACCGAGGATACCGCTCCCGAGGTTGCCTCCTCCGAGGCGTCGACCGAGGATACCGCTCCCGAGGTTGCCTCCTCCGAGGCGTCGACCGAGGATACCGCTCCCGAGGTTGCCTCCCCCGAGGCGTCGACCGAGGAAGCCTCTCCCACCGACGCCCCCGAGGCCTCGGCCCCCGACACCGCGGACGAGGAAACCGCCTCCGACGAGGCAGCCCCCGTCCTCGTTGACGCCCCCGCGACAGCCGCCACCCGGAAGCACCGCGCCGCCAAGGCCTCGCACAAGGGCAGCACCGAGAAACGGTCCTCGCGCAAGCCCGCGACCATGGTGGGAGCCCTGGGCGAATCCCAGGGCGCGCTGTGGGATGAATGATGAGCGTCTGGTCCTCGCTGGTCGGACAGGACGCGGCGGTCGCTAAGCTCAGCGAGGCCGCGGCGTCTGCCCGCGCAATCGTCGCCTCCCGGGGCAGCGGGCGCGCCTCCGAGGAGGCGCGCTCTATGAGCCACGCCTGGCTTATTACCGGCCCGCCCGGATCCGGCCGCTCGGTCGCAGCCCGCGCCTTCGCGGCAGCCCTCCAGTGCACCGGCGAGACCCCCGGGTGCGGAGCGTGCCCCGGGTGCCGCACGACGATGGGCCGCACCAATGCGGACGTTCTCTTCGCGGCCACCGAAACCTCGATCATCAACGTGGACACCGCGCGCTCCCTCGTGCTCCAGGCGCAGTCCTCGCCCTCCCAGGGGCTGTGGCGCGTCATCGTCGTCGAGGATGCCGACCGCCTGGGCGAATCCGGCGCGAACGCGTTGCTGAAAGCCATCGAAGAGCCGCCCGAGCACACCGTGTGGCTCCTGTGTGCCCCCAGCCCGGAGGACATGATCGCCACGATCCGCTCGCGCTGCCGCCACCTCGGCCTGCGTATCCCCACCGCGGCCGCCGTCGCCGACCTGCTCGTGCGCGAGGGCGTCGCCACCCCCGATGTCGCGCTCGAGGCCGCGCGCGCCGCCCAGTCGCACATCGGGCTGGCCCGGGCCCTCGCCCGCGACCCCCAGATGCGCGAGCGCCGCCGCGACATCATCACCGCGCCCGCCTCCGTGCGCAGCGTCGGCGAGGCCGTCATGGCGGCCGACCGCCTGCTCGAAACCGCCAAAGCACAGGCCGACGCGCAGGTCAGCGAACGCAACGCTCGCGAAAAGGCCGAACTGATGCGCCAGCTGGGCATGGAGGAAGGCGAGAGCGCCACCAAGGCCTCGCGCACCATGATCCGCCAGCTCGAGGAAGACCAGAAGCGCCGCTCCAAGCGGGCCCTCACCGACGCGATCGACCGCGCCCTCATCGACCTGCTCGCCATCTACCGCGACGTCCTCATGGTCCAGGTCGGCGGCGACGGCGAGCTCATCAACACCGACCTAACCGACCTCGTGCGCCAGATCGCCGACGACTCCACGCCCCGCCAGACCCTGGCGCGCGTCGACCACATCGAAACCGCCCGCAAGCGCCTGGTCGCCAACGGCAACCCCCTCCTCGTCCTCGAAGACATGGCGATCTCCCTGCGGCCGCAGGCATAGGAACCCCACGCGTAAACTCCGTTACAATCGGGGCATGAAAACACGCTCCATCGCGGCCGCAGCCGTCGCGATCCTCGCGGTCGTCGCGATCGTCCTGACCATCATCGGATACTTCGGTATCCACCGCCGCAAGGGACCCGTGCCCACCCAGACGGCCACGGCCTCGTCCGCCCCGATCGACGTCCACGGCGGCTCCGTCCAAGCCTTCTACGACCAGGGCATCACGTGGGGCAAGTGCGCGCCCGGCACCTTCGACAGCTACCGCGGCGTCGACAGCTCCGACCCCAGCGAATACCAGTGCGCCTTCCTCAAGGCCCCCCTGGACTGGGATAACCCCGACGGCGACCAGATCTCCCTCGCGCTGGCCATCCACCGCTCCGGTAAGAAGGACGCGCCCGCGCTGTTCGTCAACCCCGGCGGCCCCGGCGGCGCCGTCGTCTCCGCGCTGCCCTACTACGCCGGCCAGGGCATCGGCGAGGCCGTGGTCAATGCCTACGACATCGTTGCCCTCGACCCGCGCGGCGTCGGCGACTCCACCCCCGTCTTCTGTATGACCGACGAGGAGAAGGACAAATACAACGCGGGCTCCGAAACCGAAGGCGCGGACGCCGACAGCCCGCAGTCCGCGATCGCCGAAGTGCAGGAAGACTCGCGCGAATTCGCGCAAGGATGCCGCGACCACTCCGGCGCCATCTTCGAGCACATCGACACGGTCAGCGCCGCCCGCGACTTCGACATGGTGCGCTCCATCCTCGGCCAGGACAAGCTCAACCTCCTGGGCTACTCCTACGGCACCTTCCTCGGCGCCACCTACGCTGGCCTCTACCCGGCCCAGGTCGGACGCTTCGTCCTCGACGGCGCCCTCGACCCCTCCCTGAGCGTCGACGAAGTCTCCTCCATGCAGATGCGCGGCCTGGATGCCTCCCTCCAACAGTGGATCACGGACTGCGCCACCCAGGCCTCGTGCCCGATGGGACGCACCAAGGACGAAGGCATCGCCAACGTGCGAAGCTTCCTCGAATCCCTCGAGGCCAGCCCGCTGCCGACCAATGACCCGGACCGCCCCCTCACCGAAGGGCTCGCCGTGACCGCCATGATCGGCGCCATGTACAACACCCAGTGGTGGCCCGAGCTCACCAACGCCTATTCGGACGCCACGCGCCGAAACGACGGCACCGCGATGCTCGAGATCGCTGACCTCATGAACTCGCGCAACCCCGACGGCACCTACGCGGACAACTCCACGGACGCGATCAACGCGATCAACAACCTGGACTACAAGCCCGCGGGCACGGACGCTGAGTGGATCGCCCGTGCCGACGCGCTCAAGAGCGAACTGTCCATCCTGGACCGCTACGTCGGCTACCCCTCCGCCGGGCTGTCAGCCTGGCCGACCGAGCACGCCGAGCGGGCACCCATCCACGCGACCGGTGCCGCGCCCATCCTCGTCATCGGAACCACGCACGACCCGGCCACGCCCTACCCGATGGCCGAGGCGCTGGCCAGCCAGCTCGACTCCGGCGTCCTCATCACCGTCGAAGGCTGGAACCACACCGCCTACCGGCGCGGCGCCAACCAGTGCGTCGTGCGCGCCGTCGAAGACTACCTGGTCAAGGGTACTGTCCCCACCGACGGACTCACCTGCCAGTAGTTCGTGACCCACGACATTACTTTGCTGGACGTCCTGGTTTGCGCTGACGCCGGTTCGTCCAGTAGAGTTGTGCCGTTGCCTGCACGCCCCGGAAACGGTGGAACGGCA
>ERZ772987.75-NODE-75-length-18833-cov-7.74497_pt1 | contig 18833 bp, 17 predicted proteins | sample MGYA00511129_ERZ772987 | MGnify/ENA primary metagenome ERZ772987 (study PRJEB29015, sample SAMEA2738058) | human oral metagenome | biome: human oral; feature: human-associated habitat; material: saliva | place: China | collected 2222 ...
CCGCCGTGTCCGGTTCCCTGGACGCCGTGGACGAGATGCGCGTCGCCTTCGACCGCCGCCGCCGCACGATCGTTGACATGCTGCGCCAGATCGACGGCTTCGACGTTCCCACCCCGAAGGGCGCGTTCTACGTCTACCCCTCCGTCGAGCGCCTGCTGGGTCGCGACATCCGCGGCCGCGTCGCCAACACGTCGGGCGAGCTCGCGGACCTGATCCTCGACGAGGTTGAGGTCGCGGCCGTGCCCGGCGAGGCCTTCGGCCCCTCCGGCTTCCTGCGCTTCTCCTACGCCCTGGCCGACGACGACCTCGTCGAGGGCATCACCCGAGTGCAGGAGCTCTTCGCCTGATGCACGTCACGTTCGAACGGACAGGCGAGGAGACGCCCTTCGGAACCGTCCTCCTCTCCCACGGGTACGCCGAGCACTCCGGACGCTACGCCCACCTGCGCTCCGCGCTCACCCGCGCCGGATACGACGTCGCGTTCTACGACCACGCGGGCCACGGGACCTCCGAGGGTCCCCGCGCCCGCGTGGACGTGGGCACCCTCATCCGCGACTTCGGCGACGCGCGCCGGGCGACCCTCGCCCACGCGCGCACCCCCGACCTGTTCCTGTTCGGACACTCAATGGGTGGCCTCATCGCGGCCGCGTCGACCATCCTGGACCCGACGCGGCTGCGCGGCACCGTCCTGTCCGCGCCCGCGCTGCGCCCCCTCCCCCACGTCGCCCCCTCCCGTGCCCGCGCACTCCTGCCGATCGCGCGAATCAGCCCCGGCCTCGTCGTGGCGAAGGGAGCCTCCGAGATGGAGGTCTCTCCCCTGTCGCGCGACCCGCAGGTCCAGCGCGACTTCGACGCCGACCCGCTCACCTACAAGGGCGGCGTGCCGATCCTGACGGGCGCGACCATGATCCTCCAGGGCGACGAGGTCCTCAAGCGCGCCGCCCGCCTCACCACCCCGACCCTGGTCATGCACGGATCCGGGGACCTCATGGTTGACCTGCGCGGCTCGCGCGACTTCGTGCGCGCCGCCCGCGGCGCTCACCCCGACGCGGACGTGCACCTGCGCATCGTCGACGGCGCGTACCACGAGCTGCTCAACGAGCCCGAAGGCCCCGGCCTGATCCGCGACATCATCAGCTGGCTCGGGGAGCACTAGGCCGTGGACGCGCCCGCTGTCCCCAACCTGACGGCGCCGCGCCCCACGCCTGCGGGCAGGCGCGACCTGTCGACCCTGCCCAAAGCTCACCTGCACCTGCATTTCACGGGGGCCATGCGCCCCTCAACGATGGTGGACATGGCACGCACACAGGGCGTGCGCCTGCCCCCGAACCTGCTGCACGTCGACGCGGCGTCGATGCCGGCCGACGGGCGCGGGTGGTTCCGTTTCCAGCGCGCCTATGATTCCGCGCGTCACCTCGTGCGCTCCGAGGCCGCGATGCGCCGCCTCATCCGCGAGGCCGCGGAGGACGACGCCGCCGAAGGCTCCGTACGCATGGAGATTCAGGCCGACCCGACCAGCTATGCGCCCTACGTCGGCGGCATCACCCCCGCGCTTGAGATCATCATCGACGAGGCCCGCTCCGCCTCGCGCGATACCGGCGTCGACATCGGGGTGATCGTCGCGGCCTCGCGCATGAAGCATCCTTTGGACGCGCGTACCCTCGCGCGCCTGGCCGCCTCGTTCGCGGGCGACGGCCCCGGCGAGGTCGTGGGTTTTGGCCTGTCGAACGACGAGCGCGTGGGTTCGACGGCTTCTTTTGCCCCTGCGTTCCGCATCGCGCGCCGCGCCGGGCTCGTGGGCGTGCCGCACGGCGGCGAGCTCCTGGGGCCTTCCTCCGTGCGCGAGGTTGTCTCCGCTTTGGCGCCCGCCCGCCTCGGGCACGGGGTGCGCACGAGTGAGGACCCGGCGCTCCTGCGCGCCGTCGTCGACGCGGGTATCGCCCTGGAGGTGTGCCCCACGTCAAACGTGCACCTGGGCGTGTACACGGATTTTTCGCAGGTGCCGCTGCCGACGCTGTTGTCTGCGGGGGCTCGGATCGCGCTGGCGGCCGACGACCCGTTGCTCTTCCGTTCGCGCCTGGTCGCCCAGTACGAGGTCGCGCGCGACGTGTTTGGGCTGTCCGACGAAGCCTTGGCGTCTCTGGCACGTTCGTCGATCGACGCGTCGCTGGCCTCGCCCTCGCGCAAGGCGGCCTGGAAGGCCGACATCGACGCGTGGCTGGCGGCCGCGGTGTAGTGCGGCACCCGGGCGTCGTGCTGCGGCACCCGTGGCGTAGTGCCTGTGTGGGGTGCGCACCTGATCTGTGAGGTGCTGCCCGCGCGCGAGCAACAACGTCAGCGGCACCCAGATACTCGCGTGTCATTGGGCGCTGCCCGCGCGCGCGAGCAACAACAGTTGTCACGCGAGGCAGCGCGCAGCTGTTTCTCACCGCCCTCACGACTCTCACGATTCTCACGATTCGGCACGTTTACCCAAAAATGTCGCACGTAATTCCCCCACGCCTCTTTCAAACTTTGAAATCGGATCGTTGATATTCCGCGGTTTTCAAGGCGTGATCCAGGAAACACGTTGGGGAATTACGTGCGAAATTTGGGGAGGTCTCAGCTGCACCCGCGGTGTAGGTCCCGGGCGCGAGGCTGCATCCGCGCAACAGCTGTTTCTCACCACCCTCACGATTCTCACGATTCGGCACGTTTACCCAAAAATGTCGCACGTAATTCCCATGTCAACCTTTTAAACTTTGAAATCAGATCGTTGATATTCCGCGGTTTTAAAGGCGTGAACCAGGAAACACGTTGGGGAATTACGTGCGAAATTTGTAGAGGTGCTCCTACGGGATCTGCGGGATCGACGGGTTCTACCGGGGCGCGCGGTCGCCGACTAGGCACGAGGTATTCGCCAAACCGTAGACCCATTACGCCAAAAATGCCGAAAATCGCCCATTTCGAGCCAATGGGTCTGCACTTTGGCGAGATTTCCGTTGGGAACCATCCGCACCAGCATGCAACGACTGCCGACACCACCTTGACAACCGAATCGACGGCAAGACCTCACCCGTCAGCACGCAGCACCTACTGCCGACACCACCTCGGCAACCGGCGGCTCGCATCCGGATAGGTTACGAGGATATGGATAGGTTATTAACCTATCCGGATCGTGACAACCTATCCGCGAGCGACAAAGACCCAGGTTCCACCCTCACCTCAGGCCCACTGGGCAAGCACCGAGGGGCAGCCAGCACACCGATGTGCTCAAACCGTAGACCACCTCGACCAAAAACAGCCAAAAACACCCATTTCAAGCGAAGCGGACTGCACTTTGGGACAAAAACACAACACCACCAATAACAACCAGCAACCCTCAAACACCCGGTCCACAAAACCAGACCAGGCCAACGTCGGCGGATACTCCTGAGTTGAACTGACGGTCAATGAACCAATAGTGCACGCGTGCACTATCATGGAGACATGAGCCGGTTTCGTCGTGACGATGCGCCGTCCCTCGTGCGCGCTGCACGTCAGGACGCGTCCCTCACGCAGGCCGAGCTGGCGGCGATGACCGGGATGAGCCAGTCGACGCTCGCGCAGATCGAGTCCGGCAGGCGCGCAGTCTCCGCCGAACTGCTCGAACGCATCCTCCGCGTCGCCGACTACCGCCCCTCTGTGCCGCTCGCCCGCTACGCGCCTTCCATCAGCAGCTACGCCCAGGAACGAGGCCTCGGTTCCCTCCGCGTCTTCGGCTCGGTTGCCCGGGGAACGGACGGATTCGAGTCAGACATTGACCTGATCGGCACGCCCACCCGCGAGCTATCGCTGTTCGAATTGGCGGACATTGCCTCGTTCGCGAGCGAGCTCACCGGCTTCCCAACCGAAGTACACGCGGACACGCACGTGCCCGAAAGGCTGCAAATAGCCGTTGACGAGGCGGTGCCCCTATGAGTGAGACTCCTTCCTTCACGCCTCGGCCTCGAGCGGCGCGAAGGCACACGCCAAGCTTCGACTCCGAGAACTTCCTGCGCGAACTGGACGTCATCACCCACCGCGTCGAGCGAGTTGCCGCTGTCCCCGTCGAGGCCTTCAGCACCGACTGCCCGGAGTACGACTCCGCCTGCATGGTGATCATCCGGCTAGCCGCGTTCCTGGAACGCGAAGAGTACGCACCCTACATGGATGCCCTGACTTCCTCGGAGAAGCGCGCCCTGCGCACGACCCGCAACATTGCCGCACACTCGGGGTACCAAAGCATGGACGACCAGCTCCTGTGGACGGCCGTCACCCGCAATGTGCCCGACATGATCGCGCGCCTGCGCGCCGCGGCCTCACGCGGATAGGTTATGAAGATATGGATAGGTTATTAACCTATCCGGATGCGAATAACCTATCCAGATCATGACAACCTATCCGCATAGCGGCACTCTATCCGCGTAACGGATCCGCGAGCGCAGGCCAGATAGGCCTCAACACTCGCACGATTCCACACAGTTCCCCGACAATGTCGCACGTAATTCCCCCACGCCTATTTCAAACTTTGAAATCGGATCGTTGATATTCCGCGGTTTTCAAGGCGTGATCCAGGAAACACATTGGGGAATTACGTGCGAAATTTGGGGAGGTCTCTCAGCGGCACCCGCGGCACCTGCGGTATCGACGGGATTTACGGGAGCGAGGGAGGATGCAAACGTAGTCGTTGCCCGGTCACCCGTGGCCCACAGCCACAGCGGAACCCACACTGCAGACCACCTCTGCTCAAACCACCAAAATACAGCCATTATGGCCGAGGTGGTCTGCACTTTGGGCAGATTGCCGGTGAGGGCCATCCTCACCAGCACACAGCGACTGCCGACACCACCACGGCGGCCGAGAGCGCGCACGCGGATAGGTTACGAACACGCGGATAGGTTACGAAGATATGGATAGGTTATTAACCTATCCGGATGCGAATAACCTATCCGCATCGTGACAACCTATCCGTATAGCGGCACTCTATCCGCGTAACGGATCCGCGAGCGCAGGCCAGATCGGCCTCAACACTCACACGATTCCGCACAGTTCCCCGACAATCTCGCACGTAATTCCCCCACGCCTCTTTCAAACTTTGAAATCGAAACGTTGATATTCTGCGGTTTTCAAGGCGTGATCCAGGAAACACGTTGGGGAATTACGTGCGAAATTTGGGGAGGCCCCGCAGCAGGTTCTCCGGAAAGATGCCAAGGACGGTCAAGGTCACAACGACCATGACCCGCTACCAGGCGCCCACCGTCACCCGGCCAGGTGGCCCGCTACCAGGTGATCCCGACCGTGACTGGCTCGGGCACCAGGGTCACGCCGAACGCGTCATACACGCGCTCGCGCACGGCGCGGGCCAGGGCCTCGATGTCGGCACTGCTCGCGCCGCCCCTGTTCGTCAGGGCCAGCACGTGCTTCGTGGACAGGGACGCTCGCGGCGGGTCCCCGGCCTCGGGCAGGTGAAAGCCCTTGGAGCAGCCCGCGTGGTCGATGAGCCAGGCGGCGCTCGTCTTGACGAGGCCCTCCCCCGCGCCAAAGCGTGGCGCACCCTCGGGCAGGGACTCGGCCACGGCCTCGGGCAGGATCGGGTTCGTGAAGAAGGAGCCGGCGCTCCACGTGTCGTGGTCGGCGGGGTCGAGGACCATGCCCTTGCCGCGGCGCAGCTCCAGGACGGTCGAACGCACCAGGGACGCGTCGGCGCGCTCCCCGGCCTCGACGCCCAGGCGCCGGGCGAGCTCGGAGTACATGACGGGGGCGCTCAGAGGCGAGCGCTCCAAGCGGAAGTCCACGGACAGGACCACCCAGCGGCCGGTCGGGCCCCACGGGCGACCATTCAGGCCCACCTCGCCGACGCTGCGCTTGATCGCCGAGGAGCGGTAGGCGAAGCCGAGCTCAGCCGGTGCCAGGCGCACGACGTTACCCGTCAGGCGGTCGTAGGCCTCTACCGAGGAGATGGTTTCGGCGACCTCGTGGCCGTAGGCGCCCACGTTCTGCACGGGGGACGCGCCCACGGTGCCGGGGATGCCGGAGAGCGCTTCGACGCCGGAGAAGCCCTGGGCCAGGGTCCAGGACACGAACTCGTCCCAGACGGTGCCCGCGTCGGCGCGCACGAGCACCGGCCCGGAAGGACCCTCATCGATGATGGAGGCGATCTCGCCGAAAGGCTGCACGTCCACGACCGTGCCCTCGAAGGGCGCGTCGGAGGCCAACAGGTTCGACCCGCCGCCCACGACGAGCAGCGGGCCGCCCGAGGCGTCGGCCGCACGAACGGCCTCCACGAGGGAGTCGGCGGAGGTGGCGGGCACGAGGCGGGCAATCGGCCCACCCACGCGCAGGGTCGTCAGATCAGCAAGGGTCGTCATGCCCCTAAGCCTAGCCGTTCAGCGCCCGCCGGGGCCACCCTCGCACATTCACGAGGCCTTGGCGGGCTCAGTCGGTCACTGCCCGAGGGCAGGGCGGGCTCAGGCGGGCAGCGTGCAAGACCATGGCCCAGTCCGGCAGCGCACCACGGCCGCGGCTCAATCGGTCACTGCCCGAGGCCATTGCTGGCTCAGGCGGAGAGTGCCGGAGGGCGGTGCGGTAGGGGTGTCCGACGCCCAGCGTCGCCTCGCCGAGGCCGTGGGCGTGCATGTCGTTGAGGACGCGCACGCGCAGCCCCTCGGTGCGCCACAAGCGCCGGAACGTATCACGGCCCACGACAATGCCCTCGCTCTTGGCCCGCGCCCAGGCGCGTTTATAGCCCCAGCGTCGATGCGCGGCGGCAAAATCGTTCATCCACTGGCGCACAGGCCCATAATCACGCAGCGTCTTTGCCCCGCCGCCGCGCGGGTGCGGCAATACGCTGACCGAGACCGACCAGCAACGCGCCCGCGCAAGACGCTGAGAAAACCCCTGACCAACCAGGTAGCTCACAGCTTCATGCCTGCGCGCCGGGCCTAGAAGTTTCCCTCTGCGAGCTCTCGCAGCGCTGCCTTCTCCAGCTCGGCTTGGCCCAACAACTGTTTGAGGCGCGCGTTTTGCTCGCGCAACTCACACAGCTCCTTGGCCTCACGACGACTCATCGACCCATAACGCTGGCGCCACCGGCACAACGTCGCCTCGCTGATACCCAGCACGCGGCAGGCCTGGGCCACACTCATGCCCTCGCCTCGCAGCGCCTCGGCCTTCTCCAGCTTCACGACAATCTGCTCAGGCGTGTGCTTCGAAAACGTCCTCATGGTCATCCACTCTGCCCGGCTACAAGCAGCCAGGACTACTCAGAACAACCCTCTCACAACAAACTGTCCGAAAAACCCAGACCCCTCCAGCATGCTCTCGCTCCTCATCTTCGAGAAATGGAACGTGCGGCTCTTTTTTTGTTCCGCTCGCTATACTTAGCTTATGTTGTCAGACAAATCTGTGCAAGAGATTACAGCACACGTACCCGGATCCACCGACGCAAACCGGGCGGCACCAGCGCACATTGATACGCGATCCTCCGTCACGATGGACGCGATCAAGTCCTACATCCTGCGCCACGGGCTGCGCCCCGGGGACCACCTGCCCACCGAATCCGCGCTGTGCGCCGACCTCGGAGTCTCGCGCTCTTCGGTTCGTGAGGCACTGCGCAAACTCCAGGCCCTCGACATCGTCACGGTCCGCCAGGGATCGGGCTCCTACGTCGGAGACATGTCACTGCAGCCCCTGGTCGAAACCCTCGTGTTGCGCGCGGCCCTCGACGACATCAACGGCGTGCAGTCACTGCACTCGATCGTCGAAACCCGCCACGCCCTCGACCTCGGAATCGCACTGCCGCTCACCCGAGCCATGAAGGGCACATCCAACCCGGAACTGTGGGAACTGGTCAACACCATGACGGACCACGCCCACTCCGGCGCCACCTACCTGGACCAGGACATCGCGTTCCACTCCGGGCTGCTCGCCTACCTGAAGAACCCGCTCATGCACCAGCTCGTCGCCGCGATGTGGCTGGTTCACCAGAGCGTGACCCCTCAACTGGCCGCGGCCTCGCGCGAGGAGATGGAGGACAGCGCCGAGGCGCACGCCGCGATCCTGCGCGCGTGCGAGGCCGGGGACGTGGAGGCGTACGCCGCAGCAGTCGACGCCCACTACGAACCCCTCATGGCCATCATCGAAGGCCGCTGACCAGGAGCCTCGGCCCGCGCGTCAACCACCTGCACGTAGGTTCGCTCCCCCACGCGCACGACGTAGGGCATAGCAACCTCACCATCAACGGTGGCCGTGGCTCCCGAGGTCGAGAAGAGCGCGTCCGCGCCCGTGACCTCGTAGAGCGCATCCGTCATATCCGCGTAGGTCAGCTCCGCAGGGCCGCTCCCCCACGCCCACCACGCGCGCAGACGCTCACCGCCCGTGCGCGAGTCAATATAGCCGACGGCCCCCTCACTCGAGGCGAACGCCAGATGCATAACCCCGTCCCCATCGATGCCCACTCAGGCGTCCGACGAGACGGGCGGGCCACCCGCCGGCAAGTTGCACGGATCGGACCAGCCGCCATGCCCGTCGCGCTTCATCCAGCGGATCCGGTTCGGATTCGGCAGGTCCGAGGCCATGGTCGGCCCATTGAAGTCAGCTCCCGTGCCCGAGGCCGGGGCGGGCCGCTCGTCGAAGAAGAGAATGAGACGCTCATCATGTCGCCTCACAAGGGCGGGAATACGCGCCTCACCCGCACCGATCGGTGCAACGATCTGGCGGGCACCCACCCGACATCGTGTGTCATAGCTCTCACTCATGCGGACGGCATACACAAGTGACGCTGCACACACAGAAAAAGCCCCGGGGAACTTTTCGTTCCTCGGGGCTCTTACTGTGAAACCGTCAGCGGGTCTCGCGGTGCGCCGTCGACTTGTGGCAGCGCGGGCAGTACTTCGCCAGTTCGAGACGATCCGGCGTGTTACGACGGTTCTTCTTGGTGATGTAGTTGCGCTCCTTGCACTCCGAGCAGGCCAGAGTGATCTTGGGGCGAACGTCCTGGGACTTGCTTGCCACGGTTGTTTCCCTCGCTTTGTTTCGTCGCTCCTGCGACCTGTCGAATAAAGAGTTGGTAGCGGGGGCGGGGCTCGAACCCGCGACCTCACGATTATGAGTCGTGCGCTCTGACCAGCTGAGCTACCCCGCCGCCGGAAGCGGAAGAATCCGCGACCGGAGCCCCGAAAGGGAATCGAACCCTTGACCTTCTCCTTACCATGGAGACGCTCTGCCTACTGAGCTATCGGGGCAACGCCGAGAAGCTTACCTCAACTCCGACCGCCGAAGCAAACCCGGAACCTGAGAAGCACCTCACAGGCGTACTCGCTGAAACCAGCGAGTGGTGGCAGGTGAGGGATTCGAACCCCCGAAGCACGAAGCGTCTGATTTACAGTCAGATCCATTTGGCCGCTTTGGTAACCTGCCTTTGCGCCGCTCTCGCGGTGCCGTGAAAGAATAGCATTAAAATGATCCCGAGCGCCAATCGAAACTTTGATTGGCGGAATTCCAACGAAAGGTGCCCCTCATGGCAGACTCCTCCTTCGACGTTGTCTCCAAGCTTGACCGCCAGGAGGTCGACAACGCCGTCAACCAGACCGCCAAGGAGATCGCCAACCGCTACGACTTCCGCGGCGTCGACGCCGCCATCACCCTTAGCGGCGACACAATCGCGATGGAAGCCAACTCCGCCTCCCGCGTCATGGCCATCCTCGACGTCTTGCAGTCCAAGCTGATCCGCCGCGGCCTGTCCCTGAAGGTTCTGGACTACAAGGATCGCGAACCCAAGGCCTCCGGCAAGCTCTTCAAGCTGGCATGCCCCCTCAAGGAAGGCATCCCCCAGGACACCGCCAAGAAGATCTCCAAGCTGATCCGCGACGAAGGCCCGAAGGGCGTCAAGGCCCAGATTCAGGGTGACGAACTTCGCGTTTCTTCGAAGTCGCGCGACGACCTCCAGGCCGTCATCGCCCTGCTCAAGGGCCCCAAGGGCGAGGAACTGGACGTCGCCCTCCAGTTCGTGAACTACCGCTGATCACGTTTCGCAGCTGTGGCGTGGCGGCCCACACCGGGCCGCCCCGCCACATTTTTGTTGCCCATTCCACTCAATGTCCGCCGCTGAGGCACAGGGGCCGGAGGGGACGACGATCAGCAAGCACCCGGACAGCGGACGGCAAGCACCCGGACGGCGCCCGGCAAGCTGCCTCAGTAGCCCGCGATCTTCTCCAGGCGCGCGATGCGCTGATCCATCGGCGGGTGCGTGGAGAACATGCGGGCCAGGGACTCGCCGCGGAACGGGTTGGCTATCATCATCGCCGCGACGTTACGCGTGGACGGCGTGTCCGCCATCGGACGACGGTCGGTCGTCATCTCGAGCTTGCGCAGCGCGGAGGCCAAAGCGAGCGGATCCTGCGTGAGCATCGCGCCATCCTCGTCCGCATCGAATTCGCGGGTGCGGGAGATAGAGAACTGGATGAGCGTCGCGGCAATCGGTGCCAGGATACTCATGGCAAGAATCCCGATGATGCCGAAGAGCCCCGATCCGCCGCCCTCCTCATCGCGTCGTCCGGAAACGCCAAAGAACATGAGGAACTGAGCAACGGACGTGATGACACCGCCCATTGCGGCCGCCACCGAAGAAGTGAGGATGTCGCGGTTGTACACGTGCATCAGCTCATGCCCGAGGACTCCGCGCAGCTCGCGCTCATTCAGGATCGCCAGGATGCCCTCGGTACAGCACACGGCCGCATGCTCGGGGTCGCGGCCCGTCGCGAACGCATTGGGCGTCATCGTCGGGGCGACCCAGATGAGCGGCATCGGTTGGCCCGCGCGCTCGGACAGCTCGCGCACGATCGCGTACAGCTCGGGGCGCTCCAGCTCACTCACCGGATAGGCGTTCATCGAACGCAGCGCCAACGACGCAGAGTTCCAGTACGCGTACGCGGTCTGCGCCAGCCCAATACCCGCAAAAAGCAGGATCCAGAACGCCTGCCCCGTGCCGCGCGACACAAGTGCCCCAATGCACACCAGCAACGCCCACATGCCACCCAGCAACAGGGTCGTCTTGAGGCCATTGTGATAGTTGCGCTGAGCCATGCAGGTGATCCTAAAGGGGTTATCTGGGAAGCACCTGAAAACCACCCGTGTCGCCGGTGGGAATTCGCACAGAATCCCCAGGTCAGGGACGAGGCCGTGGCTCACCTCCGCTCAGTGGCTCCCTCCCGCCGCAGCTGGCACGCGCGGCTACGACTTGCACACAGCATTCCGCCGCCCCCCATGGCTCACCGGCGAGGCCGCCACCCACTCCCCCACACGCGAACGAGGCCGCAGCCGGAAAACCCGGCCACGGCCTCGTCACTGAAAGGAAACGACTCAGTTACGTCGTCCCGGACCCGTGTAGTCATCGAAGCGCTCGGGGGCGGTGGGCACGCCCATCTCACCCATCTCGCCGATCAGGTCGGCGGAGGCAGCATCCACCTCGGCACCGCGCGAGATGTCGGTCATCGCGCGACGCGAGACGACCTTGACGCGCTCGCGCGTGCCACGGCCTCCAGGCAGCTCGCCGTAGGCCTCGCCCAGAGCCTGCTCGTAGGCGTCCAGGAGCTCCCAGCCCTCCCACGTCGTGAACTCGACTCCGCGGGACTCCAGGAGGGCCACCATGGCCTCGTGCCCCACCTCGGCAGTGTTCGCGTGCAGCCGACCCTCGTTCGCGTCCTCCACGAGGTGCGTGATCGTCTGCTGCGCGTCCGACTTGGTCGAGCCGATGAGGCCGACGGGGCCGCGCTTGATCCAGCCGGTCGCGTACACGCCGGGGATGACGGAGGCGTTTTCGTCCTTCGTGGTGTCACCCTCAATGACGCGCCCCTCCACGTTCGGCACGACGCCGGCGCGCGTGTCGAAGGGCAGGCCCGGGATCGGCGACGAGTAGTAGCCCACCGCGCGATAGACCGCCTGGACCGGCCACGTCGTGATGACGCCCGTGCCCGACACCGAGCCGTCGCCGTTCAGGGCCGTGCGCTCAGTGCGCAGCGCCTTCACGTGACCGTTTTCGTCGGCGACGATCTCGACCGGGGCCTGGAACAGGTGGATGTGGATGCGACGCGACGCCGTGTGCTCCTCCGGGTCCGCCATCGCGTAGTTCGTCAGCGTCTTAACGACCTGACGCTGCTGGTTCGACGCGCGCAGCGCCTCCTCCGAGCCCTCGTCAAAGTCGAAGTCTTCCTCGGAAACGATGACGTCCACGTCCGGCACCTTGCCGAGCTCGCGCAGCTCCAGCGGTGTGAACTTCACCTGCGCGGGGCCGCGGCGGCCGAACACGTGAACGTCGGTGATCGGGTTGTCAGCCAGGGCCTCGGCGACGTTGGCGGGAACCTCGGTCTTGAGCATGTCCTCGGCGTGCTTGGCCAGGACTCGCGACACGTCGAGCGCCACGTTGCCGACGCCCAGGACCGCCACCTCGCGGGCCTTCAGCGGCCACGTGCGCGGGTAATCCGGGTTGCCGTCGTACCAGGACACGAAGTCCGCGGCGCCGTAGGACTCGGGCAGGTCCACGCCCGGAATGTCGAGCGGGTGATCGCGGTCAGCGCCCGTCGCGATAATGATCGCGTCGTAGTGGTCACGCAGATCGTCGATCGTGACATCTCGGCCAACCTCAACGTTGCCGAGCAAGCGAATGTCGCCACGCTGGAGGATCTTGTACAGGGCGACGATGATCTGCTTGATGCGCGGGTGGTCGGGCGCCACGCCGTAGCGCACGAGCCCGTACGGCGCGGGAAGCCGCTCAAACAGGTCGATATTCACCTCGAGTCCCGACTTCGACAGAATGTCCGACGCGTAGATGCCAGCGGGACCGGCGCCGATGACGGCAACGTTGAGCGGTGCCAAGCGAGTTCTCCTTTTTCGTGACCGCGCGCGTTTGCGCGCACCTGGGCACCAAGTTTAGCGCCCCTGCGGCAAGGTGAACCTCAGCTGAGACGGCAAACACAGCCATCGGCGCGTCACTTCGGGGGACGAGGCCTGGGCTGAGCCGCGCGCAGCGGCGCTGTCTGCGGGGGCGGAGGCGTCTGGCGCGTGCGGCGCTGGCCCCGCCGAATGGCCCGAATCGCCGGAGCCGCTCCGCTCAGCGGCGCGCCAGCCACGCAGGAATCCACGGCCACCCAGCGCCAGGCAAGCCACCACGGCAGCCACGAGCAAGCAAGCACGACACCCGTTACGAGGCTCGACACCCGATCAGGAGCAACGCACCCGATCAGAAGAGGTGCAATGCCTACGGATCGGGTGCACTGCCATAGACAACAAGCACAAACGCGGAAGCAGGCAGTGAACACAGGCACGACAAGACCGCCCCAGGCCCGCCGCAGCCACACCACAACAACACGATCAGAAGCGGCCTCAAGAGCACAGCCAGCCGCCAGACCACAAAACACGGGACTTCACAATGTCTCTGTCACCTGGGCCCGACAGGTGGTCGCACTAACCCTTTCATGCGCAGCTGGACCCGACACGTGGAGCATGGGCACCCCCGCCCACGCTCCACCCATAGGGTTAACGTGCGCATCCAAGGGCCCAGGTATCCACCCATCGGGCCGAACATGCCATCCAACAGCGGGACGACCCCGGGGACCACAACATGTCCTCCAGCCCCACATCGGGACCGTGGTCCACCGGGCGCGCCACGCCCCGAACCACACGGCCCCGAGAGCACAGCCAGCCGTCAGACCATAGCCCCGGCTCACTCCACAGCCACCAAGCCAGCCGCAGGCACGCCACAACCCCGAATCCCCAGACCCCAGCAACGGCTCCCACACCCCACCGCGAGCTGCGCACATACAGCGAGGCCGGGGCCAGCCGCGCAGACAAGCGCGCCGACCCCGGCCTCGTGAAGGATTCAGACCAGGCGATCCACCATCAGGTTGGCGAACGCCTCGAGCGCGGTCTTCGGCTCGCCCTTGGGAAGCGCGGACAGAGCCGCAACCGCGTCGCGCGCCCAGGTACGCGCAAGCTCGCGCGTCTCCTCGAGCACGTCGTGGGCGCACAGGCGCTCCACGACCGAGGCCAGGGCTTCGTCGGAGGACAGGTCGCCAGTCAGGTCTCGCAGAATCTGAGCCCCGGCCTCGTCGATCATGCCGACAGCCTCGCGGCGGCGCAGCAGGAGCACGGGCAGGGTGTCGACACCCTCGCGCAGGTCGGTGCCGGGGGTCTTACCCGACTGCTCGCCCGACGACGCCAAGTCCAGCACGTCGTCGGCGATCTGGAAGGCGACGCCCACCTTCTCGCCGAACTCGGACACGACGTCGGCGACCAGCTGGCCCGCGCCGGACAGGAGCGCGCCGAAAGAGGCGGCCGTGGAAACCAGCGAACCGGTCTTGTCGGCCAGGACCTGCAGGTAGAAGTCAACGCGATCGGTGCCGGAGGTCGGCCCGAAGGTCTCGTTGAGCTGCCCCTCGCACAGGCGCTCGAAGGTGCGGGCGTGGTGGGCGACTATATCGGGGCCCAGCGAAGCAACCAGCAGCGACGCGCGAGCAAACAGGATGTCGCCGGCGAGGATCGCTCGGTTGTTACCCCACAGGTGCTGTGCCGAAGGCACGCCGCGACGCGTCGGCGCAGAGTCCATGACGTCGTCGTGGTAGAGGGACGCCAGGTGCGTCAGCTCGACGGCGGCGGCAGCCGTGATGACCTTATCGTCCAGCGCGCGCTCGGGGTCACCGAGCTGGGCGCACACGAGGGTCAGCAGCGGACGCATCCGCTTGCCTCCGGCGACGGCCAGGTGACGCGTCAGCTCGTCCGTCAGGTCGCGCGACGATGAGACAGCGTCGAGCAAACGACGCTCGACGACCTCGAGCCCCGGGGTGATACGGGACTCGAGGTCGGGAACATGAAGATCGGGTGTTTGAGCGCTCACGGAATCAGTATGACGATCTTTTCAAGCACGCTCAACACGGGACCCGGGAACACGCCAAGGGCGATGGTCCCCGCCGCGCACACGACGATGGCCAGAGCCGACAGGCCCTCCGACTTCACCACGACAGCATCCTCACCGGGTTCGGTGAAGAACATGACGCGCACGAGGCGGAAGTAGTAGAACGCCGTAATCGCCGAGGCCACCAGGCCAACGATCGCAAGCCAGCCGACGCCGCCCTTGATCGCGTCCGAGAAAACGACGAACTTCCCGATGAAACCGCCGGTCAGCGGGATACCCGCGAACGACAGCAGGAACACCAGCATGGAGCCCGCGATCCACGGGTTGGTGCGGCCGATGCCCGCCCACTTGGACAGGCTCGGGGCCTCGCCCAGCACGTTGCCCTCAGCGTCACGGCCGCGCACGAGCGCAACCACGCCGAAGGCGCCGACCGTGGCCAGGCCGTAACCCAGCGTGTAGAACAACACATGGCCCGTGCCGCCCTTCTGGAGAGCGAGGATGCCCATGAGGATGAAGCCCGCGTGCGCGATCGAGGAGTAAGCCAGCATGCGCTTGACGTTATCCTGGACGAGGCCCGCGAAGGTACCGACGAGGATCGTCAGCACGGCGACGCCGGCGAAGATGTACAGGAGGTCCCACTGCAGGTACGCGGCGACGGCCGTGTAGAAGCGGGCCATCGCGGCGAAGGCTGCGACCTTGACGGCGGCGGCCATGAAGCCGGTCACCGGGGTCGGGGCGCCCGTGTAGACGTCGGGGGTCCACGCGTGGAAGGGCGCGGCGCCCACCTTGAACAGGAGGCCCACCATGACGCAGAAGACGCCGATGAGGACCATCCAGTCCATGTTGGTGCCACGCGCGATCGCGGCGCCCACTGCGGAGATGCGCAGCGAGTTGGCGAAGCCGAAGAGGAACGCCGAACCCATCAGCATGAAGCCCGAGGAGAAGGCGCCGAGCACGAAGTACTTGAGCGCGGACTCGTAGGACAGTTGACGGCGGTGACGCGCGGTCGCGGCCATGATGTACAGCGGCAGCGACATGACCTCGAGGGCCACGAAGAGGGTCACGAAGTTATCCGCGGCCGGGAAGATCATCATGCCGCCCAGCGAGAACAGGGTCAGCGGGAACATCTCGGAGCGCTGGTAGCCCTTGCGATCCGTGAGCTCCTCGGCAGCCGAGTCGGGGCGGTCGGAGGGCTGGCCCGCGAACGCGCCGTCGCCGACGGACGTGCGGTCGGCCATGACCAAGACGGCCATGAATCCGATGATCATGAGGATCGACTGAGCGGCGACCGTCAGCGGGTCCTCGATGTATTCGCCGAGCGAGGCCGGGGCCTCGAGCACGGGCACCCACCGCAGGGCGAGCACGGCGGCCGCTCCAGACGTCGCCAGGATCGACAGGCCGATCACCATGGGACGGCGAGCCTTGGCGGGGGCGAAGGCCTCAACGAGGATGCCGAGGACCGCGCCGCCGAGCACGATGAGGATGGGCGCGAGGCTCATCCACTGAACCTCGGGGGCCTGGAAGTTAGCCATGGGTAGGACGTTCACTGTGCGCTCCCTTCAGCGGTGGCGCCGACCTGGGAGTGAGTCAGGCCGAGGTCTTGAGCAACCGGGGTCAGGGCGCTCACGAGGGGCGCCGACCAGATACCAAGGACGAGCATCGCGACCACGAGGGGCGTCATGACGCAGCGTTCGCGCGCCCCGAGGTCAGCCAGGTCTTCCTTGCCCTTGCCCGGCGCGCCCGTGAAGACGCGCTGGTAGGGCATGAGCACGTAGAGGGCGGCGATAACGACGCCGAGGACAGCAAAGAGCGCCAGCGGGCCGGAGACCGTCCAGGTGCCCATGAGCACCAGGTACTCGGGGACGAAGCCGGACAGGCCGGGCAGGGCGATCGAGGCGAGGCCCGACATGAGCCACAGGCCCGCCAGGACCGGGGTCACGCGCTGCATGCCGACGTACTCGCGCATGTCCTGGGTGCCGCCGCGGCTCGAGAGCCAGCCGGAGAGCAGGAACATCGCGGCGATGGACACGCCGTGGGCGACCATGTAGAACATGGCGCCGACCAGCGCGATCTGCGATCCGATGAAGATGCCCAGGACCATGAAGCCGAAGTGCGACACGGAGGTGTAGGACACGAGGCGCATGATGTCGTTCTGGCCGTTGGCGGACAGGCCGCCCCACAGGATGGAGATGACGGCGAGGACGCACATGACCCACTTCGCGGAGGAAGCCGCGCCGGGCGTGAGCTGCAGGCACATCGTGATCATGCCGAAGGTGCCGATCTTGTCCAGCACGCCGACCAGCAGCACGGAGGTGCCGGGGCGGGCGGCGGCGGCCGTGTCGGGCAGCCACGTGTGGACGGGGACCATGGGGGCCTTGATCGCGAAGGCGACGATGAAGGTCACGAAGACGACCATCTGGACGGGCACTGCCAGGTTCGGCAGCATCGCGGCCAGCATGTCCATGCGGAAGAAGGCCGTCATGTCGGTCTGCGCGGCCGAGCCGAGCGCCCAGATGTAGATGACGCCACCGAGCATCACGAGGCCGCCGAACAGCGAGTACAGCAGGAACTTCATCGCGGCCTTGTGACGCGCTTCCTCATCGCCGACGCCGTAGCGCCCGATCATGAAGTACAGCGGGATCAGCATGGCCTCGAAGGCGACGTAGAAGACCGCCAGGTCGAAGGCCGCGAAGATCAGGACCATGAAGGCCTCGAGCGCGAGCACCAGCGCGGGGTACGCGCCGCGGTCCTCGTTCTCATCCCAGCCTGCGACGAGCACGATCGGCACGAGCGCGAGGGCCAGGAGGATCATGACGAGGCCGAGGGCGGTCACGGCGACCGACCAGGTGACGCCGATCTGGGGGATCCAGGTGCGGGACTCGTAGAGCTGGTACGAGGCCGGGGCGGCCCAGTCGAAGCGGGTGGCCGCCGCGTAGATGCCGATGGCCAGCTCAACCAGGGCGACCGCCAGGGCGATCACGCGCCCGGCGGAGCGGCGCAGGGCCGGGACGAAGCCGAGGAGGGCCGCGCCCGCGGCCGGCAGGGCCACGAGGACGGTCAGCCACGGGAAGTTAGTAACAACCATTGCACTTTCCATTGTCGTGTACCCCTTACAGCCAGAATCCGAAGACGATGACCAGGGAGAGGATGACGCCTCCCAGGATGTAGGCGGCGTACGAGCGCACGAGGCCGTTCTGGGTGACGCCGACGAGTCGTCCGAGCAGCTGGGATCCGGCGCCGAGGCCGTTCAGAGCTCCGTCGATGGCGCTCGCATCGCCGACGGTTGCGACGGTGACGAGGCCCTTGGCGGGCATCATGAACAGGGTCTCGTTGACGGTGTCCTGGTAGAGGTCGCGGCGCGCGGCCTCGGTCAGGGCATTGCCTGCCGGGACGGCGGTGGGGACCTCGTCGCGGCCGTACTTCATCCACGCGATGAGCGCGCCGATGATGACGAGGGCGAGGGTGGCTCCCTGAATGACGTATTCGTTCATGACGGGCTCACCGTGCATGACGTGACCGATCGAGGGGACCAGCCAGTCGGTGAAGGTGTTCCCCACGGAGAGGGCGCCGCCGAGGACAACCGCGCCGATGGCGAGGATGATCATCGGGATCGTCATGAGCGGGCCGGACTCGTGCGGGTGCACCGGGGCGCCTTCCGCTTCGGTGGTCCAGCGGGCCTTGCCGTGGAAGGTCATGAAGAACAGGCGCGACATGTAGAACGCGGTCACGCCCGCGCCGACCAGGGCGACGGGGCCGTAGACCCAGCCGGCCCACAGGGCCGTGGTGCCGCCGAAGCTGTCGGCACTGAAGGCGGCCTCGATGATCTTGTCCTTCGACCAGTAGCCGGAGAACGGGGGAACGCCGAGGATGGCAAGCCAGCCCATCATGAACGTCAGCCACGTGACCTTCATGGCGCCGCGCAGGGCGC
>ERZ772987.81-NODE-81-length-18518-cov-3.89568_pt1 | contig 18518 bp, 12 predicted proteins | sample MGYA00511129_ERZ772987 | MGnify/ENA primary metagenome ERZ772987 (study PRJEB29015, sample SAMEA2738058) | human oral metagenome | biome: human oral; feature: human-associated habitat; material: saliva | place: China | collected 2222 ...
CTGGTAAACGCCGGCTACGCCTATGAGGATGAGGTGTTGGGTGCCTTCATGCGCAACCAGACAGTGTCTGGTAATAGTGTGAACATCTCCCTGGTAGACCCCGGTGACCTGCTAGATGCCTTCCAGAATGCCTCCCCGGCAGAGGAAGCTGAAGCTTTAGACCTGATGCTGGTAGCTGCCCGCGCTATCAACCCAGCAGACTGCGAAGTGGTGCTGCGTCGCTTTGAGCCGGCCACCATGCCAGCCCTGTACCTGCCAGACCCGGATCTGGCTGAACGCCAGGTAGCTAAAACTGCGCGCGAAAACGCTGACAGTATCTGGCAAGAACTACTGGGCGTAACTGACCCATTTGCTAATTCACGCCCCCCGCGACTAGTGCTTAACCGCGCCAACTCTTTGGTGGCGCGCCTAGTGGCGGTGGGCTCTAACGAGAAAATTGCTAGCCAGGTACTGCGCGGCCTATATGTGCAGTGCCTGCTAGCCGGGCGTCAGCCGCTGGGACCCAAAGAACGTGCCTGGGCGGCGCAAGCCCTGGGGGCTTTGCTAGATATGGCGTTGCAGGGCTAACACCAACTAGCAGGCCGGGAAGGAACATCATGACTACTGCCGACGACGTTCGTCAGCAAATCGACTATGTCTACGCCCTGGCTTACGGCCGGGCACGCATCACTGCGGCAGCTGAGGCTGCCAGTGCCTCACTGGGCATTGATGACACTGCCCTGCAGCTAGAAGCCCACCAGCTACTAGTTGAGGCCTATGTGCAAGGCAGTGAACGCTGGAAAGCCATGGCGCCTTTCTCCTGGTGCCTGGCGCTGTACAAAAACCACCCCGAATATTTCGATGAAGAGCGCTTGGACACGCTGCGCTGGCAGTACAAGTGGATCATTGAAATGGTGTGTAAAAACCCCGATATTAAACGCTCCCAGATAGAAGCGCTATTTAAGCAATTTAGCGACTTCTACCATGAGCATGGGCTTAGCTCCCACACGGTGTATGGCATCGGGGTGTGGATGTACCAGAGCCTAGGTGAACTAGACCTGGCCTATGAGCAGCTAACCTCTTGGCGCGCTACCCCCACCGACAAGTTTTCTGACTGCCCTGCCTGTGACCTGCAAATTCAGGTGGATTACGCTACCGCCGTCGAAGACTGGCAGCTGGCCCTTAGCGCCACCATCCCGATGCTAGGCGGCGCCCTCGGGTGCGCCGACCAGCCTCAAGCCACCCAGGCGCGCGCCCTGCTACCCATGCTGTACACCAACCGGCCCAAGGATGCCTGGGATGCACACCTACGCTCCTACCGGGTATCGCGCCGCGACCCCGGCAACGCCGTCAAACTAGGTTTGCACCTGCAATACCTGGCCCTATCTGGGCACCTCGCTAGGGGCCTGCGGGCCCTGCGTGAAACCCTGCCCCTAATCAAGGCGGTAGACAGTGCCTACGCCCTGTGGGAGCTACTAGTTGGCGCAGCTTTGGTAGCCCGCGAATCAGTGGCGGCCGGGCAGGGGCAGGGGCTAGTTAGTATCGACGTCGACACCAAAAACATGTGGTGCCCAGGGATGGAAATTACCTCCCAAACCACCATGGCCCAGCTATACGAAGGCCTCACCCAGTGGGCCTACGATCTGGCCGCAAAATTCGACGCCCGCAACCAAAACAGCTTCTTCACCGACACCACCCGCACTCGCCTAGAACGTGAAACCTTCAAAAACCTAGTCGACGCCGACGACAGCTTCGCCTCTCTAGGTGTAGACCTACTAGAGATTGGCGAAGAACTGCCTGACGGCGTCGCCCTTGGTAAAAAAGGCGGACTGGAAACCATTGAGGCCCCCGCGCGCCCCAACCAGAAACTCAGCCCTCTCAAGGATGACGAACTAGCCCCCTACCCGGCGGTAGACCTGAGCCGACCCAAGCCGGTAACCGACGTCAACCAGGCCATGGAGCGCTACATTGCCCAGTTCTTTGATATCGGCACCGACCTGGAATTTGAATACCTAATGGACCAGCTAATCACCCCTGGTTACGCTGAAGCCATTGAAGTCATGGACATTGATCCAGTGGTTAAATACGTGTCCTTAGCCGGTATTCACAGTGCCCTGCTGGATCCCCAAGGAGCCATTACCTGGCGGGCGCGGGCGCGTGAAGCAGTACTAGAGCGGTTGAACTCCCAGGAAGCCAGCCGGGGCCTGCTAGCCAAGCTCAAAAACAAGCGCGCCGGCCGGGTAGCTTTTGACGAGTCCTACCTGGTGGCCTTCGAAATCTCCGACATTGACTCTGAGCTGAGCCTAGAGCAGATGAGCGGAGATGAAGACTCCAATGTCGACAAGCGCACCAAACGCCAACAGAAACTTGAAAGCCTCTACCAGCTCACCGCTGACATGGTTGAGCGAGGCTGTGAAGAGCGCGAGCGGCAAAAGGACTTTGACAGTTTCCTGTTTTCCATTGCCGGCAGCCTGATTGGCACATCCCTGCAGCTAGAAGACAAAGACCTAGCCGCAAAATGCCTAGAGCTACGACGCACCATTGCCCAGCGCCCACTAAACCTGGAGGCGGGCCAGGGCCAGTCAGTCATGCAGATCAAAGACATTTTGGATATTGACCTGGCTGAATATCAGCGCGCCACCGGTAAGGTCTATGACGCCTGCGCCCTAGCCGATGAGCTAATGCGCCGCTATGACCCCTGCCCGCCGCGCATTGTGTTAAACGCTCGCCTGGTGATTGCCCGGGCTAGTGTGACCATGGGTGAGTACCAAGAAGCTGTGCGCCAGTGCCGCGAAATGGTTAACGTGTGCCTGACGCTTGGGCAGATGGATCGGGCACTGACCTCCCTGCTGTTCCTGGCCCAGGCCCTAGGTCAAGATGGGCGCTACCTAGAGAGCGCTGAAATCATTGAATCTGGCCTGAACCTGCTGGACTCGCGTGACCTACCGGCTATCCGCCACCACTTTGTACGCACCCTAGCCCAGGTACAGATGGCCATGGGTGAGCTGGGGGAGGCCGCCGATAACTTCGAAAAAACCGCCGAATTTGAGGCTACCCAAGGCAACACCAAAGCCTGGGAGAGTGCCTTGGAGTATGCGGCCAGCTGCTGCGAAGAAAACAACGAGTTTACGCGCGCCTTTGGGATTTTGATGCGCCTGGTTGATGGTTATGAGCTAAAAACCCCTGACGAGTGCATTGACTGTGAACGCACCTTACGCCGCGCCGCTGGCGACCTGGTGCAAAGCCCCACTCTGCCCCAGCGCCGCGCTAACTTTGACCGGGCCGCTGAGCTGATGGAGCGCGCCCGTAAGCTAGCCCAGGCCCAGCCGGCCAGCCCGCGTTACCTGCCCGAATACGAAATGGGTTCGTGGCATTACGACTTCGCGGTGATCTGCTGGAACTGCGAGGAAATTAGCCAGTGTCTAGAACACGCCCAGGCTTCCTATGAGAGCTTTATGAGCGACGAGGATCTGTACCAGGCCCCGCGCGCCATGGCCATGGTAGTGCGCTGCCACATGGCGCTAGGTCAGGTAGAGCAGGCCCGCGCCGCTATCGCCAAGATCCGCGCCATGCTGGACAGTCCCAAATATCGAGACCACCCGGCGCTAGAGTTTTGCGACGAACAAAGCGACCTGCTAGACGGCGAGTTTGGCCCAGAATAAAGCGGTTTCTAAAACCTAGTTGTGCCCCGCAGGCAAGCCCTGCGGGGCACATTTTTACCGGCAAATCACCGGGTTTAATCTGTGAATAGCGGCACTAAAAGCGATAGGTGGGTTGTCAGCATGTTTTAGCACAGGCTAACGTTACTCACAGTTCAACAACTTAGTCAGATTTTAATGACTAACCACTTAAAGGAGACGGTCTAGTGACCCAGGTTTGCGGGATGTGTATGTGCTGTTGCCGTTGATGGCCACAGTCAATTTTCCAACCCTAAAACCTTTAAGTGAGGTGCCAAGTGCACACAGAAGAAGCCGTCCGACCGCAACGTCAATTTGGTGCCAGCTATGTCTGGAGCGGACTTAAACGCGACAAATGGGGCCTATTTGGCGGGCTGATCGTCGTCGTCGCCACGCTGGTAACCCTGACGGCCACATGGATCACCAAAGCCCTAGGCATTTCCGCTACCGAATACCACCTGCAGCTGCTGGATGATTCTGGCGTGCCTAAAGGGTTCATGGGCGGTGTCAGCCTGGCCCACCCGCTAGGAGTTGAGCCCCAAACTGGGCGCGACCTGCTAGCCATTGTGGTGGAAGGGACTCGCACTTCCTACACTATTGGCCTGGGAGCCACCATTGTTTCGGTGCTTATCGCCATTATTTTGGGGGTTAGCGCCGGTTACCTAGGCGGTTGGTGGGATGGGCTCATCTCACGCTTAACCGACGTCACCATGGGCTTCCCGCACCTGGTGTTCATGATTGCGGTTTCCGCCCTGATCCCCTCCAATGTGCCGCGCGTGCCCGTAATGATTGCCATCATTGGCATCCTGGGGTGGACCTCCACCGCCCGCGTGCTGCGCTCACACGCCCTGAGCCTGCGCAACCGTACCTTCGTGCAAGCTGCCCGGGCCATGGGGGCCAGCAACTGGCGCATCCTTAGCCGCGAGATCATGCCTAACCTGGTCTCCACCCTGATTGTTTTCACCACCATTTCTATCCCCGGCAAGATTGGTGCCGAGGCTGCCCTGTCCTTCCTGGGGGTGGGGGTTAGTCCGCCGACGCCGTCGTGGGGACGCACTATCGGCTCGGCAGTGGCCTGGGTAAACACTGACCCCTGGTATCTGCTATGGCCAGGCGCCGCCCTGTTCCTAGTAACACTGGGTTTCAACATGTTCGGTGACGCGCTACGCGACGCACTGGACCCCAAGACGGGAGAGCAGTGATGGGACGGACTCGTTTCTTAGTTTCCCGCACCTTCCAAGCCATCTTGGTGCTGGTAATCGTCACCCTAATTACTTTCGCAATCTTCTCACTGTGGCCCTCAAACCCGGCCCTGCTGGTTTGCGGTAAGCCCTGTACTGCTGAGAACCTAGCCCGCGCCCAGGCCTATATGGGTCTAGATGAGCCCTGGTATGTCCAGTTTTGGCAGTACCTGTCCGGGATTTTCACTGGCCGCACTTTCGGTAGCGGGGCAGACATGATTGTTTGCAACGCGCCCTGCTTGGGTTACTCCTTCCGTCTCAACGCCCAGGTGAGTGAACTAATCACTAGTCGCCTGCCGGTGACAGTGTCTATTGCTGTAGGCGCCGCCGTGCTCTGGCTGGTAGTTGGGGTAGGCGCCGGGATTATTTCCGCGCTACGCCGAGGCTCACGCATTGACCGTTTCATCATGGCCGGCACCGTTTTTGGGGTGAGCGCCCCCACCTACCTGATTGGCTTGCTGGGCATCTTAATCTTTGGTTTCACCCTGGATATGGTGCCGGTGGCCGGGTATGTGCCGCTAACTGAGGACTTCGTGGGCTGGCTGTGGCACCTGGTACTACCCTGGACCGTACTGGCGATTATCTCTGCCGCCATGTATGCGCGCCTGGTGCGCTCAGACATGCTAGATAACCTACAAGAAGACTATGTGCGTACCCTACGCGCCCAGGGCCTACCTGAGCCGGTAGTGATTGGCCGCCACGTCATGCGCAACATTGCTCTGCCCATCATTACCTTCTTCGCTCTGGATTTTGGGTCTATGTTGGGTGGCGCAGTGATCACCGAACGCGTATTTTCCATGCAGGGACTGGGAGCCTTACTAATGGATGCCGTAGGCACCACAGATATCCCGGTCATTATGGGAGTTACCCTAGTAGCAGCGGCATTCGTGGTGGTCGCGAACTTAATTGCCGACGCCGTCGCTACTTTAGTTGATCCGCGTATCTGAACCTGGAACTTACTTTCACAACCGGCGCGCAGCTACAGCTACCGTCTACTTTCCATAACACACAGATTTCTCGCCTGAGCGAGTAGAACCTAGTAGAAACAACTACAGGTTTAAGCACCATAAGAAAGGACTCGAAATGTCCCAGAACCTATCGGCTCCGGCTTGGGTTAAAGCTAATATTTCTCGTCGTGGTCTGCTAAGCGCATCCGGTATGGGCGCTATGGGTTTGGTGCTAGCCGCATGTGGCGCCAATTCCGAAAATGTAGGAGCTGCGGCGTCGGCAACTGCTAAGAAGGGCGGCACCCTCACGGTGCTCAGCTCCTCCACCGACATTAACTGGGACCCGGCCAAGAGCCAGTCCCTGCCCATCACCTCCCTGCCGCTGGTACACCGCCGCCTCGTGGGCCTGCGCCTGGTTGAGGGTAAGCCGGTTGAACTTGTTGGTGATCTAGCCAACGACACCGGTAAGGTCTCTGAAGATGGCCTGACCTGGACCTTCACCATTAAGAAGGGCCTAAAGATGCAAAACGGCCAGGAGATCACCACCAAGCTGATCAAGTACGGCATTGAGCGTTCCTTTGCCCCCTCGCTTTCTGGTGGTCTGGGCTACCACAAGACCCTGCTAGAGGGTGGTAAGAACTACCAGGGCCCCTACAACGGCAAGCACCTGGACTCGATCGGCACCCCCGACGACTACACCATTACCTTCAAGCTAGTGCGCCCCTACGGTGACTGGCCGTGGGTAGTGTCTACCCCCACCTTCTCGCCCGTGCCCACCGGTGACGACCCGTCCACCTACACTCGCAAGCCGGTAGCTTCTGGCCCCTACCAGGTGGCGGAGTACAAGCAGGGCGTCTCGGTAACCCTGGAACGCAACCCCAAGTGGGAGGCCAAGAGCGACCCGCTGCGTAGCGCCCTACCCGACAAGGTGGTGTTCAAGCTGGGTCAGGATGAATCGGTAGCTAACAAGTCCATCATTGCTGACGCCGGTGAGGCTGCCACCTCCATGAGCTCCTCGCGCGTGGCCGCCGCCCAGCTAGCGGAAATCACTGCCAACCCCAAGGCTAAGGCCCGCCTGGCTACCTCCAGCGCCGGCCCGCTGTTGTACCTGGCCATCAACACTGAGCGCGTAAAGGACCTGGCTGTGCGTCAGGCCATCAACTACGCGGTCAACAAGGACGCCGTGGTGCAGGCCCTGGGTGGTCAGCTAGGTGGCCTCAAGGCCACCACCTACATCACCCCCGGCATTGAGGGACGTAAGGAATACGACCTGTACCCCTACAACGTGAATAAGGCCAAGCAGCTGATCGCCGGCAAGAACGTGCCTGAACTGGTGCTGCTCACCCCCAACGGCCAGGCCCAGGTGGCCGTGGCTGAGGCAGTGCAGCAGTCGCTAACCAAGGCCGGTTTCAAGGTGCGCATTGACCCGGTTGAGACCGACACCGCCAGTGAGCGCTCCACTAACTCTGACGGTTCCTCCTATGACCTGACGCTAATGTCTTGGAACCCGGACTACCCCAGCCCGGCCGCTAACCTGCAGCCGCTGTTTGCCTCCAGCGAGATCGGTAACGGTGGCATCAACGCCTCACGTTTCAAAGACGACGCCGTCGACAAGGCTATCGACGCAGCCTCAGCTGAGCTGGACCCGGCCAAGGCCAAGGTTGCCTGGGCCGCCGTCGACAAGCAGATTGCCCAGCACGCCCCCGCAGTGCCGCTGGCCTACCGTCGCAACTCCTTCCTGCGCGGTTCGAAGGTTACCGGCTTCTACGTGGAGCCCTACCCGGCATACCCGAACTACCTGGTACTAGGGGTCGAATAGAGATGAGCATAGAAAGTAGTTCCCAACGCCCTAGTGGCGCTGCAGACGCCGAGCTGCTGCCCGGCGGCGAGGCTGACGGCCAGGCTGCTGACGCTCAGGACACGTCTGTAGACACTGTCTACGACGGCGCTCAGGAGGCTGCCACTCAGGTGGACGCCGCCGGCTCGCAAAAGCCGGCCCCCGGAGCGGTGTTTTACCTGCGCGAATTTGGCGTAACCTTCCCCGCCCAAGGCGGCGAGGACGTCGTCGCCAGCCAGCAGATCAACCTTGACCTAATTAAGGGCCAAGTGTTGGCGCTGGTGGGCGAGTCTGGCTCAGGTAAATCCGTGACCGCCATGGGGGCGTTGGGGCTACTTTCAGCTAACGCGCTAGTTAGCGGCAGTGCCGTACTGGACTGCTGCCGCCAAAACCAGGAACTGGTGGGGGCTGCGCGTGAAATTTTGGATCAGGTGCGCGGCGAACATGTGGGCGTGATCTTCCAAGAACCCACCACCGCCCTGGACCCGCTGTTCACCATCGGCGACCAGATCGCCGAAGCCATTGCCATCCACGGCGAGGGTAAAGGTAAACGCACCACGGCTCGCCAGCGCCGCGCCGTGCGCACCCAGGTGCTTAACGCCCTTAGCCGCGCTGGGCTGGGCGGGGATCAGCGTGAAACTGAGCGGATCGCAGACTCCTACCCGCACCAGCTTTCCGGTGGCCAGTTGCAGCGCGCCTGCATCGCTCTGGCCACCGCCAATCACCCCAGCGTGCTGATTGCTGACGAGCCCACCACCGCCCTGGATGTAACCGTGCAGGCCGAGATCTTGGATCTGCTGCGCCAACTGGCCAGTGAAGGCGTGGCGGTACTGCTAATCACCCACGACATGGGGGTGGTGGCCGATGTGGCCGACGCGGTGGCGGTAATGCGTCATGGGCGAATCATTGAGCGCGGCGATGTGCGCACTATTTTTGCTTCTCCTAGCCATGACTACACCCGTCAGCTGTTGGCTGCGGTGCCGCGTCTAAATAGCTTGCGTGGCGGCGCGGGTAGCGGCGCTGACACTGGTGCTGATGTGTCTGGTGCTGGCCTCGCTAAGGTGGCCGCAGTTAACAGCGACGCCGCTAGTGAGGGTGATGGCGTTGCCTCCCGGGTGGGCGATAGTGCCCAACCGCTAGTGCGAATCGAAAATCTAGACGTTGTCTACCGCAATGGGCGTCGCCAGGTGCACGCGGTGCGCGGGGTTAGCTTCGATATTGCGCGCGGCCAAGTTCTAGGCCTGGTGGGTGAATCTGGTTCAGGCAAATCCACCATTGCTGGCACACTCACCGGCCTGGTGCCTATCCACTCCGGCTCAGTGCAGGTAGATGGCCTGGAAGTAGCTGGGGCTAGTGGGCGCAAGCTACGGGGAGTGCGCAGCCAAACCGGCATCGTGTTCCAAAACCCGGCCTCCTCGCTAAACCCGCGCCGCTCAGTGGGAGCCTCCATTGGCCAGCCGCTACAGTTACACACCAACCTGACTAACGCCCAGCGGCGCCAGCGGGTAAATGAGCTGCTTGAGGCGGTGCGCCTGCCGGCGTCGATGGCTCAGCGCTACCCCCATGAAATGAGTGGTGGACAGCGTCAACGGGTGGCTATTGCGCGTGCCCTGGCACTGCAGCCGCAGCTACTGATCGCCGATGAACCCACTAGTGCCCTGGATGTATCGGTGCAGGCTGTGGTGCTGGAGCTGCTAGCTAGCTTGCAGCACGAACTTGGCTTTGCCTGCCTGTTTGTCTCCCACGACCTAGCCGTGGTGGAGCAGGTCGCCTCCCAGGTGGTGGTGCTGCGTCAAGGCCAGGTGGTGGAAGCCGGCAAAACCACCAAGGTACTCTCCGCCCCCAGTGATCCTTACACCCAGGCGCTGGTGGCTGCTGTACCAGTTCCTGACCCAATTATTCAGGCTCAGCGCCGCGCTAAGCGCGCGACTGCTTTACGAGCCGCCTAAGCCCTAGCCACAACAGGTTTGCCACCGTAACATTAATTTAGTGGGCAGCGCCACGTTCTTGCGCTGTATGGCTGTTGGGTCAGGTCAAGTTGACCTTTGGGATAAGGAGAATGGGATGCCGATTAGTACCCATAAACGTTTTGGTTCTGAACTTGCACCTGGACCGGGGCGATACCGATTGGTTGCTAGCGGCGCCTGCCCTTACTGCCGCCGCGTGCTAATTGCCCGTCGACTACTAGGCCTAACCAACGCCCTGCGTGTGGCCTGGAGCTACGGCCGTGGTGAGGATGGCTACTGGCAGCTAACTGACGGCTCTGGCCTACCCGGCGAGGACCCGGTACTGCACGCCACCTCGGTGGCTGAGGTTTACGCCAGCACTCCCGGCTACACCCCGCCGCCCACCATCCCCGCCCTGGTTGAACTGGCCAGTGGGGAAGTGGTTATGGATTCCTCCGCTGACCTGCTCTTTGACCTGGCTACCGCCTGGAAGCCGTTCCATATTGCCGGTGCCCCTGAGCTCTACCCTGAGCCCTACCACCTGGCCATTGACGCCTGGCAGCGCTGGCTAGATGAGCACGTAGCCGCCCCTCAGGGCAAGATTATTCACGCCGACGGCGACGCTGAACTAGTTGACGCCGGGGTGCTGACCCTATTCACCGCTTTTGACGTGATTGATACTCTGTTGGCGCGTGCCACCGGCATGGAGGCTGCCCGCGAGGACGTCATGACCTTCTCTGAGATGCCCTACCTGGCTGCTGTGACCGCCGTGGGCCAGTACCTGTGCGGCAACCAGCCCACCGCTGCTGACATCTTGCTGTTCACCCAGATCCAGTCCTACGAGTACTCCACCCGTGAAAAGCTAGGCTCACCCTCAATCAGCTTCTGGCCGGCACTGGCCCGCTGGTTCCGCGCCCTGGAGAACACCCGCTACTGGGTGGGTAGCGAAGAACGCGCCGCCCTGGGCCTGTAAAGCAGCCCAAGCCACCTGGGCCTGTAAGCCGCCCAAGCCGCCCGGGCCTGTAAAAGTGTGTTGTGGCGGCGTGGGCTAGTGCGCTAGTTACGCCAGGCGTTAGGCTTAAAGCCAGCCAAAGTAAATTTGAAAGGCAATTATGAGCGTCGAACTGATCGAGCAGTCTTCCCCCGAGCTAGTAGCTGCCATGGAGCGCCTAATCCCGCAGCTGAGCCGCAGCGCCAAGCCCCTCACCGCCCAGCAGACCCAGGCCCTGGTAGACCAGGACAGTGTCTACCTGTTCGTTTTCCGCACGGATAAGCCCGTCATCGCTGCCGACGGCAACGAGGTTGAGGCAGGCACCATCCTAGGTATGCTCTCCCTGGCCACCTTCGCTATCCCCACCGGCGTGCGCGCCTGGGTTGAGGACGTGGTGGTCGACGCCGGCACGCGCGGTATGGGTGCAGGCCAGCAGCTGGTTGAGGCCGCCGTGGCACACGCCCAGAAGATCGGCGCGCGCACCGTTGACCTAACCAGCCGCCCCAGCCGTGAAGCCGCCAACCGTCTCTACCGACGCTGTGGCTTCCAGCTGCGCGAAACCAACGTTTACCGCTACGCCAGCAACTGATCGATATAGGCAGCTACGCTAGGCACGCTGTGACCACCGGCCGCTTCGCGCAGGCCAGCCACAGAGTTTTCCATGGCGACAGCCGTATCGGCGCTAGCTAGTAGCTGTAAGTCATTCCAAGAATCACCCACCGCCGCAGTGCGGGCCACCGGCCTTCCTGCGGCGGCCAGGTATTGCACCAGCCACTGCAAAGCAGTGGCTTTGGTGACCCCATGTGGGACCACATCAAGGTAGTTGGTGGAACGCGGGGCATCTAGCTGCCCCGCGAACTCCTGGCTGATTTGGGCAGATAGGGCGTCGGCAGTTTGCGGGTTGGGGATATAAACCGGCACTGAGGAAACCTCTAAGCCTCGCTCCAACACCTCATCCAGGCTGGAGCGCACAAAACCGTTTTCAGGCCGGTCAGTACTGAATTTAGCCAGGTGGGCGGTAGCGTCATGAACAATGTAGTCCGCCTGCGGCGTGGTGCAGTAAAAGCTGCAATCTTCACGCTCCAACAGGGGCCGCAGCACCGCCTCCAGCTGAGCAGCCGGGATAGTGCGGTTATAGAGCACGCTAGCTTCGCCGTCGGCAACCACGCAGCCAGAAGCGCAAATGGTGTAGTCATAAACCAGCTGCTGCATCCCCAGCGGGCGCGAAACCAGGCTCAAACTGCGCCCACTGGCGGGCACCAACACGTTGCCAGCAGCCCGCCAACGCGCACAGGCCGCCGCGTTTTGCTCCCCTACAGTGTTAGGGGCGCTAAATAAAGTGCCATCCAAATCAGTAGCCAGTAACTGCACCAAAACCTCCAAAACTTTAAACAAAACGCGGCTGAACCTGCCCGGCCTGGGCGGGCTCAGCCGCTTAGCAGCCGGCCTGGGCTAAGGCTCTGGCTGGCACTTACTCCTGGGGGACGTTGCGCTCTAGCTCAGACAGCCAAGCCGCCCCAGAAGCATCAGAAGGCATACGCCAGTCGCCGCGCGGTGACAGGGTGCCACCAGCTACCACCTTGGGGCCGTTAGGCAGGGTGGAGCGCTTGAACTGGTTAGCGAAGAAACGCTTAATGAACAGCTCCAGCCACTTGCGAATCTCGGGCAGCTGGTAAGCTACCTGCTCATTTTCGGGAATCCCCACCGGCCAGTGGCCTGTGGAGGCGTCATGCCAGGCCTTCTCAGCCAGGAACGCAATGCGGCTGGGGCGCGCCCCACGTCGCAGCACCTGGAACAGGGTGAAGTCCTGTAGCGGGTAGGGGCCAATCTTAGCCTGGGTGGACTGGATCGGCTCACCATCCTTGCTGGGAACCAGTTCAGGGCTGATCTCAGTGTCCAGCACTGAAAGCAAAGTGGCACCCACGGCGTCGTCGAAAATCTTTTCCGCCACCACCCAGCGAATCAGGTGCTGAATCAAGGTCTTGGGGATGCCTGCGTTGACACCATAGTGGGCCATCTGGTCGCCCACGCCGAAAGTGCACCAACCCAGCGCCAACTCGCTTAGGTCACCAGTGCCAAGCACAATCCCGCCGCGCTCATTGGCAATACGGAACAGGAAGTCAGTGCGCAGGCCGGCCTGGACGTTTTCGAAGGTGACGTCGTAGACCTCCTCGCCGCGCCCGAAGGGGTGGCCCATGTCTTTAAGCATTTGTGTGGCCACGGGGCGAATGTCGATTTCTTCAAAGGTGCAGCCCAGGCGGGTGGCTAGGTCGATAGCGTTGCGTTTAGTGCCGGCGGTGGTGGCAAAACCGGGCATGGTGATGGCGATTATGTCGCTGCGCGGGCGGCCCAGGCGGTCCATGGCGCGCGCGGCCACAATCAATGCGTGGGTGGAGTCCAGGCCGCCAGAAACCCCGATCACTAGCTTGGGGTTGCCGATAGCGCGCAGGCGCTGCTCCAGCCCGGCCACCTGGATCGAGTAGGCCTCGTAGCAGTCTTGGGCTAGGCGCGCGGGGTCGTCTGGCACGAACGGGAAGCGGTCTAGCGGGCGGCGCAAACCAATGTCGGCGCGGGTGGGCACGAGCGGCACCGAAATGGTGCGGTAGTCGCTGGCAGTGCCCTGCTGCTCAATGCGGTTGTCGTCAAAGCTGCCTTGGCGTAGTCGCTCTGAGGCCAGGGTACGGATATCGACGTCGGCCACCGCCATACGCGGACCCTGCGGGAAACGCTCAGTTTCAGCCAGTTTCTCACCCAGCTCATAGATCATGGTTTGCCCATCCCACGACAGGTCCGTGGAGGACTCGCCTTCACCGGCGGCGGCGTACACGTAGGCGGCGTTGCAGCGCAGGGAGGCCGAGCGGGCCAGCAGCTCACGGTCGTCGGCGCGGCCCACAGTAATGGGCGAGCCCGACAGGTTCACCAGCACATTGGCACCCGCCAGGGCAGCCTGGGCGGAGGGCGCCACCGGCACCCACAGGTCCTCACACACCTCCATGTGCAACACCATGCCCGGGATGTGGGGGAAGTCTAGGAGCAGCTTGTTACCAAAAGGTACGACGGCGCCGCTCGGGCTCACCTGGGCGGCTGCGGGGGAGCTTGGGTTGCCTGCGGGGCTGGCGGCGACGGCGTTGTCTTGGGTGGCGCCGTCACCCACCCCGGGCAGGGTGATAGAGGTGGCGGCGGCACTGGCGCCAGAGGCGAAGTGGCGCTTTTCGTAAAACTCGCGGTAGTTGGGCAGGAAAGTCTTGGGGGCGACGGCGTAAACGCGACCACCCTGGATGGCTAGCGCGCAGTTGTATAGGCGGTTGCCCTGGCGTAGCGGGGCGCCCACCACTGCCATGACAGTTAGCTCGGCGCTGGCCTGACGCACCGACTCAATCGCGGCCAGAGTCTGCTCTAGCAGTACTTCCTGCAGGAAAAGATCATCGATGGCGTAACCGGTGAGGTTGAGTTCCGGGAACACGGCCACAGCTACGCCCTGAGCCTGAGCTTCCTGGAGCAAATCGATGGTGGTTTGCGCATTCTTAGCTGGATTAGCAGGCGCTACGGGGGCGGTTACGGCCGCGATACGGGCAAAGCCTTGATCATAAACTGAGCGGAACTCCATATGCGTATTGTGTCACGGCCAAGGGGAGTGGGTTAAGTAGTGAGTGGAGCGGGTTAAGTGACGCCGGGCGGTAAAACTACAAAAACTGCGCCACCAAGGCGGCGGCGCAGTTTTGTGTGGGCAGTTTTTGCATGTGCAGCCGGCTAAGCCGGCTGGGGAGCCAAGGTCCGCCCTGCGCTAGCTGCTAGCGCCCCCAGCCGGGCTAGCCGCAACGGCGTCGTCGGCAGATACCGAAGTGGCAGGCGCAGCGTCACCAGCAGAGGTGGCGTCACCAGCAGACGCAACCTCACCAGCGGCGCCATCCTTAGATGCGGCGGCCTCCTCTTCCTCCAGCAGCTGCAAGGCGGCCTTAGTGCCCAGCTCCTTCTTGCGGAAGAGCGCGCCCAACACGGCGGCCAGTAGCATGGTGGGCACCAAATAGGCGAAGATCGGAATCAAAGCGTCGGCGTAAGATTCCACCACCACGTTACGCAACGGCGTCGGCAATGTCTTAACAATGGCGGGGGTGAGGCCAGAAGCGCCCTTTCCGCCACCAACGTTAGAGAAAGCCGCCATCTGCTTAAGCGTGGCCGGGTCGGCGTTAGCCAGCAGGGCACGCATCTTCTCACCCAAGTTATCCTTCAGACCACTAGAGAAAGCGGTACCCATCGCGGCCACGCCCAAAGACAAACCAATCTCGCGGAAGAAATTATTACCGCTGGTGGCAGTACCAATGTGGTGGGGGTTGACGTCATTTTGTACCAGGGTGGTGATCAGCTGGAAGAAGAAGCCGATACCCGCACCTATAACCGTGGCATACAGGGTAATAAGCCAAACCGAGCTGTGTACGTTTAGCTGGGACATCCCCAAAGTGCCGGCGGCCGCAATGATTGGGCCAATGATCAAATAGATCTTGTAGTGCCCGGTGCGGCTCATGGCTATGCCGGATAAAACACCGGTAGCCAACATGCCCAGCGTCATCGGCACCAGCAAAAGCCCTGAAACCGTGGCCGAATAGCCGTAACCCATTTGCAGGTAAGTGGGCAGGTACAAGGTGGCGCCAAACATGGCCCCCATGTACAGCATGGACATTAGTGTGGCTAGTACGAAGGTGCGGTTAGTCATCACCTCATAGGGCAAAATCGGTTCAACCGCGCGCCGCTCTGCGAACACAAAAGCCACCAGGCAGCCCACGCCCGCCACGCCCATGCCAATAATCACCGGGCTAGACCAGGCGTACTCACTGCCGCCCCACGTGGCCACCAAAACAATCGCCACCGCCGCAACATCCATAAGCACTAAACCTAGCCAGTCAATGGGGGCGGTCAGCTTGTGCTTAGGTAGCTTCAGGGTTAGCGCCATGGCGGTGAAAGCAATTACGCCCAGGGGTAGGTTGATCCAGAAAGTCCAACGCCAAGACACCGAGTCGGTTAGCCAGCCACCAATGATCGGACCCAGTACCGAGGCGATACCGAACATGGCGCCAATCGGGGCGCCGTAGCTGCCACGGTGACGCGGCGGGATCAGGTCAGCCATAACTGCCTGAGAAGAGATAATCAGGCCGCCGCCACCCACGCCCTGTAGGGCACGGAAAACAATAAGCTGGGTCATGTCGGTAGAAAAACCACACAGGGTAGAGCCCAGCAGGAAGCTGCCGATAGCCACCAAGAACAGGTTCTTGCGCCCCACCAGGTCACCTAGCTTGCCGTAAAGCGGCATCACCACAGTGATCGCTAGGGTGTAGGCGGTGATAATCCACGACATGTGCTCGGCGCCGCCCAGCTCGCCCACGATTGTGGGTAGGGCTGTGCCTACGATGGTCTGGTCCATGGCGGACAGGAACATCACCAGCAGCAAAGCCACATACACTGCCCAGAAACGCCGGTCTGGCTTAAAGCTGGTATCTGTTTGTGTTGCTGCGCCTGTTTGTACCGGGGTCTGTGTGGGCGCACCAGTTTGTGTTGCTGCGCCTGTTTGTGTGGACGCAGCCGTTTGCGCGGGCGCGCTTGTGTGCTTTTGTGTGCTCATTTTCCTTCCTTCCCCTGCTTCTTGCGTTTGGCTTGGTTAATCTTTTTAGGCTCGACGGCGGGGCTCGGCTTGGCTGCTGGGGTTGCGGCTGAGGCCGGCTTGGCTGCTGGGGGGAGGTCAGTCCCTGAGCCAACAAGGGAGACCATCAAAGCCAAGGTGTGATCAATGGCCTCTTCTAAAGTGGCAGAGCTGAAAGCGTCGTTATCTAGCCACTCATCGAAAGCTGCGCGCTCAATGGCCAGCATCAGGTAGACCGCCATTCGTAGTCGAGAGTCATCTTCGCTGAGCTGGGTGCGCTGAGCTAAGGCTGGGCGCAGTGACTCAAAAGAGTTGCGAATTGCTGCGTCGATGCGGTTGTGAACTTCCGGGTCGGTTGCGGCAATTTCACGCAGTAACAAAAATTCTGCCCGGTCGCCGTCAAGGCGCCTGGCGCGTTCAAGCAGCAGTTCACGCAGATCTGCTAGGAAATTTTCGCTATTGGTAGCGATATGAGCGAAGGCTTTAGCGTCGAGCGTGGGCCAGACTTTAATTAGATCGAATTTGGTGGGGAAATAATTAAAAACGGTCCGACGTGAGACCCCGGCGCGCTCAGCTACGGCGTCGTAAGTCATGGCCTCATAGCCACGCTCGCGAACCAACTCGGCGGCAGCCTGGCGAATCGCCCTATAGCGACGCCGTTTGTGAGGCGGCATTTCAGTGTCCAACACTACCGGACAGTGAAGTTGTTTCACAGAATGTTTCACGGGAAACAATTTTGCACCCAATGCATATTTGCATCAAGTGCAAAAAAGGTGTTAACAAACACAGACGGGCGCCCGCTGCGTTAGCGAACGCCCGTAAGGGCCCAAAAGGGGGATTCCCTGCTTCCCAGCGCTTGATACTTTTCGACGTTGTTTCCGTGTGGGTGCGGTCTGGGTGCAGTTGGCTTTGACGATGTCGAAAATCTCGTACCACAACACATTCGCCTGCTTCTGAAAACTCTGCGACATGGCCACAAACGGGGACGCGATCGCAGCACCCGTTGTCGGGTGCTTACCCAACAGCCCGAAATCGGAAATGGCTTTCTCGCATTGGATGAACCGCACGAACGACTGCGCATAGGCCTCCAGCAGACGCTTTGAAACGAACTGCGCGCAGCCTTTGTCGGTGTCGGTACTGGTGAAGTCATAGGGCTCGGGCATCTCATCGGTAGCCAGGATTCTGTCGGTGCGGCCGTCAGCCAGGCGGTCTGCCAAGGGCTCGGGTTTGGTGCCTGCGCGGACGCGGCGTCCGCCCCGGTTTGTGCCATCACGAGCCATGCTTTTCCCGGGTGTTGTGGTCCAATAGAAGTATGGAACAGGTACGGCAACTGCTGCGAGAAGCTTTAGGGGCGCTCGAGAAGGCTTTGTCGCCTCAGGGCGTCCAGGTGCTGAAGTTTGGGCTGCTTTTCGCTGTGCTGGTGGCTATCGACTGTTGGCTTATCGCAAACCAGCACGCAGTTTTTATCGAGAGTGGAAAAAATGTCGGGCCACTGCGTGAGATAACGTGGTTTGGTCTAGTGCTGCTCGATATTAGTGGAGTCTTGAATGTTCTTGGCTACGCAGCGATTGCTAACCGCAAGCTTTTCACGACATTGAGGCTGCCCTCCATTATCGTCTTGACGGTGCTCACGGCAGTGGCGAGTACTGGGCCCGTAGTACAAGGCCGGATCGCGTACTACCTCCACGACGGCAGAATTGGCTACTTGGCTTATCCCATAATCGTGTCAGTCGCAACGGTGCTTACGCGGTATTTCTGGTTCCGAAGGAAGAGGCAGTTGGGTGCGGCGGAAGGATGACTCTTCGGCCGCACCCAACTTGATCTTCCCCTTAGCGTGATCGCGCCAACAGGTATCCAGCCAACGCGTTGCAACAAGCCTGGCGCTCTTCTTCAGTCGAATCTCCAGCAAGTTCGAGTAGTCCAGCCCCCCAAATGTGTGTACTGAAGCTATTCATAGCATTCCAGATACTTGCAGCTAATGCCGTTTGGGAGGAGTAGTCCAACCCATCAGCCTCGTAGGCGGAGTATCGGTTCTGATCAATGATTTCGCCGTAATAGGAGATCATCGCATCCGAAAGTGCATGGAGGTCAGCTGGCGGATTTTCTAAGAGCATGTCGCGAAGCAGGATCGCATCCGCGTCGTCACACATGTCGGTGAAGTTGCAGTTCACCTGCAGTTTCTGTGCATCAACCCCATTTTGTGTGAGATAAGTGTCAACCTCGCTAGGATCAGAGCCGATGAGTGCGTTAGCGGCTAGCTGGCGGTCC
>ERZ772987.84-NODE-84-length-18243-cov-7.75242_pt1 | contig 18243 bp, 15 predicted proteins | sample MGYA00511129_ERZ772987 | MGnify/ENA primary metagenome ERZ772987 (study PRJEB29015, sample SAMEA2738058) | human oral metagenome | biome: human oral; feature: human-associated habitat; material: saliva | place: China | collected 2222 ...
AGTTGCGCAGCATCGCCAGGGAGTGGAAGGCCACGAAGTGACCGGCGAACTGCTCAAGGTAGCGCGCCAGACCCTTGAAAATGCTCAGGCCCACGGCGACGCCGATGACGAGGGGGATGCCCCACGCGCTTCCGCCCGACGCCAGGGCTGCGACGGCCCAGCCGCCCAGGGCGAACAGGCCGATGCCGATCATCAGGAAGACGATGCGCGCGGCGATGGAGGCGGCCAGGGGCGGCAGCACCCGGCGCGTGATCGACAGGAGTCGGAGGGAAAGTTGCCTACGGGTCATCGGATCGTTCCTTCCGTAAGCGTCGCGACGCGGTCGGCGCCCTTGATCGTGGCGTCTCGGTGAGAGATCGTCAGGGTGGTGCGCCCGGCGCACACCGTCTCCAGGGAGGCGAGGATCTCGCGCTCGGAGGCCAGGTCCACGTGCGCGGTCGGCTCGTCCAGGATCATGATCGACGCGTTCTTCAGGAACGCTCGGGCGATGGCGATGCGCTGGGCCTCGCCACCGGACACGGCCAGGCCGCGGGCACCCACGCGTGCGTCCAGCCCGCCGGGCAGCGTGTCGAGGAACTCACCCAAGTGCGCGGCGCGCAGGGCCTCGATGAGCTGATCGTCCGTGGCGGTGGGGGACGCCAGGAGCAGGTTCTCGCGCAGCGTGCCGGAGAAAAGATAGGTGGTCTGCTCGACGACGGCGCTCTGGGCGCGCACCCACGACAGGGGCGCGGTCGCCAGGTCGACGCCGTTCAGGCTCACCTGCCCCGACCGGGGACGCAGGTAGCCCTGCAAGAGCGCGGAGATCGTGGACTTTCCGGCGCCGGAGGGCCCGGCCAGGGCGACGTGCTCGCCGGGGGCGAGCGTCAGGTCGGCGCCCGCGAGCACCGGCGCGCCCTGGGTGTAGGCGAAAGAGACGTCCGACAGGCGGATCTGGCCGGGAGCGGGCGGCAGGGCAGGGGCCTTGACGTCCGGCGCGTCGAGCACGGGCGGGACCTGCGCGTTGAACTTCTTAATCTCCTTGTTGGCCGCCATGCCGCCCATGCCGATGTAGAAGAACTGGCCGATGCGATCCAGCGGGTCGAGCATGATCGAGGAGAGAAGCACGAGGGAGAACGCGCCGCCGACGGACAGCGCCCCCTGCTCGTAGCGGATGAGGGCCAGCGCAATCGCGCCGGTGATCATGCCCAGGGAGAAAACGGAGTCGATGACGAGGAGGATCAGCTGGTTGCCGGCCAGGTAGCTCATCACCTTCGAGCGCACCTCTTCGGCTGCCTCAGCGAGGCGCTTACCCATGTCCTTGCCCGCGTTCATGAGGGCCAGGTCGCCCAGGCCCTGGATGGCGTCGAGCTCCTTGGCGGCCAGCTGACGCGAGGCGTGACGGTAGCGGGAGGACACCGGCTTGAAGGCCTTACGGAAGCCCATGACGCAGATGGGAACCAGAGGGATCGCGATGGCCAGGAAGCCTGCGGCGACCGGGTCGAGAACCAGAGCGACGAAGACGACAACCAGGATCGGCGTGGTCAGCGAGGCGATCATGGGGGCCAAGAAGATGCCCTTGTAGGCGGCCACGCGCTCAACGCCGTCGGTCGCCGAGTTGACGACGCGGCCCGCGCGCTCGTTCGTGCGCTGGGACGGGCCCAGGGCGAAGACCTGGCGGATCATCGAATGACGCAGGCTCGGTTCCAGCTGCTTCATCACCGTCGCGCCGAGCGCGCTCACCGCCCACGCGAAGAAGCCGGAAGCGAGGGCGCCGACCAGGGCGAGCCACCACGTCGACCACGAATGTCCACCGACAACTTCGTCAATGCCCCAGCCGATCGCCAGATAGGCGAGCGCCAGACACAGAGCAGACGCCCACGAGCAGAGGACAACTATCGCGCGTTTCATGGTTCTCCTATCAACACGACACACACGAGCATATAGAGAAGGATACCCTTACTTTGGTTCTGACACTACTGTCACTAAGGCGACACTTCGGTAGGTGATACGCACACAAGAAACCACGGCCTCGTATCAATCGACGAGGCCGTGGCTGGGATGAGTGACAAACGCTCAGGCCAGGCGGTACGTCCAGCCGTAGGGATCCTCGGTGCGGCCCCACTGGATGTCGGTGAGACGCTTGTGGATCTCGCGGGTCTTGTCTCCCACCTCGATCTCCACATCGAAATCATCGCCAGCCAGGCGCGTGATCGGGGTGACCACGGCGGCAGTGCCGCACGCGAAGACCTCGGCGACCGCGCCCGAGCGGATACCGTCCACGACCTCCGACAGGGCGATCTTCTCCTCGCGCACATCCACGCCCTCGTCGCGCAGGAGGCGCAGAATCGCGCTGCGCGTGCCACCCTCGAGGATGACGCCGGTGAGCTCAGGGGTGCGGATCGTTCCGTCGGCCATGACGACGAACATGTTCATGCCGCCCAGCTCCTCGAGGTACTTGCCCTCGTAGGTGTCCAGGAAGCAGACCTGGGAGAAGCCCTTGGCCTCGGCCTGGATCTGGGGCAGCAGGGAGGCCGCGTAGTTGCCGCCCGCCTTCGCACTGCCGGTGCCGCCGGGGCCTGCGCGGTGGTACTCGCGCTCCACCCAGATGGCCACGCCCGACAGGCCGCCCTTGAAGTAGGGGCCAGAGGGCGAGCCGATGACGTAGTAGTCGACGACGCCGGCGGGGTGGACGCCCACGAACTCCTCGGAGGCGAACATGAAGGGACGCAGGTAGAGGGAGGAGCCATCGACCTCGGGAACCCACTTGACATCAGCGCGCACGTAGTCCACGAGGGAGGCCACGAAGTCCTCGCGGCTCAGCTCGGGCAGGGCGAGACGGCGGGCCGAGTGGTTCAGGCGCGCGGCGTTGTAGCCGGGGCGGAAGGTCCACACGGAGCCGTCCTCGCGCTTGTAGGCCTTGATGCCCTCGAACACGGACTGGCAGTAGTGGAAGACGGAGGCGCCCGGGTTGAGGTTCAGGGGGCCGTAGGGAACGACCTCGCGATCCTCCCAGCCGCCCTCGCGGGTCCAGCGCATGTGGGCCATGTGATCCGTGAACTTCTTGCCGAAGGCCAGGGTCGACATGATCTCGTTGTACTCCTCCGGCGTCGCCGGGTGAGCGTTGGGGGTCAGGGGAAAACGACCGGCCAGCTCGTCGGCGGCGGGAAGTACCAGATCGCCGGCAGCCTCAAGTTCCGTGGGGGTGTGCTGCGTCGATGCCATGAGGTCTCCTGTCGTGGTTTTTCACAAATATGAAGCCAGAATATGCCCGCCGTCCGCATTGTGGCCGATTGGTTTCGGCATGTGACCCACTCCCCCGCTCCCTGTGGACGTTCTCACCCACAGGACGCCTCACTCGTAGTGGGTCCACATACGCAGGACGCGGACGGTGCGTTCTTCTTCGAACACCTCGTAGACGAGCCTGTGCTGAATATTAATTCTGCGCGAGTACATCCCGGCGAGGTCCCCGACGAGGCGCTCGTAGCGCGGAGGCGTCACAAACGGATCCTCTGTCAGGACCTCGATGAGGCTCTGAGCTTTCGCCTTGAGGCCGCTAGCGGAGAGCTTCTTCGCATCCTTCGCGGCCTGCTTGGAGAAAACGACCCGCCACACCGCTACCACTCCACGTCATCGAGCGCGTCGTCGAGGTCTTCGCGAGCGGCGTCCTTCAGACTGTCCGCCATTCCGGGAATTCCCTGCAGGTAGAGGGTTTCCTGAATGGCGGACCAGTCGGCCTCGCCAATGAGGACAGCGTTTCCGCGACGTCCGGTGATCGTGATCGGGGTCGACTCCTCATTCACGGTGTCGATGAGCCGGTACAGGTCCGAGCGGGCGGCAGTAGCACTAACAGCAGTCATGATTGTCCCTTTCCACCACCATCATAACGTACGCTTTCACGTACGTATAGGCCTGTGCGCACGTTTTCTGCCAAAAGGATACGATCAACGCATGACGACTCTGCCTGACTCTCTGACCTCCGCCCTGCCCACCCGCGAGCGCCGCTCCCCCGGCCTGAAGCTGGAGGATGGACGCTGGCTGGTAGCCGCGAAGTCCGGCCTGTACACGTTCGCTGCCCCGGCCTCGTCCAATGAGAGCGAGGAGAGCAAGGGCGATACCAAGCCCCAGATCTTCCCCTGGTACGACGTGGCGCGGGCCCGCTGGGAGGCCGAGGGCGAGCTGTTCGCGCTGGAGTGGGTGGACCCGGCCCGCCCCGCCCTGGCTGGGCGCAGCCAGGGGGACCCGGACGAGTTCATGCGCCAGGTCAGCGAGTACGTCAACCGCTCGATCGTCATGTTCGCCCAGGCGGACACCGACGCCGGAACGACGATCACGGCGTGGGTGCGCCGGGGCCCAGACGGCCTGTTCTCGATCCTGACGGCAAACGGCCCACTCGACGCGGCCGCTCGGCGCCAGGCCGACGCCCTCGAGGCCAGCGTGCGCGACGCGGTCGGCTTGGACTAAGAGGCGATGCCGTGACGGGTGTGCGCTCGCCCCTGACGCGACGCCCCCGCACAGACGAGTCCGGGGCCCACCTTTCGGCTGGGCCCCGGACTATTGTGTGTCTCGATCAGTGAACGATGAAGACGCGCTCGAAGGGGTCGACGGACAGACCCTGCTCGAGGATCGTCCGAGCCCACTCGCGCGCGCTGAACAGCGAGTGATCGCGGTAGTTGCCGCAGGAGTAGACGTCCGTGCCCGGAACGTCCTCCCAGGTCACCTCCTCGGCGATGGCGTGCAGCGACGAGGCGATAGCCGCGGTCACCTCCTTGACGGTGGGGGTCCCCCACATGATGAGGTGGAAGCCCGTGCGGCAGCCGAACGGCGAGCAGTCGATAACGCCGTCGATGCGGTCGCGCAGCAGGGAGGCGAGCAGGTGCTCGATCGTGTGCAGACCGGAGGTCGGGATTTCGCCGCTGTTGGGCTGGAGGAAGCGCACGTCGAAATTCGAGATCTGGTCGCCCTTCGGGCCGGCCTCCACGTTGATGAGGCGCACGTAGGGCGCCTTCACGGCTGTGTGGTCCAGAGTGAAGCTCTCCACTTCTGCCATGGTGTCTTAATCCCTTTCGGTGTAGTTTTGCCGGCGTTGTTCCAATCGCATGAGCGATCGGAAGACCTCAGAGTACTGCGGATCCTCCTCATTCATGCGCGACAGGGCCGCACGTGCTTCACCTAACTGTCTCGTCAGGTCCATACGGACCATCGCCGCGACGACGCCGCGGCAGTAGGAACGCACGTCGGCCTCGCCCGCGACGGGCAGAGGAGAAACCGCCAGCTCGGTGACGGCAGGGCCGATAAACTCACCCGCCGCTTCGAGGACGACCTGGACGAAGTGGCGCGACGCCGCCAGCGTCGCGTTGTCGCCGGGCCCGAAGTGGGCCTCGGCCTGGCGCATCATCTGCGTGAAAGCATCCAGGCCACCGGCCGCGCGAATCGCGTCGTGGACGGCGCGATGCGTGGGCACGGTGAAGGACTGGCCGTCGAGCTCCTCGAACCCGGAGCCGACGACGTAGAGCGGGTGCTGCAAGACGGCCTCCAAGGCCTGACGCTCGACACGGGTGACCGGATCCTCGGGCCCGCGCCGCGCCTGAGTGGGGGCCGGGCGCCCGGCACCGGCCATCTCGATCTCGCCGGGGCGCGGCTCGGGGGCGATGACCTCGACGCGGCCCGCCGCCCGGATCGCCTGCTCGACGGTGCGCATGTCCATGCCGAGCCACCCCGCCAGCTGGCGCGTGTACTCGGCGCGCAGCGCCAGGTCCTTGATGTGCGCGACGATGCCCGCCGAGGCACGCAGGCCCTGCACGCGCCCCTCGGCGCTGCGCAGGTCCATCTGGGACAGGACCGACCGGATCGCGAACTCGAAGAGCGGGATCCGCGAGTTCACCAGGTCGACAATCGCCTGATTGCCCTGAGCCAGGCGCAGGTCGCAGGGATCCTGCCCGCCGGGGGCCACGGCCACGAAGGTCTGCGCCGCGAAGTTCTGATCCTCACCGTAGGCGCGCAGCGCGGCCTTTTGCCCGGCGCTGTCGCCGTCAAAAGTGAAGATGACTTCCGAGCCATGCGCGCGCCCGCTGGAAAGCACGACGCCGGCGGCGGGATCCGCGTGGTCGCCAAGCAGGCGCCGAATGATGCGCACGTGCTCGGACCCGAAGGCGGTGCCGCACGTGGCCACGGCGTTCGTCACGCCGGCGACGTGGGCGGCCATGACGTCCGTGTAGCCCTCGACGATGACGACCTTGTGCCCGGTCGCAATCGACTTTTTCGCCAGGTCCAAGCCGTACAGGAGCTGAGACTTCTTATAGATCGGGGTCTCGGGGGTGTTCAGGTACTTGGGCGATTCCTTATCGTTATCGTCCAGGCGGCGGGCGCCAAAGCCCACCGTCGCCCCCGTGATATCGCGGATCGGCCACACGAGGCGGCCACGGAAGCGGTCATACACGCCGCGGTTGCCCTTCGACCCCAGGCCCGCAATCTGGATCTCCTGGTCGGTGAAGCCCTTGGAGCGCAGGTGGTGGGTGAGGGCGTCCCACGAGGCCGGGGCGTAGCCGACCCCGAAATGCTCGCACATCGCCTGGTTGAATCCGCGCTCCGCCAGGAACTTGCGGCCCTTGTGGGCCTCCTTGCTGCCCAACTGCTTGCGGTAGAACTCCTCGGCGACGCGGTGGGCGTCCAGGAGGCGCTGGCGTTTGCCGGGCTCCTCGGTGCGCACGCGGGTGCCGCCCTCCTCGTAGTGGAGGGTGATCCCGGCCTTTTGCGCGAGCATCTCCACGGCCTCGGTGAAGGGCAGGTGGTCGATCTTTTGCACGAAGGAGATGACGTCGCCGCTCTCCCCACACCCGAAGCAGTGGAACATGCCCAGGTGGGGGCGCACGTTGAAGGAGGGGGTGCGCTCATCGTGGAAGGGGCACAGCCCCTTGAGGGAGCCGATGCCCGCGGGTCGCAGCGCTACGTGTTCGCCGATGATCTCGTCGATCTTCACTGCGTTACGTACCGCTTCGATATCGTCCTTGCGAATCAGACCCGCCATGATCTCAGTCTACCGACGCCCGCCCACGTCTGCGTCCGATCACGCTCAGAGCTGCGAAGAGAGCATCCCGCACCAGCGGGCGTGCCAGGTGGACGCCGACACGTCGGTGAGGGCGGCAACCTGATCGATGACAGCGCGCAGGCGCACCCCATCGTCCGATGCTGCCCGCCACTGCGCGGCGAACACCGGTTCGAGAGCGTCAGCCCCGGCCTCGTACAGGGCGTCAACCAGGTCGGCCAAGAGCGTGCGCTGCTGGTAGTAGACGGGCTCGGTCTCGCGCGGGCTCATGACGTAGTGGACGGCCATGCCCTTGAGGATCTGGATCTCGGCGCGCACCTGCCGCGGCACCACCAGGTCCGCGCGGTAGCGGCCCAGCGGCTCGGTGCCAAAAGCCTCACGCGTGGCGGCCACGGTCGCCGAACAGAAGCGTCCGATCAGCTCGCTCGTCGCGTCCTTGAGGTGGGCGAGCGAGACGTAGGAGCCGTCGAAGGAACGCAGCCACACGGGCATGGAGACGATGCGTTCGAGCGCGTCCTCCAGGTCCGAGCGCGCCACCGCGGGCCCGTACCAGTCCAGGGTCGAGGCCACGACCGCCGCGCAGTGCGCGTCGTCGAAGAGGTCGGCGGGGTCAAGCTTGCGCGTGGCGACCGCATCCTCCATGTCGTGCACCGAGTAGGCGATGTCGTCCGACAGGTCCATGATCTGGGCTTCCAGGCAGCGCCGCCCGGCCGGGGCCCCTTGGCGCATCCAGGCGAACACGGGCGCATCGTCCGGGTAGACCGAAAACTTGCGCGTCGACTTGGCCAGGTCTGGGCCACCCGACTTGACCCACGGATACTTGCAGATCGCGTCCAGCGTCGCGCGCGTCAGGTTCAGGCCCGCGGGCACGCCTCCCGCGCCGATCACCTTGGGTTCTAGGCGCGTCACGACACGCAGGGTCTGGGCGTTGCCCTCGAACCCGCCGATCGAGGCGGCCGCCGCATCCAGGGCGCGCTCGCCGTTGTGCCCGAAAGGCGGATGCCCGAGGTCGTGAGACAGGCACGCCGCATCCACGACGTCCGGGTCGGCCCCCAGTTCCTTGCCGAGCTCGCGGCCCACCTGGGCGACCTCGAGGGAGTGGGTCAGGCGCGTGCGCACGAAATCGTCCGAAATCGGGCCCAGCACCTGCGTCTTTTCGCCGAGGCGACGCAGCGCTGAGGAGTGCAGGATCCGCGCACGGTCGCGCTCAAACTCGGTGCGCGCCGAAGACTTGTGGTCCTCGGGCACCCAGCGCTCAGAATCGGCCGGGCTGTACGGGGCCTTCGCGTCACCGCCGTCAACACCGGGAATTGCCAAAGAAAACTCATTCACGGGCCCATTTTACGCGCCCCACCCACCTCAGTTGGGACGCCGAACCCGCGAGCGCGCCACGGCCTCGTCCGTGATCGGTGCTCGGCAAGCCCCGCGTGGCCCGAGGCGTATGAGCGATAGAACCGCACGGACGGTGGCCTCATCACGATGAGGCCACCTCTTCCTCATAAATCTCTGACACCAAGAATGTCCGGTCAAAGAAAGAAGGGGATGAGACGATTACGAGAAGGCGCCAATGGGTTTTGATCTGGAATAAAAGGCATTGAAAAGAAACACCCGTTCAGCGTTTTTGCTCACCTGCCGCGACCTCGTTGCAGCAGATGTCGAAAATTTACCAAATTGTTACTGTGAGATACCCCGGCGGAGCTTTCCTCATTTGTTCAAACATGCTAATTGTCAAGAGTCGCATTCAGCGTCGAATCCTCATCCACGGAAGGAGTCCCCCGTGTCCAACACGGCACAGGAAATCCTCGATGCGGTCGGTGGCCCCGGCAACATCACCCACTTCACCCACTGCGCGACGCGCCTCCGCTTTGAGCTGCGCGACGCCTCCGTCGTCGACAAGGACACGGTCGAGAACATCGACGGTGTCCTCGGAGCCGTGCCCCAGTCGGGTGACCGCTACCAGATCGTTATCGGCGGTGCCGTTCAGTCCGTCTTCAACGAGATCAATAACCTGCCGTCGATGGCCGGTGGCGCCGCTGCCGCCTCCAACGACGATGTGAAGGCCGCCGCCCGCGCGAAGGCGCGCGGCAAGAACGCTCTCGTCGACGCGTTCTTCGAGTACCTGTCTGACTCGTTCCGCCCCCTCCTGCCGGTCCTCCTCGGCGCGTCCCTGATCCTGGCGTTCCTCGCGGTCCTCGAGGCTCGTGGCGTTGTCGATACGCACGCGGAGACGATCCCCGCATGGCTGGGCTACGTGAACTCCATGTGGCGCGCGGTCTTCTACTTCCTGCCCGCCATGGTCGCCTACAACGCCTCCAAGAAGCTGGACATCGACCCGTGGGTCGGCACGGCCGTCATCCTGTCACTGCTTACCCCCAACTTCATGGGCCTGAGCAACGCTTCCTCGTTCGCTGAAACGACCTGTACGACCACCGCGCTCGGCTCCGAGCAGTGCGTCACCCATGTCGGCTCTCTACCCCTGCAGCTGGCCGACTACGGCGGCCAGGTGTTCGTGCCGCTGCTGATGGTCCCGATCCTGGCTCTGGTTTACAAGGGCCTGAAGAAGATCGTTCCTTCGAACGTTCAGATGGTGTTCGTCCCCTTCATCTCCTTCATCATCATCATGCCGCTGACGGCCTTCCTGATCGGCCCCCTGTCGATCTGGATCGGCAACGGCTTGGGTGGCGGCCTGGCATGGCTCAACGGCCACGCCCCCATCCTCTTCGCGATCATCATCCCGATCATCTACCCCTTCCTGGTGCCGCTGGGTCTGCACTGGCCGCTCAACGCCCTGCAGCTGGCGAACATCGCCTCGACGGGTTCGGACTTCATCCAGGGCCCCATGGGCGCGTGGAACTTCGCCTGCTTCGGCGCCACCGCCGGCGTGCTCTTCCTGTCGATCCGCGACCGTGACACCGACATGCGCCAGACCGCGTCCGGTGCCCTCGCCGCCGGTCTCTTCGGCGGTATTTCGGAGCCGTCCCTGTACGGTATCCACCTGCGTTTCAAGCGCATCTACCCGCTCATGCTCACCGGCTGTGTCGTCGGCGGTCTGGTCATCGGTATCGGTAACGGCGTCACCACGAACACCTTCGTGTTCACCTCGCTGCTGACGATCCCCGTCTTCACCCCCACGGCCGTCTACGGCCTGGGTATTGCCGCCGCGTTCATCACCGCATTCCTGATGGTCGTCTTCTTCGACTACCGCACGAAGGAGCAGAAGGCTGAGGCGCGCGCGAAGAAGGAGGCCGCGAAGGTCGGCGTCTCCGCGACCCCCGCCGCTCCGGCTCCCGTCGCCGTCGCCGCCGCCGCTCCCGCAGCTGAGGCCGCTCCGGCTCCCGAGTTCAGCGACGAGGCCAAGGCCGACCTGACCCTGACCGCCCCCATGGCGGGCGAGCTGGTTGCGCTCTCGGACGTGGCCGACGAGGCCTTCTCTGCCGGCGCGCTCGGCCCCGGCATTGCGGTCTCCCCCGCCGCTCACGCGGTCGTCGTCGCCCCCTGCGACGGCAAGGTGACGGTTGCCTTCCCGACCGGCCACGCCTACGGTCTCAAGTCCGCCTCCGGCATCCAGGTCCTCATCCACATCGGCATGGACACCGTCAAGCTGGACGGCAAGGGCTTCACGCCTCGCGTCGCCAAGGGCGACGTCGTGCGCCGCGGCGACGTGCTCGCTGAGGTCGACTGGGATGTCATCCGCGAGGCTGGCTACGACACCATCACCCCGATGGTCGTGACGAACAAGAAGAAGTTCGGCACGATCACCCCCGCCGCCCCCGGCGCTGTCGGCATCAACGAGACCGTCGTGACGGTTGCGCCCAAGGAGGCGTAAGCGTCCCGGCGATTCGCTGACGCTGTGGGGGTGGGCCGCAAGGCCCGCCCCCACACGTGTATCTGCCGGGTGTTCAACCGACGCTAAGCACGCTTACGGGTATAGAACATGCCGTCTCACTGCGGGTCCCAGGTGGTTTGTCTTGCTGCGGGTCCCAGGTGGTGAGGTTTGTCTTGCTTCTTAGCTTGTTGGTGCTGGGCGGCCCGCCCGGGTGTGGCCACACCGCACGGTTCCCCAACAATGTCGCACGTAATTTCCCTGTCAACCTTTCATACATTGAAATAGGGGTATTGCAATTCCAACGTTTGTGCGCCATATCGAAAACTGACCCGGGGAAATTACGTGCGACATTTTCGAGGAACCATTACGTTGGGCTGCGATGGTTGCGGAAAGCTCGGCGGGACGGCGCCCAGGGCTCGGCGGGACGGCGCCCAGGTTTCGGTGGCACGCCCCCCCAGGACTCGGCGTGACGGCGTTTAGCGCTGGGCTTCGATGATGTCGAGGACCGCGCGGACCTGCTCGATGGTGAACTGGCCGGGCGCACTGCCCTCGCTCCCCGGAAGGGTCGCGAAGGTGGCCGCGCAGCCGAGTGCGGATCCAACCAGGCGCGTGGGGGCGCCGGAGGGGCCCATGGCGATGCCGATGACGGGACGGTCGTAGGCCTCGCGTGCCCACGCCTGGGCGCCGATGACGCGGGCGGCGTCGGTGGCGCTGGTGGCCATGCACGCGAACTTGAGGACGTCGGCGCCCGCGTAGTTCATGTCGGCCAGCACCTCGGCCAGCTGGTCGTCACTGGGGGTCGCGTCAAAGTCGTGGAACGATCCGATGACGAGGGATCCGGCCGCGTGGGCGTCCTCGATGAGGGCGGGCGCCCCGTCGCGCGAAATCTCGACGTCGACGCCGCCGACGAGGGGCGCAAGGGTGCGCACGAGGGCGCAATATTCCTCGTCGTCCAGGAAGGCCTCCCCGCCCTCGACGGAGGTGCGGATGGTGGCCAGGACGGGCAGCGGCGAGGCATCCGCGACGTAGCGGGCCATGCGCACCAGGTCGTCGGCGACCTCGCTGGCGGCGACGAAGTGCGATCCCACCAGGGAGGCCAGGTAGGTGTCGGCTCGCCATTCGACGATGTCGGCGCAGCAGGAGGCCAGGGCGCCGACCTGCTCGCTCAGCGAGTGCGCATCTCCGCCAACGGGGACGATCACCTGGGTGCGCGCGCCGAGGGTCGCTTTCTTGGCGGCTCGCCCGATGGTGACGAGGCTAGGGGCAGGGTCGGGGTCGGGCGTCGATGGGTACGACATGATTCCTTCGCTTTAGTAGCCGATTTCAGCCAGGTGCAGGCGTGAGCGCTCCGCATCTGTCAGGTAGGGGTGGTCCAGCCAGCCGTCGGGCAGGTGGGGTGTCTTTTCGCCGCCGGCTCGGCCGCGCGGTCCGCGTGCGGCGGGCGGGAACTCCTGATCGAGGTCGAGGTCCGCGAGGCGCTCGTGCAGCTCCTGGAGCGTGGAGACCATGGACAGCGCGTGACGCTGGGGGCCGCCGACGGCGAATCCGCGCAGGTACCATCCGATGTGCTTGCGCATCTCGCGCAGCGCGCGCCCCTCGTCGCCCTGCTCGACGACGCACCAGGCGGCGTGACGCTCGATGACGGAGACGACCTCGGCGAGGCTGGGGCCGGGCGGGATGGACCCACCGTGGTAGGCGGCGACAATGTCACGGAAGATCCAGGGGCGCCCCTGGGCGCCGCGCCCGACGCTGATACCGTCACAGCCGGTGCGCTCCAGCATGGCCAGGGCATCGGCAGCCTCGAAGACGTCGCCGTTACCAAAGACGGGGATGTCGAGCAGGTCCTTCAGGCGCGCGATCTCGTCCCAGTGGGCCTGGCCCGCGTAGTGCTGGTTCTGGGTGCGCGCGTGCAGGGTGAGCGCGGCGGCGCCGAGCTTTTGCGCAGTCAGCGCCGCGTCGGTCGCGGTCTCGTGCTCGGAGTCGATGCCGATGCGGATCTTGACGGTCACGGGGATCTCGCGCCCCGCGCGCTCCCCGGCCTCGTGTGAGGCGCGCACGACGGCACCCACGAGGTCGGAGAACAGGTCGCGCTTCCAGGGCAGGGCCGCTCCTCCGCCCTTCTTCGTCACCTTGGGGACGGGGCAGCCGAAGTTCAGGTCGATGTGGTCGGTGAGGTCGCGCTCGACGAGCAACGTCGCGGCCTTCGCCATGACGGCGGGGTTGACGCCGTAGAGCTGCAGGCTTCGCACGCGCTCGGCGGGGTCGGGGCGCACCATTTCCAGGGTGCGTTCGTTTTCCTCGACGAGGGCGCGGCTGGTCACCATCTCGGTGACGTACAGGCCGGCGGGCGCGTCCACGCGCGGGATGGCGACGTGGCGCGGCTCGGTGATGGTCTCGCCGGGAGCAGTCTCACCGGGGTTCTTCGGGGACGAGGCCGTGGCCGCCTGCCCGGACTCGGCTGCCCAGGAGGGGATGCCGGCGGGCCGCAGGTGGTCGGGCAGGCCCGACTCGCCCATGATGCGGCACAGGCGTCGGAAGGGCACGTCCGTCACCCCGGCCATGGGGGCCAGGACGACGGGTGTCCACAGGCGCAGCGGCCCCACGCGAAGAGGGGCCGCTGCGGATGTTGAGGCTATCTGCAAGTCAGCAGCCCAGGCGTTCGATCAGGTACGACTTGACCTTGTCGAGCGGGATGCGCACCTGCTCCATCGTGTCACGCTCACGGATGGTGACGGCGTGGTCCTCGATCGAGTCGAAGTCGTAGGTGATGCAGAACGGCGTGCCGATCTCGTCCTGGCGACGGTAGCGGCGGCCAACCGCGCCGGCGTCGTCGTAGTCGACGTTCCAGATGCCGCGCAGCTCGTCAGCCAGCTCCTGGGCGGGGCCGGTCAGTTCGGGCTTGCGGGACAGGGGCAGGACGGCGGCCTTGACGGGGGCCAGGCGCGGGTCCAGCTTGAGCACGACGCGCTTGTCGACGCCGCCCTTGGCGTTGGGGGCCTCGTCCTCGTGGTAGGCCTCGATGAGGAAGGCCATGAGGGAACGGGTCAGGCCAGCGGAGGGCTCGATGACGTAGGGGGTCCAGCGTTCCTTGGTGTTCGGGTCGAAGTAGTCGAGCTTCGCGCCGGAGGCCTCGGAGTGGACGGTCAGGTCGTAGTCGGTGCGGTTGGCGATGCCTTCGAGCTCGCCCCACTCGCTGCCCTGGAAGCCGAAGCGGTATTCCAGGTCGACGGTGCGCTTGGAGTAGTGCGAGAGCTTCTCCTGCGGGTGCTCGTACTCGCGCAGGTTCTCCGGGTCGATACCGAGGTCGACGTACCAGGCCTTGCGGTAGTCGATCCAGTACTGGTGCCATTCCTCATCGGTGCCGGGCTCGCAGAAGAACTCAAGTTCCATCTGCTCGAACTCGCGGGTACGGAAGATGAAGTTGCCGGGCGTGATCTCGTTGCGGAAGGACTTGCCGATCTGGCCGATGCCGAACGGCGGCTTCTTGCGCGCGGCGTTCATGACGTTCGCGTAGTTGACGAAGATGCCCTGGGCGGTCTCGGGGCGCAGGTAGTGCAGGCCGGCCTCGTCGTCGACGGGGCCCAGGTAGGTCTTGAGCAGGCCGGAGAAGGCGCGGGGCTCGGTCCACTGGCCGCGCACGCCACAGTTCGGGCAGGCGATGTCGGCGGTGGTCAGGGAGGACTCTTCGACGCCCTTCTTTTCGGCGAGCTCTTCGATGAGCTGGTCCTGGCGGGCGCGCTTGTGGCAGTTGAGGCACTCGATGAGCGGGTCGGTGAAGGCCTTGACGTGGCCGGAGGCGACCCACACTTCGCGCGGGAGGATGACGGAGGAGTCGAGGCCGACGACGTCGGCGCGGCGGCGGACCATGGCGTTCCACCAGGCGCGCTTGATGTTTTCCTTCAGTTCCACGCCGAGCGGGCCGTAGTCCCACGCGGAGCGGGTGCCACCGTAGATGTCACCGCAGGGGAAGACGAAGCCGCGGCGCTTGGCCAGGCTGATCACGTTGTCGAGGCGGGAGGGTCCCTTAGCCACTTGTCACTCCTTGAGTATTTGGGGCACGACTGGCTGTCGTGTCGCCATCGATACTAGTCGATAACTACTGTGTGGGGTGCTTCCGGGCCCTTGCACGCTCATGGATCCCACCACAGGTGCGCGCTGGGAGTTCTGGCTGGGCCCTGCGGCGCACGTTGCCCGGCGCGCCCATGGATCCCACCACAGGGGCGCGCTTGGAGTCCTGGCTGGGCCCTGCGACGCTCTCCAGCAGCTCGCTCGCGGATAGGTTATAGGCATACGGATAGGTTATGAAGATACGGATAGGTTATTAACCTATCCACATGTGAATAACCTATCCACATCGTCGTAACCTATCCAGATCAGGAGGGGCAGGCTCCGCTACGGCGAGTGCGAGCACGCAGACTTCGAACCTATCCACATGCGCGCGTGCCAGCACCGACAGAGCCGACAGCGCCAACAGCCACCACCCACGCTCACCAAGCACAGTACCCCAAAAGTCGCACGTAATTCCCCTTGACATATTTCAAGTCCTGAAACGACATTGTTGATATCCCAACGTTTTCAACACATGATTGAACTCTTAACCATCGAATTACGTGCGAAATTGCAGGGCGGCCACACGCAGGGCACGATGACATAGTCACATCCTTGAGGCACTGATAACCGCCTCGAACATCGCCTTTCCCGCGCGACAAAGCCACAGCGTCAACACCTCAGCAACACGATGTGCCGTTCTCATCGGCGGTGACCACCGCCTTCAACACCGACTGTTCGACACCAGCGCCCCTCAGGCCGCCCCACTCCCCCGCGCCCGAATGCATAAAGCAGCCCCGGCCTCGTCGCTCCTACGGGAGGGAACGAGGCCGGGGCAGGGTCAAAGGGTCATGTTCCCCGGGCGAGCGACAGGTTCAGTTGAGGCGGCGGATCCTGCCCGTGAGGGTCAGGTGCCACCCGGCGGCGGCAACTGCGAGAGTGATCAGGCCGAGGAGCCAGAAGGCGGGGTGCATCGGGGGAAGGTAGCCGGACTTGTGAACAAGCGTGAGAACCAGCCAGGTGACCGGACCGGCGATGCCAGCCAGGCCCAGAACAGTCGCTACGATAATGCCGAGGGCGACCGTCCACGGGCCTCGACCATGGCGCGAGGCCGCACCGATGAGGCGTCCGGCCCCGTCGCAGGCGATCCAGGCGGCCACGACGATGAGCCACGAGTCCACTCCGAGGGGGTACTCGAGGCTCCCCAGGAAGAAGATGTGCGACTGAGCCAGGGCGAGCACCCACCAGATCACGCTGGCGATGGCGATAACGACAGCGCTTAGCACGTAGGTCGACAGTGCCAGGGTGCGACGCGACGCGCCGCTCAGAGACGCTGCCCTCAGGTCCGTCGTCGTGGTGATGATCTGTGCGATGAGGATGTAGATGGCCGTCGAGAAGGCGGAGTTGACGGCGGCCTGATCGACGTGCTGGGAGAAGTCATCGGAAGTCGCGTACATGATGGCGCTCACCGTGGAGTTAATGACAAATTGACCGACGATAACCGAGGCGTACACTCCGAAAGCGAATCGCCAGTCGACCATCCCAAGTCGCCAGATCGAGGGCTGAGAGGAAACAGTGGGTGCGGTGCTCATTGGTCGTTCTCCTGGATGAGGTAGGCGAAGGCGTCCTGGAAGGAACAGGGCGAAGCGGTCAGGGAGTGGGATGCGAGCTCGGTGTCGCCGACGGCGCTGCCGCGCAGGTCCACGACGATCTCTCGCGTGGAGCCAAGCTCGCGACTGGCGATCACGGCGAGGTCCGGGTGGGCGGCAAGGAAGCGCTCAATGTCGGAGGCGTGGCCGGTCAGAGCTGAGACTCGGCAGGTGAAGTCGTCGATGGTCTCGTGAGCGAGGAGCAGGCCTTTCTTCAAAACGATGACGTCTTCGGCGACCTTTTCGAGTTCGGAGACCATGTGCGAGGAAACGAGGAAGCGGCGCTGCGGGCGCTTTCCTTCCATGACCTCCCCCGCCAGGGTGAGGATTTCCTCGTAGAAGGCATAGCGCGTGGGTACGTCCAGGGGTGCCTGGATCTCGTCGAGGAGGGTGATGGGCGCGCCCGATGCCAGGGCGATCGCACCGGCAAAGACAGCTGCTTGGCCGGTCGAGAGCTTGCCGAGGGTCTTGCGGCGTCGGACCGGCAGACCGAAGCGCCGGGCGTAGTGAGCGAAAAGCCGCTCGTCCCAGGTGGGACGCAGACGGGCGTATTGGATCAGGATAGTTGCGGGGACATCGTCGAGGTCTCGGCTGGACGAGGCCATGATCGAGCCAGCGAGAAGGTCGTCGGCGCTGGCCTGACTACCGTCGATGGCAACGCTCCCAGAGGTGGGGGCCAGCAGGCCGCCGAGGATCTGCATGAGCGTCGTCTTGCCCGAGCCGTTGGGGCCGACCAGAGCAGTGACAGTCAATTCCCCGAGGGTGAGGGAGACGTCGACCAAAGCCGGCACTATCTCACCTCGGTAGGTGTGGGTGATGGAGTTGAGGGTGATCATGAGTTGTCCTTGGCGGTTGTGTCAGCGCCATAGGCGCGGACGTGGTCGATGATGGCGTCGATGTCGAGGCCCAGGGCCAGGCCCGCTTCGACGGCGGGGTTCAGGGTCTCCTCCACGTAGGTGGCGAGCCCGTCGGCCACGAGCGCGTGCTGTGCGCCTTCGGCGACGAACATGCCGATGCCTCGTCGCTTTTCGACGAGCCCCTCGTCGACGAGGATCGCAAAGGCCTTGCCGACGGTGGCCGGGTTGATGCGGTAGGTCGCGGAGTACTCCGTGGTGGAGGTGAGCTGATCCCCGGCGCGCAGGGCGCCGCGCAGGATCTGCGCGCGAATGTCGTCGGCGATCTGCACGTAGATCGGGATCCCCGAGACGAACGTGGGTGCCATGGGCAGCCTCCTCGGTTCAGCGGTTCATTACATAACTAATGAACCATAGAACCAGGTAGCCCGTCAAGCGCTCACAACGAGTCCTAGATCACATCCACAACAACAAACCCTCTCCCCCTACCCAAATCTCGCACGTAATTCCCCCCGGTCAGTTTTCAACACCGCCCACAAACGTTGCAATTCCAACGACCACATCTTAAATGTTTGAAAGGTTTACATGGAATTACGTGCGACATTGTTGGGGAACCATGCCCGCAACGCCCGTGTCCACGCCCGCGCCCGCGCCCGCGCCCGCCGGATCCACATCCGTCAACTGGCCGCCCCACGCACACAGCCCGCCCTACACACAGCCCGCCCTACACACAGCCCACGCACACTGCCCGGCCTACACACAACCCGCCCCACGCACACAGCCTGCCCTACACACAACCCGCCCCACGCACACAGAACCCCGGCCTCGTCCCACGGGGATATGGGA
>ERZ772987.86-NODE-86-length-18090-cov-4.39994_pt1 | contig 18090 bp, 13 predicted proteins | sample MGYA00511129_ERZ772987 | MGnify/ENA primary metagenome ERZ772987 (study PRJEB29015, sample SAMEA2738058) | human oral metagenome | biome: human oral; feature: human-associated habitat; material: saliva | place: China | collected 2222 ...
TATTTATAAAGTAAATAAAAGATTTTTAAAAAAATTAAACAAATTAAATAAAAGAAAGAGAGATTTATTATGGGTCGTAAATGGAATAATATTAAGGAAAAAAAAGCCGCTAAGGACGCTAACACTAGTAAGATATACGCTAAATTTGGTCGTGAAATCTACCAAGCTGCGAAAAGTGGTGAACCAGATCCTGAAAGTAATAGAAATCTAAAAGTTGTTCTTGAAAGAGCAAAAACATATCGTGTACCAAAAAATATTATAGATAGAGCCATTGAAAAAGCAAAAGGTGGTAGTGAAGAAAACTACGACGAATTACGCTATGAAGGTTTTGGAGTTAGCGGAACAATGGTAATTATAGATACTCTAACTAATAATGTTAACCGTACAGCTGCAGAAGTACGTACAGCATTAGGTAAAAATGGAGGTAACTTAGGTGTTACTGGTTCAGTTAACTATATGTTTGATAATACTGCAGTTATCGGTGTTGAAGGAAAAAGTGCAGATGAGTTATTAGAAATCCTTATGGAAGCTGATATCGATGCTCGTGATATCGTTGAAGAAGAAGAATTAGCAATTGTTTATGGTGATCCAGAACACTTCCACGAAATCCAAGAAGCATTAAAAGCTGCAGGTATTGAAGAATTTGAAGTTGCTGAAATTTCTATGATTCCTCAAAACGAAGTAACTTTAAGTGAAGAAGATAAAGTTAAATTTGAAAGAATGTTAGAAATGCTTGATGACTGTGAAGACGTTCAACAAGTATATCATAATGTAAACTTAGAAGATTAGGTAGAGCTAATGGTAAAAAAAATAAAAAAGAATAATTCATATAGCTATAATGATAGAAATATAGCTCCAAAATTAACAGCAAATGTACCTGAAGAAACTAATCAAGAAGTACCTGATTTAACAGGAGAAGATGCATCATCTGTAAAGAGAATAATTGCTTATGTAATAGATTTAGCTATTTATTTACCAATAGCACTTTTATTCCAATATACAAGTCGTAACCTTCGAAATATAGGTGGACCTGAGAATGAAAGAAATGCTTTGTATATGATGATTTCAATAATAATTTTTGCAATATTATTATATGGATACTTACCAAGTAATTGGAAAGGGCAAACTATAGGTAAAAAAATCTGTAAAATAAGAATAGTTCCTACTGATGGTAAGAAAATAGATTTTTCTAAATATTTAATTAGAGAATTTTTAGCAAAAGTAGTTTTATTCTGGTTTACTATACCGTTAGTATCGTTCTATTTCTTGTATCAAAAATATGTAGCAAGAGAAGTAAATCCTATTTTGTTACATGATAATTTACTTAATACAAGAATAGTAAAAGCACAAGAAAAATAAAATTGTTATAGTTGTCTAAGTCTATATATGATTTAGATGACTATAATTTTATCTGAGAAAAGAGGTGTAAGTATGTTAAAAATAGATAGACATAGTTATATTTTAAATGAATTAAAGAAAAAACATTTAGTTAGGGTAAATCGTTTAGCTACTGATATGAAAGTAACTGAAATGACTATTAGACGTGATTTAAAAGAACTAGAAGATTATGGTCATTTAACTAGAATTCATGGTGGAGCGAAATTAAAACCGAAAAACTTTTATCAAGAAGATAATTTTAATAAAAAAATATCTGTCAATGTTGATGAGAAAAAGGAAATAGCTCGTAAAGTAGCCGGATTAATTAAGAATAATGAAACTATTTTTATCGGCGCAGGAAGCACTACTAGTTATTTAGCGGAATTTCTACAAGATAGAAATATAAATATCGTAACTAACTCTATGACAGTATTTGAACAATTTAAAGATAATCCATCATGTGATCTTATCTTTATCGGAGGAAGATACAGACCTAAGACAAAAGGTTTTGTAGGATATTTTACACAAGATGCCCTTAGTAAAATAAGTGTCAATAAAGCTTTTGTAGGGGTTAATGGTATTGATTTAGAAAAAGTAACATTATCTGATGAGGAAGAGGGGCGTTGTAACGATACAATATTAAATAATGCTACAGAAAGATATGTCCTTGCGGATCATAGTAAGTTCTCTACTCATGCTTTTTATTCGTTTTATAGATTAAAAGATTTAACTGCGATTATTAGTGATGATAAGCTTGATGAAAATATAAAAGAACAATATAAAAAAGAAGTATCAATATTATAAACTTAACTAGTCTTTGGATTTAGTCCTTAGGCTAGTTTTTTATTATTAAAAAGGCTAGGAAAATTTATTCCTAGCCTTTATTTTTAATCCTATTTGAAAATAGAAGTTTTGAAACTATCTGTTTGTTGAAGAAGTTTCTTGAAGACAGCTTCTTTTAGTTTTGTTGTATTATTTGTAGATACTGATTTACTACCATTGTTATTTGTTTTTATAGTTGCGGCATCTTTAGCTGCAGCTTCTTTGAATAGGGCAAGTAAATCATTATATGAAGAAACTGTTGTTCCATTTATTTCAAATGTTGATAAACCATTTGAAGCTTTGTCTTTAACTTCTTTGTAGTATGCTTTTTTGAATTGTTCTAATGTTGAGAATTTACCATCAGAGATTTTGCTGATGATAAAGTCATCACCTAGAGTATTTTTACCACTGTTCTTAGCTTCTTGTTTATATTTATTAGTAGCATAACCTAGGAATCCTTTTTCATATCCATAGTAACCCCATAATCTAAATGTATTATGTTTAAATGACATTCCTCCAGGAGAACCTTCACTTGTGTTACCACCGTAGATACCTGTCATCATAGGCACGTTGACGTATGCAGAAGCAAAATCATTAGGTTTATAGATACCATTTCCTGGTCCGCGGTTTGTCATAAAGTTATTATCTACTAAGTCATCAACTGAGTTAAGTTGAATTTCTTTTTCAGCATCATTTAGAGCACGAACATTGTCGAATTGGTTTTTCGAGTCACCTCTCATTTGTTTATCGACTTTCTTGAACCATAGATTGTTTAGTTCTTTATTATTTTGACCAAGAACTGCATCAGCTTCAAGGTTATCTAACATCATAAGAGTATCGTTATAACCTTTCATATAGTTATCGATAGCTTCACGTGATTTAAGATCATTTGGATTAGTATTATACCATTGGTTACCATCGTTAGGTCTTTCGAATGCCATATTTAATCCTAATGCTCCGTATTCACCTTGGTGCCCTTGTGTAGCAGGTGATTGAAGCATACCTTGAGCAAAGGCTTCAACATCTGTACCTTCACGGCGACCAAAATCACCGAAGTAAACAAGGCGGTCATTTAAGTGAGTAGTCTCGTGCGTGAAAGCAGAAGCTCCGTATTCACTAATCATATTAGACATTACGAATGTTACTTTAGCACGATTATCATTTGGATTGTCGTAAATACTTGCATAAGCTCCAGCGACAGCTCCGTTATCACCGTAGTATTCTCCTACAGGTCCGTAGATTTCACGTATTGGAGCGTATACTTCAGTGCTGTTTTTGAATTGGCCGTAACGTTCAGGCCAACCTGGCCAACCGTGACCCCAAACATAGAATCCTTCCCAAACAGGATATACTATATCTTTGAATAATCTATTTTTAACTTTATCAAGAGATAATCTGTGCCAGAAGTCAAGGTAATTAATTTGACGTTGTGCGGCTAAATCAATCTCAGGTTTTAGTTTTTCTAAAGTAGTATTGTATTTATTAGCTGTTCCGTAAGACATAGTGTCATAAGTAGAAATTAGGAACATCTCTGTCTTATCTAGATTTAATAATGGAAGAATCATTTTTTTGTGTAATCCACGAGTTAAGTTATCGTAAGCACGGTATTTATGCTCACCAATACCTTCATTTTGAGAAGCTTTTTCTACTACATAGACTTTATCTTTTGTAGCATCGATGAACCAATCGTTCATATTATCGATATTAGTGAATAGTTTTCTATTGTAGTCTAGGAAGCTATTTAAATCTCCAGATTTAGTATATTTAGCTAAAACTTCACCGAAAGCATCGTATGTTCTTGAGCCACTGATATTATTCTCTTTAGATCCGATTTCAATTAATCTATCAAGAACATCAACATTTTTACCGTAGAAATCAGGCTTGAATAACATTAATTCTTTAATGTTAACATCATCGAATTTAACACCATAGTAACGATTTAAGTACGTTAAACCTAATAATAAGGCAGCTTTATTTTTCTCAACTTTATCAAGAATCATTTGTTGAGCTGCAGGAGAATTATTAAGTTGGTGATCTTCATTTTCAACTAGTTTAGTTACTAATGTATTTAAATTAGCTTTTACATAGTCGAAACTTTCTTCTAAGAATAGATTTTTAATCGCATTTACTTTATTTGGTCCTGTTCTACCAAGTTTTTGATAAATTGGATCAGATTGAAGTTCAATAGGGCTTAAGATATCTACGATACCGTTAATTAAAGCACTGTGATCTTTTTGAACGATATTAGGTGTATATTTAATACCTAAGTCAGTCACAGTGTATTCTTTAACATTATTTAAACCTTCATCGCTAGAAGATAAGTTGAAGTAATCTTTTGTTCCATCTGCATAATGAACGATAATTTTGTTTGCATCACTTAAGTCAGTTACAAAGTTATTGTTGTTCATAGGTGTAACTGAAAGAACTTCTTTAGTATTTAAGTTGTGATTCTTATCTAGTTTATTAGCTTGGTATACAATGTAATCTTTGTTGTAGAATGGTTGTAATTTCTCAATATTTTTATAAGCTTGTTTGTATTCAGGATTATAGTCTTGAATATTATTATAGGCTGTTTCGCTAGTAGTTACATTGTTTATTGTATTCATGCAATATGGTTCACTTTCGAATTTATCGGCTGTGATGTTATAACCAGCAACACGAGTATCAGCTTCATCTTTAGTTAAATGTTTAAGTTTGTTAGGGTTTTTAGTATCTTTACCCGTACCATCTTCTTCAGAACTATATCCAATTACTCCGAATAATTCTTTTACAAATGGTCCACCATCTTCATCGTTAACATCATTAGAACCAAATATCTCTTGTCCTTTGATTACTTTAGCGTATGTTACATTATTTTGGACAGTTCCATATGGCCATGTTTTAGCAGAAATACCACCAACATTTCTAGTATTTTTAACATCAAGTACTCCTTTGGCAACAGAGTTTGTTAGTTTTGCTTTAGTACCTGATAACCAGCTATTTAGCATATATGTAACAAAAGGAACAAGCATACTAGCGTTGGCATTATTAGCTGTGATTGTAGCATCAACATAGGCTCTATTAACAAATCCCATATAGTTAGAACCAGCAATACCACCAACTGTTGAGTTATTACCTACAGAATTGATTTTTCCAATAAATGCTACATTTTCAAGTTTACCATTTTCATCTATTTTATTAACTAATCCAGCAACATCGTTATTACCAGTAACTGAACCAGAAACTTTAACGTCCTCGATTAAACCGTTGTTTTTAATATTAAATCCAATAGTCGCAATTTGGTTTTGACCTGGTTTATCTATCTCAACATTTTCAAAGTTAATGTTTTTAATAGTACCACCGTTAATAACATTAAATAAAGGATGCTCTAAATCGTAGATACCATAACGTTTATCACCATCACTTAAAAGCTTACCAGTAAATTCACTAGTAATATAAGATTTTCCGTTAGGAACAATGTTACGAGCGCTCAAGCTTTGACCAAGTTTGAATTCGCCTGAAGGATTAGCTTGAATAGCATTTACTAATTCTCCAAAGTCATAGAAAACATTGTTTTCGCTAGGTTTAGGTTTAGCAATGTGATAAGTATATGTTTCAGCAAAATTATTATTTGCATTACGTTGTACTAAATTATCAGCTACTGCAGTTACTTTGTAGACTTGTTTTCCATCAACTGTAGCTTCTTCAATTTTTTGAACAGCTAGTAAATTAGTTTTGTGATCATTTGAAGTAATTTTTAGATAGTAATTACTTAAATCTTCAGGAATTGAAGATAAACGAGTAGCATCTGTTTCTGCGTTGTTTTCGTATTTTATTAAATCAGTTCGTTTAATATCTTTGATTTCAATTTTCTTAAGATTTAGTTGGATAGGTTGATTAGCAAGAGTTTCAGTTTCTTCACCATTTCCACGGTCATAAACCATAGTAGTAGATAATGTGTACTCTTTGTAGTAATCAAGGTTATCCAGCAGAGCATCTAGACTATCTTTAGTTAAATCTACAGTTTTTACAACAGTATCACCTTTTTTTAGTGTTGCTTTAATAGATTTAATTTCAGTGTTAGTAGGATTATCTAGAGTATACTTAGCTGTAGCAGAACGGTCTAAGTCTTTTTTCTCGATATTAGTAAAAGTTAATATAGGTTTTTCACTAAGTTTTACTAAGTTCTCAATAGCTTTTGTAAGACTCTTAGTAGCTTCGTCCACTTTGCTTTGAGTAGCGTCGCTATCGTTAAAGATAGTATTCGCAGATGCTAAAGTATTTTCTAAATCTTTCCATGTTTGAGTAGTGTACTCTTCTTTACGTCTGCTGTTTGCAGATTTAATAACGTTTTGTAAAGCTGTTTTATCCACCGCAAGAGCTTTTATTGCATCTTCTAAAGCTTTGGCAGCTTCGTCTATTTCGCTTTGTTTTGGAAGTGGAGATGTTTGGTCATTTACTTCTTTAGCTTTTAACTCTGCTTTTTGGAAGTTACCCCAAGACTCCTTGCTGTAATCAGCTTCTTTTTTAGTTCCAGCAATATTTAATTGGTTTTTCAGTTCAGTTTTGTCTACTGTTAAATTATCTATTGCTTTTTTCAGTTTTTCAGCAGCTTCATCAATTTGTTGTTGTGCAGCTTTTGGATTGTTTTTAACATTTTCTGCAGCTTTTTTAGCTTTTTCTAATTCATTCCAACTATCATTGCTGTGGTCTGTATCTTTTTTAGAACTTGCATCAGTTAATTGTTTCTCAAGTTCAGATTTATCAATATTTAAAGCATCGATAGCAGCTTTAAGTTTAGCAACTTGAGCATCAATATCACTTTGTTTAGTAGACTCAGAGTCATAAATACCTTTAGCAGCGTCTAGGATAGGCTGTAAAGCTTCATAACTAGAAGTAGAATAATCACCAGCCGCAATAGCTTTAGCTTTATCTATTTGTGCTTTTAGGGCTGCTTTATCGATTTTTTCTTCTTGTTTTTCTTCTGGTTTAGGTGTTGGTGTTGGAGTAGGTGTAGGTTGTGGAACAACTTCTTCCTTAGTACCAACAGCTATTATTTTATTAACAGGTTGTTTTGTAATAGAACTTCCAACTACTTTGCTAGTTGTAACTCCGTTTGTTGTAGTAAATTCTGTTGTTACAGTACGCTCACCATTAACACCTTCTTGAATAACTTTAGTTTGCCCTTTAGGTAGGTTTGCATCATTTTGAGTTATAGTCTCAAAAGGAACGACTTCAGTAGAACTCTTAGTAGTGACTACAGGTTTAGTACTAGTATCCGGCGTTGGAGTCGGAGTTGGAGTTGGAGTCGGTGCTGGGCTCGGAGTCGGTGCTGGGCTTGGAGTTGGCGCTGGGCTCGGAGTTGGTGTTGGTGTTGGACTCGGAGTTGGTGTCGGAGTCGGTGTTGGACTCGGAGTTGGAGTAGGACTCGGAGCCGGAGTTGGCGTTGGTGTTGGACTCGGAGTTGGAGTCGGAGCCGGTGTTGGTTTTGGACTCGGAGTCGGTTTTGGAGTTGGAGTCGGAGTTGGAGCTGGGCTCGGAGTCGGAGTTGGAGTTGGTTGCGGAGCAACAACTACTTTAGTTCCAACAACAACTACTCTGTTAGTAGGTTGTTTAGTGATAGAATTACTAATAATTTTACTAGTTTTTGAACCGTTAACTTCAGCAACTTCAGTTAAAATAGTACGTTCACCGTTAACTCCTTCTTGAACTACTTTGCTTTGTCCTTTTGGTAGATTTGCATCGTATTGAGTAACAGTTCCAAAAGGAATAGCTTCTGTAGAAACTTTCAATTCCGGTTTATTCTCAACTAATATTTTATCTCCAGTATCAGGTGTTGTTTTATATTGGAATGGATTAGTTGGGTTAGTTCCTAATTTTTTATTTCCTTCTTTAGTTGAAGAATTAGGTAAAGTGTCTAAATCTTTAAGAGTAAAGTAACCAACATAACAATAACCTTCAATATCTATAACACCATTAGCTAATTCGTTAGAATTATTAATAACTTTTTGATTGTTATATTGAACAAGTTGTTTATTCTCAAAAGCAAATGACTCATAAGGTAAAACTATACTTTGACCCATTGCCCCAATTAATACAACGCTTAGCACTTTATTTCTATGTTTTTTAGAAAGTAAAAGAACTACAAGAACAGCAGATCCTAGACCTAATCCAGCAAGTGGAAGAGAACTTTGACCTGTGTTTGGTAATGTTTTTACCTCTGTAGAATTTTTATTAGCACTATGTGTACAGTTGGCTTCTTTTTTATAAACCATATAATAAGTTTCGCCCTCGTTTATATCGTTAGGGACACTTTTCTTAATTAAGGTTTTTTCTGCCTCTGTTAATTCATTTTCCGCTAAGTAAGTGAACTTAACATTCGTGCTTTTCGCTTCAACGGCGTGAACATCAGTTGGTGCGAAAGTTCCAAAAAATAAAGCACCAATAATAACAGGCGCCGCACCGAAAGAAAGTTTTCTAATAGAAAACTTTAAAACTTTATTGTTAATATTATTTTTCTTCATAAATACCTTTTTCTCCTGTATTGTGTTTAATTGCCTTTATATTCTACCAAAAAGAGCGTTTTAATGCAAAGAAAGTAACATAAATTTTAAGATAAAACATTAAAATAAAAGAAGTGAGAATTAACCTGTAAATTATATAGAAAAAATTATAAAACAAACAAGGGTTACTGTAATATAATTTAAAAATTATGGAAAACAATAATCTTGAAGTAGCCAAAGGTTACAGAATAAATAAAAAATAAAGTGGTTTAATAATATATATATTTCTGAAACATTAAAGTAAAAGCAAGTGTAGTTTTCAGTATGTAAAAAAAATATAATTATAGTTATGTCAGTTAATCTGACATAATATTAAAATAGTTGCCAGCATAATGTGAAAAATGGTATAATATATAAAAGGGTTGTAATAGAACAGAGAGTTATAAAAATTAAAAAAATTCATATTTATATGAATCAAGGAAGGATGATTTTTATGTCTAGGGACAACAATGATAGGCGGAAAGATAAAGGGATAGTTAAAAAGGCGATTAGTATGGAAACATATGTTTTCTTAGGGATTTTCTTTTTAATATTTGGGTTAATGGCTCATAAAATGGGAACACCATTAATGTTTAAGACTATGATGGCAACAGCTCATGATTTATTACTAAATACAGTATTCTTTATTATGGCGATGGCTGTTATAGCGGGTGCAATAAGTGCACTTTTATCAGAGTTCGGAGCGATAGCTTTAATTAACAAAATATTTGCACCCTTGATGAGACCTCTTTGGGGAATGCCAGGGGCTAGTGTAACTGGGGCAATTGCAACATATTTATCAGACAACCCTGCGATTATTCCATTTGCGAAAGATAAACGATTTGTTTCGTTTTTCAAAAAGTATCAAGTACCAGCATTATGTAACTTAGGTACAGCGTTTGGTATGGGGCTTATCGTAACAATGTTTATGATGGGACAAGGTGATGGATATATTAAAGCAGCTATTATAGGTAATATTGGGGCAATTATTGGTAGTATTGTCAGTGTACGCTTAATGCTTAGAGAAACTAAAAAATATTACGGTGATGAAGCAAATGATCCAGTTGTTGAAATAACAAATGATGATGATTCACCAGAAAAAGTAAGAATAATAAGAGATGGAAATACATTTCAACGAGTTTTAGACACTTTACTAGAAGGTGGTAAAACAGGGGTTGAAATGGGATTAGCAATTATACCAGGGGTACTTATAGTTTGTACATTTGTAATGATGTTAACATTCAAGATGCCAGCAGATGGTTATACTGGTGCAGCTTATGAAGGTGTTGGATTCTTACCATGGTTAGGAGAAAAATTAACATTTATTCTTGAACCATTATTTGGATTCAAATCAGCAGAAGCAATAGCCTTCCCAATAACTGCATTAGGAGCGGTTGGTGGAGCTATTTCACTAGTACCAGAGTTCCTGAAAAGCGGACTTATAGGAGCTAATGATATTGCGGTATTTACAGCTATGGGTATGTGTTGGAGTGGATACTTAAGTACACATATCGGTATGATGGATGCTTTAGGAGTAAGAAAATTATCTTCAAAAGCTATAATTTCACATACAATTGGTGGTATAGTAGCTGGTATAATAGCCCACTACTTATTCTTATTATTAGGATAGATAAAATAGATTAAAAAAATGCTGAGTACATAATGTGCTTGGTATTTTTTTGCATTCACAGTCTATGTAGACTATAAATTAAGAAGCCAAATTTTGATAAATAGTATAAGGTATAGTATAATTAACGAAAAGTAGTAAAAGAAGCTAAAAAGACTTTGCAATAGAGTTTTTCAGTATAGTTACTAAGAAAAATAAATTGATGAAATAAATGTTTATAAAGAATAAGAGGGAAAAGATGGAAAATTATAATAATGATAAAAACACATATATCACACGTATGAACAAAACAGCCTTATCTAAATTCGATGTATTAAAACCTTATTTAAAGAAAAAACTAAAGTACTTGATTATGGTTCAGGAATTTCCCCTGAGTTTATTAAAAGTGTTCAACAAACAGGTGCGAAATACTATGCTTATGATATTTCACCTACAGTACAAAATGAATTAGCTAATTTAAATATCGATGTTATTACAGATGAAAATTTAGCGAAAAGTAAAGAAAAATATGACATTATTTTTTTGTCAAGTGTCTTTCATGAAATAATAAGTTATATGTCTCGTCCGGAGAGAACTAAAGTATTAAAACAAATATATAGAAACTTAAAAAAAGATGGAAAACTTATTATAAGAGATTGGGCCAATAACAATTCGGATAACCTATATACAATAAATACGAAAAGTGAAAAAGCTAGCAAAGAAGTTGATAGATGGGTTAAAAAACTTAAAGAAAATTCAATTATACAAAATGTTGAAAAGATTAATAATAAAGAATACAAAACTACAGAGAAAGAAGCTTATGAAGTTATATTTCATGTGGTTTGGGGCTTGCAATCACTTGAAAGAGAAAGCAAAGAAGAATACAATATTCAAGATTATTTAGAAAAGTGGTTACTTAAGTCATTAAACTTCAAAGTACCTAGCGTAATAGAAGAAAAAGATGAGAGTTATTTACAGTATTTACAAAAATATTTTATATTAGATGAAGTACCTTTTAATACGAAATGTATATTGGTGTTAGAAAAAGAAGAGTTACGATAGAAAATATTAAGAATCAAATATAATTTTTTTCAGTACCTTGAATCAAAATAATGTAAGTAGTATAATAAAAAAAGAAATGTCTTAATAAACTTTTTAGTATAAAATAAAGGAGAAAAATAAGTGGATAGATTTAAGAGTTTTAATTTTCATTATACATTACTGATAACTACAGTAGTATCATTCGGTGCTAAATATTTAGCTACATTACCTGCTTTAAAATTATTTGGGCACTTAGTTATAGCCTTAGTAATAGGTATGGTGTTGCAGTTATCAAAATCTTTAAAAGTTCAAACTAAAGGAGATATACCTTTTATAAGTAATAAGTTTTTACGTCTTGGAATTATTTTATTAGGTTTTAAATTAGCATTAGATAAATTACTTACAGAAGGTAAGAAAACATTACTTTTAGCCTTCTTTGTAGTTTTATTTATGATAGTACTTACTTATACAATGTGTCGAATTTTCAAAGTGGATCATGAGCTAGCTTTATTATCATCATGTGGTTGTGGTATTTGTGGAGCTGCTGCGGTAATGGGTGTAAGTGGTCAGCTAAGAGCTAAAACAGATGACAGTGTCCTAGCTGTTGCAGTAGTAGCTATATTAGGAACGGTGTTTACTTTAATAGAAGTGGCATTAAAACCATATTTAGGATTAGAAGCCTATAACTATGGAATCTTCGCAGGAAGTAGCTTGCACGAAATAGCCCACGCTGTTGCTGCAGGAGGTGCAGAAGGTCAGGTAGGTCTAGATGCTGCGATACTTTCCAAATTATCTCGTGTACTTATGCTTATAGTGGTCGCAATAGTTTTATTTGTAATTAATCGCCGTAGCAATGATGAAACTCAAGGTAAGATGCCAATGCCATATTTTATTATTGGTTTTGTCTTTATGAGTATTTTAGGTAGTTACGTTAGCTTTTTAAAACCGTTAGCACCATATTTTGTTGATGCAGCATATATCTTTTTAGGTATGGCTATGACAGCATTAGGAATGAGCGTTAACTTTAAAGTTATAAAAGAACGAGGTATGCGTGTGTTTGTAGCTTGTTTCTTATCATCAACTATCTTAATGATAGTATGTTATTTAATTGCTAAATTTGTATTTTAATACACTCTGGGAGAGTAATTCATATTAAATAAGAATTACTCTCTTTTATTATACAAATTACTCAATATTTTAGGTTACTATTTTTAAAAACAAGTAAAACTTGATATAATATAAAGACATAGAAAAAAGCAATATAAAAATAAAAAACATAAAGGAGAATAATTATGACAATAACAAAATTGTTAGGGATAAAATATCCAGTATTTCAAGGAGCTATGGCACAAATTGCAAGATATCAACTAGCATCAGCTGTGTCTAATGCTGGAGGACTGGGAATAATTGCATCTGGTGGAATGAGTCCAGAACAATTAAGAGAAGAAATTGTTAATTGTAAAAAACATACAGATAAACCATTTGCGGTAAATTTAATGTTAATGATGCATAATATAGATGAGATTATCGATGTAGTTATTGAAGAAGGTGTAGGAATCGTAACAACAGGGGCAGGAACACCGAGAAAATATATGCCGAAATTAAAAGAAGCGGGAATAAAAGTTATTCCAGTTATCCCATCTGTAAAAGCAGCTAAGAAAATGGAAGAACTTGGTTGTGATGCCGTTGTTGTAGAAGGTATGGAAGCAGGCGGACACGTAGGTGAAAGTACAACTATGGCTCTTTTACCACAAGTAACTAGTGCAGTAAACCTTCCTGTTATTGCTGCAGGTGGTATTGCAGATGGAAGAGGAGTAGCTGCGGCATATTGCTTAGGTGCAAGTGGAGTTCAAATGGGAACAGTATTCTTAGCTACAGAAGAATGTCCAATCTCTGAAAACTATAAAAATGCTATTGTAGAAGCGGTAGATACTTCAACAACGTTAACTGGTACAAAATTTGGAGCGCCAGTAAGAGGAATTAAAAACGAATTAACTAAGAGATATCATGAATTAGAGGAAAAATCATCAACTCTAATGGAATTAGAAGAATTAACATTAGGTTCATTAAGAAAAGCAGCCTATGAAGGTGATGTGGAAAATGGATCTATAATGTCAGGGCAAATCGCTGGTTTAGTAAAAGAAATAAGACCAGTCAAAGATGTAATAGAAGGTATATTTGAAGAAGCTCAAAAAGTTCTAGAAGAAACAAAAATAGAATTTTAGTTAAATGTATTAAAAATGGAATATAGAGTGATTTGTATAAATCACTCTATAATTATTTTAAGGTATTTTTACGAAAATAAATAAAGGAGAGTAGTATTGTGCAGAATAATGAAAATAAAAGCAATGAACTTGAGAACCAGATAGAAAATGCTTCTCAGTTCGAAAAAGAAAGCAACGATGGACAGTCTAACAAAGAAATAAAATCAAAATATTTAAATGAGAAGACAGTAACTATTGTGCTAACTTTAGCGGTTGCTTTGATAGCGGTAGTATTTCTCTTTATACGTTCGAATAATACTGTAGGAGCAAAAACATCTCAGGAAGCGGCTCAAGGATTTGTAGAAGAGGTAAATTCAGATGACTATGAAAAAGCTAGTAATTATGTTTATTATGAAAATGATGATGTAAGAAAAGATGTAAAAAAGGAATTAAGAGATAAAGATAAAATACAAACTAGTTTACATAGACATATGTATAAGACATATAAAGACTATAAGATAGTCAGTGTAGATGAATTAGGTGATGAAGCAAGGGTGACGTTAAAACATGAGAGTGAACCTGGGAAAATAGTCTATAGTGATTTTAAGATGAAAAAGATAGACGATAGGTGGTATTGCGACATAATGTAATTTTATGTGAGGATACTAAAGGAGATAAGTATACATGGAAAATCAAGATAATAATATTAAAAATGACAATAAGATAAATAATGACTCACAGTTAAGTGAAGATAATAATAAACAACAGGATAAAAAGTCTAAATGGGTAAATAAAAAAAATATAATAATCATTTTAACATTGTTGGTTGTTATAATAGCGGGAATATTTTTCTTTATTCGTTCATCTAATGCTTACGGGGAAAAAACACCTGAAGAAGTATCTCAAAAATTTTTAGATGCAATAAATAAAGAAGATTATTTAAAAGCTAGTGATTATGTTTACTATGCTTGTAGTGAAAAGAGGGAAGAAGTTAGAAAAGAATTACAAGAAGAAGTAAACAAAGACGATAAAAGCAAAATGCATATAAGCAAGGCCATATATAGAAATATATATCTTTTTTCTAAAGATTTAGAAATAGATAGAATAGTAGAAGAAAATGGAAAAGAACCTTATGCTTTGTTGAAAGAAAAACCAGATTCTAATAGGAATAGACAATCAAAAAGGTTATTGTTGAAAAAAGTAAAAAATAGATGGTATATTGACCTAAAATATTCATAGAAAGTTAATAATATACCAAATAATGTATAAATAAAAAAGTGAAAATTGGCAATAGTTACTAATGATAAAAAATTAGTAATTATTGCTGTTTTTATTTAACGGTAATATGTGTTTTTATAGTTTATAACAAAGATTGACAAGTCTATAACAACAATATTATAATATTTAGTGACTGTAATAAATAAAAAGTAGAGGATTGTGAATATATGGCGGAATTTATAGTTGGACCAAATAATTCATCTTTTTTTAAAAAGAGAAAGCACTGGACCTTATTAGAAGCGATAGAAGAGGCTAAAGATGGGGATACTATAATGATATCAAGTGGATATTGTTATGAAAGTGACAAAAATATAGTAATTACAAAAAATATTAAAATTGTAGGGGATTTTGATTTTGAATCAAAAGATAAGTCGAAATTTATACCAGAAATAAGAACAGGGGTATTTGTGAGAAAAGGAGCGGAAGTTACTTTAAAAAATGTGGCTATTAGGCTAAATAGAGAAAAAAGTAACGCACTTAACGTAAAAGATTTGGCGGCTATTGTTGGAGAAGGTTTAATAATAGAGAACGCTGTTAAAACGGGTGAAAATTATCCAATCATATATGCAGATGATAACGCAAGTATAAAACTATCTAAATCAGTAGTGCGCCCCTCTTCTCTAGAAGTACATAAAGTTTATGCAAAAGATGCAAAGTTAGAAATAAATGCTTCAGTAATTTATGCAAGTATAACTATGTACAATACAAAATTTAAAATAGATAATACTACAGTAGATTATAATGCTTCTAATACTTTATCTATAAAAGAAAAATCAAAAGGTAGTATGTACAATAACCTTATAAAAGGTGGGGATGTAAAAGACAATATCCCGTGCGTATTTGTTAAAGAGTCGGAAGTATCAATAAACTCATCGACGATTTTTCAACCAAACTACAGTAGTGCGCTATGTGTAATTAATTCAACAGTAAATCTTACAAATATAGCAACTAGTTCAGCTAAAATTTATGATAGAGCAGTGGTGAGGGTTGATGAACACTCTATTTTTGAAGAAAGTATCTTTGTTGAAGAAAATTCAAGATTTACAGGGGATGTAATATCGATTTTCGGTCGAATGAATGGAAAGATAAATTTATATATTGCTCAAAATAGTGAAGTTAAGTTTAATCTTATCAATATGGGAAGATTATCAGTACCTCCTATAAAAGTAGAGAGGGACTCATCATTTGATGTAGCAAAACTAAGACAAATACAGTATAAAGAAGAATCAGGAAGTTTCGAAATTGATGAAAGGAAACAACCTGTAGTTGTTGCTGAATCATTAGAAATAGAATATTTTGGAGAAAAAACTGCTTTTGAAAAATTAGATGAGATGATTGGTTTAACTAAGGTGAAAACTGAAGTTCGAGAGTTTATTGCGTTAGCTCAGATGAATAAACTTAGAAGAGAAAAAGGATTAGAGGATGCGCCTTTAACACTTCATTCACTATTTTTAGGAAATCCTGGAACAGGGAAAACAACCGTAGCAAGATTAATAGGAAAAATATTATATCAAAAAGGTCTTATTAAATCTGATAAGTTTGTAGAAACTTCACGCTCGGATCTAGTTGGAAAATTTATAGGGCACACAGCTAAACAAACTAGAGAGGTACTAGAATCAGCTTTAGGTGGAGTGTTATTTGTAGATGAGGCTTATACTCTTGCGACAGGTGGAGAAAATGACTTTGGTAGAGAAGCAATTAATGAAATATTGAAATTTATGGAAGATAATCGTGAAGATATAGTAATCATCTTCGCAGGTTATACGAAAAGTATGATGGACTTCTTAGAAACGAACGAAGGTTTAAGAAGTAGAATACCAAACCATTTTAATTTTGAAGATTATACAGTAGATCAATTATACAAAATTGGTTTATTAGAATTACAAAACCAAGGTTATAAACTTAACCATGAAAAATATGCAGAGTTTGTAAAGCATAACTATAATATAAGTAATGATAATAGTAATGGTAGATGGATAAGAAATCAAAATGAAAAGTTAAGAAAAAAACTAGCATTACGTTTATTGGATGATATAAATGCAGATATAACTACAATAACTGATGAAGATATGGAAAGTGCAAAACTTTAATGTAAATATAGAATAATAGGGACGTTTAAAAAGAGGATTATAAAAACTCTCTTTTTTATAAAAACTATAAAAATAATACAAGAAATTTTGACAAGTTATTCTAATTTAAGTATAATACTTAAGATATGTTTTAATTATATTTTAAGTATAAAGTAATTCAAAGGAGAAAATAGTAGTATGGAGAGAAATAATAATTCTAAAGATATACATTTAGAAATAGATAACCAGGATAATAACCAACAATACGGAAATAATAACCAACCGAATGGACAATATAATAACCAACAATACGGTAACTATGATCAACCAAACGGACAATATAATAACCAACAATACGGTAACTATGATCAACCAAACGGTCAATATAATAACCAACAATACGGTAACTATAACCAACCAAATGGACAATATAATAACCAACAATATGGTAATTATAATCAACCAAATGAACAATATAATAACCAACAATATGGGAATTATAATCAACCAAATGGACAATACAACAACCAACAATATGGAAATTACAATCAACCGAACGGTCAATACAATAACCAACAATATGGAAATTATAATCAACCGAATGGACAATATAATAACCAACAATACGGAAATTATAATCAACAAGATGTACAATTTGGCAAGCAACAAAATCAAAATAATGTTCCATATAATACTACAACAAATAATATCTCATCAAATAAAAACAATAAAAAACTTATAATAATAAGTTCTATTGCAGCGGCATTATTAATAGTAGTCGCAGCAATATTTATGTTTTTTAATAATCAAGAAGGAGCAAGTAGTCCAGAAGGGGCGGTTCAAGGATTTATAGATGCGTTTAAAAAAGATGATTATGTAAAAGCAAATAATTATATTTATTATTCAAGTAAAGAAGAGAGAAAAGAAAAAAATGAGAAAATAGAAAAATTATTAAAAGAAGATAAAACTAATATATTGAAGTTATCTGTTGTTGATAGAGTAAAAAATACTAAAATTGTTGAAGTGAAAGAAAAAAGTGATACGGAAGCGAGAGTAAGAGTATCAATAGATGATAGCAGTACAGTAAGTGTAACTGTGAAAAAAATTGATGGTAGATGGTATTTAAATAATGCATTTCCATTTTAATTATATAAAGATTTAAAATATTAAAT
>ERZ772987.93-NODE-93-length-17377-cov-4.49654_pt1 | contig 17377 bp, 9 predicted proteins | sample MGYA00511129_ERZ772987 | MGnify/ENA primary metagenome ERZ772987 (study PRJEB29015, sample SAMEA2738058) | human oral metagenome | biome: human oral; feature: human-associated habitat; material: saliva | place: China | collected 2222 ...
TGTTGCTAACGGTTACGATTCTAAGCTATATCGTAACCATAATAAGCGGAATCAGTTATTTGTTCACCAGTAACAATGTAGGACTTTTGACAACTTTGCTTTTGCTCTTAATTAGCAGTCTGCTACTTTGCTGGAATAACATCAAATATTATTTAATTCACTTTATATTTTTTATCACGATTTTTATATTTTTGGTATCCAGACCCACCATCGATTATTTCAGAGATGGAGCACTTGATACTTACCAACCAATTGCTTATCAATTTGCTTTCCTAGTTGTTATTGTATCTATTTTAGGATTGACTTTAGGGGGATTGATAGCGAATTATTATCTTTCTCGAAAAAGCAAAGCTCCTGTAAGAGTGGAAAAACAATCGAATGTTAATTATGTAAAAAAACTACGCTTCGTTTCATTGAGTGTGTTTCTACTCACCTATCCATTTTATTTCCTTAGACTATTTGAGCGCTTGCTATACCGTTTGCAAACTTCTTATTACAATTATTATGCAAATTTTGAAAGTCAATTGCCCTACTTTACCTATATCTTATCGACTTTCACGGTTTATGCCATGTGTGTTTACTTAGCAACCAAACCTAAAAAGTCACATGCGACAATGGTTTTAGTTGCCTATATCGCGGCTAACTTGATTCACTTAGTAATTGGTACCAGAAATCCCTTTATTCTAAGTTTGATTTTTGCCTTTGTTTACTACTTTATGCGTGAACAAACGGAGAAAGGTAAATGGATCGGTTTCAAAGAAAAAATGGCTATTTATCTTGGAACACCTGTTCTCATGCTTGCGATGGGAGCATTAAACTATGTTCGTGATAACGCTCAAGTATCCCATAGTGGAGTTTTTGATTTATTACTCGATTTCATTTATAAACAAGGAACTAGTTTTGGAGTTTTAGCGAGAGGATTCCTGTACAATAGTAGTCTTCCTTATAGAGACTTCCGAAATTTCACTTTTGGTCCGGTTGTTGACTATTTTGCGAGAGGTAGTATCGGAATCATATTTGGTGCCAAACCATTTGAACATACGACAAATAGTATTGAACTAGCGATTGATAGTAATAGTTATGCCCACAATCTGTCCTATCTCGTTCTAAACAAAGAATATCTAAGAGGCCATGGTATTGGAAGTAGTTATATCATGGAATTGTATACTGATTATGGTATGTTGGGACTATTTCTACTAAGTATCTTACTTGGTATGCTCTTTATAGCTATGTTGCAAGTGGCATATCGCTCAAGAACAATCTTATTTGCATTATCTTTGCTAATCTTGAATAATTTATTCTTTATGCCTAGAAGTAGCTTTTCAGAGAGTTTCTTTAATCTTTTTACAATGCAATTCTGGGGAATTGTTCTTATTATCATTTTCGTGGCAAAAATGCTTACAAAAGAAAATCATCACTTAATCAAAAAAGGGGAAATACATGTTTGAACATTATTCTGTAGCTGATTTGTTCGCAAATCTTTATAAAAAACGTAAAGTGAATTTGCTAGCTTTACTAGCCTTATTTGCTCTCATAGCTGTACCATTTACTTTAAAAGCTGTTAAAAATAAAAATACAGTCAAAGATTCTACTAGTTATTCTACTTATATCACCTATAAGATAACTGCTCCAGAAACATCATCAAAAACAATTTTGAATCATCAAGTTGGTGGCTATAGTGACTTCTATGCAAAACTAATTGATGGTAATCTCAATGGTGCCTTTCTTTTCAATGATGTTGATTCTGATAAGATGAAAGAAATTGCAAAAGATTTAGATACCACAGAAACAGCATTAAAAAATTCTTCAAGTGACTATTGGACAAAAAAATTAACAATCAACCCATTAATTGATGATGCAGGTGTAACTGTTAAAATTTTAACTCCAAGCAAGGAAGTAAATGATTTCCTCGAAAGTAAGTTCGATTCATTGATTGACAAATTCAAGTCCACCTATACAGACGTTAAAATCGAAAAACTTGAAACAGTTAACTCAAAAGAATTAACTCCAAATGAAGAAGTTGCTCTCGGTTTTAACTTGAAAAATCTAATTTTACGCTTAGTGATTATCGGCATTCTATGCGTCATCTTGGTTATCTTAGCAAATGTTCTAGTATATCTTTTCAATCCAACTATTAATCGTGCAGGAGATTTTTCAGCTTATCAAGTAGACTTCGTTTCAACTATTACCACTGTTGAAAATCTTTCTGAACTATTGAGTTACAAGTGTCAAGGTCAACCACTAGCAATCGTAAGTTCAGATAATCGTATTTTGAAAAAACTACAGGCAGACTACAATTTGGATATTGAAGGAGTCCAGTTTGTTGATTTGCAGAATATAAAAAGTATATTAGGGATAGATAATATCTTATTTGTAGAAGAATACGGTGTCACTCGTTATAAGAAATTTGAAGAAAGTATGCAAGAAGTGAGAAATCTAAATCGTTCTGTTTTGGGAGTTATAGCTTTTGCACTTTAATATTATATAAAGTCGATCCGATAATAAAAATAGGACTCAAAGAGTCCTCTTTTTATTTTATAATTATATAAGTTTTAGAAATAGTTTCCCCAGTCAAAAAGACTTTTTAATGTAGTTTATGATATAATAAATCAACGAGGTAAATTGAATGAAAAGTATAAAATTAAATGCCCTGGCTTTTATGGGAATTCGTGTTTTAAATATTATTTTCCCAATTTTGACAGGTACATATGTTGCTCGTGTTTTGGATCGAACTGACTATGGTTATTTCAACTCTGTTGATACCATTCTTTCTTTTTTCTTGCCCTTTGCAACCTATGGAGTCTATAACTACGGACTTCGAGCTATTAGTAATGTAAAAGATAATAAGAAGGAATTAAATAAAGTCTTTTCAAGTCTTTTTTATTTATGTGTAGCTTGTACAATTATTACAAGTGTTGTCTATCTTTTATCGTATCCTTTATTCTTTAATAGTAATCCGGTTATTAAAAAAATATTTTTGGTAATGGGAGTTCAACTCATAGCTCAGATTTTCTCAATAGAATGGGTTAATGAAGCTCTTGAAAATTACAGTTTCTTATTCTATAAAACAGCCTTCATCCGCGTTCTCATGCTAGTATCCATCTTTTTGTTTGTGAAAAATGAGCATGATATTGTTATCTATACACTGATTATGAGTCTTTCAACTCTAATCAATTATCTCATTAGTTATTTTTGGATTAAAAGGGATATCAAGTTCGTAAAGGTTTCATTGGAAGAATTTAAACCTCTCTTCTTACCTCTGACAGCCATGCTAATCTTTGCAAATGCCAATATGCTATTTACCTTTCTTGATCGTCTCTTTTTGGTAAAAACTGGAGTTGATGTAAATGTCAGTTATTATACGATGGCACAACGGATTGTAACGGTTATCGCAGGTGTTGTTACCGGGGCAATTGGAGTTAGTGTTCCTCGCTTGAGTTATTACCTCGGAATAGGAAAAAAAGAAGAATATATAAATTTAGTGAATCGTGGAAGTCGTATTTTCAATTTCTTTATCATTCCTCTTAGTTTTGGTTTAATGATTTTAGGACCTCAAGCTATACTTTTATATGGGAGTGAAAAGTATATTGGTGGGGCAAATCTAACCTCTATATTTGCAGTTCGTACGATTATTCTTGCCCTAGATACTATTTTAGGATCACAAATCCTCTTTACAAATGGATTTGAAAAAAGAATCACAGTTTATACAGTTTTTGCGGGTATTTTGAACCTAATTATGGATAGTTTACTTTATTTTAATAATATTATTACACCGGAGTATTATTTGATTACTACTATGTTATCGGAAAGCTTTCTACTAATACTTTATGCTATCTTTATTCATAAGAGACAACTAATTAGTTTAAGACACATCTTCAAATATACTGTACGTTATTCTCTTTTCGCATTGAGCTTTGTTCCAATCTACTTTTTAGTTAATTTCATCTATCCGGTTCAAATGGTCATTAATCTACCTTTCTTAATCAATATGTTGATTATCATGGTCTTATCAGCTCTTAGTTATATTGGCCTGCTGGTGTGGACAAAAGATAGTATCTTTTATGAATTTTTAGGCCATTTTATTTCACTAAAGAGACGGATAAAAAAATCTTAGGAGGTATAAATGAGACTGCTTAGCATTGACGAAGCAAAACAGATTGAACTTGAGATTTTAGCTTTCATCGACTCGTTTTGTAAAAAAAATAATATTGACTACTTTATTAATTATGGAACATTGATTGGAGCTATTCGTCACAAAGGTTTTATTCCTTGGGACGATGATATAGATATCTCTATGACACGTGAAAACTACGAACGCTTTATTCAGTTATTTAAAAGAGAACAATCTAAATATAAGATTTTAACGTTGGAAACTGATGAGAGATACTATAATAACTTTATTAAGGTTGTAGATTCGACAACGAGAATAGTGGATAACCGAAATACAAAAACATATGATTCTGGAATTTTCATAGATATTTTTCCAATAGATTCTTTCAACGACACTAAAGTTATCGATGTTTGTTATAAGCTGGAAAGCTTTAAATTATTGTCCTTCAGTAAGCACAAGAATATTGTTTATGGAGATAGCAAGTTAAAAGACTTGATTCGTACTTTCTTCTGGTTTATGCTTCGTCCAATATCTCCACGTTATTTTGCAAATCAAATTGAAAAGCAAATTCAAAAGTATAGTGTGAAAGATGGTAAATATATTGCCTTTATTCCTTCCAAGTTTAAGGAAAAAGAAGTCTTTTCAAAAGAAGTTTTTGAAGATTTGTTTGAAGTTCCTTTTGAACATCTGACGCTTCCGGCACCGAAACAATACGACGCTGTTTTAAAACAGTATTATGGTGATTATATGACTCTTCCACCAAAAGAAAAACAGTTTTATAGTCACGAATTTGAAGCCTATAAATTGGAGGATTAAATGCAGTACTTAGAAAAAAATGAAATTAAAGAAATTCAACTAGGTATTTTGGACTATGTTGATGAAATTTGCAAAAAAAATAATATTTCTTATTTCCTCAGCTATGGAACTATGTTGGGAGCTGTTCGCCATAAAGGAATGATTCCTTGGGATGATGATATCGATATTTCGCTGTATAGAAAAGACTATGAGCGTCTATTAAAAGCGATTGAGGAAGACCAACATCCTGTTTATCGAGTCCTTTCCTACGATACCTCTTCATGGTACTTTCACAATTTTGCTGCTGTTCTAGATACATCAACAGTGATTGAAGACAACGTAAAGTATAAGCGCCATGATACTAGTTTGTTTATTGATGTCTTTCCAATCGATCAATTCTCAGATTTAAGTATCGTTGATAAGAGTTATAAATATGTTGCCTTGCGTCAACTTGCCTATATTAAAAAAGAGCGTGCTGTTCATGGAGATAGCAAATTAAAAGATTTTCTTCGCTTGTGTACCTGGTATCCTCTTAGACTTGTTAATCCGAGATATTTCTATAAGAAAATTGATCAATTGGTTAAAAAAAGTGTGACAGAAAATCCTGCTTATGAAGGAGCCATTGGAGTTGGAAAAGAAAAAATGAAAGAAGTCTTTCCGGCGGGAACTTTTAAAGAGCTAATTTTGACAGAGTTTGAAGGAAGGATGTTGCCAATTCCTAAAAACTTTGATGACTTTCTAACACAAATGTATGGTGATTACATGACTCCGCCATCAACAGAAATGCAGGAGTGGTATAGCCACAGTATAAAGGCTTATAGAAAATAATCGTTCAAACTTTTACAAATAGAAATTTTAACAGAATATTTAATTAAATAAAGGGAAGTATAATTTATATGAAAAATTTAAAGATAAAAAATCTAATATTATACAGTTCTCTTCTATATACCTTAGTGATACTATCTTTTTCAAAACCAGTTTTTGCTGATACTATTTCTACTGGTGGAGGTAATAAGATTCATTTTATTAATTTGAAATCAAAGTCAGGAAGTGATGCTATTCTCTTAGAAAGCAATGGACATTTTGGTTTAATTGATATGGGTGAAGACTATGATTTTCCAGATGGAAGTAATCCACTCTATCCAGATCGTTGGGGAATTAGTAGGGCGAATGAAGATACAATAGAGGACAGACTTTTCCGACATTTAAAACAAGTTGGTGTTAAAAAATTAGATTTTATTTTAGGAACCCATGTTCATAGCGATCATATTGGTACTGCAGATGAAGTTTTAAAACGTTACCCTGTTGACAGATTTTATCTCAAAAAATATTCAGACGAACGTATTACAACACAGTGGAGATTGTGGGATAATCTCTATAACTATGATAATGCAGTGAGAACAGCTCTAGAACGTGGTGTAACTCTTATCCAAGATATCTCTGATCAGGATAGTCATTTTAAATTGGGTAATATGGATATCCAACTATACAATTATAAAAATGAGTATGGTCCTGATGGGAAATTAAAAAGAGTTTATGATGATAACTCTAACTCAATTGTTGCAGTAGTGAATGTAGCTGGTAAGAAAATCTATCTAGGTGGAGACTTAGATAATGATCAGGGCGCTGAAGATAGATTAGGTCCTGTAATTGGTAAAGTAGATATGATGAAATGGAATCATCATTATGATGCCACAATTTCAAACACAGTTAACTTTATTGAAAATTTGTCACCTAGCATAGTTGTTCAAACAAGTGGGGCAGATATCAATCGTCAATCAACAACTAATTTGCTCCGAGAAAAAAATATACAAACTATTAAGGCTTATAGTAAAACCAAGGATGCGACTGTATTTGATATCAGCGATAGTGGTTTTTCAAATGTATCAGACTCTTTCCCTGATATTCCTACAGTATCTGAAAAGTGGTATAAGGAAGATGGCTACTGGAAATATCGTCTATCTGATGATCAAATGGCTATCGGATGGAAAAAAATTAATGGGGTCTACTATTTCTTTAATGGACAAGGTCAAATGCAAGCTGATATATGGCTTCATCTGAAAGATTCTAAAGAAAAAATAGATGGAAACTGGTACTACCTCAACAAAGATGGAAGTATGCAGGAATCAGGTTGGTTTAAACATGATGGGACTTGGTACTATATCACATGGTCTGGTGCAAGAACATACAATGAACTAGTTGAAATAGGCGGTAAAAAGTACCTATTTGATAAAGATGGGAAAATGCTTACTGGCTCACAAGTCTTTAATGGTAAGAAAATGTTTTTTGCAAGTAGCGGAGCTTTAGAGACAGATGGGACAGGCTCTGGTTGGAAAAAGATTGAATCAAACTGGTACTACTTTGATGAAGAAGGAAAACAAATAGTTGGTAAAAAGGAAATCAATGGATTAACCTACTACTTTGATAATAAGGGAGTTATGCAAACAGGTTGGGCCTTGATTGAAGGGCATTGGAATTATTTTGCAAATTCTGGTGCGATGAAAACAGGCTGGATCAAGGATAAAGATACTTGGTATTACTTAGATAAAGAAGGTATCATGCAAACCGGTCTAAAAGAAATCGAAGGTACTCGCTATTATCTAAATGCAAGTGGAGCTATGCAAATAGGCTGGGCTTTTATTGAAGGACACTGGAAGTATTTTGCAACTTCTGGCGCCATGCAAACAGGTTGGCTAAAAGAACAGGGTCTTTGGTACTATCTAGATAAAGAAGGTATCATGCAAACCGGTCTAAAAGAAATCGAAGGTACTCGCTATTATCTAAATGCAAGTGGAGTTATGCAAACGGGTTGGAAATGGTTTGATAATCATTATAGTTACTTCACAAGCAGTGGAGCGATGAAGATAGGTTGGCTTAAAGAAAATAGACTTTGGTACTACCTTGATACTGAAACTGGTCAGATGGTTACAGGAATCCATAAAGTAAATGATGAAACTTACTATTTTGATGCTAATGGGGCGATGCAGACTGGCTGGAAACAACTTGACGGTAAATGGTATTACTTCCAAGCAGATGGTTCACTTCTAAGAAATGGCACAACACCTGATGGCTACAAGGTTAATGCAGAAGGAGTTTGGACAACAAGTAAATCTGATGAAACGACTAAAGAGACGAAAGTTGAACACAAACAGGGCAAAGTCACTGAAACAACTCAGGTTGTTACAAAAGAGACCAATACCGAGACAAACTCTTCTGTCGTAATTGAAAAAAATCAGGCTCCAGAGCCAGTATTAGAAACAACTGAAGAAAAGAATTAGTTAATTCTTAGGTGTTATCTGATATTTAAAATAAAGAAAAACACCTCTAAAATATGGCTAGACCAGCTTAATTTTAAAGGTGTTTCTTTATTTTTTGAAAAAATCTTTAAAATCTAGTATAATAGATAGAACTGAAAGTATGAGGTTACTAGATATGAAAATGAAACAAATCAGTGATACCACACTAAAAATCACCATGTCTTTAGAGGATTTGATGGATCGAGGGATGGAAATCGCAGACTTTCTCGTTCCGCAAGAGAAAACAGAAGAATTTTTCTATGCCATTTTGGATGAACTAGAAATGCCAGACAGTTTCTTGGACACAGGCATGCTGAGTTTTCGTGTGACTCCTAAACCTGACAAGGTGGATGTCTTTGTTACCAAGTCTAAAATTGATCAGAACTTGGACTTTGAGGATTTGGCAGATTTGCCGGATATGGAAGAATTATCAAAAATGTCTCCAGATGAATTTTTGAAAACTTTGGAAAAAACTCTTGCAGAGAAAACAAAAGATGATATTGAAGCTATTCAGTCTTTGGAACAGGTTGAAAAAGAAGAAGAGGAAGAAAGCGAGGAAGATGTTGAAGAGGTTTCGGATATCCAAGAAGAGTCTACTAAAGAACCCTACATCTACTATATCCTCCAATTTGACAATTTAACAAGCTTAGTCTCTTTCTCAAAGACAGTAAATTTTGAGATGGAAACATCGGAACTCTATAAGATGAATAATCAGTATTACTTAACGATCTTAGTAGATATTGAAAATCATCCTAAACCATACCCTGCTTGGCTATTAGCCCGAATGAGAGAGTATGCTGATGACAGTGATTTAAGTCGTTCAGTATTGCAGGAGTATGGCCAAGTCTTAATTAACCATGATGCCGTGCAAGGACTACAAAAAATATAATAAGAATAAAGAAGCAGAGAATGACCGATCTCTGCTTTTTAACTTTCTCATATATTTTATATATAATTAGAGCTGAAAAGTCTTTAAGAATTAAGGTGAAATGAGATAAAAATTGTCGTCAAAATACGCAGACATTATAGGTTTCAGAAACTTATCTTATTTGCATCACATATCTTGCTATAATGCTGAAAAAACGGTATGATAGAGTGATGTAAGTGAGGTGAACTATGGACCAAGTAAGGATACAAAGAGAGGTAGAGGAAATCCTTGAGGATGTACTAGCTAAAGCTTGTCTTCATGAAGGATCTATCTTCGTTTTAGGGCTTTCTTCTAGTGAAGTGATAGGAGGACATATTGGAAAAGCCTCCAGTCAAGAAATTGGGGAACTAATTGTCGAAAAGATATTAGACATCCTATCATCTAAAGGGATCCATCTTGCCGTTCAAGGATGTGAACATGTAAATCGAGCCCTTGTAGTAGAGAGAGAAGTTGCCATCAAATACCATTTGGAAATAGTCAGTGTACTACCTACATTACATGCTGGAGGTTCTGGTCAATTGGCAGCCTTTCGGTATATGAAAGACCCAGTTGAAGTCGAATTTATAAAAGCAGATGCAGGTCTAGATATTGGTGACACTTCTATAGGCATGCATGTCAAACATGTTCAGGTGCCTATTCGACCAATTTTGAAAGAGATTGGTCAAGCTCATGTAACTGCACTTGCTAGCCGTCCCAAACTTATTGGAGGAGCGCGTGCCCAATACCCACAAGATTATATTAGGAAATTATAAAATGGAAAAGAAACATATTGAAAAGGTTATAAAATATTCTATTAGAAAGTTCTCTGTTGGAGTCGGTTCTGCTGTCATCGGAGCCGTACTTTTTGGTGCTAACAACCTCTTGCTTGATCCAGTAGCGGCTAATGAAGTTTGTGAGCCAAATCAGGTACACTATCGTTATTTAGCAGAGCAAGAGCTGACAGAAGCTGAAAAAGGCCTTATTCATAAGGAACTTCCTTCTGATTTAAAACAAGATGATGTTGTTTATCTTGTCTATAGAAAAAAAGAAGTTCATACACAACATTTACCAAATACTGGAAGTAAAGAGCTAGGTCTTGTTGGTCTTGGTTTTGCAACAGCTGCATTAGCTGTACTAGTGTTCTCTAAGAAGCGACCAAATAAGATAGCAGGTATTCTTTTTATTGGTGCACTTGGAGGTAGCTACTTCATTCCTCAGACTATTCAAGCTTTTGAAAATCAAATTCTTTTATCTTATAACCAAACAATTTCTGCTTGTAGTCAAGAAGATTTAGCTAACGGAGTTATTCAAATTGATGGATATGACTACATTGGTTACTTCAAAGAAGCTGATTTGAAGGTTTCAATGCCTGAAAATAATCAAGACAATAACTTGATTACAGATAAAGTGACACAAGAAGCTCGTGAAGGCGAATCACTTGTTCAACCAGAGCTTCCAACCTACAGCGAAGAGACCACAACTCCAGCAACACAGGGAGAAACTCAAGGAAGCGAATCTCTCGTTCAACCAGAACCTCCTGTTCATACAAGTGAAGAAACAACAGAGAGCACCCAAGAAGAAGCTCCTATTGGTGAATCTCCAGTCCAACCAGAATTACCAGCCAAACCAGAGAATAGTACAGCCAAGGGCACTCAAGAAGAAGGTCATGTCGGAGAGTCTCCAATCCAACCTGAACTCCCAGCCTATACAGGAGAAGTAACAGCCAAGGGTACTCAAGAAGAAGGTCATGTCGGAGAATCTCCAATCCAACCTGAACTCCCAGCCTATACAGATGAAGTAACAGCTAAAGGGACTCAGGAAGAAGGACACGAAGGTGAACCTCTCATTCAACAGAGCTTGCCAGAATACAATGTGACTGAGTCAACTGTGACTGAAACAGAAACTGTTACAATTCCATATTCTACAGAATACCTATCGAATTCTAATCGCTATACAGACGAAGAAAGTGTTGTTCAAAAGGGTGAAGCTGGTAGTCAACTCATACATCGTGTCTATAAAACTGTAGATGGGGAGAAAGTTGGCGAAGCTATCAGCACTAGTACGGAAGTTGTTAAAGCTCCTGTAGCTGAAAAAATCAGTCGTGGAACCAAACCAATTGAAGGCCAAACCGAAGAAGTTTCTGTTGAAGAAGTTCCTTTTAAAACGATAACGGAACAAGATTCTAGTCTACTCAAGGGTACTGAAACAGTTGCTCAGGTAGGTAAGAATGGTAAGAAGAAAATTACCAAAGTCTACAAAACTATAAAGGGTGTGAAAACTGCAGATGCACCTACTGTTTCAGAAGAAGTTCTTGAACAGGCACAAGACCACATTATCAAAAATGGTACTAAGGAATTAGAAAAACCTACTCTAACATTAACTAAAGTTGATACAGAAGAATTGAATCGAAGTGCAAATGCAACTTATAGCCTTAAAAAATCAGATGGAGTGACTATCAAGTCTATTCAAGCAGTGTTGAAAAAAGGCGATCAAGTTATTAAGACATTTGCCATTTCAGAGTCAAATCTTGCGACAGCTTTAGCTGATTTAGATTATTACAAGGATTATACACTTGCAACGACCATGGTGTATGATCGTGGTAATGGTGACGAGGAAGAAGTTCTTAAAGAAGAACCACTGAGAATCGACCTTAAAAAAGTTGAAGTCAAAAATATTAAGGAAACAAGCTTAATCAGTGTGGATGACCAAGGTAATGAGACCGATAGTAGTCTCTTGTCCGAGAAACCATCGAATGTTAAGCCTTACTACTTAAAAGTTACGACTTACGATAACAAGGTTACGAAACTAGCTGTTGATAAAATCGAAGAAGTTACTGTAGATGGAAATAAACTTTACAAGGTAACTGCAAAAGCACCAGATTTGATTCAACGTACTGCAGAAAATCGTTTCACTGAAGAGTATGTACACTATTTGCCTAAGCCAAAAGCTCATGAAGGTGATGTGTACTACGACTTTAATGAACTTGTAAAAGCTATGCAAGCAAATCCTACTGGTACCTTTAAGCTTGGTAGCAATATGAATGCTAATAATGTACCACCGGCTGGCAAATCTTATGTAACCAATGCCTTTAAAGGTTCATTAGGAAGTACTGATGGTAATAAATTTGCTATTCATAATATCACTAGACCATTATTTGGAAACATTGAAGGTGGTTCTGTTAAGGATCTCTTACTAGAAAATGTCAATATTGATATGCCTGGAGTTGATCGAGTAGCTCCAATCGCCAATGTTATCAAAAACAATGCAACTATTGAAAATGTCAAAGTAACCGGAAGTGTTGTCGGTAACAATGATGTAGCTGGTATTATCAATAAAATTGATGGTAGTGGAAAAGTAAGTAATGTCGCCTTTATCGGTAAACTTCACGCTGCTGGCAATAGAGGAGGCTATTTAGCTGGTATTCTTGGTGAAAACTGGAAGGGTGTTGTTGAGAAAGCATACGTTGATGCTGAAATTACTGGTAATAAAGCAAAAGCTGCAGGACTAGTCTATTCATCTCAAAATGGTGCTAATAACTACACGGTCGGTACAGAAGGGGTCCTAAGAAATTCAGTTGCTAAAGGTTCGATCGAACTGAAAGAAGCTGTTCAGTCTGGTGGATTGCTAGGTACCAACTGGGCCTTAGGTGCTATTGAAGACAACATCACCATGATGAAAGTCAAAACAGGTGAGATGGTGTTTGGTCACTCAGATATTGATGCTGACGACTACTTCACCTATTCAAGAACCAAACGTAATTATAGTGTTGATGACGTGAGTGAAGGTAAAAAATCCTTTAACAATTCACGTAAAATTCCAAGTATCTCACTGGCTGAAGCTGAGAAGAAAATTGAAGCAATGGGAATTACTGCTGATAAATTTACCAGCAGCAAACCTATTGAAGACAAGCTTAATAACAGTCTAAACAAAGATGATCAGTACAAAGCAATTGATAGTTATGATGCGACTCGTGAGCTAGCTTACCGTAATATCGCAAAACTTCAACCTTTCTATAACAAAGAGTGGATTGTAGACCAAGGTAATAAATTAGCTGCAGGAAGTCCTCTCTTGACTAAAGAAGTATTGTCTGTAACTGCCATGAAAGGCAATACCTTTGTGACGGAATTAGCTGATGCTGATCAAATTATGATCCACTATGCAGATAAGACAAAAGACATCTTTACCATTTCACCTAAAGATTCAAAAGTGAAACAAGTGAAAGAGTACGGTATTGCAGAACTTGGTGAAGTTGTTTACACTCCGAATATGGTTGACAAGGACCGTAGTGATCTCATCAATGCTATTGTTGAAAAATTAAGTCCTGTGGAATTACAATCTGACCCAATCTACACGCACCTTGGTAGAACTGGTCCAAACAAAGTTAATGCCATTAAGAACCTTTATCTTGAAGAGACCTTCAAAGAAGTCAAGGATAATCTTACTAAATTTGTGAAACAGTTGGTTGAAAATGAGGATCATCAATTAAACACAGATGAGGCTGCTAAACGTGCTTTGATCAAGAAAATTGATGATAATAAGGCAGCGGTTCTCCTTGGCCTATCTTACCTTAATCGTTATTACGGAGTGAAGTTTGATGATCTCAATATCAAGCAACTCATGTTGTTCAAGCCAGACTTCTATGGTAAGAATGTAAGTGTATTAGACCGTTTGATTGAAATTGGTTCAAAAGAAGATTATGTCAAAGGAACTCGTACACACGATGCCTTCCGTGAAGTAGTTGCTAAAAATACTCTTTCTGGTAACCTAAATGACTTCCTGAAATATAACATGGAACTCTTCACAAAAGATACAGACTTGAATGATTGGTTTATCAAAGCAACTAAAGATAATGTCTATATCGTGGAACCAAAAACAACAAATCCTGATTTTGCAGATAAGAAACATAGAGCTTACGAAGGCTTAAATAACGATATGCATGGCAAGATGATTTTACCACTCTTGAACTTAAAAGATGCCCATATGTTCTTGATTTCAACATATAATACCATGGCCTACAGTTCATTTGAAAAATATGGTAAGAATACTGAAGCAGAGCGTAATGCCTTCAAAGCTGAAATTGATAAGGTTGCTAAAGGACAACAGAATTACTTAGATTTCTGGTCACGTCTATCTCTAGATAAAGTACGTAATCAGCTCTTGAAGAGCAATAATATGGTTCCAACACCTGTACTGGACAACCAGAATTATAAAGGCATTAGTACTGACCGTTATGGCCATACAAACAGTGGTAAAGATGTGGCACCTATCCGTGAATTGTATGGGCCTACAGACCGTTACCATGCGACTGATTGGCGTATGGGAGCTGTTGCTCGCGTTTATGCGAATCCATATAAGGATGATTCTGTCTTCTTTATGGTGACGGACATGATTAGTGATTTTGGGGTATCTGCCTTTACTCATGAAACGACTCACGTAAATGACCGAATGGTTTATCTAGGTGGCTCAAGACACCGTGAAGGAACAGATCTTGAAGCATTTGCTCAAGGAATGTTACAAACTCCGTCAGTATCAAATCCAAATGGTGAGTACAAAGCCCTAGGTCTCAACATGGCTTATGAACGTCCAAATGATGGAAATCAATGGTATAACACTAATCCAAATGACCTTAAATCACGTGACGAAATTGATCGTTACATGAAGGGCTATAATGACACTCTCATGCTTCTAGATTATCTTGAAGGAGAAGCTGTCCTCAATAAAGCAAATCAAGATTTAAACAATGCTTGGTTCAAGAAAGTAGACATACAGTACCGAGGAAACAATACAAAGAATCAATTCGATAAGGTTCGACCTTTAAGTGATGATGAAAAGACTATTCCTTTGCATACAGTAAATGACCTCATTACCAACAACTTCATGACCAATCGTGGACCTGGAAATGGAGTCTATAATCCATCCGACTTTGGTTCAGCCTACGTTACTGTACCGATGATGACGGGTATTTATGGTGGAAATACCAGTCAAGGTGCTCCTGGAGCTATGTCATTCAAACATAATACTTTTAGAATCTGGGGTTACTATGGCTACGAAAAAGGCTTCCTAAACTATGCTTCTAACATGCTAAAAGCTGAATCTAAAAAAGCTGGTAAAGATACTCTAGGTGATGACTTCATCATTAAGAAGATTTCTGAAGGAAAATTCAACAATCTCGAAGATTGGAAGAAAGCTTACTTCGAAGAAGTAGTGAATAACGCTAAAAAAGGAATTCAGTCTATTGAAATCGATGGTAAAACATACAATAGTTATGAAGACTTGAAACGAGCATTTGCTGAAGCAGTTGATAAAGATAAGACCACTCTAAGTAATGGATCTGTCAAATTTGATAACACCGTATCACTTAAAGAAAAACTCTTTAAGAAACTTCTTCAACAAACAGATAGCTTTAAAACTTCTATCTTTAAATAATCAAGTGACTCTCACCTGCTAAGCAGGTGGGAGTTTTTTGTGTCCCAAAAGATGCCTTATTTTCCAAACAGATTTCAAGTATTTTTAGGGTGATAGGTATATAATAGAGCTACAATACAATATCTATATTCATATGATGAGCGAGAAAGGTGATGAAAATGAAAAAATGGCAAGCAACTGTATTGGTCTGCGCTAGTCTGGTATGCCTATCGGCTTGTAACAATCAGATGGAGAACCAAGCTGATAAGCAAAATGGAGACAAAAATGCACAAGTTAGCTCTCAAACTGCAAAACAAGGAGAAGAAGTTCCAAACTTTGAACTCACGGGAGTTGATGGTAAAACGTATCGCCTATCAGAATATAAAGGCAAAAAAGTCTATCTCAAATTTTGGGCATCTTGGTGCTCTATTTGTCTAGCCAGCCTCCCTGATACCGATGAACTGGCAAAAGAAGCTGGCGATGACTTTGTCATCTTGACAGTTGTTTCTCCTGGTCAAAAAGGAGAACAAGCTGAAGAGTCCTTCAAAAAATGGTATCAGGGCTTGGACTATAAAAGTCTCCCTGTCCTTCTAGACCCTTCGGGAAAACTTCTAGCGAGTTACGGAGTTCGTTCTTATCCGACTCAGACCTTTATCGATAAAGAAGGCAAACTAGTTAAGACTCAACCAGGTTTTATGGATAAGGCAAGTATTTTAGAGAGTTTGAAAAGCATAGATTAGAGGTTACTCATGACTGATAAATTAAAAATAACCTTATTGATTGTTATCATTATTTTCCTTATCCTAGGAGTTTTATTTCTTTGGGAAAAAAGAAGTGCAAGCTACACTGATACTTCTCAAATCGAGAGAGCAGCAGTTAGTCAGGGACAAAATGTTAAGTCTAAAACTGTGCCAGATAAAGATGCTGACTTACATGAAATCTATCTAGCGGGAGGTTGTTTTTGGGGAGTCGAAGAGTATTTTTCAAGAGTAGCAGGTGTAACAGATGCTGTTTCTGGCTATGCGAATGGCAGAGGAGAAACAACCCAGTATGAATTGATCGGCCAAACAGGCCATGCTGAGACTGTTCATGTGACCTACGATGCCAATCAAATTTCTCTAAAAGAAATCTTGCTCCATTATTTCCGCATTATCAATCCAATCAGTAAGAATAAGCAGGGAAATGATGTGGGAACTCAGTACAGAACAGGAGTCTACTATAAGGACGAGCAGGACCTAGAAGTCATCAATCAAGTCTTTGAGCAAGTTGCTCAAAAGTATGACCAGCCTCTAGCGGTTGAAAAGGAAGCCTTAAGAAATTTTATCGTGGCTGAGGACTATCACCAAGATTATCTCCAGAAAAATCCTAATGGATATTGCCATATCAATGTCAATCAAGCAGCCTATCCTGTTATTGATGCGAGTAAATATCCAAAACCGAGTGACGATAAATTGAAAAAACTACTGTCTCCAGAGGAGTATGCCGTGACTCAAAATAGTCAAACAGAACGGGCCTTTTCAAATCGTTACTGGGATAAATTTGAAGCAGGTATTTATGTGGATGTAGCAACTGGTGAACCACTCTTTTCTTCGAAGGATAAATTTGAATCGGGTTGTGGTTGGCCAAGTTTTACCCAGCCTATCAGTCCAGATGTTGCGACCTATAAGGAAGACAAGTCTTATAATATGGTCAGAACAGAAGTCAGAAGCCGAACTGGTGATTCTCACCTAGGACATGTCTTTACAGACGGACCTCAGGACAAGGGGGGACTTCGCTATTGTATTAACAGCCTTTCTATCCGTTTTATTCCAAAGGATCAAATGGAAGAAAAGGGTTATGGTTATTTGTTAGATTATGTTGAGT
>ERZ772987.98-NODE-98-length-17039-cov-3.15167_pt1 | contig 17039 bp, 16 predicted proteins | sample MGYA00511129_ERZ772987 | MGnify/ENA primary metagenome ERZ772987 (study PRJEB29015, sample SAMEA2738058) | human oral metagenome | biome: human oral; feature: human-associated habitat; material: saliva | place: China | collected 2222 ...
AAGAAGTTAAACTTAAGGGTGTCTCCACTTTGGTAAACTATCCAATTGTCGACGTAGCTATCTTTTCCGTAATGTTTAGCGAAAATGCACTGATTTTTACCGTCCTTTTGAGTAAATTTTGAGATATATTCTTTAGTGTCTTTGCAATTTGAGGAATTGATAACGTCCTCACTGCCGTAAACTGCGGCTAACTCATCAAAGCTACCGTCGTCATTAAGCGCAAATAATAATTTAGTCTCAACTTTTCCGGCAGCGGTGGCTGCCGGGGCCAACAATGCCCCGGCCACTAGCGTGAGAAAAGCTAGCGCTATGGCGAGTAGACGTTTCATTGCTCTCTCCTTGAACAAGTAATTGCTAAAGCTTGTGGGTTGAATTCAAGTCAGTCTGGCTGTCCTGGCCAGGGTGGCTGCTGATTTGAGTTTGCGCCCTCTGAATGGCTCGGTTGAGTAGAAGCCTGATTATCTGTAAAGCTTCGTGGTTGGTTTGAATGGCTCTTATAGGTCTGTGGCTGCGTGCTAGAACTACTTTGATCATCATAGAGCGTAGCAGCAGAAAGTGGCGTATATGCAGAAGTGGAATTCTTACTTATTTGGGCTAATAAGAAGGTCCCTGCGATTATAGCAATAGAGGCTATGGTAGCAATTATTAAAAACTCATTAAGTAAGCCATTAAAATTGCGAGAGTTAGATATTGATGTAGCTACAGACTTGGTGGTGGCTGCCGTAGGCTTGACGGCGGAGCTGCCAGTAGTTGGGCTAGCGGTGGCTGGCCTGCTGGTATTGCCATGGCTGGGTTTAGGGCTAGCCGTGCTGAAAGGCGCAGATGTGTGGCTAGGTTTGTGGGTGGGGCTAGGAGTGGAGGTAGTGGGCCTGCCAGTAGGGTCGTAAGGTGAGTATGAAAAACTACCGGCTAGTTCTATATCTGCGCTAGTAGCCTCAGCGCCAAACCAGGTGTAGTAGCTGTACTTGCTATCTCCCTTATCTATGCTTGGTGACAAGGTTTGATCGGTAATGGTTGTATCTGCAGGAAGCTGCACTATGGTAAACCTGACATTTAAATCAGAGCGATCAATGTTTAAGGTATTTACGATTCTGTCTAGTGAATAATAGAACTCGTTGAAAAACCTAAAGTTGATACTGTTGCCTTCTAGGGATACTGACCAGTTAGGGGTGGGTTCGCCTTTTTTGTAATATTTAATGAAAATGCATCTATTTTCTTTACCTATGCGAGCGAACCTTACGATATCTGTTTCAGTGCCTTTGCAGTTATCGGCGTTAATGGTGTTATCGTTGCTGGAGACATTAATTAATTCTTTAATGCTACCATCAGAGTTAAGTGTGAACCAGAGTTCAGTCTTTAAATTTCCGTTAGCCGTGGCGGTAGGGGCAAATAGGGCTCCAGTCGCCAAGGTAATAAAAGTCAATAAGATTGCCAGTGCGCGTTTCATTGTTTGCCCCTTTAATCGCTGGAGCCTGCAGGAGCCATTTGCCAGGCCGGTTCTTCCGCAGGATAAGCGTGGGCGACGCCGTCGGTAGAAACTAGGCGAGTCTGGTTACCTTCCGGGGTGGCTAGTTCATGGGCCAGCTGGACATTCTGATTCGGGTGCGAAAGCGTAGCCAAATCTCCCGAATCAGGTTGACTGGGCATCCCATATCGTTGCGGATAAGTCTCGTTAACCGGCTGTGCAGTAAGCGGCAGCCCACCTGGGGCCGTAGGTGCCAGCGACGGCGTCGGGGCAATATACGGGTGGTAACCAAGTGCGGGGGCCGACGGCGCAGAAACCATCTGCTGCGGGAAACCTGGCGTCCCTAGCACGGGGGCCGACGGCGCAGAGGGCATCTGCTGGAAAACAGGCGCCCCCAACGGCTGGGCCGGCTTGGCACGATTGCGACGCGCCTTTGCCATAGTCAACGCCAACGCAATACAAGACATCAGGGCCACGCCAACCGCAACAATGGCGATAGTGAGCCAAATATTGTCGTCGCTAGCAGAATCGGCGGCTAAAGGGACAGCGCTCAGGGGACTGGTCTCAGAGGTAGAGGGCAGGAGAGCAGTCCCAGAGGTAGCCGTCAGGGGACTGGCGGCTAAAGGGGTAGCAGCCATAGCCGGCGAAGCCACACTAAGAGTCAAGAACGGCGCGGTTAATGCCACAAACACGCCTGCATGCTTAAATCGTTGAACAATGGGGTGCTTTTTTCCTCCTTGGCAGTGCCATTCTAATGCGGCTTATTAGGGTACGACGCCGCCCTAGCCGCTTGGGCTGGCCGGCACTGCGTCAGTTTTAGGCCTCGCTAGCGTCACCACCTGCAGCTTCCTGCTTGCGGCGCTTTAGCAGCAAAAAGCCCAGGCCAGCGGCGCTGGCTACCACCAGGGTGCCAACCACCCACAGGGCGGTAACTATCCCGCTATTACCCTGCTTGGCGGCGGCCGCCTGAGATTTATCGGCGCCAGCTATAGTCGCGCGGTAGTCAGTAGCCTTGGCAGAGCTGCTAGCACTAGCAGAACCGCTGGCTGAGCCACTAGCCCCCGGCGTAGGAGCCGCACTAGTGGCACCGGCGCTGGGCTGGGCGCCGTCGGGAGCTACGCTTTGCGAGCCAGAGCCGCCCCGGGAGCCGTCAGAACCACCCTGAGAACCACCAGCCAGCCAGCTTGAGCCACCTGACGGGCTAGTAGAACTTGGGTTATTTACAGTCGCGGTAAAGCTGTTTTGATGAGTGGAATTGCGCCACTGCATGAAGTAGCCCTTACCCTCGCCACCAGACTGGTTCACTTTAACGCCGTCGCTAGCTGAGGTGACATTGGCATCATGCACGCTGACATTGCTGTTAATGGAGCTAACTTTAAGCGGTTTTAGGGCAACAAGCAGCGTGTCAACGCGGTTATGGCCAGTTAGCTTATCGCCGTTGAGAGAATAAAACTCATGCCCCGCCTGCGCACTGTAGGTAACCGTGCCCGAGCAGTAGTTATAACCCTCGTTTTGTTTAAAAACTGGGGTAATTCCTGCCTCAGTCTTAGGCATGGCACTTTCTAGCGTGTCAGCGCAGCTTTGGCTGGTTAGTGTCTGGGTGTAATCGGCGATGCTAACCGTGTACATAATCTGCCCAGCCTTGGTAAATACCACCGACTCTTGCACTTTCGCCTCGCTAGGTGCAGCTAGTGCCGACGGCGCCAGGGTGCCAGCCGTGGCCAGTAGCGCAGCAGCTATAAAACGGGTGAAAAAGCGTTTACATACGGCAGTATTCATACCTATCTCCTAATTAGCCGCCATAAGGCTGGTTGTTCCAGCCAGTGTGGGGCTGCTGGTTTGGCTCGCTATCCGCGTCATAAATCTGGGTAGCGGCAGGGTCGTAGTCCTGAGTTGGGGCCTGAACCGTCTCTTGCGAAGGCTGCGCGGTGGGCGCCTGAACCGTGTCCTGTGAAGGGGACGGGGTAGTGGCCGCAACGGTGTCCTGCGGGTAGCGGTGAGTTGGGGCCAAGGTTGTTTCCTGGGCGTAACTGGGGAACACCGACTGCTCAGCGTTTTGCCCATAGGTTTGCGGAGCACCCTGGTTGTAGCCCTGGGGTTGGCTGTAGCCCTGCGCGGCCGGTTGCCCCTGCCCCTGGGGAGCGGCCGGTTGTCCGTAGCCCTGCTGGCCGTAACCCTGGGGTGCGGCGCTCTGCCCGTAACCCTGGGGCGCGCTGGGGGCGTAAGGGGCCGACGACGCCGAGGGGGCATAGCCCGACGCTGCAGACTGCGGATAGTTAGAAGAGGCCGCACTGTGGGGATAGCCAGAGCTGGGCGCAGACTGCGTGGGGGCCGGGGCTGCAGAAGCCGCAGACTGTGGATAAGCCGCCGACGTCGTCGAGCTGGCATAAGCCGCCGAAGCGGCACTAGCGCCCTGAATGCCCTGGATCCCCTGAGCGCCCTGAAGCGGGCCGGAAGTATTAATCTGTCCGCTGGCCATCGTGGGCACATACCCACTGGTGTTATTGGGATAAGACCCCGAAGACTTAGCGCCCTTACGGGGCTTACGCAAAACCATCACGATCAGCGCCAGCAGTGCCAACAGCACCACAATGCCTACCCCCAAGGCGGCATACAGGGCAGTGGTGTTAGAGCCGTCCTCACCCTCAGAGCCAGCAGCCGCCGCACTTTGCGTAGGGGCAGCAGTCTCTAAAGGATTCGCGTTAGAAGTGGGCGAGCCGCTAGCAGAAGGGTCGCTTGAAGGGCTCTGCGACGGGCTAGCAGTTTTATTGTCAGGCAGCAGAGAGAAAGGATCTTGCTTTTGGGTGCCATCATCCGAGGTCAAAGTGAATTCCATGGTCACCGCAGCAGAGGGGTTGCGCCAGTAAGCCATGTGCAAATTACGCTTGTTAAAAACCTCGTATTGAAGCTTGACGTTGCCCGGGGCGCTAACCACCTTGCCTTCAACGCCCACAATCAGAGCCCTAAAAGTAGCTGAAGAGATCCCCAGGGGCTTAGCGGAAACATTGATGGTGGCCTGCGGGTCAACGGTGACAGTGGTCTTGCCGTTTTGCCGTGAGAACTGCGAAGAGGCCTTATAGCTAGTGAAAGTCTGCAAAATAGAGCAGGTGGCACCCTTATCTTTTTGTTCAAACTGGGTGATGAGCGTCTTGTCTTTGGTGGTGCCCTTGAAGCTCTCACACTGAGCTTTAGTCATGTTGTTGCTGGGGTCAACCACCATGATGTAGTCCTGCATCTTGTTGTTGTTTAGGACTACAAACATTTCAGCTATGTAGGGTTCGTCTGCTGCGCTCGCGGTGGGCCAAGCGGCTGTGGGCAGACCTAGGCTGGTAACCACTAAAGCTGTTACCGCCAGAATGTGTATAGCCTTGCGCCACATAATTGCCTCCAGGTATGAGTTTTCAACCAGTCTAAACGCTAATCGTTAGAGATGTCTGAAAACTAAGCCTTTGGGCTAGGCTATGACCTGTGACTTAACGGTAGCTATGGGGATAAGTCTCCCCCCAAAAAACGACTACCGGTGTAGCCAACTTTCTGCAAAAATAGGACTAAACGCCTAAGCGCTCGAAGAGGAGTTGTAATGCTTTCAAACGACCAAATCACCCTTAACCCCAACCCGCTGGTACGCGCCTTGAGGAAGTTACCCGCCGAGTTCACCAAAGCGGACATCATCAGCTACATCTTTGACAACGACATTCACGCCCTAGAACTGCGTTACATTGGCGGCGACGGGCGCCTAAAGGTCCTAAACTTCGCCATCCAATCTGTAGCCCACCTAGACCGGATCCTAACCATGGGGGAGCGCGTGGACGGCTCCTCCCTGTTTAACTTTGTTGACGCTACCTCATCAGACCTATATGTGGTGCCCCAGCTGCGTAGTGCCTTCATGAACCCCTTCGCCGCTGAGCCCACCATCGACTTTTTGTGCTACTTCTACGACGTCGCCGGCAACCCCCTGGTCAGCTCACCTCAGCACGTGCTGCGCCGCGCCCAAACCGCCCTCGAAGCAGCCACCGGCAACCGCCTGCAGGCCCTAGGTGAGCTGGAGTACTACCTGTTCTCCGACGTCGAGACCCTATTCCCGGTAGAAGAGCAGCGTGGTTACCACGAAGCTGCCCCCTTCTCTAAGTTCGCCGACGTGCGCACCGAAGCCCTCAAATACCTGACTCAAATGGGTTGCGCAGTTAAATACGCCCACGCCGAGGTGGGTAACTTTGTTGCCGACGGGCGCCAAATGATCCAGCAGGAAATCGAATTCCTGCCGGTAGATGCCTGCGACGCCGCCGACCAAATGACCCTAGCCAAGTGGGTAGTGCGCGAAGTAGCACACCGCCACGGCATTGAAGTGTCCTACTCGCCCAAGATCGCCGTCGGCCAAGCCGGCTCAGGCATGCACTTCCACACCCGCCTAGTAGACCCGCAAGGCAACAACCTATTTAGCCAAGGCGCCGGCCTAACTGAGCTAGCCCGCAAGGTGATCGGTGGCTACCTAACCTTGGCCGCCTCCATCACCGCCTTTGGGAATACCGTGCCCACCTCCTTCCTGCGCCTAGTGCCCCACCAGGAAGCCCCCACCGCCATCTGCTGGGGTGACCGCAACCGTTCAGTGCTGGTGCGTGTGCCGCTGGGCTGGAACAACCTTGATGACCGTATGTTCCGCGACGCCAACCCCAATGAGCCCGCAGTTGGTCAGGTTCCCAATGACCTGCAAACCGTGGAAATGCGCTCACCTGACGGCTCAGCCGCCATCCACCTGCTGCTAGCGGCAATTGTTGTGGCTGCGCGAGTGGGTCTGACTGAGCCGGGAATGCTTGAATATGCCAATGAGCGATATGTCTCAGGGGACGCTTCTAAGCTCGAAAACCTAGAGCAGCTGCCCGCCTCCTGCTACGAATCCGCCCAGCGTCTACAGGCTCAGCGCGCCCTTTACGAGGCTGAAGGGGTCTTTCCGCCTAAGCTCATCGACGCCTGGGTGGCTTACCTCGAAGGTCTAGGAGACGAGAACTTGCGTGAAGATATCGCCACAGCACGGGTGCTAGTTGAAGATTTGGTGGAAACTTATTTCCACATCGGCTAAGTGGGTTGGGGCTTAAGTCTTATTAAGTCCCAGCAATAAAGCCAAAGCGGGGCGCTTCCAGATAAATGGAGGCGTCCCGTCGTCGTAATCACACCATTAAAATATGAGACAGCGTTTATAAAGTTGCAGTCACTCTGCTATGTTTACCTCCATTGCCGCTTTGGCAATTTAAGTAACTTTAACGGAGGTGAACATGTCCGCTTTAACTACTCCCGAGCTATCTGCAGCAGGGGAGGAGCCTGAAACTGCCGCGAGCGCATCACTAGGTGGTGACGCTAAGGTGTCTGAACACGACAACCCAGGAACTGAACTTAAGCGTGGCCTGTCCGCCCGCCACATGCAGATGATCGCTATCGGTGGCGCAATTGGAACCGGCCTGTTTGTGGCCTCCGGCGCAACCGTTTCTACCGCAGGTCCGGGCGGCGCCCTGGTGGCCTATTCGGTAATTGGTTTAATGGTGCTGTTGTTGATGCAGTCGTTGGGTGAAATGACTGCGCACATGCCCGTTTCTGGTTCTTTCCAGACTTACGCCACGCGTTTTGTTAGCCCCTCCTTTGGTTTTGCCATGGGCTGGAACTACTGGTTTAACTGGGCCATTACGGTGGCCGCTGAGCTGGTAGCAGCCGGTATTGTGATGAGCTACTGGCTGCCTGATGTGCCCCACTGGGTGTGGGCAGCAGTGTTCTTGGCGCTGCTAACCGGTCTTAACGCGCTCTCTGCACGCGCCTATGGTGAGGGTGAATTCTGGTTTGCCACCATCAAGGTGATTACCGTGCTGGTGTTTTTGGTGGCCGGCGTGGCCATGATCCTGGGGATTATGGGTGGTAACTCGCCTGGCTTTAGCAACTGGACTAAGGGTGAGGCCCCCTTCCACGGCGGCTGGCTCTCGATTGTGTCAGTGTTTATGATCGCTGGTTTCTCTTTTCAGGGTACTGAGCTGGTTGGTGTGGCTGCGGGCGAGTCGCGTAACCCTCGCAGGGATGTACCCCGGGCTATTAAGAGCGTGTTCTGGCGGATCATGCTGTTCTACGTGGGTGCTATTTCGGTTATTGGTTTCCTGATTCCTTACACCGACCCCAACTTGCTGCGTAACGGTGAGACTGATGTGGCTTACTCGCCTTTCACCTTGGTGTTTGAGCGGGCTGGCGTGGCCGGCGCGGCTGCGGTGATGAATGCGGTTATTTTGACTGCGATTTTGTCTGCCGGTAACTCTGGCCTGTATGCCTCTACCCGTATGCTGCACTCGATGGCCCTTGATGGTCACGCCCCCAAGCTGTTCTCCCGGCGCGGCGTGCCGATCTACGCTATGGCGGTTACGGCTGCTGTGGGTGCGGTTGGTTTCGTGACCGCTATTGTGGGTGAGGGCGCTGCCTACACTTGGCTGCTTAACGTATCTGGTCTTTCAGGCTTCATTGTGTGGCTGGGTATTTCCTGGTGCCACCTGCGTTTCCGCAGGGCCTATGTGCTGCAGGGCAATGACTTGGCGAAACTGCCTTATAAGGCTCCGCTGTTCCCGTTTGGCCCGATGCTGGCTTTTGCTATGTGCCTGATTGTGCTGGTGGGTCAAAACTATGAGGCTCTGTTTAGGGGCCAGCTGTTCCAGATTGCTTCTAGCTACATTGGTTTGCCGGTGTTCTTGGCGATTTGGGCTATCCACAAGCTGGTTACCAAGGAGCCTAAGGTTGAGCTGGCTACCGCTGACGTCAGTGGCGTTGAGGTTGAGGTGGCCTGATAGCTTCTGCTAGCTTTTTCCCGCCTGCGGTTTAGTCCGACGGCGTAGCGAGTGCCTGGTTGCGATTCTATGCAGCCAGGCACTCGTGTTTTTAGCGGCTGGGGCAGCGCTTGGTCCTGCGCTCATGTTCGCGTCCTGCGCCTGCGTTCACGGTCTGTGCTTGGGCCTGCGCTCGCGGCCGGGGCGGCGGCTATTCCCAGCGGGCGCAGCGCTCGCTGCGGGCAACTTCGATGGCGCTGTTGCGGTCCCAGCCGTTGCTGGCGCGGAATACGAGCTTACGCGAGCTAGAGCATTGCCAGGCCGTTAAAACCACATCTGAACTGGAGCTATCTGCGTTTGAGTTGTCTGCGGCGGGGGTGGGGGGTGCCTCAGTGGGGGAGATGGTGGTCAAGTTGGGCAGGTTCAAGCCGGTGGAGGGTTCTGGACGCGGTGAGGACAGTGGCGTAGGCGTGGCGGTCCCTAGCGGCTTGCTGGTGGGCAGCGGCGCAGTGCTAGGTAGTGGCGTGCTGCTGGGAGTAGGGCTGGGGGTGTTTTCAGAGCTCTGGGTTTGGGTGGTGGTAACGACGACGGCGCCCGGCTGGCTTTGCTCAGAGGCTTGGTGGGCGTAGAAAAGGATGCCCCCAACCATGGCAAAGATACCCAGCACCGCGAAGGTAACCAGCGACACGCGCCAGGCTGAGCCCCAGGGCGTATACAAGCTAGCTTGGGTGTTACCAAGCGTGTTTAGCTTGCTTTCGCGCAGAGAGCTGGCCTGGGTGGCGTTGTGGTGGGAGCTGGGGCGCTGGTGGTCAATCATTGGCTTACAGCTGTCGTCGGGGTCAGATACTAAGGCAGATATTACCCCGACCTGTGGCTTAGGTTAAGAAATCACAATGTTGTGACTAGGTAACAGATTTCAACCTTAGAGCCCTGGCAACAAAAGTTATTCGTTTTCTTCGCGTTGGGCGAGGATACGTTCCGCCTCTTCATCAGGCAGCGGATCACCATTGTCGTCAAGCAGGCCGTTACGTTTCATGAACTGGTAACGTGAATCAATGAGACGAGGTAACGGAAACGGCAGAATATATAAGGCGCCAATAAAAATAAAGAACAGTGCAATGAGCGATAAAGGAAACCAAACGAATCCGGGGGCTCCCGCCCTCTTCAAGAGCATACTGATTCCAATTAAGGTAAACGCAATGCTCATGCAGGGATACGTCATTGCCGCCATGTTTTTGGTCATACGCTCGCGTGAAATACTTCTCCCGAATTCTGCCACCCACGAATCAGTGTAGGTCTGCACCCACCATGAATAAATGATGAGAGGGCCTATAATTATTAGTAAGATTTCTTCCCACACATTATTCATACTTGTTACCTCCTACCCAAATAAAGCATCGCTTATATAAAAGGCTAGTGTTGCGTTAGAGATTGTGGCCATCGTGATTTATCCCCAAATGCGCCTTTGGCTAATACCGTCTTAACGGTTGATAGTCCGCTTTGCGCTCTCGTGCTACGATAGCGCCTGCTCTGGGCAAGGTGGCCTGGCAGCTTAGAAAAGGGGGGTGCCCGCCGTGCGGCGGGCGCCCCCCTGTCTAGTTTGGTTTGGGCCAGATTCAAGTTTTGGCTGCTAAGCCCAGCAGCTTTACTGCTTTGCGGCTTTGGTTGCTTTGCGGCTTTGGCGGTTTTGCGCCAGGTTTTTAGGCTAGCTCGGGCGGCAAAACATCAGTTTGGGCTGGCAGGTTAGCGACGCCCATCGGGCAGGTAATGCCGTTAGGGCCGTGGTTGCAGTAGCCGCCAGGATTCTTGTGTAGATAAGCCTGGTGGTACTCCTCGGCCACATAAAACGGCCCGCCCTGGCCAGATTCCAGTGCGGCGGCGTCGCCAATAGTGGTTTGGCAAACGCGCCCTGCGCCAAGCTTGTCTAGCTCACCCTGGAAAGCCTGGCGCAGCGCCGCAGCGGCCTGCGCCTGCTGGGGCGTGGTAACCCAAATCGCACTGCGATACTGGGTGCCCACATCATTACCATGTCGGTTAGCCTGGGTGGAGTCGTGGTTTTCAAAGAAAACCCGCAGCAGATTCTGCCCACCCACGCCCGCTATGGCCGGGTCATAAACCACGGCCACAGTCTCAGCGTGACCAGTCTGGCCAGTGCATACCTCACGGTAGGTGGGGTTGTGGTTGCCTCCACCCATATAGCCCACGGCGGTGGCTAACACCCCGGGCTGGTTCCAGAAAATACGCTCCACGCCCCAAAAGCAGCCGGCAGCCAGGTAAATAACCTCAGCCCCAGCAGGTAGCGGGTCATCGGCGCGGCTAGCTAAAACCGGGTGAAGTTCTAGACGCTCCAACAGCGCCTGGCTGTGACCGGCGATAGTGGCCGGCAAGGCGCCAGCAGCGGCGTCGTCGAGATAAGTACTGTCGCAGAGCGGTAACCAATTTTGCTCAGGCCCAGCCGCCCGCGTCGCAGCGGCGTAGCTCATAGCTGCTGTACAGACTTGATTTCGGCCTGCAAAACGCGGCCGTTAGGGGCCTTGTAGCTGACAGTCTCGCCAGCCTTGTGGCCCATCAGCGCCTTACCTAGCGGGGCCTCGGGGGAGAAGACGCGGGCGCCGTCGGGAACATCAGCCGCAATCTCCTGGTTACCCAGCACAAAAACCTGCTCTTTACCGGCAATAATGGCGGTAATCAGGGCGCCCTTAGTGACGGTGCCGTCAGAGCTAGCCTGACCCACCTCAGCGTTTTCCAGCATCCCTTCAAGCACCTTAATGCGGGTCTCGTTAAGGGCAGCTTCCTCACGGGCGGCGTGGTAGCCAGCATTTTCGCGCAGGTCACCCTCCTGGCGGGCTAGCTCAATGCGGCGAGCGATTTCTTTGCGCTCAGTGGTACGACGGCGCTCAAGCTCCTCGCTTAGACGGTCAAAAGCTTCCTGGGTCAGCCAAGTACGGTTGTCTTCACTCATGTTTTCTCCTAACTTGCCACCTTAAAAGCCCAGTTTAGCCCAATACGGCCATGTAGCAGGCAATACACTGGCACACCCAGGCAGCCACGGTGCAGGCGTGGAAAATCTCGTGGAAGCCAAACCAACGCGGTAAAGGATCGGGTTTTTTAAGCGCATAAACCACTGCGCCAAGCGTATAAATTACGCCGCCAGCAGCAATCAAAACGACAATCGCCGCCCCGCCGGCGCGGTAAAGCTCGGGAATGAACCACACAGCCACCCAGCCCAGCACCACATACAAAATCGTGAACAACCAACGCGGCGCGGTAATCCAGCACACATTAGCCACCATGCCAATCACGGCGCCTGTCCAGATAATGCCCAGCACTAGGCGCTGATGATCCGGGGTCATTAACGCTAAAGCCAGGGGAGTGTAGGTGCCGGCAATCAGCAGGTAAATATTGGCGTGGTCAATGCGGCGTAAAAGCTGGGAAACTTTGGCTGGGAAATGCCCGTTAGAGATGTGGTACACCCCAGAGTTGGCGAAAAGCAGCAGTGAGCAGGCCAAATACACGGCGCTGCCGATTTTTAAAGTGGTCGTGGGGGCTAAAACCGTCAGTACAATGCAGGCAGCCAAAGCCAGCGGCGCAGTAATAGCGTGAATCCAGCCGCGTAGCTTGGGTTTGATTAATTTAAGAGCCTCACCGGCCGAGGCGAGTGAGTCACTAGAAAGCGAGAGTGCTTTGGCGGCTGCCATATGAACCTCCCAGTAGCTTGTTAGGAACAAAAGCTACGCTACCGTAAGTTACGCTTGCGTAGGTAGCTATTTGATAAAGCGAACACCACAGGGCGTAATTAGGCGCTACCGTATATAGCATGGCCGTAAAAGTAGATCGGCCTGTACCTGTATGCAAGGAGCTGAAAATGGCTGGCGACAACCTGCTCTATGACGTTTACGAACGCCGGTTGTTGGCGCAGCTTGACCGCTCTAAAGTTCCCGCACACGTAGGTGTGATCCTCGACGGCAACCGCCGCTGGGCTAAATCCCTAGGGGTAGGCGCCGCCCACGGACACCGGCGCGGGGCAGATAAAATTGCTGAATTTTTGGGTTGGGCCGAAAATGCCGGGGTTGAAATTGTCACCCTCTGGCTGCTTAGTACCGACAACCTCTCGCGTGACCCGCAGGAACTGGCGCCGCTGCTAGACATTATTGCTAGCGCCGTCGAAAACCTGGCCAATGCCAGGCGTTGGCGATTGCGCATTGTGGGCAGTGTGGAATTACTACCCCAACCGGTGGCCCAGCGGCTACTGGCGGCAGTAGAGTCCACCAGCGCCATTGAAGGCATGGAAGTTAACGTGGCCGTGGGCTACGGCGGGCGTGAAGAAATTGCCCAAGCTGTGCGTGACGCTTTAGCTGAGGCCGCCGCCCAGGGCCGAACCCTAGAAGAAGTGGCCCGCAGCCTGTCTGTGCGCGACATTGCTGAGCACCTGTACACCAAAGGCCAGCCTGACCCTGATCTACTCATCCGCACCTCGGGTGAGCAGCGCCTTTCGGGCTTCCTGCTATGGCAATCAGTGCACTCGGAATACTACTTCTGCGAGGTTAACTGGCCGGCCTTTAGGCACATCGATTTCCTGCGTGCGCTACGCGACTATGCCCACCGCGAGCGCCGCATGGGCAAGTAGCTCGCCTTATATGGCCGGGTAGCTGGCGCCATTAAAGCCGCCTAGGCCGCCTAGGCCGGCTAGCGGGGCGGCCTGGGCAGCTAGTTTTAGTGTTCTTTAAGCCAGTAATAGTGCTTATAGACAGCAAAAGCTGCGCCGGCAAAAGGAAACAAGAATACGATCAGCGTGTAAATCATGCGGTCGTAAAAACTGCGCTTACCAACAAACAGAATGTAGGCCACTGCCGCGCAGTCAACCAGAGCCAGTAGCGTCATTACGATTTGAGCAAACAATTTTGGCCTTACATTTGTGGGGCTGGGGGTCTTTTTTGTAGGCGGTTATGGGGATTTGGGTATTTAGCAGGCTGGTTTGGACATAAGACGGGGGTGGCTGGTGGGCCACCCCCGATCCAACTAGGGCTCTAAATAGTGGGCCCCGGCTGCGTTAAGTTTCAGCAGTTTCCGCAGCATTCATGTGCGGCTTCTTCGGCTGCGTCAGCTTTGGGTGCGGCTGCTGCGGCTGCATCTTCGTGAGTTACAACCTCTTCTGCCTCTACTGCGGCGGCGGCAGCCTCCAGCTCAGCGCGGTTGGGCGGGTTAGCACCCGGGCGTGAAACGGTGATGGCGGCAATCGCAATAGCGTGAGCAATCACGCGGCGCAGGGCTTCTTCGCTGATGTTGTGCAGTGCCTCACGGTTTTCGGCGCCCAGCAGGCCTTCGGTCCACAGACCGTCGATTATGCCGCCCATGAAGGAGTCGCCGGCACCTACCGTGTCTGCTACTACAGCCGGCTGGGAGGGTACCTCTAGGCGCAGGCCAGAAGAAGTTACCGCCAGGGCCCCCTCGGAGCCACGGGTAACCACCGCAATGGCCGGGCCCAGCTCCAGCCAGGAACGCAGGGTTTCTTCCTGGTCAGCGCCGCTAGTTAGCCACTCCAAGTCCTCGTCGGAGCATTTAACTACGTCTGAGGCGGCGATTAGGCGCTCTACCAGCGGGCGGGCGTCACCGGGGGTGCCCATCAGCTGGGGGCGTACGTTGGGGTCGTAAGTGATGGTGGAGGTCTGGCGGTAAGCTGCCAGAACGGCCTGAACGGTTAGACGCCCCGGATCCATAATCGCGCCGATAGAACCAGTGTGCACCGCCAGTGGCGCATTTTCGGAAGGAGCCGGTGTGGGCGGGTTCCAATCTAAGTCAAAACGGTAGGTGGCGGCGCCATCCTCACCAATAACGGCAACAGCGGTGGAGGTGGCTTCAGCCCCGTCAGAGCCCTCAACTAGGGCAACACCGTTAGATTCAAGGTGCTTGCGGACTAGCTCGCCGCGTTCGTCCTTGCCGATCCAGCACACCAACTCGGCTTGACGGCCTAGGCGTGCTAGCCCCAGGGCCACGTTCGCCGGGGACCCACCCGGAATTTCCTTAGTGGTGGCGTCCAAGCCGACGACGACGTCGACAAGAGCCTCACCAATAACTAATACGCGCGGTTCGCTCATTAAGGTTCCTTTGATTTGTGGCTGCAGTGCTTGAAATCAGCTCTGATCGCTTTGGGTGGCTGCTTCTAGGCGGGCCCGGGCCTGGTCTAACCAGTTTTGGCAGTGCGTGGCCAGAGCCTCACCACGTTCCCACATGGCCAAGGATTGCTCCAGAGGGGCGTCGCCGGCCTCAAGTTGGCGTACTACCTGAGCTAACTCAGCGCGGGCCTGCTCATAAGTGAGCTGGTCAACTTCGGTCGGTTGGGTGGATGTGGGTGTGGTCATAGTCTGATTGTGTCATGAAGTTGTGTTTTTGGGTGGGTCTGGTCTTATTTTGGGTTAGTCGAGCTTGGGTTAGTCGAGCCGCTTGGGGTTAGTCCCCACCACCTGTGCGATTAGTGAGCCGTGGGCCACAATGGCTTCCAGCAGGGTGCCGCGTTTGAGCTGGTCTACTTCAGTGACCACAGCCCCATTAGATTGGCGTAAAACCGCGTATCCACGGTCAAGTACTGCTTGGGGGCTAAGCGCGCGCAGTTTAGCTAGATCCGTGTGTAGCTGGGCTTGGCTAAGGGCTAGTTGGTGGTCTACTGCCCGGCGCATACGCTGGGTCAGTTCGCGGTCTTCTGCTTGACGCAAATTAATGACGGCGTCTGGCTGGCGCAGCACCGGGCGTGAACGCAGCTGCTCTAGGCCCTGCTGCTCACGCTCCAGGCGGGCTTGCCAGGCGGTGCGCGCCGCAGCCACGGCTCCCTCCAAGCTGGCTAGCTCCTCAAGCAGGTCGGGCACGATCCGACGGGCGGCATCGGTGGGGGTGGAAGCGCGAAAATCAGCCACTAGATCCAGCAGCGGGCAGTCGGTTTCGTGACCAATAGCGCTGACTAGCGGGGTGTGGCAGGCGGCAGCGGCGCGCACCAGGGCCTCATCGCTAAAAGGCAGCAGGTCCTCGACCGCCCCGCCGCCTCGGGCCACAACAATCACATCTACTTGCTCGATTTGGTCCAGCTCGGCAATAGCTCGGGACACTTCGGCGACGGCGTAGGCCCCCTGCACAGCCACCTCACGGATTTCAAAGCGGGTGGCGGGCCAACGCAGGCGGGCGTTGTTAATGACGTCGTCCTTAGCTTTAGCTTGCCGCCCACAAACCAGCCCCACCACGCGCGGCAAGAAGGGCAGCGGACGCTTACGGGAGGGGTCAAATAAACCCTCAGCAGCCAAGGCGCGGCGCAGGCGCTCAATTTGGGCTAGTAACTGACCTAAACCAACCGGCCTGATCTCGTCAGCCACCAGCTGGAAGGAGCCGCGCTTGAGCCAGTAGGTGGGTTTAGCGTGCAGCACCACCTGGCTGCCTTCCTCCAACGGCGAATCCATGGCGGCCAGCACCTTGGCGTAGGTGGCTACCGTCATGGAGGCCTCAGTTTCACTGTCGCGCAAGGTCATAAACGCCATAGAGGCACCCCGACGCGGGTTGAACTGCACCACCTGGCCGCTGACCCACACCGGCGTCATCTTTGACATGTAGGACTCTACTTTTTGCGCCAGCAATCGCAGCGGCCAAGGGTTTTCGGCAGTGGTGTCGCGGGCCAGGGTGGCCAGTTGGCGTCCGCCGCCATTGGGGGAGGCCTGGCTAGTTACGGCCTGGTTAGCTACGGCCGGGCTAGTTGCGTTGGGGGCGCCCGAATTTACGCCGACGGCGTGGGGCGGGTTACTACTTGTCACGGCTACCACTGTGCCACGAATACAGGCCAGGTACCCTGTACCTATGACCACAGCCTCGCCCAAAAAACTTCTGTTGGCAGCCCCACGCGGATACTGCGCTGGCGTTGACCGCGCCGTGGACGCCGTCGAGAAAGCCCTAGCCCACTACGGAGCCCCCATTTACGTGCGCAAAGAGATTGTGCACAACAAGTACGTGGTGGAGGCGCTCAGTCGTCGCGGAGCCATTTTTGTCAACGAAACTGATGAGGTGCCCCCGGGCGCTCGCGTAGTGTTCTCAGCCCACGGTGTGTCCCCGGCAGTGCATGAGCAGGCCGCCGCCCGCCACCTGGCCACCATTGACGCCACCTGCCCGCTGGTAACCAAAGTGCACAAGCAGGCGGTGCGTTTCGCCAAGGGCGACTACGACATCATCTTGGTGGGCCACAGCGGACACGAAGAAGTCGAAGGCACCCAAGGTGAGGCCCCCGAGCACATTCAGGTAGTTAACGGCCCTGAAGAAGTAGACCAGGTGCAGGTGCGTAACCCTGAAAAGGTAGTGTGGATTTCGCAAACCACCCTAAGCGTGGATGAAACCATGGAAACCGTGCGTCGCCTGCGTGAACGTTTCCCGGCCATGATTGACCCGCCCAGCGACGACATTTGCTACGCCACCCAAAACCGCCAGGCCGCCGTCAAGCAGATGGCTCCGCGCGCTGACGTGGTGATTGTGGTGGGTTCAGGTAACTCCTCCAACTCGGTGCGCCTAAAAGAAGTGGCCCTAGAAGCCGGCGCTAAGGCCGCCTACCGGGTGGATTACGCCAGTGAAATCGATCCCAGCTGGCTAGAGCAGGCCCAGAGCGTGGGGCTAACCTCAGGGGCGTCCGTGCCCGAAATTTTGGTGCGCGAAGTGGTGCAAAAGCTAGCGGAATACGGCTTCACCGACGTCGAGGAACTACGCACGGCCACAGAAAACATTGCTTTCTCGCTGCCCAAGAACCTGCGGGCGGATCTAAAAGC
>ERZ772987.102-NODE-102-length-16905-cov-4.48107_pt1 | contig 16905 bp, 17 predicted proteins | sample MGYA00511129_ERZ772987 | MGnify/ENA primary metagenome ERZ772987 (study PRJEB29015, sample SAMEA2738058) | human oral metagenome | biome: human oral; feature: human-associated habitat; material: saliva | place: China | collected 2222 ...
CTAAAATAAATTAATTTTGACTCTTTCTCTTACTGTATTTTAAGATACTTTCCTAAAGGAATATGTTTTTCCGAAAAATCAATCTTTTTCTGAAAGATATATTTCAATAACAAAACATCCCAAAACCCTTGGCGCTCAAAGGTTTTATTGTGGTCTATCGTCCATAAAATCAACTGAAAAAGCGTCAGAATGCTCGTCTCAACACCGAATATGCACGATTTTTGAATAAAATCGGCTCTTTTTATCAACGATTGAAAAAAGTCCCTTTCAGAGAATTTTTAAGAAGATAAATCTCTACAATCGATTTTAAGCTCCCAAACGCTTATCATTTACAATAAAAACGATACAAACTATCTTCCGAGGGTAAATATACCACCCCTACGTTTAAAGCTCTCAAAACGCTTTATATTGCCTTTAAAAATGACACAAGAAAAGCACGGTTATTTAGCCGTGCTATTTGTCTTTTTTATTATTATCTTTATCTAAATTTTCAAGACGTCCCATCATCTCAGCTTTTTTCTTGCCTAATTCAACCTTTTCTTCTTCGGTTGTCTCGTTCTTGTACTCTGGTTTTGACCACTTAGGGACGTTTGTTTTCTTGTCTTGCATCTCAACAAACTTGTCATTTTCCCACTGATCTCTTTTCTCTTTCGTAAAGAAGAAACGATAAGACGAAATCTTTTTACGTCCACGCTCACCTTTTTTCTTACGTTTATAAACCTCTACAAAACTTAATTCTGAATAGTAAGGTTTCAATTCTTCAATAGCTGGCTCAATAATCTTCTCACGGATTTTAGTAGCTCCGTACACTTCAGGAATGTTTAAATACTTTTTAAAATCTTCAACCGTTACCGCCCACACTCCAGTATCAGCGTATTGTCGCAAGAACTTGTAAATATCAATCGTGTAGTATTTATTAAAACTGTTTCCGACTTTAAGAGGGAATTTAGTAAATTCATCTGCAAAATCTTTGACCAAAAAGAAATAGTCTGGATTGACTGTAACTACAATCTCTCTTGTCTCTTTAATAATTTTGCGTGATGTAAAAATCAGAAACTCAACATCATACAACTCTGTCTCAAATTCTGCGATTGATAAAGATAAAATTTTATTAAACGTTTGTTTAATTAACTTTATACCTTGTTCATAAGAACGAGGTTTCACTTGTGCTAATTCCATGAAATAATCATAATCCATGCGAATTTCATTCTCTGTTGCGTTCTTAACCATATAGAACAAGGACATGAAGATTTTTTTCTGTACTAGTGAAAATTGTTTTAGAGGGACTTTATTTAGCTCATTTGAGTATTCTGCAAGCTCTCCCTCTCCTCGGCCTGTTAACACTGCTTTCTTTTCTTCGTTGCTACTCATTTTAATTAAATCCTCGGAACTTTTTTATTTAAACTAAGTATACCCTCTTCTTCTCTCCTTGTCAACAAAAAAACCTTGAGGTTTTTAAATTCTCCCGAAGGGATTTTTTTCTCTCCCGAAGGGATTTTTTTCTCTCCCGAAGGGATTTTTTTCTCTCCCGAAGGGATTTTTTAAACTCTCTATCCCTTGCGGCTCTAAGCGTTGTCCCAACCCTACAATATATATTTACAATATATAATTACATATAGCTATCTCCTAATTTAGAAATGCATTTTTCCTTTAGTTGTCTTATCCTAGATAGATATGTTCGCTACGCTTACGCTCTATAAGGGCTTACGCCCTCGCTTCTTGATAGCAATCAATCCAACTAAACAGACTTAAATACAGTTAATACAAATGCTCTAACACCTTGATACTACTGCATTGATACACTTTCTTTTTTCTTGAAACGTGTATCTTCTGATGTACAAATTGGGGAACAAAGCCTAACCGACATTTCTACACCCATAAACTTCGAAACCCCTTGATATGACTGCACTTTCGAGGTGTTGAGAGGGCGATTCTGACGCATTTAAAATCTAAAACGTGGGCAATCTCACGACTTTTCTTTAAAATCGTTATTACAGAACCCCTCAACTCCTTGTGGCTCTAAGAGTTTCAGCTTTTTTAGACCAAACAAAAAAGGATCTGCAACATGCAGACCCTTTTTGCTTCTTTCTTTTTCTAGTTTTGATATAAGTATGATTGCGCAATTACTGAAATCCTATTATGCCCCAAGGCTTTGGAGACCATAAGCATGGCTTGTTTGTCATAAACCTCGCCAGCTCGTTCTTTTCGCATGATGTATTTGTCTTGTGTGGGAATTTTATCAATATCCCTTTTTAATTGATTATAGAGCCGATTAGCGTATGTGGCTCTATAAAAGTGATTGTCATAATTAGACGATAGCTTATTAAATAACCGTCCTTTTTTTGATTGTATCCATTTAACGATTTCTCTTGTTTCCGCTTCTGTTTTTCCTACGATTTTGGCAATTCTAGGCTTTCCGCCTTTCGTTCCTTTTGTTACGTTTAAATAAGCCTTCCCGTTCTTGAAAAATAGGTCATCAGACTTAATCATTGTCATTTCTTTCCGTCGAAGACCTGTCGCACTTGTAAATCGTGCCAGCTCTTCCTCTTTTTTATCTGAAATGTGTTTGTCTCGCTCTGCAACCTCTCGTGACCGTTTAATGTCCGCTCGTAAGCGTGGAGGTGTTGCAATGAATTGTGTAGCTTCTACGCCCATAACTTTAGCGATTGCAGCCTTTGCGGTTGAGATTGAGTAAGCAGACCTTTCTAACTCGATTAGATGTCTTAAATACTCATCTACGAACCCTCTAGCGTCTTCTAATGTCTCCGCTTCTGGATGGGCTTTGTCTAGCCATTCCGCAAAGTGTCGGAACTGTTGTTTATACGTTTCAAACGTTGCTTTTGAATAAATCTTATTTTTCGTATCGGCTTCCGCCTTGTCCTTTGACCGCTTAGACCCTAAACCAGCTTTCAACATGGCTTGTAGTCTTAATCTTGCGGTCTTACGATAGCTCTCTTTCTTATTTTGGCGTTTTTTAGCCCAGCGCCCTGGGGATTGGTGAACCGTCATAGTGACCCCTTTCTAATTGAATTTGAAAAGATTGTTTTTCATTCGTTCAGACCTGTCGGTTCAAACGTCGGAGAAAATCACTCTCCTATGCCGAGGACTAAAACCTCAATGCGCAACTTTTTTCTTTGATTGTCTATGCGATGACAATAAGGGCAACTTTTTACGTCTATGCCATGACCCCATTTTATTTAAGAGTTAGGCTCTCTTACAACTGAACTATTGAAAAACTCGGTATTTGACTGCTCTTTTTCTTCTTCTACTTTCTTTTTTTTCTAACTACACTACTTTCTAACTAATTAACGCTTCTTTTTTCCTCGTATATTTCCTTTTTTCTCTTCCTTTCTTTCGTTTTTTTCTTTCTTCGGTAATTGCGTTTTTATTTTTCCTCATTCATTGATCTGATGATTTTGCTTTCCAAATCAGCAGGTCAATTTTACTTTCTCTAGCTAATCAATAATTCATACTTATAGTATGCCATTTTTTTATAAAAATAAAAATCAAACTGAAACACAAAAAATTTTAGATAAACACAAAACTGGGGAGATAAATGTTTATACGTTCATTTTTCTACGAAAAAATATCCGTATAAACATTTATCCGCTCAGCGAAAACACTTTGGGCGTATTTCCTTTTTCGCTCTTTTCGGACGAATGCGTCCGAACGTCTGCAATGCGATAGCGCAGACGTAAGCCCCCAGCTAATCAGCAAAATAGCACTTTTCAAATTCACCCAGCCCCTATTTTATCAGAGTAAAATTAATCTTATTTCTTGCATTAAATAGAATTTTATGGTATTCTATAATAGAAATACAAACACTGTGAATTAAATCAATTACAAAAAATATAAATAGGGTAAAAATCATGGAAATTAAAGACAACAGTCTTGACTTCATTGATGCAGAGGTCAGACAAAATCGCAACATTAAACCAACGCAAAAAGCCGATACAGAGACAGACAAGCAAGAGGTTTCGCAAGTCAAAAAGAAAGGTGGGCGGAAGTCTATTGCTCATGATTTGAGATACAAAATCGACTTTGTAAAACGCGAAAAAGCTATCCATGAACGCACAATCACAGACATCACCATCTATTCAGAAGATAAGGCTCTTGTCCGTGAGTTGGCAGTCCGTCAATACTTGAACGCTTTCACTATTACAGAAGACTACGCTTCTAAAATTCTTTGTTTTATCTACGACAAAGCTACCAGAATCGAAGAAGAAAAAGTCTATCTTTTAGGGATTCAACCCATTGTACAAACCCTGAGATTATCTTATCCGACTGTACAGAAAACGGTCAAGAAATTGCGGGAGAAGAACCTCATCGCTAAAAATCCAGTCTTTCAGAATGCGTACACAATCAAAACAGAAGCAGAGACATTTTTCAAATTGATCAGCAATAACACGCAGATTTTACTTACATTTGAACCGCTCGAAGAAGTACAACTAGAAACGGTCAACGAGGACGGAACACTTAACAAGGAGATGATAAAATAAAGAAAGGAGGCATAACATATGCCCGTATCATCACCTGAATAAGAAGAGAGAACCCCCTTGCTCAATGGTTAAAAGAGGGGTATTTCGTCCTTCTTGATTTCCAATACTAAGAAGCACGAAATGAAAGCGGAAACATTTTGTTTAGGTTGGAAAGGAGATAATCATAAATCCTAAACAAAAGACATAGTCAACAAAATAAAACATAGAATAGAAAGGAAAATCATCATGAAAAAGACAATAAAATATACAAGCGCTCTATTGGCTATTTTAACCTTAAGCATAGCGAGCCTACCAAGTGCAACATCTGTTTACGCAAATACTCAACCAACACCAGAACCTAAAACGATGTCAGCGACTGATATGCCCGAAGTTCATTTAAGCGACTTAACACCCGAACAAAACCGAAAATTGAATTTAATGTTCACTATTGGCGAAGAACTTGGCTTAACAGATAAGGGAGAATTATATCTCAAACACAATGCTGAATTTATCAAAAATAAATACAATTTAAATAATGATGATTTCACATTTATAACCGAATCAATTGCTAATTACAATACAAGAATCACAACACCAGTTATGATGCCTAGAGCAAGTTTTAGTGGGGGATATATTCATTTATCATACGGCGAAGTACTCAATATTGTTAATTTAGCTGCTAGTTACGGACCAGGCGTTATAGCCGGTGTAATGTCTACAATATTGTCATTTTATCCTGGAATTGGCACTGTTATCGGAGGTATCGTTGGATGGTTTGGTGCAGCAGCTATATTACAAGCGATGAGTGACGCAGCATTCCAGAAAAAGGGAATAAAGATTGGTATCGGCGGAATATCAGCAGAATAACACATGAAAAATCTCAAAGAATTTATTATCATTTTTTCACTATTTTGCCTATTCTCAATTACCAATCACTATTCCCCAACACTTTATAATTCAATACAAACAGCTATATTTATCCCTATATCGATATTTATAATATATAAAATTTTAATGTGGATAATACTATACATTCGCATTAGAAATAAAGAAAAATGAGTTGCTTGGCACTGCACCCTACGAAAATGAGATTCACACACCGACCATATCGCTGAGGTACCTCACCTAAATTGTAACACAAATTTTGACACGTCCCCCTCTAACGTGATATAATGTCTTTGCCGATTAAGTAGCTCAAGGCTACACCAAAGCCCTAAGGAATGCCAGTTCCCTAGGGCTTTTTTTACGTTCTTTGCAGATTAACGGGTGTTTTTAGGCTAGCTACCGTTATTCCTCATCGTCTAACCATTTGCAAATGAAGTATGCCAGCACATTTGCCATAACATTGAGGAAGAGCTCGATTAAGTAACTCACGACTATCACCTCCTCTCACGAACCTCACGGTACGCAATCGGTTTTCCGATAGCTTTGTTATTATATCATGACCGCTTACTTTATTCCATGGTCTATTTGATAACAAGTAAGAAAACAAACCGTTTATCACCCGAGATAAATGTTTAGCTAATCTATAAAAGTGGCTTTCAGCCCTTTTTGTGGTTCACGCTCGAAAAAGCCCTCTCCAGGTTATCAGAATAAAACATCAGCAGACGAGCAACGAAAAATGGGAGAAGAAAAACAAAAGTTGTTAGATAAATTCTAAAAACAATGGTAAAATTTGTAATACAATGTAAAACGAAAGTGCAACATAGGTAAAACAATTGGCAGAAAAGAAACAGAAAACATTAAACATCAGACTATCTTTAACTGAAAAAGAACAGCTTGATAAACTTGCTAAGGATGAGGGGTTGAAGGTTTCAGACTATGTGCGATCAATACTTTTTTCAGATGTGATACAAGATGATGTACAAAGTAATGAAGATGTAATGCATGTCTTAAAAACAGAACTGGAAGAAAAAAATAAGCAAATTGAAAACCTTCAGGAATTATTGAAAAACCAGCAGATACTCTCACTTGAATCGAATAAAGAAAAAGTCCTATTGCTGGAAGAAAAACGAGGTTTTTGGACAAGGTTATTCAAAAAACGATCATAAAAGCTGCTAAAGCGAGGGCTTAGTCCGACGATATGCAGATTATGGGATAGAAGTTGTTTAGGTTAGAAAGGAGATAATCGCAAATCCTGAATAACATTATTAACCAAAAAATCGCAGAAAGGAAAACTCATCATGAAAAAAATAATTTTTTCCATCTTATTGATCCTCTTGATTTCTCTTATCATCGCACTTTATATATACATCGTATTATAAAAGCTGACCATTTAAAGGTCAGCTTTTTATTCTTCCGCTTTCCTCCCCTCTTGCCCCTTTGATAAGCACTATCAAAATATAATCTCAAAATACTTGATTTGCTTTCGATGCACATATGTTGGAGATTGAGTGCACAAAAAACAAATTGCACTTAATAAATACACTTGTTTCCGAAAAATCGTTCTTTTTCGGAAAGTTGTTCAATGAACTAAAAAACAGCGCAAACCATTGACGCTGTAGGGATTTTCAGCGATATATTATTCGTCCTCTAAACTGAAAACAGCTCAGAATGGCTATCTCAGCATAATTTTTTAACATTTTATACAAAAAATTAACTATTTGGTATCAAAATTTCGAAAATTTTACCGAATAGTTAAAAAAATGAGCAGAATAGAATTTTTTTAATCGGATCTAATGTGAATAGTTGGACAACGAGGATAGTCGGCATTTAGCCTCAAAATACTCGTTAATCAAAAAAGAGCGTAAAAATCCCTAGAAGACAATAGTCCTCTAGGGATTTAGTGTATCCTTGAGCTATTTATTCAACAATTTGATTATATTACATGTGTCAAAAATATCTCTTTATTCATTTTTTAGAACATGTTGTATGTAAAAATTGCAATAATAGAAAAGATTAAGAAGATAAAAATAATTATTTTTTTACTTTGTCAAATATCGAAGTGTGAATAAGTAGATATATAAAAAATGTTGGAATCGAGAGTAATGTGCCTAGCAATGAAATTTTACTACCTGTGTATTGATATAATAATGCATTACTACTAAAAAAAGCTAACCCCCCTAATATTATTAAATATATTATAGTTTTAAAATTTTTTTTCATAAAAAAACCTCCTTATGCTTGGATACGCTTTCAATTTATTATATAATAAAAATGTATAATAAATCAAATTGGAGGTACATGTCACGAAGAAAAAATTTATCTTCGGTGCTTTAGGAATCATTCTGTTGACTCCTTTGTCGTCTACAGGTGTTGTTCTTGCTAGTACTTTAACTTATCAAAAATCAGTAGTTGTAAACAATAATGTTTCGTCGTTAAATATTCGAGAAGGTGAAACGGTTACACTTCAACAAATAGTAGATAATTTGAACGTAACTCCTCAAGAAAAAGAAGAAATTATTGCAGAAACGCTGAAATATGTAAATGCAAATAATATAAATGCAGAAAATAGAAGCGTAAGGGCTTATAGTGGTGCTAGAATGTCAACAGTTATTCGACGATTAAGTCCTTCACAAGTTAAGAAAGCAGCTAATGCTAATGATTTTATTGGCTATCTTGCTGGCTTTGCTCCAAAAATCGGACTCCCTTTAGCATCAATATATATGCTTAATGGGCAAACTTTAAGAACAGCAGCTGATAATGGTTGGGGATTGGAAGTTGTTTTTATAGCAGATCCGTATAATCCAACTAGTACAGGTATGTCTTTCTCTTGGAGATATGTTAAATAATATAAAAAACTAAATTTAACAAGATCGAAAAGAAGTTACTGTTTTACTACAAAAGGCCCCCTTTTGTAGTGCCGACTATCTTCAAGCTTTGGGCTGTAAAGACCCCGAATACTTTTTGAAAAAAAGACCCTTTCGGGTCTTTTTTTGTCGATTATAGCATGTTCTATACTTTTATGGAATAAAGCAAGCGGGCATGATATAATAATAAATGCTGAAGCGAAACCTTCCGCAAGTCAATGCGAAAGGAGGTGGAGCGAGTGCATTACATTTTCGACGTCTTACTTGCTATCGTGGCAGAAGTAACGGCACATTACATTTGCAAGTGGTTAGATAGCAAGGACAAACGCTAAAGCTAGCCCGACACCGACAAAAAAGCCCCTAGGGAACTGGCATTCCTTAGGGGCTTCGGTGTGCTTGTGCACTACATTTTCGTAAAACCATTATATCACGAGATTAGGCATATGTCAAAAAATGGGTATATCAGAGGAATTTTTTTATGTATATAAAGCTAAAATAGATGAGATACACAAAGCTATTCCCAGAATTTCCACCATTTTTTTTTATGTTCTAGTAGTAGTGTCTCATTCCTTACTGTCAGGGCTCCAATAAGCTGCAGTCCGTCAGTTTTTACTGGCTTACAACATGACAGAAGACTATGCAGCCAAAATCCTTTGCTTTGTTTATGACAAAACAACAGAGATTGAAAGCAGAAAAGTCTACCTTTTGGGCGGTCAAGTGATTGCAGATAGCCTTGGCTTATCCTATCCGACGGTACAAAAGATTGTGCAAAAGCTACACAAAAAGAATATCGTTATCAAAGAACCAGTCATTAAGAACGCCTATCACTTAGGAGAAGAAGCTGACCGATTTTTCAAATCGATCAGCAATAACAAACAAGTCTTGCTGACGTTTGAAGCAATCGAAGAAGAGCAACTTGAAGCAGTTAATGAAGACGGGAGCCTTAACGAAGAAATAGTAAACTAATCAGTTCCTCCATGCACTCGCAATTGTCACTTAACTTTAGATGTTTTGAGATTTTTATGGTAAAATGTAAGCGCAAACACAAATGCAAGAAGCTCTCTAAATATTCTATGCTTTTAAAAAGATAGGAGGAGTAAATCATGAAAAAGAATTTTATGATTTTCTTAACAGTAATTGCTAGTTTATTGTTTTTAACAACATTTTCAACTACAAAGGCAGATGAAAATATTGACAATAACGGTGGTTATGAAGTAAGAACGTCTTTAGTAATGAAAGTTGGGGATTCTGCTACACAAGTATTTACAGATAAATCCGGACAAAAAAATGTAGTTACCGTTACAAAGGTTGCTGACGGACCTCAAACTGGTATTACACCTTTATGGGACTACGTTCATAGTGAAAAAGCTAGTAACGGAACTTATCATGTAAATTACATCAGTGGGGTATTCAATTGTGGTTTCTATATCACAATAGATACTCGTAACATTACCAGCGCATATGATTTATGGTATTTCAATCTAACAGGGACAAATTCCGCAAATTTAGTGCATGAAAATAATAGGAGAGCAACAGCATATTTCACATTCCAAGGCAGTATTCCTTGGATTAACGGCCCAAGTTGGAGCGGAGCTCTTCGAGCACAGCTCGATGCAGACCATCTAGTTACAATGGTGAAGTAAAATGGGAATTGTTGGTTTGATGACAGTCGCTTTTCTTATAACTCTCTTTCTAATCACCATTTTTTTAATAGTAAAAATATTTTTTTTAATAGTAAAAATATCAAGAAATAAATAACTTTAAAAATATTTAGAGAGCAGATAAAAGACACCAAAACTAAATGATTTGGTGTCTTTTATTATGAAATATCCTCAAACAAGGCAACTGCGTGATCTAACTTTGACTCCGACGAGCTTTCTACTGTTTCAACACTTGAGCTTGAATCTGTAGAGCTGTCATCTACCGCAGTTTTGTTAGAGCAACTTGCCAAAAAAACGGACAACACAACTGTTGCTGTAGACAAAATAATCTTTTTCATAAAACTTCCCCATTTTTTATTTTTTCCTATGTAGTAATTTTACTAAATAAATGAGGTTACTTCCAGAATTGCCACCACTTTTTGTGTTCTAAAAGAAGAGTTTTTTCTTTGTTTTCGCGCGATAAATCAAGAGTTAATATCTGCTGGTTCTTCAACAACTCCTGCAAATTCGCGATTTGTTCGTTTTTTTCTTTAAGTTCCGATTGTAACACAAGTAACACATTTGCGTCACTTTCGTGTTGCGTATTTTCTGCATTTTCTTCGCTAAGTAACACATTTCTTACATACTCAGAAAGCTTCATTTTGCTAGCTTTTGCACGTTTCTCTAATTCTTTTTTCTCTTCATCTGTAATACGTACATTTAAACTCTTGTGTTTCCCTTGGGTCACGTTGTATCTCCTTTGTAACTCTTTTTCTTTACAATTTTATCACAAATTTCAGGTGATTTTTAACTACAATCGATTTTAAGCTCATATTTCCTTATCAAATGCTTTAGAAAATTAAATCAAAGGGGCTGAGAGGGTAGATATACCACCCCACCCCCAAAGCCTCTCAAAACGCTTATTAAACCCTTTAAAATCGACGCAAAAAATACTTGAGATTTTTGTACGTAAAAAAGACGGTTTGCCCGTCCTTTTATTTATCAATCGAATTATTTTAATTTGGCCAGCAATCTTTGTTTTTCCGCTTCCAGTTCAGCTTTTGTCTCGTCTGTTGTTTCGTTGACATAGTTGGGATTAGACCAGCTTGGATCGTTGCCTTTTTTCTTGCTGGTTGTCTTATTGCTGGACTTGTCTTTCGTTCCAAAATTTGTCTTTTGAAATTGCTTCGCGTCAGTCAAATTTTGAACATTGTTCTTTTGCCAATTTCTCAAGATTTTAACAACATAACCCAGTGTTTTCCCGTTGTTTTCTCGATAAATTTGACGGGCATATTGCAACATTTCTTCCGCGTCGTCATAAACGCAAACGAGATCTAAAATGGCTATTTTGTTCTGTTCAGAAATACGCTTGAAATAGCTCAGAACAAGCTTTTCTAGCTTGTTCCGTTTCTGAATTGCTTCAAGGTCCAGCGGTGGAATTGTTTCAAATTGTGGCATTTCAGCACGTTTTGTTTCTTCTTCGCGCTTGTATTCGATTGTCTTTTGAACTGCTTGAACTTCTTCGTTGTCTTTACGTTCTATTTGCCGTTTGTAAGTGATTGCGTCTTCGATCAATTTTTGAGCAGTGAATTTCGTCTCTTTTTGCTCAATTTCTTTCAGACGCGTTAATAATTCAACATTATCAGCGCTCAGCATTGATAATTCGATAAACAACTCGTGCGCTTTTGCGATCTGTTTGTCTGTTGGTGGAATTTTCACTTTATTAAGCGTCCAATAGATATCGACTCCAACGACTTTTCTTGAACGTTTCACAACTTCAAACGTAACATCTATATCAGCTTTATTATTGATTTTTTCAATAGCAGGAATCAAATGTGTGTTCTTAAGCCCGTTAAACCGTTCCATTGTTTTGCCTGTCGCTCCAAACAACCCTCTCAATTGTTCCAAGGAGTATGAAAGACAACGTTTTTCGTTATTGGTAGCTAGCAAAATTTGCTCATACAACACTTGCGCACTAACATTTAAATTTGCAAAAATATCTAAATTATAGACAATCGGATTGACTTCTTCTCTCTTCAAAATATCAAGAATAGGAGTAACCATTTTTCCATCTAGCATGATTTTGCTTGTGTTGAAAGAAAAACGATATTCCCCAGCGTCGTATGAATACGACGCAAACACTAGAACACCAGTAGCTTTACCATTGTCTGGGTCGGTCATCATTTTTTCATCATACAACAAAATACTATTTGTTCCGACTTTCTCAATATCAACTAAGATACGCGATTTTCTGCCCTCAGAATACTTCAAATCCTTAATAAATCGTTCGATATCTTCTTTTCTAAATGTTGCGGAAGCAAATTCACCGTATTCATTCTTTCTTACTTCAGCGTGTAGCAAAGCCAAAGAAAAAAGTATATTTTGCGTTGATGTCATACGCTTAGACAAATTTGTGAATAAAAAATTCTTACTCTTAACGAGCTGTCCTTTCTCAATGTTCGGTGACAAATAAAAGCCGTCTAAGCTGTCTAATTCGTTCATATTGAAACCTCTTTTCGATTTAACAATCATAGTATAGCACTTTTTCTCTTTAAAGTAAAGTTTTTTATTATCTCACTTTACTTTAACTGCCATCTCACTTTACTTTAACTGCCATTTCACTTTACTTTAACTGCCATTTCACTTTACTTTAAAATTAAGAATCCAGTTGTATCAAGGGTTTAGACCACTTTGCGCTATTGCGTATACCTAATACCTAATACATACATATAGAAGAAGAAGAAGGCAAAGCGTAAAAATATACGTTTGTGGACTTACGATTTACTTTAGATTTGATCGTTACAAAGCTGGCCTATATGGAAGCGTAAGGCCAGAGGGGAGATGATGGCTATTTACGTTAGAAAATATTTGTGATTCAGCGTATAAAGCCAAAAAGACGGCTTTATGCCGTCCGCTTTTGGTGTAGATGATGTATTTAAGTTAGCGAAAGTAAAGTGAAATGGCAGTAGCAACTCAATGTGTATTTTATGTAGCACTTAAAATTTAAATACAGTTGATACACTTTAATTAATACGTCTAAAAAGGTTGATCTAACAGCCTTTTCAAGTAAATAAATACAGTTGATACAGTTGCATTTATATATAAGTTGTATCTATTATCCGACTAGCTTATACGCATAAGACCGTCTAAATTCATCTACTCGATTGTGTCCCAGTGCTTGTGATGTCTTCAGTTCAGCAAATTTATCTAACACGTGACCGCGCAAATCCTTTCGTAGAAACGTCTTTTGCTTACGTGGCAGATCAAGAATGTTCCGTTCATAATGCTTATATACGCGTCTTGCGTACTCCGCTCTATGAGAGTGTTCATCAAGCTTTTTCGGTACAGAGTAAGTCTGTACTTCGTTGTGACGGTTGTTAAAAACGTAAAAGTCTCCAGCTTGACGGAAAAGGGCAAGAATAAGCTGTTCTTCCTCTTTATTCGCAATTATAGGACTTCTTCGCACCCGTCCGCCTTTGCCTTTTGTAACGAAATAGTAAAAGCCGTCCTCATCTCTTTCGGGAGACAGCGCTGTACCGCGAATTGACTGCATTTCTGACTTTCTCAGACCCGTCGCGCCACCGACCATAGCGAAAAAATCATGCTTCGCTTGCGAAATATGCTTGTCGCTTTCCACGTCGTGACGTGATCGCTTAATATCTGCGCGCTGACGCGATTTTGTTGGAATAAATGCCGTTGTAGGCAAATCAAAGACCTTTCCCAAATGCGTTTTATAGGTTGTTAACGTCCACGCGGACAAATCTTTGTCTACGCAACTTTGCAAATACCTATCCGCGTACTTCAAGATCGATTCTAAGCTGTCTAAATCGTCCCCCTTGCTCCTTTCTGCGACAAACTGGGAAAACCTGCGCCACACTGCGGAAACGTCTCTAAACGTCTTCTGCGACGTTATATAACGATATATATCACCCTCTTTTTTGCCGAGGTGTCGCGATTTACCTTTTCCAGCTTGCCATTTTTGAGTGATAACAGCATCACCCAACGCCTGGACCCGCTCCCTGCGGGCCTCCTCACTTGTTTTCAACTTGTCTTTCTTTTGCTGCTCTCGCGCTTGACGCGCTAAGCGTCGTTCTTTATATGATTTCTTAGCCATAAGAACCCTCTCTAAATTTATTTTTTCTGCTTTCATCAAAGCTATACACTAGCTTTTCGTTAAGAGAACCGACGAGAGCAATCCGCAAATCTCTCGCACTGTCAGAATACAACGCACGTTCGAGGTTCTACTTTATTTTGTCCAAGCAGATGGACCAAGGGTTAGAAGTCCCAAGACGCTTTTGAGTTTACTTCCCAAAAGAAACTATACCAGAAGTGTCATATAAGCTATGACAAGGCTTGTCGCTTGTTGCGACGGCACACAATACAAATTTGTATTGTCTTTTTATTCTCTTTACAAATACATACAAATACTGCTAAAAACTATTGAACCCAGCTTTTTCCTCCTTTTTCTTTTTTGTTTTTCGGTTTAATAATTTATTTTCAAAATTTAAAAAAATATTTTTCAGTGGATTAATTAATATAATCCGAATTGTCATTTTCAAATATCACTTGCTAAGCACAAAAGCGCAAAGCGTTTTTTCTTCCTCTTTTCTTTTTTTCTTTTTTGTACTTTCTATTTTCATTTTACAGATAACTGAGTTAGCTTTTTAATTTGTATCCTTTCTTTTTCCTCATTAAAAAACGCAAGAACAAACATTAGTCCTCGCGTCTTTTTTGTATTCTCTAGCTACTCAATTTTCTATACTTATAGTATGCCATAATTTGATGAAAGTAAAAAATCGTTTTGTCACTTTATGGGGGCATTTTCGTTAGTAAATGTTTAGCCGACCATAAAAGTGGCTTTCAGCCCCTTTATAGATCAGCTAAACATTTATGCCTTTCAGCCCTTTTTATTGCTCCACGCAATAAAAATTCCTTGATTTTTTCTCACAAAACGTCAAGCGTTTTTCTCGAAAAAAGGTTCGGTCTTCTAAAATCAGACCGAAGTGCCTGCGAACCACGCAGACAAAAAAGAGAGCTTGGAATCTCGCTATCAATCATTTTTATCAATGCACATTTTATAGAGAAAAAAAGAATACAGGACAAACAAATTCCTGTATTCTTAAAATAACTTAGAACAGTAATGATAATGATACGACTAACATGATTATAGCGCAAATTATTTTTACGATTTTTACATATTGTTGTTTGAACAATTTATCAGAGAAAAGACTCAAAATAAGAGCAATCCAAAACACGGTAGTTCTTAAAATAAAAATAGTCATGATTCATGCTCCTTTCGTTATTTTACCAAGCCTAGTTTTACTTTCGGTTAGAGATAACAAATTTATCAATGAATAGTAAGTTATATAATGCAAGTACAAATCCCCAGGAAGTACCCTGAAGAGAAAATTCTTGATGATTAAGAGGAAGCAAATCACGGTTTCCTACATAGATGCATGTCAAAATCACAAATAGTATCCAGAATAAATCAGTCCATTTATATTTTGAAAAATATTTTTTTTGCAATTTTTTCAGCATAAGAACACCTTCTTTCTTTACTATAATATCATTATATAGTAAAATGTAAGCGGGTACAAATAAAAAGGAAAACATGCAGCAAAAAGTGCTATTCGTTCAGCAATTTCTAGATATCTAGGTAGTTGGTTTGTAAATGATGTTGCTTTAAAATTCGCTATGAATTTATTATCACTGGGGACTTATTTAGCGCAATTATGGGATCAAAATGATGCCATTCCTAACAACGGAAGGATTAACTTTTAATCATGAGATATATAATAAAATTAATTGGGTATAACGTATTTTCGTTGTTTATATTCTTTATCTTAGCAATGTTGTTTAAAGTTCCCTTTAGGTGGTGGATAATCATTGCAATGACGACTTCGTCGTACATTGTATATAATTACTTAGAGAAAAAGAGAGAAAAGGAATGATCTTATACCAGATCATTCCTTTTATGCTTTCTGTAAAATCCCTCGAGTGTGTTTGGCGCTTTGATACGAAGTGTCAAAGCTGTATAAACGTTACTATTTCCAAAAAAGTAACAGAAAAGTCCTGCTTTGGGTGAGTAATAGATCGGTTGACTTTTCGTCTTCTTCTATGAGAATGACCTAGTTTTTAGTGTCACATAATTTAAACTAATAATATATTAATTTTTGACAACGCTTTCTTTTTATGTTATAATATAACTGTAAACTATTAAGATTGATAATCAAAAACTATAGAGAGGAGGATTTTTGATTATGAATAAAAAAATTAAAATAATGAGTGTTGCATTACTTAGTACAGTAATATTGAATATAGGACTTACAGAAGGTGTTTCAGTTGTTCATGCTAATGAGGTGGCTTCAGCGACAAAACTTGGAAATACTTTTAAAGATTTATCGGAAGAATCTATTTTATTAATTTTAAAAGCAGTAGATGAAATGCCACAAGGAATGTTGGAAAGAGGAAATCAGGAAGAAATTGATAAATATATGCTTAGTAAAGGTATAGATTTAAAATTTGATAATGAAGTACAGTTCAGGGACTTTTGGGGATGTGTCGGTGCAGTTGCTTGGGCGGTAGGATCTGCTGCTGTTGGTATTGGTATGCTTGTTAAAATTAAACAATTTATAGCAGCAGTAGGAGGTGTCAAGGCAGCCGCTTCTGCTTTAATATCCATTGCTGAATCTGGAGCTAATTACGAAAATATTAAAAAATTCGGATATGCTGTAGTTAACATGGGATCTACTATTTTGGGAATTAAGGCAATTAGTGATAACTGTTTTGAATAAGAAATACAATGTAGTTTTATCTTTATTATTTATAGTCTATTTGTTTGGATACTTCTCAATTTCAAAAAATTTAATTCCTATAATGTGTTTGACCCAAGTATTTTTGTTAGAAAATATATTTAAATCTCAAAATAAGCTTATCAAAATAGGTAAAATTATAGTTATTATTGCTTCTATAATATTATTTATTGATAGTATACTAAATTAAAAGTCTAAAATAAATTAATTTTCAGCCACAAAAAAG
>ERZ772987.106-NODE-106-length-16526-cov-5.75855_pt1 | contig 16526 bp, 25 predicted proteins | sample MGYA00511129_ERZ772987 | MGnify/ENA primary metagenome ERZ772987 (study PRJEB29015, sample SAMEA2738058) | human oral metagenome | biome: human oral; feature: human-associated habitat; material: saliva | place: China | collected 2222 ...
TTAGCGTGGCCTTACTTTTGTCGCGCCGGCTTTATCTTCTCGAGTGCGCGGATCCGAGTGTCATAGTCACCATGCTCACGGTCGCGGGTGACCCTGAGGTCGCCGATCTCATGACCGAGGCCCTTGACCTCGCGGGCGAGCGATTCGACCGAGTGCCGGGCAATGAGGACATCTGCGCTTTGCTTGGTCTGCTCGGTCTCTATCCGGCGGATGGTCTCGCCGTGGGCGGCGAGCTTATCCTCGATCCGTTGCGTCGCATCCGAGATGCTCGTCCCGTGATTGGGACTAACTCGGGCGTGGATCCGGCGAGCCTGTATCAGGGTAGCGACGGACGCGACGACGGTCGAGAGGCCGGTCAGACCGCCGAGCGCGGTGATGACCTCGGCGGTAAAACTCACGATTCCCCTCGAGGAACATGCGCCCCGGCGGTCCCAAAGCCGAGGAGAGAGGTCACGAGGGCGAGCCAGAGCGGCGCGGTCTGATTATCGAGGATCCCGTAGGCGATCAAGAGCGAGACGATCGCGGCGAGGACGCCGTAGGTGTAGAGACGCACGCGCGGCGTAAACCACTCGATAGGCTGAGGGGTCTCGGCGTGTCGGGGCTCGGTGTTCACTTTGCGCCCTCCTTGACCGCGTCGAGGATCGCGGCGGTAGCGGCGTCGATGTCCACGCGGGTAGCGGATGCACCGGCGGCGGCTACGCGGTTGTGCCGCTCCCACGCTTCCCTAATCATCATCTTTGCGTGATGCTGCGGGACGTCGGTGACGCCGAGGACATCGTTATAAACCTGTGCGCCGACGCGGTCGAGGGCGAACGCGCCGGAGGATTCGGTCACGAGGGCGTATCCGGTGATTCCGTATTCGGAGGGGTAGGAAATGACAAACATTCGAGTGTTTCCTTTCGTGGGGGTGGGGATAGGTGCGGTCGGTGCGGTCGGTACGGCGTCGGCGAGTGCGGGAGGCCGGAGGACATGGGTCCATCGCCCGGCCTGTGTGTAGGGGTGCGAGTAGAAACCGATAACGCGAGTTTCGCCGCCGGTGTCATCGCCGGGCCCGTCCCCCTCGGCGCTGCCCATGATGTCGCCGAGGCCGTCGATCCATGCCTCGGCGAGGCGCTCGTCGCCGACGTATCCGGCGACATGACCGACGCCGCCGGAGGCAGATTCGGAGAGGAGGAGATCGCCGGTCGCGAGGTTGTCGGCGTCGCCGCCGGTTTGGGCGTATGGGATTACTGCCCATCCCACGGCCTCGAGCCCGGCGCGCATATCGCCGGTGTACGTTGCGGCGCCCGTCGGATATCCGGCTTGGCGCGCGGCCTCGAGGACCATCGCGGAACAATCGGTCTCAAATTGAAAACCGGGGGTTGTGACGCCGCGCGTGCGGGTTACGTCGTAGCGGTGGGGCTGGGAGTACCCGCCGTCGGCGATCGCGCTCATCCAATAGAGGCGCTGGGCGAGGTCTTGAACTGCGCTCATTGATGTTCCTTTCAGTCCTTAAATTCGTCGATCGTGGCGATCCAGTCGAAATAAGCATCTGCCGAGTTCGCGCCGCCTGTGTCGTTCCACCCGTAGTAGGTGAAACCGGTCGTCGTGACGTTGTAGATCGCGATTCGGAGTCTTTGGTTAGCGCATGAGATCGCGATGTTCGGCACTTTCCGAAACGGCTTACCGAACGAGACAGTTGCCTCGTACCCTTGGTTCGGCGCGTACTGACCGAGAGAGACGCGCCCCTGTTGCCTCGAGGACGCGAGCCGGTCGATGAGGCGTTTCAGTTCGGCAAAATTTGCGTTTACATCCTCGGCGCGGGCGATTTCACCAGGTACAAACGTTTTCATGGTCTGGTTCCTCTCGGGGAGTTAGGGGCTAGGTCGAGCGTGGTTGTCCACGTCGTGGGGGTGATCTTGTGTGCGACCTGGGTGATGAGGACGGGGGTCGAGTCGCCTCGGAATTCCACGGTCGCGGCGGTGATGGGGTCGAGGCGCGACGCTTCTCGCATGAGCGCGCCTCGGTCCGCTGGTCCATGCTTGTGAGCGGCGGCGAGTGTGATGCGGCTCGGCGTCGGCTCGGTGCTTGCGGCGGTGAGGTATCGGCGCGCGGTGGCCTCGAGGACATTTCCGGCTAGGGTCGTGTCGATCGAGATAGTGGTCCCACCCCATACGTCGGCGGCTGTGGGGTCACTGACTGTTACCTCGAGGTCCTCGGCTCGCCACTCGCCGTTTTCGTCGCGGCCAGCGTTGTGATTCGTGATGGTCACGTGGGCGATCGAGTCCGAGGCGGTCCATTCGTTCGCGATCGCGGCGTAGGACCACATGCCGCGCGATAGGTCCGTGTCGATCGCGTCGGTGAATGTGAGCGCCGGGACGGTAGGGCGATTCACGAGGATCGAGACGACGCCGGTGCGGGTGACGGACCATGAGCCGACGACGGACGCGGTGAGGGCGTCGATGTGCTTAGCAAGGCTTGTTTCCCATACCGTCGCACAGACGCGGGCGGGCACATTGGTTGCGTCGATCGTGTACTCGAGGCCGGGCGCGCTCGTAATGAGGCGCTCGAGGCGCGCCCGCCACGTCTCGGATCCGTCGCCGCCGTCGGCTTTCGCGCCGTACCGGGTGATTGCGGCGAGCCGAGCGACCGTGTCCGAGCACGTAAATTCGACCTCATATTTCGTGTGACCGCCGGGCTTGTGCGGGGTGACGGTGAGGTCGGTGATGATGCCCGTGTAGATCGGCGTCCGTGTTGGCCAGTGAATGAGCTTGACCGGCGTTCCGTGGTGGATACCTGTTGCTCGAGGACTGAGAGCGTCGATCGCACGGATGGTCAGGGTACCGACGCGGGCGGTGAGGGCCGGGCCGCCCGCTTGCACACCTCGAGTGATCGACATGTCCGTGACGGGCGCGGTAATGTCCTGCCAGTAATCGGTGACGGTTTCGGACACCTCCCACGCGCGGGTGTCCCATGCGTGCCGATTCCATGTCAGGGCGTTTGGGCGGTCGCCGCCGTTGGTCCATGACTCGCGGTTCCATCGGTGCTGGTTCCATCGGAGGCCGGTCGCGCCGGGCATCGGGTAGAAAGCCTGTAGCGAGAGGACATCTCGAGGTGTGGGGAACTTTGGTATGGGCGTCTCGTCGATGATGTCGAGGCGCTCGATGATGCCTGAGCGGAGACCGGAGACCTCGAGGGTGAGGGTGGGGCCGGTGGTGACGGTCGCGGTGTAGTCATAGCGGCGGGAGGCCGGGTAGCGGCGAGCGTGATCGCCCGCGCGGATGACGACGGGCGTGCCGTTCTGGGTCGAGGAGACGCCGAGGATGACCGTGATCCGGTGTCCCGGCGCGAGGTGGTCGATCGAGCACTCGAGCGACGAGCCGGTGAGCTGGAACTGCAGACGCCCGCCGCCGAGGGGCCGGATTGTTGCGCCGGTGTAGTCGGCGGGTCTGGGTGCTGGGAGTCGTGTCATCGGTGGGCTCCATTGAGTCGCGTGTACTGCTCGAGGCTCGAGGCAATGACGCGCCCGGCGTCGATCGAGGGCGTGAGCATCGGCGCATCAATCGTGACGTTGTAGACGTTGACGATGCGCCCGCCGGAGAGGTCGAGGGCGGCGTTAGGGCTGAGGAAGTCGGTCCCGGCCACGTCGCGCGTGAGTCCCTGCAGAGATGATTTGACGTTGCCGTACTGCGATTCGAGGCCCTTGATAAAGCCTTGAATCACGAACACGCCCGCGGGCGTGAGGATCCGCTTATCCAAGTCCTCCGGGCCTTTCCAACTCGTGAGGCTCGAGGTCAAGTTGCCGAGCGTCGATTGCACGCTACCAATCATGGACGTGATGCCGGAGATAAAGCCCTGAATGAGGCTCCGGCCCGCGTTCACGAGGGTCGAGCCGAGCGAGCCGAGTGCACTCACGGCGCGGCTCGGGAGACTCGAGATAAAGCCGACCGCCGTGCTGACACCGCTCGAGATCGCGCCCGTGAGCGAGGACATCGCGCCGGTGATCGCGCCGGTGATGTTAGACCGGAGGCTATTGAAATAGCCGATCGCGCCGGAAATGAAACCGTTAATCGTGCCGGTGATCGCGCCGAGGACGGTCGTGATGGTCGAGCTAATCGCGGTCCAAACGCTCGTTGCGATCGACCAAATTCCGTTCCATGCCGCCGAAATTGTCTGACTGACTGACTGGATTGTCGCGCCGAGGGTTTCCACGAGGAACGCCACAAACTGACTGAGGACGCCAATGACGGCGGTGATGATGGGCGTGAGGATCTGGATAGCGACCGTGAGCACGTTCCCGATGATCGCGGCGACCATCGCGATAACGTCGATGAGGGGCGTGAGGATCGTGATGAGGACGGACAGGATCGGCGCGAGCGCGCTGACGAGCGCCTCGATGAGCGGCGAGAGGGCTATCACGAGGCGACCGACGAACTCGCCAACGGCGCTGAGGAGCTGTCCGATGACGGGTAGGACGGGCGCGAGGGCAGTGACAAGGGTATCGACGAGCTGCAGGATGACAGGTAGGAGCGGCTCGATCGCGCTGAGGATCGCGCTGATGACCGAGCCGACGGCCTCGAGGAGCGTCCCGATCGTGGGGAGCATGGGCACGAGGGCGGACACAACGGCGCTGATGATGCGCGAGAGGATCGGGAGGAGCCGCCCAATGATCGGGATGATGGTCCCGGTGAGGATACCGCCGACCTGACCGAGGAGGCCGGAGATGACGGGCAGTACTTGCGCCATGACGCCGCCGAGGAGGCCGGCGAGGCCCTGCAGGGCCGGGACGACGCTCGGCAACGCCTCGGCGAGGGTGTTACCGAGGGTCACGCCAATATCGCCGATGAGCTGTGCGATCGTGGGGAGGAGTGGGGTGATCGCTTGGAATATGAGGTGGAGCGGGCTGAATGAGCTCGCGATCTGCATGACGGTCGGAATGATCTCCATGAGGGTGGGGATGACGGGCGCGAACGCGTGTCCAATCTGCGTTGCGATAGGTGTGACTGTCTGCATGACCGAGGCGAACACGTCGCCGACCTGGGAGACGATGGGGCCGATGACCTGCATGACGCCGCCGAAAGCGGACCGGAGGGCTCCGGTGATGCCGCCCTCGCCGCTGAGTCGATCGCGGATCGAGTCGATGACAGGCGCGATCGCATCCCCAATCGGGGCGAGCCGGGCACGGACGGTCTCGATGACGGGCGCGATCGCATCCCCAATCGCCGTGAGGCGGGCGGGGATACCGGTGATCCAGTCGGCGAACTTTTGTCCCGATCCGTCGATGAGCGCCGAGAGCTTAGGTCCGAGGAACTCGGCGGCGGCGTCGGCGGCGGGCGCGAGCGCGCTCGTGACGGCGTCGATCCCAATCGTGGCTTGCTGTAGGACGGTCTTGAAGTGCGGGAAGATGGGACCGACGGCGACCGCGCCGAGGCGACCAAGCGCCGCGAGCGTGTTCGCCCATGCGCCGCGCGTGGTATCGGCCATGACGCGGCCCGCGCCGCCGATATTCTTTTCGACAGCGCCAAGGAAGTCCTCGAGGGAGACCTTTCCGTCGCTGACCATCTTCCTTAGCTCGTCGGTCGTGACACCCATCGACTCGCTGAGATATTTCCAGATCGGAATACCTCGGTCGGCGAGCTGGTTCATTTCCTGCGTGGTCACCTTTTGATTCGTCGCGACCTTGCCGAAAATTGAGCCCATTTCCTCCATAGAGGTACCCGCGATTTGCGCCGTATCGGCCACGAGACCGAGGTAGCGTTGCAAGTCCTTACCGGGCTTGATCTGGGCGGCCAGCGCTGATGCGGCTGTGGTAGCGGCGGCGTCGAGGCCAAACGCCGTGCCCTTGACCGCCGCTAGGGCGTCCTTGGAAACCTGGGTCACGGTTTCGACATCCGCACCGAGGGCCCGTAGCTTTGCCTGTGCGTCCTCGATTGCGAGGGCACGCGAAATACCCTTTTTGGCAGCGATACCGGCGATTGCCGCGCCGATCGCGCCGACGGCGGCGACGCCGGTTTTTGCCATGCCGCCGAGCTTAGAGCCGAGCCCGCCGAGGGTCGAGGCGACATCGCCCATGCCACGCTTGAAATTCGACGTGTTGGCGAGGACGGACACAATGACGGTTTGGCGACCCATCGACGGACCTTTCTAGTTGCGGTTTCGTTTCTTGAGGACTTTGATAAATTCCTCGAGCTCGGCGAGCGTGAGTTGCTTGAATTCGGTGGGAGACATGCCCGCCGCTACACAGACGTTGGCCATGAGGCGGGCACGCTCCCTAGCTAGGGGCGGGTGGCATCGCCCTCGGTGAGCGGCTCGATGATCTTGTTCGCTTCTTCCATGGGCAGGGCGTCGATTTCCTCGAGCGTGAGGGGGTGATCGGATCGGTTGCTCATGATGTAGACAAGGGCCTTGAGGACGCGACCGAGGGGCTTATCCTCGTCAATCTGGGCGAGCGGGAGGCCGGAGATGTCCTCGAGGGTGGTGACCTCGCCGATGGTGAGAGAATCGAAATTCATGATGGTTCCTTAGAGGTTGTTGCGGTCGAGGATCTCGCCTAGACCGGTTTCAAGGCGGGTGATGACCGCGCCTCGTGTTTGCTCGATCGCTTTGAGCATGAATTGGTTGGGCTTGATGTGGTGGGCGGGCCACCCGTAATGGACGACGCCCGCGTATGGCAGTCGTTTTGACTCGAAACCGGTGCGGACCACGGCCTTTGTCTTGCCGCGCCCGGCTCGGATCGATCCGACCATCTTCCGGGAGCGGGCGGGTGCGAGGGCCCGCCCGCGCCCGGCGACGATCTCGCCGATCGAGTGCATAAGGTTGCGCATGTTTTCCGAGTCGGCTCCGGCCTTGCTTGCGGCGCGGATCGCTCGGGTAAGCCCATCGACCCTAAATGCGTATTCGGCCACGTGTTAGTCCTCGCGTGATTACGCGGGTTCCGGGCCGGTAACCTGCCGCCACGAGATGACCGGGAGCTCGAGGTCAAATGTCGATTCCTCGTTGACCTTGACCGGGAGCGTCGGCGGCGTAGAGATCGTGCAGGTACCCACATAGTGGGGCTGGTCGGCGCTGGCGTGCTCGTTGCCGTTGGGCGCGAACGTGAACGGCACGTCCTTGCCGACGTTGTCGAACAGCAAACGCCAGAGGCTCGCGGACGCGGTCGAGACGATACCGGCGACCTTGAGCTTCATCTGTGTGCCGCCGCCGCCGATCGAGCCAAACGTCGCGGTCGAGTCCGATTCGGACGGCGACATTTCGGCTTCGGACATGTCCGGCCACACGTCGCGTTCATTGAGCTTAAAGCCGAGCTTCTTACCCTTGATGCGGGCAGATTCGCGGACGCTGACCTTTACGGGTTCGGGTGCCATGATTGGGCCTTTCAGTTGGTGAGGTTAATCGGGGTGGTGGCTGTGATGGTGACGGCGGGTAGCTGGAAAGTTTCGCCGGTCAGGTAGTAGGGCTGGGAGATCTCGGTAGCGGTCCAGTCGGTGCCGCCGAGGACGGTGAGGACCGCCGAGGTGAGATCCTCGAGGGCGCGGATCTGGTCGGCGGCTTTCGCTTTGTGCGTGACGCATAGGATGCGCACGGCGAGGCGGTGGGCACGCGCGAAAGCCGGGGCGGCGGGGTCGAGCTCGATCCATGGGCTCGAGGGCGTGAGGATGATTTGCGGCGGTGAGGGCCGGTCCACGTCGTGGGCGAGGACTTGAGCGCCGTCGATCGCGTCGGCGAGGGCGGCGGCGAGATCCTCCCTGAGGGCGGTGAGGTCGCTCATCCGAAAGCAACTCCGATCCATGGGGCGAGGATGGGCCTCGCGGCGATCATGGGGTCACGGGCGAGGCGGACGCTACCGCCGAGGTCCGAGTACCCGGCGACGATGCCGCCGACCGCGTCGCGCGCCGCCCAAAGCTCGGCGGCGACCTTGTGCACGGCGAGGGTGAGGATCTCGCCGGGCACGTCGCGCCCGCTTGTTGCCTTGTCCACGAGGTGGGTCGCGGACTGCAGGACGGGGGTGAGCTCGGCGTCGGTAGCGGTCGGGTTGTGCAAGTATGCACGGAGCGCGTCGAGGGCCTCGGTCAGTTCGGCGGTAGCATCCATGGTCACGCGCCGATCTTGAGCGGGAGGATGAGGTCAGGGCGCTCCGGCGCGATAGCCGAGTAGTAGTAGACGGACAGGTCGCGAGTCAGGTTCAAGATCCTGTCATCCTGCAGGTGCGCGAGGCCGCTCGAGTGCACGCGGATCGCGTCGGCGTTGAAGAAAGCACCGGCGACCTTTTCGCCCCTGTTGCTGGTCGCCTTGAGGTCCGGGATGACGGCGACGTTACCGAGGCTACCGGCGAGGACATCGGAGGTGAGGGTACCGATCGTGCCGGTGCCGTGACCACTGACTGCCATGTAGGGCGTGCCGCTCGAGTTTTCGAGGGTAGCGAGCTTGAGGAACGTCGCGCGGTCCACGATGAGGCCGGAGATGCTCGAGCCGAGTTCCTGGTAGGCGGCGTTCACGTCGAGGAGCATCGCGACAATGTCGGCATAGTTCAGGGACGCGAGGGCCTTTGAGATCGTGATAGCGTTTGTGGCGTCCTTGACCTGCTTTTCCCACGCGGTGTGGAAGTTGGTCGCGGCGTCCTTGGCGGCGGCGGCGGTCATGGCACGGACGGTGAGGTCCACCATGTTCGCGCGTGCGCGCTGAATCTCTTGGAACGAGAGGCTTGCGCCGCCGCCGAAAGTCTCGATGTCGGCGGTCTTGACCTTGGTCGAGACCTTGCCGGTGGCGAGGTCATCGCCCTCCTTAACCTGCTTGCCGACGGTGACGGTGTTTTCCTTGAGCTCGGTGTACTCCATGGTCATTCCCTGCATGGGCAGAGCGCCTGTCGCAAAGTGGCGCGAGAGGGGGTTAGCGTCGGTGATGATCTGGGTGAGGTCACGCATGAAAGTCGGCGTGGAGGCGAGGGCATCGTCGCCGAGGACGCCGCCCTGGTAGGCGCGGGTCATGATCGTGTTCATGGTCTCGATCGCGCGCTCGTCGCCGGAGGCGATCGCCTTGATGTACTCTCCGGCGGTGCGCTTATCGGGCGCGGGCGCGGGCGCGGGCGCGTCGGCGAGGGCGGTGCGGCGGTCGAGGTCGGCGAGGTGGGCGCGGATCTCGGTGAGATCCTCGGCGGTGACCTCGGGGGTGGGGTTGCTCATGAGCGGGGTTCCTTTCGGGGTTGGTGTTGCCTCGCGGACGTTGGTGATCTTGGCGTCCTTGTAGGCGGGATTGAGGACGACGGAGAATTCGACGGCGCGGGCGCTCGTGATCGTGTTGACGGTCTGACCATCGACGGTGTCCTCGCGGGCGTCGATGAGCTCGAAACCGATGCTCATCGACTTGAGGACGCCGTCGCGGATGAGGGTGTAAACCTCATCGCCGCGCTGGGTGTGGGAGATGCGGGCGATGACCTCGAGGCCCTCGTCGGTGTCGCGCGTGCCGGTGATCGTGCCGATCGGCTCGACGTGCTGGTACACGAGGACGGCGTCGGCGGCATCGATCGCGCCGCGCTCGAAACGCTCGCGGTATCCCCACCCCATGTCATAGATCGGGCCGTAGGGCACGCCGATAGCTGTGAATTCACGGGTGCCCTCGTCGAGGGAGCGGGTTTCGAGGGGCAGGGTTAGGGCGGCGGTCCTCATGAGACGGCCTCACTTTCAGGTGTGGTGGCGGTGGGGGTGAGCGGTGGGAGGCCCTCGATGTCGCGGACCTCGTCAATCGTGAGAAAACCGGTCTGGATCGCGAGGGCGTGGGCCTCGTATCGGGTTTTCGTATCGGGTCTGAGGACGGCGTCGAGGTTGAATCGCGCGGACTGACCTCGAGGGAGGAGGGCGGTGAGCTGGTCCTCAATCGGGCTGATGTAGCCCATGAGCGTGTCACGGAGCATGTCGAGGCTCGCGGTCTCGATGTTGTTGTAGGTCATGGACCCGCCCTCGATCGCACTTGCGAGCTTGGCGGGCGGGATACCAAACAGCCGTGCGACGCGGGACACCCCCCATTTCTGCGAGTCGAGCCACTGCAGTTCTGAGGGCTTGACGCCGATCGGCTGGTAGGTGAGCCCTTGACCGAGTACGGCGGTTTTGCCCGCGTGCTGCTTTTCCATCCACTCCGTGGCGGCGGCGTCGGCGGCGTCGCGCGTGAGGGGCTGGTCGGTGGAGAGGACGCCCGCCGGGGTGCCGCCCCTGGTAAACAGGCGGTCGGCGTACCGTTGAACGTGCGCGAGGCCCGTGAGGCCCTGGTAGGCCGCTTGGATCGGTCCGAGTCCGAGGGGCTTGCCGGGGATCGACAGGTATCGGAGGTGTGCGATGTCGCGCCGGTCCACTGCCCTACCATCGACGGCGTAGTGAGTGACTTGACCGGCGTCGATGGTGACGGTGACGCGGGCGGGATCGATGTTGATGACGGCGAGCACCGTGCCTTTATCGTCGCGGTCCACTCGCCAAAATGCATTACCGTGGAGGGAGAGGGCGGCGACGGTCTCGGTGATCCATTGGCGCTGTGTACGCCAAGGGTCAGGGCGCGCCACGAGGGGCGAGTCGGTGGGGTGATCACCGCGCCACGTGTCAATTGTGAGTTGCCCGGCGAGGGTCTGCAGGTAGGCGATCGCGCGATAGACCGCGTCGAGTCCGAGGATCTCGTCGATCGCGACGATGTCGGCGCGCGCCGGTGGCATGACACGCGGCGACAGTGCGTGCACGTCGGCGCGGGGGTGGATCCCAAAGAGGCGAGCGATGTTCATGAGGCATATCGTGCGCGGGGGTGTCTACAAATCGCGTAGGTATCGGCGTTGCGCGAGGTTGTACGCCTTATAGGCGTGCCGACCGTCGTGACATGCGCGCTCGTGATCGGCGGCGGCTCGCCACGCCTCGATATGCGAGATTCTGGGGATAAAGTCGCGCCAACCGCACGTGCAGACGGCGAGGAACGTGTACGCACCACGGTCGATGGTGAGCCTGTATTGTGAGTTGTGCATCATTGCCCCTTAGAACAGCTGTAGACGGTTACGGCGCGAGCTTGCGCGGTGTGCGGCGAGGGCGAGGGCGCGGATCGCGTCGATCGGCTTAGGTGACTTGGTCGCGCTAAATGCCATGGTCCCGGCGAGCGGGCGCGTGACGGCGTCCTCGAGGGCGGCGCGCGTCGCTGGGTCGCCGTCGTGGTGCACGGTCCCGGCCTTTGTCTTGTCGATGAGCCATTGACAGGCGGCGGCGTACTCGCGGGTATTGACGACGGTGACGGGTATCCCCATTTCCTCGAGCTCGGCGAGGACGGTGCGCATCGGGCCGGTGCCGTCGGCGACGATGTCGGTATATCCGGCGTGGTACATGCGCGAGATCGCGTCGGTGACCCACATCGTGCCGGATTGTGCGGCGAGGCAAACCGCTTGTGTGTCCTCGCCGGATCGATAAGCGCCGTAGATGGTCGCGCCGGATCCGTCGCTCGCGACATCGACGCCGACGGTGATGAGGCCGGGGCCGGGTGGGGCGAGCTGGTCGCTCGGCGTCGCGAGCGAGTCCCAAATAGCGAGGTCGATGACGCTCGCCTCGCCGGTGAGATCCTCGAGGTTCAGGTAGGAGCGTTTCCACGTCGCGAGGGGCTCGTCGCGTCCGAGAGTGAGGAGCTTATCGAACGTCTGCGTGTAGCCGATCGCGGGGTGGAACGAGAGCGTGTCGCGCCCGTAGGGGTCGGCGGCGGCGAGGTCTGGGTCGGCGGACCACTCGAAATACGCGGTCCTCGAGTACGGGTCTTTTGTGGCGGCGCGGCCCTGAGTGATGAGGCGATTGAGGTACGCCGAGCGCGCGGTGCCCTTGGTCGAGACAATCCACAATTGAGAGTCGATAACAGTCGCGAACGTCGGATTGATCGCGGCGGTGAGAGCGGTTCCCGATTCCTCGTCGAAAGCCCATGCCTCGTCGATCATGACCAAATTGAGTGAGTCACCATGCACGGCGGTCGGCGTCGGCGCGAACGGCGAGAGGGTCGATCCTGTGCGCTTGTAGGTCAGGGCCTCGGCTCCCTTTGATGCGTACTTCTTGAAAGCGTGCGGGTGGTGGTCCACGTCGAGGGCCGTGATGATCTGGTCCCATCGCTTGCGCGCATCCTTGCCGGTCTGTGCTGTCATCTGAATGACGTGATCTCGGTATGCGAGGAGACGGTCGGCGGCGACGGCGCGCATGAGCGCCGTCTTTCCAGATTGGCGCGGGACAGAGACAATCACGGTGGGGTACGCCCATTCGCCGGGCCGCTCAAGGTCGAGCTCGAGGGCCACGTCGGCAACGTACTTTTGCCAGGGCATGAGCGGGGTGCCCATGACGTGGGCGGCGATGTGAGCGACGCGGTCGCCAAACGTTGGCCTATCCGGGTTGCGCTGGGTCGCATAGGCGGGTGGAGCAATGGGCGGGGTGGTCATGCGAGGGCCTTTGCGGTGAGGGCTTGAATCTGGGCGTCGAGCGCATCGAAATAGGGTTCTTGACCGGTGAGCGGCTCCGGGAGAGCATCGAGGGTTTCCACGAGGAGTTTCGCGAGGTTCGCGGTCGCGACTGATACGCCTTTGGGGCCGCCGAGCATCCCCTTATCTACCGCGCGGGCCGTGGTCTCGAGGGTCGCGGCGATCGCGATGTACTTGCCGGTAATAAGGCCGTCTTTTTGGAGGGCTGTAAGGGCCGCGATTGTCTGCGATTCGACGGGACCGACCACATGGACGGGGGTCGGCGGCTCCATTCCCGGCAATACGCCGGTTTCAAGTGGTTCCATGGGTTTTTTCCTGTAGTTTCCTTTGATTTTCTGCCCTTTTCGACCCGTTTTCTGGCGTTATCGGGGGGAGACGGAAGTTTGGGGCGGGACTTCCTGGGGGTAGGCGTCTTAAAACAGCCCGGCCACGAGGCCGGAGCGGACCGGAGAGCGGACCGTCTTGACCGGGCGAGCGCCACGAGAGATGTTGCAATGCAAGTGGGAGAGCCGGAGCCCGTCGATGTCATCCCCACCGCCGAGCGACCGAGGGACAACGTGTTCCACGGATGCCGAGAGCGGATCGGGATACGTGCGACTCATGTCGATCGGCCCTCGGCACACGTAGCACGTGGTGCCATGCGTGGCGGCTACCTGCCATTTGATCTGCGCTACCCTCCGGCCACCCCACCTGCTCACGGGTAGATCCGATCCATCGGCGAGGGGCTGGGCGGCGGCGGGTACGATGCCGCGATCTCGTCGCGCATCTGCCGAGCGAGCGCCGCGATCTGTAGCGACAGACCGGCGAGACGGAATTGCGGCGAGCTCATCGAGTAGGGGTAGTTGCCGTTTAGCTGCTCGTGGGCTCGCATAGCCATAGCCTCGATGTCGGTAGCAATATCAGCAACGACGGCGCGAGAGTCAGGGCGAGGGGTGTGATTAGGCATTGAGGAGATCCTTAGCTGTGGAGTCGGTGAGGGTGAGGCGAGCCCATGAGGCCGGGCGCGCATCGGGATAGGTGTCGGTCATGTAGGAGACGAACGCGGGAGGCCACGAGGAGCCGGTCGCTCCGATCTGCTCGCTTTCCTCGTCTTTGCGCCGCCGCTCGGCGGCTAGGCGAGCTTCTTCGGCGGCTCGCTGTGAGCGCATGATCGCTTGGTACCTGCATTGGTTGCAACGATCCGGGGCCTTTTCGCCGTGACTGCAGGTTGCGGTCAGGTAGGCGGTGTAGGTGGGCTTGTACTTATTGCGCATGATGTTTTCTTCTTCCTTGGTGGGCGAAACAATCTGTTCACGGGTGGAGTGAGGGGCGGCGTGAGACGCCCCCTCATCCCGTAGGGAGGGATGGGGCGAGGTCATGTCCTCATGGGCCGCGTCGAGAGGTTTCGGGCGAGCTGTGTTGCGACGAACGCGGTAGAACTGCAGACGGGCGCGGGTCTCGGCGTTGCGGCGGCGGTCCTCGGCGTCCGAGGCACGGCGAAACGCGAGCGCCCAATCGACTAGGGTGCGCTTGATGACTTTGATGAAACCGACGGTCGGCGATCCGGCGCGGATGCCGCCCCGATTCCAGACAATGACACCGGCGTCCTCGAGCCACTGCAGACACCTCGAGGTGTGCCGGAGAGAGTACCCGGCGCGCTTAGCGAGCTGTCGCGCCGTGGTCTGAATGACCGCTGTGAGGTCTGTGCGGCTGTCGTGAGCGATGAGAGAGAGGGTGTCGAGGATCGCCCTCGAGGCGGCGAACTCGCGGCCCCTGAGCGGTCCCCACCCAACGCGGGAGAGAGCGGCGAGAATTGACGTGACGGACATCCCGGCATTGAGCTTGCCGCCCCGGCGGCGGGCGGGCGCGGGGGTCGGCTGGGCGGCGGCGTCGGTCGCGGCGGGTCCGCTAATAGCGGCCTTGGCGGCGGCGATGAATTCGGCGCGCTCGGCGTCGGTCCACACGGCGGCGCTCATGCTTTCGTCTCGATCATGTAGCGGATAGCGACCGTGATGTAACAATGGGTGAGGCGCATCTTTTGAGCGCGCTCGGTGGCACGCATCCGCTTAGCTCGAGGGGCGGCGGCGTCCTCGGCGAGCTGCAGGGTGAGAGCCTGTGTCTTTCGGAGGAGCGAGCGGACGATAGCCGCGTCTGACTGACTAATCATTGCGGCGGTCCATTTCGGCGTCATATTCGGGTTGCATAGCGTCGAGGGCGAACGCGAGGTTACGGAGGGCGCGAGCGAGCTCGGCGGGTGTGTGCCCATCGCGAGCAACAAGCTCGGTTTCACCGTCTTGTCTGATGAGGACCATAGCGGCCATGCTTGCCGAGGCTTGATCCAACTCGGCGAGGAGGGCGGGCGAGATGTTATCCACGAGGCGCGAGCTCATCGGGTGGCCCCCTGTGTCTCGTGCTGGTCGCGCCGATGCGACCACACGCCGGATGCCGTGAGCGTGAGGGCCATGAGCGGGACGGTGACCGGCCACGGGATATAGAACATGAACATCGCGGCGATGGTCGCTGCGTAGGAAGTCAGGGCGATGGTCGCGGCGAGGAACTGGATCCAGTCGATGCGATAGCGGCGGTTCATGGGGTCACTCCGTTTCGAGCGTCGAGGCAGTAACTGAGATCGGGACGCCCGCAGAGGCGAGGCGATCGAGATCGGTGACAGACCAACGCCGGGTGCCGAGGAGCTTCTTTGAGAACGCGGACTGCTGCACTCCGATAGCGGCGGACATGGCCTCTTGATTGAGTCCGGTCGCGCGCATGTATCGGGTCACCTCGAGGGTGATGAATTCCTGAGTGTCGGTCATACAGGCTGGTTTAGTTCATATTGGACTATTAATCAACATGAAAGGGCGGCTAAATTGTGCCGACCGGTCATGCTGTTATGCCATTTTGGACTATCATGAGCACATGAGTGCAATACTTAGCCCGGTCAATACGCATCCGATTACTACTCGCGACGTGGTCGCGGCGAACGTCCGTGCCGAGGCATCGCGGCTCGGCTATAACCAAGTGCGACTAGGTAAGACACTGGGAATTTCACAGGGCGCAATAACGAAACGTTGGCGCGGTGAACGTCCGTGGCAACTAGAGGAGCTCGATAGCCTAGCGACGGCGCTAGGCGTCTCGGTTGCCGACCTGGTAACTCCGACCGGGCGGGAAACGCGCCTCCGACAGGACTCGAACCTGCAACCTCGGGATTGCGTCACAGTCCAGTATTTGGACACTTTGGCAGGGGCGTTAGCGCACGTCGGCGAGGGCGCGGCGGCGTAGATCGGGCGCGATCGCGTGGGGTGAGTGAGGATAGCGGGCATGGTTACACAGAAAGCGGGCGTACCGAGCGGGTGGAGTACGCCAATCGGAGATTACAGACTTCACCTATTGGGGATTGGGCGGTCAGTGGCGACCGTGAGGCTCCGGGTCGATTGGGTACGGCGCTTTGCGCGGGCCGTCGAGGTAGGGCCCTGGGAGGTGGGGACCGCCGACGTGATTGAATGGTCCGCTGGACATCTGTGGGCTCGGGATACGCGCCGGAGCGCCCTACAGTCGGTCGCGGGGTTCTACTCGTGGGCGAGCGAGCAACGTGAGGTCGGTGTCGATCCGGCGAGGATCCCGTCTGTGAGGGCGAGCGCGCCCGCGCCGAGGCCCGCCGATGACGGCGCGGTCATGAGGGCGCGGTCCTCGAGCGATTGGAGGGTGAGGCTCGCCGTGCGCCTCGCGTCCGAGCTGGGTTTGCGGCGCGGCGAGGTCGCTCGCGTGCGAGGCTCCGATCTCGTGCGTGACCTGAGGGGCTGGTCGCTCATCGTTCACGGCAAGGGCGAGAAAGCTCGGATAGTGCCCCTCGCTGCCGATTTAGCACTCGAGGTCGAGCGTCGCGGGCCGGGGTGGGTGTTTCCCGGCGCGGACGCCGGGCATGTATCGCCGGAGTGGATCGGGCGGCTCGTGGGCCGGGCGCTACCCTCCGGGGTCACCATGCACGCATTGCGACACCGGTTTGCCACGCGAGCCTATGAGAGGACGGGCGATCTCGTCGCTGTGCAACGGATCCTCGGGCATGAGTCGCCACAAACGACCCTTAGGTATCTCGCCATTGCTG
>ERZ772987.109-NODE-109-length-16302-cov-3.28233_pt1 | contig 16302 bp, 11 predicted proteins | sample MGYA00511129_ERZ772987 | MGnify/ENA primary metagenome ERZ772987 (study PRJEB29015, sample SAMEA2738058) | human oral metagenome | biome: human oral; feature: human-associated habitat; material: saliva | place: China | collected 2222 ...
CAGGTCTGTATCCCACAGGCCGCAACCAGCGCATTGGCGCGGTAAAACCAGCTGACCTGCGGCCTTGAGGGGGTTGGTCATGGTTGCGACGACTCTAAGCGTGGCGGCTCTAAGAGGGCTAGTCATGGACGTGACAGCCCCAAGTGTGGCGCCCTAAACGAGGTTAGCCTGGAGGTAGGAATAGTGCCGTTTTTGCTGCTAGAAGTGGCTTTGACTTTCGAAGTAGGGGGCCGGGCAAGATGCGTAAGAGTATTAAACATAAATCAAATATCTCTAACATCTCTTACTGGTGCCAATAGCTAAAATAAATCTGTGGAAAACTTGCTTAAGCGCTGGTCAGCGCGGTAAGGCTGGCGTGTGGCGGGCACCTGAATCGTAAGGCTGGCGCATAAGGGGTAGGGCTTGGTTGGTGAGGCCAGGTGCACGAAAAGCAAATAGCGAATAGATTCAAAGCCTTAGCCGGGCGATAGTACGATATACAAGGTTGAATATATTCAAATGGCTGCCCGTAACAGGCTTAAGCCAGCAAGGAGCTTGTAAGCGTGTCTATTGTTGACCGGATCCTACGCATCGGTGAAGGCCGGACCTTGCGAAAGCTAAGTGCTATCGCAGACCAGGTTGATGCTCTTGAAGATGACTACCGCGAATTCACTGACGAAGAACTGCGTAATCAGACCAAAGAGTTTCGCGAGCGCCTAGAAGAGGGCGAAACCCTCGACGATATCTTGCCTGAAGCTTTTGCAACTGTGCGTGAAGCCGCTGACCGCGTACTAGGCCAGCGCCCCTACCGGGTACAGCTAATGGGTGGTGCGGCCCTACACCTGGGCAACATTGCTGAGATGAAAACCGGTGAAGGTAAAACCCTGGTGGCCGCTTTGCCTTCCTACCTGCGCGCACTAACCGGCAAGGGTGTGCACGTGGTTACCGTCAACGACTTCTTGGCCGAGTACCAGTCTGACCTAATGGGGCGTGTGCACCGTTTCCTGGGGCTGACCACCGGTTGTGTACTTGCTGGTCAGGGTCCCTCTGAACGCCGCAAACAGTATGACTGCGACATCACTTACGGCACCAACAATGAGATGGGCTTCGACTACCTGCGCGACAATATGGCCCAGCGCCCTGAGGACATGGTCCAGCGCGGGCACAACTTCGTGATTGTTGACGAGGTTGACTCCATCCTTATTGACGAAGCCCGTACCCCGCTGATTATTTCCGGCCCTGCCGACGGTAACAACAACAAGTGGTACCGCGAGTTCGCTGATATAGCTGAGATCCTCAGTCCCAACAAGGACTATGAGGTTGACGAGAAGAAACGCACCGTAGGTATTTTGGCCCCCGGTATTGAGAAGATCGAGGACCGTCTAGGTATCGACAACCTCTACGAAGCCGGCAACACCGCCCTGATCGGTTTCCTCAACAATGCCATCCGCGCCAAGGAACTGTTCAAGCGCGACCGTGACTACATTGTTGCCGACGGCGAAGTGCTGATTGTTGATGAGCACACCGGTCGTGTATTGGCTGGGCGCCGCTACAACGAGGGTCTACACCAGGCCATTGAGGCCAAAGAGCGGGTAGAGATCAAGAGTGAAAACCAGACTCTAGCCACCATTACCTTGCAGAACTACTTCCGTTTGTACCCGGAAGGTTCGCGTTCAGGCATGACCGGTACGGCTGAAACCGAAGCCGCAGAATTCGCTGGTACCTACAAGATCGGCGTCGTGCCCATCCCCACCAACAAGCCCATGATCCGCAAGGACCAGCCGGACCTGGTGTACAAGTCCGTTAAGTCCAAGCTGAACGCGGTAGTTGACGACATTGAAGAACGTCACGACGCCGGACAGCCGGTTTTGGTGGGTACCACCAGTGTGGAAAAGAGCGAGGAGCTCTCGGCCCTGCTACGTGAGCGCCGCATCCCCCACGAGGTACTAAACGCTAAACAGCACGCCCGCGAAGCCGCCGTCGTGGCCATGGCCGGACGTAAAGGCGCGGTAACCGTAGCCACCAACATGGCTGGTCGTGGTACCGACATCATGCTGGGTGGTAACGCTGAGTTCATTGCCGTAGCCTCCTTGAAGGAAGCTGGCCTAGACCCCATCGACACCCCCGACGAGTACGAAAAAGCTTGGCCGGCCGCCCTGAAGGCAGCCAAGGAAGCCGTCTCGGTGGAGCACGACGAGGTGGTGGAGCTCGGCGGTCTGTACGTGCTGGGCACCGAACGCCATGAGTCGCGCCGTATCGACAACCAGCTGCGTGGTCGTAGTGGCCGTCAGGGCGACCCTGGTGAGAGCCGCTTCTACCTGTCCATGCAGGACGATCTGATGCGCACCTACGCCACCGGTCTGGCTCAGCAGATCATCTCCTCGGACCGTTACCCCGACGACGTGCCGCTCGAATCCAAGATGATCACCCGCAACATCGCCTCCTACCAGCGTCAGCTGGAGGCACGTAACTTCGAGATCCGTAAAAACGTGCTTAAGTACGACGACGTGCTCACCGAGCAGCGTCAAAAGGTTTACGACGAGCGTCGCAAGGTGCTGCAGGGTGAGGACCTAGAGCCCCACATCAAGGCCTTCCGTGAGCGCGTAATTGCCAACGTGGTGGCGCAGCGCACCGCTGAGGGCCGCAGCGACCAGTGGGACCTGGACCAGCTGTGGAAGGACCTGTCCACTGTCTACCCGATGGGCTTGACCGTGGATGAGGTGGTCGACGGCGTAGGCGGCCTGGATGCGCTAACCAGTGAACGCCTAACTGAAGAGCTCACTGAGGACATTGCGGTGGCCTATGAGGACGCCGAAGCTAGCTTGTCCGCTAACGATCTAGCTGTGGCGCAGCTGGGTGAAGAACCCATGCGTACCCTGGAACGTCGCCTGCTGCTGGCCGTGGTGGACCAGCACTGGCGCGAGCACCTGTACGAAATGGACTACCTCAAGGAAGGTATTGGACTGCGGGCCATGGCCCAACGCGACCCGTTGGTTGAATACGCCAACGAGGGTGCCCACATGTTCAAGGCCATGATGGAAGCCATTCGCGAAGACACGATCGAGCAGATTTTCGCTTACTGCGCCCGCTTTGAAGCTCAGGCCAAGCAGGCTGCCCGCGAAGCCGCTCAGGCCCGCGAGCAGGCCTCGATCATGGGTGACACCGGCCGTAAGGCCCTGTCTACCGGGGTGACCTACTCCGACGCCGACACTCAAGGCGGCGACAACCAGGGTAACCGCGCTGAGCGTCGTCGTCGCTCCAACAAGAAGCGCCGTCGTCGCTGATCAGGGCCCTGGCTGGGGCAGCTGATCAGGGCCCTGGGGCAGCTGATCAGGGCCCTGGGGTAGCTGATCAGGCCGCTGAAGCCGCAAAGCGCCTAAGGATCCTTTAGCCCATGTGCAGGTAGGTCATTACCCAGTGCCCGTGGCGCAACTGGATCTGGCAGGCACAGGCGTGGATGCGCCCATCGTGGGAGAGCAGCACGCTAACTTCCCAGCCGCTGGCACTGGCCTGGGCCCGCACCGCATATAGGTAGGGGATCCGGGCTGGCTTGCCGGCCTGGCAGCGTGCGGCTACCTGTGCTCGGCGGCTGAGGGCGTCATACAGCTCTGGGGTAAGCCAGCGGGCTAAATGCTGCGGCTGGCGCATCCCGTGCATGATTTCCCAGGCGTAAACGGCTACCGTCCCCGCCCAGCGCCCCGGATCGGGCAGTTGTTGGCTTTGAGGCTGGCTTTGTCGCCGAGTTTGGGACTGGTGATTTTGGGGCTGTTTGCTTTGCTGTGAGCTGGGAGAATCAGGGCCGACGGCGCCGCTTGCCTGGCGCTGCGACTTGCTTGCCTGGCGCGGGCTGCTTGCCTGGCGCTGCGGGCTGCGGCTGGAGGCTGCTGCACCTTGGCGCCTTTGGGGGGCTTGCTGGCGCGCGCTAGGGGCATAACTTGAGGTATAAAGCGTGCTCATGGCTAGCCCTTAGTGGGAATCGTCAGTGCTAGGCCGGGGCGAATCAAATCTGGATTAGCCCCGATAAGCGCCGCATTGGCCGCAAAAATCTGTTTAGACAGCTGAGCTACCTGCCCGTTGGTGGGGGAGGGTACCCCATTTTGCTGCAACCACTGGAGGGAAATAGACCATAGGCTCTCTCCAGCTAAAACCAGGTGCTGGCGAATAACCGGGGCGGGTTTAGCATCTGGAGCCGGGACACAAGTGCCTGAGCGCTGTGCGCTACCCGGCTTAGGGGAGCCGCTCTTGGGGTTTGCCTTCGAGTTTGGAGCTTTGGCTCCCGGACTTTTAACCGCCGGGGTTTTAGACCCAGGCCCGCCAGAGCGCGGATGAGCACTAGAGCGGCTTGGGCTGGCTGAAGGCCGCGCACTGGGTCGGCTTGAGGCGCTAGGGCTTGTTGTAGCCCTGGCTCGCGCGCTGGCGTGACTAGTGGGCGTGGCACTGGCTCGGCTAGTGGGCGCGCTGCTAGCGTGCGGGCTCCTGGATGGGGAGCTTGCTGTGGCCGGGGCGCTCGCCTTGGCTGAAGCACTGGGCCTGGCTGAAGCGCTCGCGCTCGCGGTGGCGCTAGGGGAGGGGCCTGGCCCATGCGCACCCCAGCCTAGATTGTCGTCATTAGCGCTGGCCGGGGCGCAGCTAAGGGCAATAATGGCGGCCCCGGTGGCCAGCTTGCGCACTAAAGGCGCACTGTGACGCAAATTCAAAGTGCGGTTAGTGCAAGCACATACCAGCACCCACATGGCTCCCAGCGCGTGCCAGGCTACCAGTGCGGCGCCGGCTGCAGCGGCCAGGCCGGCCAGCGCAGTGCTGACATCCGTCATCGACCACAGCGATAAACACTGCAAAGACAAGGGCCTGAGCAAAGCCACGGCGGCTGCTAGCAGCAAGACGCTCAGCGCTGTGCCGAGCCAGGCAACTAGGTGAAGACCTAGCCAACATTTTAGGCTCTTAGACATCGGTACACCTTCTTTGGTGAGAAATAGTGATGTTTAATTATGTTTTGCCAGAACTTACCTGTCAATAGCGAATGTGACTTTGGTTATGGCAATCTTGAATCATGCACTTAGAGAGCCTGCTGGCGGATCTAGATAGCCAGTTTGAGCAGTATGAACGCTCTGCCAGGGCAGCTCAGGCTTGGGAGCTAGCCGAGGCTGAAGCTGGTAGAACCGCGTTGGTAGATCGCCTGCGCGCGGTGGAGGGTGGTGCGCTTACCCTAACCACTCGCAGCGGGCGGGTAGCTAGCGGCAAGCTACTGCAAGCGCGCCAAGAATTTTTGCTACTGCGTGCATCTGACGCCAGTCAGATGCTGGTGCCAATGGGGGCGGTAGTTAGTGTGCGGGGCGTGGGGCGCCAGTTAGAGACGACGGCGCCGCAACGGGTTAGCTACACGGTTGCGGCAGTTTTGCGTCAAATCATGAGAACTAAGCGACCGGCCAGGTTCAATACGGTGGCGGGTGATATTACCGGCAGGATCATCCGCGTCGGTGCGGATCATGTGGACGTGCTGAGCGTGGATAAGCGTGACTTATCCGATCGGGTCACGCTTATCCTGTCAGCAATTGAAATTGTGACCAGTATTTAGCCGCAAACGGCTAATATTTAGGTCGTGCGGTCACTATCGCCACCCAAAATCGGGTGCTAGCGATAGTGCTTAGAGGTCTAACCCACCTTCGGATACGGCCTCACGGGTGTGCGCATACTGCTTGTCGATGTAGTCTTCGAGTGCAGCTACTTCAATGCGCCATAGACCGCGAGCGCCAACCTGAATAGCGGGTAGCTCTCCGGTACGGATAAGTGAACGGACGGCCTGGGCGGAAATCGATAACTGCTCGGCGACGTCGGCGATAGATAAAAATCGAGGTGCCATGTCCTAATAATGTCACGGGTTAGCCCAGATGCAAACTGGCTAGGTGAGATTGCGAAAACTTCATGGCTGTCCAGAATTTCTCTTAGGATAGGCAGATAGCTGGACGACCTGGGGGTTGTTACCAAGGGGTGCGCATATGTCTGAATTAAATCAATCGAATAGATACGGGGCGCGGCAGCATCAAAATGATGCTGGTGCGAGCATTGACGCTTGGCGCTGGAGGCGCCCAACTTGGCGAGATCCTAGGCTTTTTATCGGAATAGTGCTGGTCATCGTGTCTATGGTAGCCGGTTCAGTACTAATCGATAGGGCCACTAGTACGCAGCAGGTATGGGCTTTGAGTCAGGATGTAGCCCCAGGAACTGCTCTAAAAGCTGGAAAAAACCTGAAATTAGTCTCAGTGAATCTTGGGAGCGCAAGTAGCGCTTATGTGCAACAAAAGCAACTTAAAGCTGACACATATGCGCAACGTTCATTACACTCAGGAGAGTTATTGCCAGCCGACGCCACTAGCCAGCAAAGCAAATTGAATATGCGCTCAATTGTGGTGCAAAGCAGTGGCCAGCTTTTAAATAGCATTCGGGTTGGCGATACCGTGGAGCTGTGGCAGTTGCCTTCCAGAAACGTAGCGGCCATAGCACCCACGCCGTCGGCAACTAAAGCGGCTAGCACCAATGGAGCTAGGCGCGTGGCCCAAGGACTGATAGTGGACGCAATCGGAGGCGATCAAAACGCCATCGTCGCAGATAAAAGCACCAGCGTGCGCGTGCTGGTACCGGCCGAACAAGTTGAGCCTGTGCTCACCGCAGTCGGCTCTGGTGCCGGCTTGGTGCTGGTGAACACGGGGTCTGAGCAATGAGAACAGCTGTATTACTAGCGCTGTGGGATGACGATTCCACGCTTTTGCGACAAATTGACGCTGAGCGTGACCTGTATGTTTCGCGCCGCTGTGCAGATATAAGTGAGCTTTTAGCTGATGCTGCCGTGGGACTAGGGCAGCTGGCAATTATCGATGAGCAGCTTGACGGCCTAGACCGCACAGTGATTGCCACTTTGAATTCTTATGGCGTGCCCGCGATTGTGTTGACCCGCAACGACGGGGTGCGCTGGCATGATCTGGGCGCCTGGGTGGCGCCTTGGCCGGGGTCGCCTCAGCGCGTGGTTGCCGAAATTTCACGGGTTTTGGTTGCCGGCACGGTTTCGCCCCAGCCCACTGCTGCCGCCAGTTTGGGTGATGAGCTCTTTGGGCTTTCGCCTACGGCAGTTGACGACGGCGCCTTGGGGCTGCCTAGCGCGCGTTCTGCAGCCTTTAATCCTTTAGATGTGCCTATGGTGGCGACGACGGACGGGGCCAGCTCTCCTTTGTTCGACGCTGTGGTGCAAAGTCAGGCTTCAGCTTCCAGTCCGCCGCCCGCGCCGCCAGAGCAGCTACCACCCCCGCCCTTTGATAGTGCGGTGGGGCAAGTGCCGCTTATAGCGCCAACCGAGGCTCCGGCCCCTAGTGGGCAGTTAGATCCGGCTTTAGCGCTGCCCTTGCCGCCAGCTCCAAGCTTTGAACCGCCGGCGCCCAGCGCCGACTTACCTGAGGCGCCAGCTGAGCTGCCAGCTGTCAGCTCTGAACAAAGTCCAGCAGACATCACCGCTGCGCAGCCAACCACCCGCATGGGGCGCCGTCGTGCCCGCCACGCCAGCCACGCTGCCAGCCCAGTTACCCCGAGCCAAGGCAATACGTCTAGCTACTTCAGTACGGCTAGTCAGGAGCAAAGCGGCGAGGCTAAAGCTAGGGTTGAGCCGGACGATCCGCCACAGCAGCTCAATGACTCTAATGTAGATACTGTCAAGTCGGCTGTTTCAGCTGACCAGACCAGTATTGACTCGCCTCCATTGCCTGAGGGGGCATTAGCTGCTCGCGTGCTGCCGCAGCCGGTTCAACCAGTTACGCGCCGCAGTGTGCGCCGCTCTCAAACGGCGCGCCCGGCCACGCCGGATGGGCCTGTTGTAGCTGATTACGCCGGCGGGGCACCCCAAAGTGGGGTAGATGCCCGAAACGGGGCGACGGCGCAAGCTGGGATGGCAGCGCCTGGTGAAGCTAGCCAGATGGCAGGTGCTGGTATAGAAGTCTCGCCTTTTGCCCCGCCGCAGCAGCGAGGCGTGGCTAGCTCAGATTTGGCGGGTTCTGGTTTCTCAGCTAGCACTGGAATGTCGGCCGCTTCGGCTGGGCCGCTGGCTTCAGCCGCATCCTTTGCTTCAGCCGCATCCTTTGCTTCGGCCGCTTCAGCTGCGCCTTATGGCTCGGCTGCTTCTGCCGCGCCCTATGGTTCCGCCGCCTCAGCTGCAATCCCTACTGCAGCCTCAGGAGCCGGTGGGCCCTGGTCGGCAATGTCGGCTGCAGGGACTGCTTGGTCGGCTACTTCGGCTCCATTCGCGGCTTCAGCAGCGGCACCTGGTGGCCCTATGCCGGCGCAGACTCAGGTGCTGGCGCCTGGCCAAATTAACGGCTACCAAAACCCAGCTGGCAGAAATGGGGCTCAGCCTCCACGCCGTAAAGGTTTACGTGCTTTGCTGGCGCGCAAAAATGGGGCCAGTACCCCCAGCGCCGGTGGTCCAGTAGTTGCCGGCGCGCCGGGTGCTATGCCTGGTACTGCTCCTGGTGGCGCGGCCCCTGGGGCTGGTATTCCTGGCGCCATGCCTGGTACTGCTCCTGGTGGCGTTCCGGGTGCTGGTATTCCTGGTGCGGGCGTGCCAGGTGCCATGCCTGGTGCTGGAGCGTCGGGGGCTGGCGCCCCGGGGCTGCCCGGTATGCCCAGATCCGCTATGGCCGCGCCTGCGGCTGCGGGCGTGCCAGGCGTCGTTCCTGGTGTCATGGCCCCGGGGCTGCCCGGTGCTGGGCCAGTCGCAGGCGCAGTTCCTGGCGCTGTGGGTATCCCTGGCGCTGTGGGCGTCTCGGGTGCAGGTGGACTCGGTATGCCTGGCGGGCAAGGCACCCCTGGCGCCGCCATGCCCACGGCCATGCCTGGCAGCCAGGGTGCCCCGAGTGCTTATGCCCCCAATGGGCAACCTCGCGCAGTTAATGGCCCAGCTAGTCCTGGGGCTGCGCTTACCCCGAATGGGGGGCTACCTACCCGCCGCTCAACACGGGCCGCTTTCTCAGCGGCCAGCGCGGCTGGATCAGGTGCGGTCGGGGCAGGCCCGGCTGACGCAGGCCCGGCTGGCGCAGGGCCGGCTAGGGCGGGCGGGGCTGGAGTTACAGGCGCCTTGGCTGCGGCGTCGTCGCAAAATAATGCGGCCCCACTAAACACAGCCGCAACCACCCACTCAGCGCAGCCTGAAGTAAAGCTCGGCTGGCCGGTCACCGCCGGAACCCCCTCAAGCCCGGCCACCAGCGCTTTTGCACCAACCTCACATCGCGAAGAAATTGACGCTGCAGGCAAGCCTCAAATCGGCAAAATCATTGCAGTTTGGGGCACACACGGGGCGCCGGGGCGCTCAACCCTGGCGTTAGCACTGGCTGCCTACCTAAACGAGCAGGGCAGCACCATTTTGGTTGACTGCGACATTAACGCTCCCGCACAGGTACAGCTGCTGGGACTGCCTGAAGACTCCTCTGGCCTAGCTAGCGCCGCACGCCTGGCCACCCACGGCGAGCTCGACTCCACCCGCCTGGTACAAACCCTGCTCAGCGCCAAAGCTGACCTGCAGGTACTAACCGGGCTGGGACGCTCAGGGCGCTGGCGTGAACTGCCAGTAGCCTCCATGAATAAGGTCTGGGAAGTTTGCCGCCACACCGCCGAATACACTGTGGTGGACTTAAGTGGTGGGCTGGAAGAAGAACGGGTAGAAGACTTCGCCATGGAACCCGACCATGACGCCGTCGCCGCCGCCCTACTTGAACAAGCGGACCTGACCTTGATTGTGGGTGCGGCCGACCCAGTAGGTATTAGGCGCCTAATCCAGCTGCTCAACTCCAACCGTCAAGCAGTTGGTGGACGCAGCCAGGTGGTAGTTAACCGAGTACGCTCAAGCACCGCCGGGGCCGACCCCAACACCGCTATCGGCAGCGTACTTGCCCGCTACACCAGCGCTTCAGACATTGTCTACGTGCCGGCAGACTATCGCCTATTCGATAAGGCCCTGATGCAAGCCCAGCCGGTGGCAGTGGTGGAAAGCCGCAGCGCGGCCGCCAAATCCATTGCCAAACTGGCCAAACTAGTGATGACCCAGCTGGCTTAAGCGGCTAGCTTTGGCGAGGCGCTAGCGCTTTAGTTTCGGTTAGGCCGTTAGACTAGACGTTATGCGCGTATATCTACCTGCCACAGTGGCGGACCTTTCCGCCCCGGCCATCACCTCCCGTCAGGCCCACGCCGCCACCGCCTCACTGGCTGCGGCGCTACCTGACGAAGACGAGGAAGGTCTGGAAGTGTCGGCCTGCCTGTGCGCAGCCGACTCCTCAGTAATTGCCATCTCTGAGCAAGATGAGGCGCAAAAACGCTACCGTCGCGTAGTAATTGCTGCTGACGTGGAGCGTGAGAACCTGCGTGAATTAGAGGTCGACGACGAAACCCTACCTGGCACTGTCCAGGTGCTGGTGGATGTGCCTTGGGATGACGTGGCCGCAGTATTGGCAGATGAAGATCAAGCCAGTGCGGATGTAAAACTAGCAGCCGAAGGCGACGAGGAAGCTTTTGAGCGCAGCGCTGACGCCGATCTGCTCTGGTTCGACGTGTGTGAAGTGGCGGTACTGGCCAAAAACTGGTCCTAAACTTGCGCGCAGGCCCTAAACTCACGTGCAAGCTTGAGGCCACGCCAGACTTGCCAGCGGCGAGGGCGCGCACCTAAACCCGTGTGCGCAGGGTAGAGCCACCGCCAAGCAGAGGACGCACCTCAACGGCGGCGGGGATAGCACGCTTTAGTTCGCTAACGTGAGAAACAATCCCCACCACGCGCCCGCCTGAATGCAAAGCGCCAAGCACATCCATAACCTCAGCCAGCGTGCCCTCATCAAGGGAACCAAAACCCTCATCAATAAACAGGGTGTTCATCTCGATACCCCCATTTTGGGTGGCCACCACATCAGCCAAAGCTAGGGCTAAAGCCAAAGACACATAGAAACTCTCGCCGCCCGAAAGTGTACGTGGAGAGCGGGTAGTGCCACTTAAATGGTCAACCACCGCCAGGCCCAAGCCCTGCTTCTGCTGGCGAGTGTCTTCCTCACTATCAACATTAATCAGCTCATAGCGGCCCGCCCCAATCACTCCCAGGCGCTCATTGGCGAACACTAACACCTGGCGGAAATGGGCCTGCAATACCCAAGCAGACAGTGTCAAGCGGGCCTGGTTGTCGCCATTGGCGGCGCTAGCCAAAGCCAATAGTTGGGCATCCTTATCGCTGGCCTTACTACGGCGAGCCAAAAGCTCATTTAACTTAGCTAACTGCGCATTTACCTGCCCGGCAAACGCCTGCCAGGTACTGGCGTAGGTTTGGCACGCTTGCGTTTTAGCCTGAGCCTGCTCTAGCTGGGCCTGGGTTTGCTCCAGTGGGGGAGGAGTCAGCTCAATTCCTTTAAGCTCAGCCAAAGCCGCCTGGTTAATTGATAAGGATTTTTCGTAGCTGGCTGAGGTAGCTTTCAAAGCGGTCAAATCTAGCCCGGCAAAAGCCTGACAGGCCTGCGCATAGCCATCCTGGACGTTAGCGGCGCTGGTGTCTTGGGTTGGCTCTGTCTCGGCCGGGTCTGTTTCGGCTGTGTCTGTTTCGGCTGGGTCTGTAGGGGCAGGGGCCGCCGGTTTAGCGCTGTGATCAGTAAAGTTGGCGCTGGCCTGGGCCCATTGCGCAGCGAAACTGTCAGCGGCCTGCTGCGCACGCTTTTTACATTGGTCCAGCTCCTGGGCGGCGTTAGCCAACTGCTCAAGGGCGGCGGCCAACTGGCGCAAATACTCAACCTGCGCAGCCACGCTCTCAAATCTCTCACAGCTTAGCGAAGCCGCATCGGCGTCAATCTTTTCACCCAACAACTGGATCTCTTTAGCGTCACCAGCCAGGCGAGCCTGGGCCGTCTGATTATCTGCCCGCAGCCTTTCAAGCTCCGTATTTAGCTCGGCAATCTGCGCCTTACAGCTGCGCGCCTGCTCACTAGCCTGCTTAGCCGCCGCCAGAGCCGCTTTAGCCTCCTGTAACTGCTCACGGGCCTGGGCTGGGCTTAGCTGGCAAGGCTGAGCTTCAAGTTGGGCGGCCAGTTTTGTTACCCGTTCGCTGGCCTGCGAAAGCTCGCCTTGAACCTCATTAACTTTCTCAAGGGCCTGATCTAGCTGGTCTTGGCTGATGTTTTCGCCGCCCTGGGTGGCTGGGGCCGGGTGCTCGGTGGAGCCGCAGACCGGGCAAGGCTCGCCAGCAACCAAATTTTGCGCCAAGTTCAGGGCCGACTGGCTTAGCCACTGCTCCAACATGTGCTTATGTCTCTGGCTAGCCTGCTTTAACTCCAGCGCCACAAGCTGCTGAAGTTTAAGTGCCTGCTGCTGGTCTTCGACTAGCTGCTCATGGGCTTTAGCTAGTTTCAGGGTCTGGGCGGCTTGCTCCTGGGCCAGTTGGGCGGTGGGCAAGGTGGCGGCCTGCTCGTTTAGCTGCTCCAAAAGCTCCTGCTTGGAGGCAATCTGGGTGGGTAGCTGGTTTTCGCGTTCGCGTCCCTGGGCTAGTTTGGCGTTGGCGCTTTCGTGGGCCTGGGTTTTGGTCTGTAAATCACGACGCCGCCCGGCCAGCCCCGCCTCCAATTCCACCTGCGGGTTTAGGGCTGCCACCTGGGCGGTTAGCTGCACACTTAAGGCCTGGGCACCTCGGTAATCTAAAGGCTGTAAAACAGCTTGTGCGCGCTCATCTGACTCCAGCTGCTCAAGCGCCAGAGCCTGGCTTAGCTGGCGCTGCGCTACAGCTTGCTGGGCTTGGGCCTGTTTTAGCTGCTCATGCCAAGGCTTTAAGTCAGATAGAGCCTGCAAGGCCTGAATCTGGGCTAGGCGCTGCTTTTGTGCAGGTCCCTGGGCCACTAGCTGCTCATGCTCTTTAGTGAGCGCCAAATAGCGTTCTTGGCGGGCTGCCAAATCACGCTGGTATGCAAAGTCGCTGCGTAATTTATCTTCCTGTCCTCTAAGCGCGCTCACCTCCAAATTGGCGCAGCGCTGGTTGTGCTCCAGCCAGGGCGTAAGCGACTCAAAACGGCTGGTCCACGCGGTTTCTAGCGGGTCAAACTCGCAGTCAACTTCCGGCACCGGCTCGTAGACCAGGCAGCGCGCCGGGTCTAACTGAGGCGCCTCATCTAACAGCGAGGCCAGCACCCCCAAATTGGCGCGCAAGGTAGCGTCTAAAGCTTCCTGATTCTTTTTGACCTTACGGGCACGCTCAACTAGATCAAGCTGCAAATCTTCAAAAATCGCGGTGCCAAATAGCTCTTGCAGCAGATCCTGGCGGTCTTTTGAAGTTGAACGCAAAAACTGGGCGAACTTACCTTGCGGTAAAACCACGGTTTGGGTGAATTGCTCACGGCTTAGGCCCACAATGCGGGTTATTTCAGTGCCGACGTCGCTGGTTTTAGTAAGTGGTTCACTCACTTCCCGCAGCTGCTCATCTAGCTTAAATAGCCATGCCTTAGCGTTTTGTTTAGTGACGCCTTTACCGTTTTTCTTAACCCGCTCATAGGCTGGTTGGCGACGCACCTTATAGTTACCTGAGGAGGTAGAAAAAATCAGCTCCACCTCAGTTTTAGCCTGCTCACTGGCATAGCGTGAACGGATCCGGCTATCGGAAGAATCTCTACCGCCAGAAACCTTGCCATAAAGAGCAAACACAATTGCATCAATAATAGTTGATTTACCCGCCCCGGTAGGGCCAGAGAGTAGGAACCGGCCGGCGTCGCTAAAAGCCTCAAAATCAATAACTTCGTGGCCTGGAAATGGCCCCACCGCATCCATAGTTAGCCGCAAAATGCGCATCAGTGCGCCTCCTTAACAACTTTTTCATAGCTGCTACGCAAAATCTGGAGCTGGTAGGGATTTAACTCAATACCCATCTCATCCATAAAACCTTGGCTTAACTGCAAGGGGGAAAGCGTGTTGTCGCGGTTAAGGCGCGGGGAGTCAATTTGCTGGGGCAAATCTGTTTGCTCAAACACGCACAAGCCCTTAAAACGCTGCTTGAGTTGAGCTAAAGCCTGCGGTGGACGCGCTCCAGCCAGGCGCACCCGCAGCCAATGCTCACTGTAGTTATCAAAATCGGGTCCCATTAGCTGCTCAAAAGTGCCGCTAATAGTGGCAATAGGTTGGAAGCTGGGCACAGCCACCCGCTCCAAGCTAACTAGTCCGGCGCCGTCAAACTCAGCGATAACAGAAGACTTTTCAAACTCAGCCTCCCCAAAAGACAGGGGCACAGGTGAACCGCTATAGACCAGTCGCGCCGGTGGGCGGGCAGAGTCTAAGTCACCTAAAGCTATCTCCTGGGGGCGGTGCAAATGCCCTAAAGCCGCATAGGCCAGGCCCGGTACCTGGGTAAAAAGCTCGCTAGGCACGCTATCAACCCCACCCACGCGAATATCGCGTTCAGACTGGCTAGCTTGGCCGCCGACCACAAAAGCATGGGCCATCACCAACACCGGTGTTTTCGGCTTATGCGCCGCCAAATCCGCCTGTACCAGGCGCAGCGCGGCGCCCACCGCCGCCTCATGGGAGCGCGCCAGCATCTGCCAAGTTTGTGGATGCTCCTCACCCTCAGCCCACACTTGCTCACCCAAAAGCCGCAAGTGAGGGGGCAAAGTGACCCGGGCGGCGTCGGGATCAAGATAAGGCAGGGGATAAACCCGCAAACCAACCCGGCCACTGGCGTCAGGAAAGTCATAGCCGCGCCCACAATTTTCAATCCGGGCAGCAATAGTCAGGCGCTCATTTAGCTGCTCAGCGTTGAAGCCTAAACGAATATCACTGTCGTGGTTGCCGGCAGTTAACACCACGCGGGTCAGCTCGGTTAGCTGCCTAAACGCCTCATCAGCCAGGGCTACCGACTGGGTGGGGGCAACCGCGCGGTCAAAAACATCCCCAGATAACACCACCAAATCAATTTTTTGGTCTTTAACTACCTCAATGAGGTGATCCAAAAAAGCGCTGTGGATCTCATGCAGATCATGGCCGTGGAAGAAACGGCCCAGGTGCCAGTCGGAAGTGTGCAACACGCGCATAAGCAAAGTGTGCCACTTGCGGCCCATCTAGGCCGACAATTTACCTGTCGACCCGTTAGACTTGAGCAGTGGCCATTGACTTTTCAGCTGAAATTGAGCGACTAGAACACACCTACTCTTCCATCGCAGCAGTAACCGACCCGCAAGCACTGCGGGTACGCATCGACGAATTAAGCGAAAAAGCTGCCGCCCCAGACCTTTGGGATGACCCCGAGGCGGCCCAGGTGGTCACCAGCGCCCTGTCCCACGCCCAGGCTGAACTGGCGCGCGTGGAGAAGCTGGGCGAGCGCATTGAAGACCTACAAGCCATGGTGGAGCTAGCCGAGGAAGAAGAAGGCGACGAGCGCGAGGCTATCCTCGACGAGGCCGGCGCTGACCTGGAAGCTATCTCCAAAGACCTGGCAGATCTGGAAATCCGCACCCTACTTTCGGGCGAATACGATCAGCGCGACGCCGTAGTAACTATCCGTTCAGGCGCCGGCGGTGTGGATGCGGCAGACTTCGCCCAGATGCTGCTACGCATGTACTTGCGTTGGGCTGAACGCCACGAATACCCGGTTAAGGTGCTGGACACCTCCTACGCTGAAGAAGCTGGTCTAAAGTCGGTTACCTTCGAGGTACACGCCCCCTACGCTTACGGCACGCTTTCGGTTGAGGGCGGCACCCACCGCCTGGTGCGTATCAGCCCCTTCGATAACCAGGGCAGGCGCCAGACTTCATTTGCGGCGGTTGAGGTTATTCCTCTGATTGAATCCACCGACCACATCGAAATTCCCGAAACCGACATCCGCATTGATGTCTTCCGCTCCTCAGGCCCGGGTGGTCAGAGCGTTAACACCACCGACTCGGCTGTGCGCATCACCCACTTGCCCACCGGCCTGGTGGTGTCCATGCAGGATGAAAAATCCCAGATCCAAAACCGCGCCGCCGCCATGCGCGTGCTGCAGTCGCGCCTGCTGCTGCTAAAGCAGCAGGAAGAAGACGCCAAGAAGAAGGAACTGGCTGGCGACGTTAAGGCAAGCTGGGGTGACCAGATGCGCTCCTACGTGCTCAACCCCTACCAGATGGTTAAGGACCTGCGTACTAGCTACGAGGTGGGTAATCCTGAATCTGTGTTCGACGGCGACATTGACGGTTTCATCGACGCCGGCATCCGCTGGCGCAAGCAGCAAGAAAGCGCCGAGTAAGCGTCAGGAGCAAGAAGGCGCTGAGTACAAGAAAGCGCCAAGTAAGCGCCAACTAAAATGCTAGTCGT
>ERZ772987.112-NODE-112-length-16033-cov-3.2459_pt1 | contig 16033 bp, 13 predicted proteins | sample MGYA00511129_ERZ772987 | MGnify/ENA primary metagenome ERZ772987 (study PRJEB29015, sample SAMEA2738058) | human oral metagenome | biome: human oral; feature: human-associated habitat; material: saliva | place: China | collected 2222 ...
TGCTCCGAGGATCTAATACCCCCCTTATGATTAAGAACCCGATGTGTCCTGACCTGCAATTGTGGATCGGCACCATTGAGCGTTTTTGGCAAGTAGGTATTACGGATATTTCTGCCATCTTTAGAGGGTTCCCTCCTCCCCCTGCCATCAAGGTCGATTACCGCAACGCTCCCTATTGGGGCGTAGCCTTTGAGTTCCAAAACGAATTGCCCGATATCCCTCTCATCTGTGACCCGAGCCATATTGCCGGGCGCAGAGAAGCTATTCAGGCTGTGAGCCAAAAGGCGTTGGACTTGGGCTTCCAAGGCTTGATGGTCGAGAGCCATATCAACCCTGCCACCGCCCGAACGGACGCTCACCAGCAGGTCTCCCCTTCCGATCTTAAGACGATAATAGATAGTCTTGTAATAAGGAGCAAGACAAACCGTGTAGACGATATACGCCTCGTTTCTTACCGTGCCACTCTTGCCGAGATGGACAATCTCCTTATCTCCAATCTAGCGCAACGCATGGTCATTGCGACTCGTATTGGAGAGCTAAAGAAGCGTGCCGATATTCCCGTTTTGCAGGAGGCTCAATTTGAGGCCAACCTGGCAGAGTGTACCTCGTGGGCTGAGAGCCTGGGGCTTGATCCCTCCTTCGTAAAAAAACTTATGACCCTTATACATGAAGAGTCGGTGCGTATCCAGCACAACAACCGTAAGTAATCCCTATACAATTATACTAGAGAGCGCATTATTATAGCAATGACAAACAAAGCCATTATTAGCATAGGTAGCAACAAAGATCGAACGAATAATATCAATAGTGTTACCCAGCTACTGCAATCTTCGTACCCGGGGAGCCGCTTCTCCACACCCGAGATTACCGAACCCATAGACCTACCCGAGGGCACTAAGCCCTTTCTAAACTTGGTCGCCATGATCCCTACCGGAGAGTCTTGTGAGGACTTTTGCTCTCGCCTCAAGGCGATAGAAAAAGATTTTGGCCGAGATCCGGACGATGACGAAGAGGGAATTATCCCCCTTGATATAGACCTCATTGAGTGGAACGACGAGGTGATAAAGCCTCACGACTTGGTGCGTCCTTATGTAGTGGCAGGGATGGAAGAGATCGACGAGTTTTAGTCGCTTCTCCTTCTTCCCTAGAGAAGAAAGGAAAGTATATGCAGCCGATAGATGTAACTCCTGAGGGGAAACCTAATCCCACCCCTCCGCAAGAAGAGAATTATTTCTCCCGAGAAGAAAAGGATCGCTTGCTGGAGCTGTACCGAGAGCTAAGGGGGCTACCACATATCCAAGTGCCCCCGTCGGTATATCGGGAGCGGCTCACTTTTTTAGTGAAACAGGGCTGTTTTGCCCGAGATGAGTTTGGCTACAACGGGCTTCTTCGTCAGCTCGAAGTAGCCCTTATTGTATCTAAGGAGTTTAATCTCAGTAGTGTATCGCTATCGGCAGTACTCTTCTATAGGGCTGTTTACAAAGGCTTTTTTACGCCGGAGGAGGTGGCGAAGTTTACTCCGGAGGGGACTGTATCCCTTATTGCTCGCATACGAGAGACGGCTCAGATCTATATGCGTCGCTCCCATGTGGAGGACTCTCTCTTTCGCGAACTGCTGCTCACGGTGGCTGAGGATGTGCGCGTACTGCTCTTGATCATTGCAGACCGCCTCTACCGGATGCGCACAGCCAAAAAATATCTGCCCGAGGAGAAGCGTCGCGAGCAAGCCGAGGAGGTGAATAGTTATTTTATCCCTCTAACGCACAAACTTGGGCTCTATGCCGCCAAGGGAGAGCTGGAAGATCTATACCTAAAATACACGCAACCCGAATCTTTCTATGCCATCAAATCGATGCTAGGAGAGACCAAACGAGCACGCGAAGAATACTTGCAAAAGTTTGTTGCCCTACTTAGGCAGTGCATTGATAGTGGTACCAAACGATGGCGTTATGAGATAAAATCTCGCACCAAGAGCATTAGCTCCATCCACAACAAAATGCAGAAGAAGGGGGTTTCTTTCGATAATATCTTCGACCTTACCGCCTTGCGCATCATTATAGAAGCCCCTCCTCGGGAGGAGCACGAAGCCTGCTGGTACTGCTATAGTTTGATTACGGATAAATTCACTCCCGATACAGAGCGTTTGCGAGATTGGATTACCACACCCAAGGCCAATGGCTACGAATCCCTCCAAATTACCGTAGAGGGGCCCGAAGGTCGCTTCATAGAAATCCAAATCCGTACGCGACGTATGGATGAGGTGGCAGAGCGAGGGGTAGCTGCCCATTGGCGTTATAAGGGTCTTAAGAGTGAGGGAGAACTGGACAAAACGCTTACTTCGGTGCGTAAAATGCTGGAGACAAAAGCGGATGTCTCTACGGACGAAAACGAGAAGTACAGCCTAGGAGCCCCCAAAGAGATATTTGTTTTTACCCCCCGAGGAGAGCTGAAAAAACTTCCCCCCAAGGCTACGGTACTCGATTTTGCCTTCGCCATTCACTCCAATGTGGGGGCTACGGCGGTAGCGGCTCTGGTCAATGGCAAGAATGCCTCTCTGCGCACTCTGTTGCAGAATGGGGATACGGTAAGTGTGACAACCAACCGCAATCAATACCCGAGGGAAGACTGGTTACAGATCGTTGTTAGCTCTGCTGCCAAAAATAAAATCCGCCAGAAACTAAGAGAACGGAGCGAGCGAGGGCTTAGCGAAGCACGTGCTACTCTCGAACGCCGCTTCCGCAATAGGCACCTTACTTGGGATGAGAGTCTATTCAATCAGCTCACGCGCAAAATGGGCTATGCCGCACTCAACGAGTTTTTCCGCGACGTGGCCGACGGCAAGTTGGATCTAAATCATGTTTTAGAGGAGTACCAACGTCGTTACGATGCCCAATACACGACTTTGGAAACAGCCGCTAAGGAGGGAACATTGACCATCCCCCTCACCTACGAAGCCGTGCAAACGGGGGATACCCCCGGGCAAGACAATACCGTTGCCGGGCGTGGTGCCGGTACCGTGGTGATTATGGACGAAAGTCTCAATGGTGTTGATTACGTGCTCGCTCAGTGCTGCAATCCGCAGTTTGGGGATGCTATCGTAGCTTATCCCTCTCGCTCGGGGATTCGTATCCACCGCAAGAGCTGTCCCAATGTGCCCTATCTGATGCAAAATAACCCCGACAAACTACTCCCGGCTGAGTGGAGTGGGTTAGGCTCTACGCAACCCAAAGCCCACCTCTATGTAGAGGCTATCGATAGTGTGGAATTGGTCTCTCGGTTGATTTCTCTTGTCAAGAATAATACCTCCGTTACGCTGCTGAGCTACAATATCCAAACAAAGGGAGGTTTGATTGATGCGGAGTTTACCGTACAGGCTCCGCGCCCTCGCATTCAGGCTCTACGCAACCAAGTTGCTGTGCTCTCCGGGGTGCACTCTGTTCGCCTGCGCTTCTAATGCTTCTGTTTTTTCATGGGAATCCCCCTCCGTGTAGACGAAGGGGGATGGGATAGTGCGTTAGTGACGAGGAGCGCGTTCGGGGCGTTCTTCTGCTTGTTTCGCAACAAGTTTACGTCCCATAAACTCCTGTTCGTTTAGGGCTTCGATGGCAGCCAAAGCCTCTTCGTCGTCCATTTCTACAAATCCAAAACCGCGAGAGCGACCTGTCTCTCTGTCTGTAATGATGCGAGCATTGGCTACGCTTCCATACTGTTGCACGAGGGCGGTAAGATCCTCAGCCTTTACCTTGAAATTAAGGTTACCTAGATAGATGTTCATTCCTCTTGTGAGAATTAAAATTAGTACTATGTCAAAAAAGGAACTACTTCTACTATCGGAAGTTATGAGTTAGGGGTCTGCTCCCCTTTGTAGAGGGTTTGCTCGCTAGCACTCTCGCCTACAAAGTATATCTCAAAGCCAATCCTACGGAATTAGATGTTCGCTTGTGACGAGACAAAGGTAGGTAAAACTCTCTAACTATCTTTTATCAATACGAAAAACATGTATGCAGTACTTTATACTATTTCCATACGCACGGCTACTATCCCCTTAGAGGGGTGCTTTTTAGGCTATTGGTGAGGGGACTCTTTGTTGGTCGCTAGATGTCAAATGGTGGCTACGCTATTTCCATTTTTCTTTAGGCTGATTTTGTGGGGGCACTTTGCCCTAAAAATTTTTACTTCCTGCCTGCGAAATAGAAAACTCCTGCCCGGAAAAGAAAAAAGTATAGGGCAGTGATTTTTGAGTGTTTCACGCGCTAAGATTTTAGAGCCTGATGAAGAGAGGGGAAATAGGGAGGAGAGCTCGTTTTGCATAGATGCTTCTTACTGAATCGGAAGTTTTCCTTTGAGTCAGAAGGGTATTTGTAAGGTTTTTTGTTGAATTATCGTATATTTGCCCCGTTGGAGGCATCGGGGGGCTGAGCGAAGCTTTCCGCCCCTCTTCTATTCATGACTAGTTAATTTAGAGATAATGGAAGCTTCTCCTAGGCAACTCTCCTTGAGATGTAGGAGAAGCGAAAAGCAAAAAACGCTTACTATTATGAGACTGTACCCTATTGAGAGGCCTAGAAATAGGTTTTTATGCTTGACTTTTTTGTTGGCTCTATACCTCGGTATAGGTGGAGCCGGAGCCCAAAATGGTCATTTGCTGCGAGGCATGGTATTGGATAGCCTTAGCCGTGAGCCGGTACCCTTTGCGGCTGTCTCTTTTACCCCTATTGCGGAGGGTAAGGAGGGGAGTGCTCTACAGCAACTTACCGATGATGGAGGGCGTTTTGCCATATCTCTACCTATGGCTAAAGAGTACAAGGTAGAAGCCTCTTTTGTAGGTAAGAAGATGCAACCTCAGATACTCCCTTACAGCAAAGTAAAAAGTATGGGTATGTTGCGTCTTTTTATGGCGGACGATGCCGAAAATCTTGCAGAAGTAACCGTTACGGCTGCTCGTCCTTTGGTACGTCTTGATGCCGATCGCATTGCCTATAATGTAAAGGATGACCCTTTGAGCAAGAGTGAAAATCTCCAAGAGATGCTCCGAAAGGTACCCCTTGTAACGGTAGATGGTGAGGGTAATGTAAGCGTTAAGGGGTCGAAGAATTTCCGTATTTACCTCAATGGCAAACCCTCTAAAATGATCTCCTCCAATCCTAAGGAGGTACTCCGTAGCATCCCGGCTTCTACTATTAAGTCGGTGGAGGTAATCACAGAGCCGGGGGTGAAATATGAAGCCGAAGGGGTAGGTGCCATCCTCAATATTATCACGGAACAAACCTCCTTCGAGGGCTATCAGGCACAGGTGGGATTACGTGGTTCTATCGTACAACCCGGTGGGGGTGGGAATGTATTCTTCACCAGCAAAGTTGGTAAGTTTGGGGTTACTGCCAACTACTACGGAGGGGTGTACAACTTCTCTATGATGCCGATGCTCAATACCTCAGTCCTTACCTATCGTGATACGGGTATCCGTCTTACCAGCGAGAATACAGTGGAGCGCAATAAAAGTCGCTATGGCTACCACGTGGGGGGATTGAACCTAACCTACGACTTTAATGAGCGCAATCTCCTTTCGTTGAATGTGGATCTCTCTAGCCGTAACACCCCGGGGGTGCATATTACCACCACACGCACCGAAGACCCCTCGGGTAAGTTACTTGCCAAGGATGGGTTGTGGGCTGATACCAAGAGTAGCTCCACAACGCTCGAAACTCGGCTCGACTACGAACATACCACGGCTCTAAAGGGTGAGTCCCTGACCCTCTCCTACCAATGGGTTCATACTCCCAATCATAGCGAGATCCTTACCGATCAGAAAATCTTTGACCCTAAGAATGCAGGGAACATCCTACAAACCAATCGGCAATTCTCGCAAACCGATGCTGCTTTTAATGAGCATACCGGCCAGATCGATTACGTTCGTCCCTTTGGCGATAAGTGGAAGGTAGAGGCAGGACTTAAGAGTATATTCCGTTTGGGTGCGACTGAGTCTGTGTTTAAGGTCTTGGATAAAATCAGCAACGAATGGGTAGAAGGAAGTCTCTTTGGGCAGCATTTGGGTATTAGTGGCTCTCCCATGGCATATAAACAAAATATCTATGGAGCCTATGGTAATGTCACGTATCGCAAAGGTAAAGTCTCTCTAGTAGCCGGAGCTCGCGCCGAGTATGGCGTACAAAACGTAGAGTTTGCCAAAGAACCCAAAGCCAATTTGCATCACACCTTCTTGGACGTAGTGCCACAGCTTATTGCTACATGGACTCTTGCCGATGCAGATCAACTGAAGCTAGGATACAACTACCGCATACAACGCCCCAGCATTACCCAGCTCAATCCCTACCGCAGGCAGGTGTCGCCCCTACAGGTGAGCTATGGAAATGAAAACCTCTCCAACGAGAGGGTACATGCCCTAGATGCTACCTATTCGCACTATACGCAGAAGTTCTCGCTCATGCTAAGTGCCGGCTATCAATTCAGCAACAATAAAGTAGAGGAGTACTTCTTTAGCCAACTTGACGATAAGGGAAATCGTATTTTACACCAGACATATACGGATATGGGTAAAATGCGTTCTCTGGGCTTTAACCTCTTTGCGCAGTATGTGCCGGCATCGTGGGTGCGCCTCTACATGCAGGGTAATCTAAACTTTGTAACCCTAGATGCTAGTGGCATTAAGATTAATGGGAAAGAAGATTATGGCAATACCGTGACGAGAGGACTGGGAGGAATGAGCTTTGTGGGTGCAACATTTACCCTTCCCAAGAATTGGAGTCTAGGTGCAAATGCAGGCATCTATATTGAACCTCCCACGATTAACCTAAAGAGTTTCTGGGTACTTTGGAACAACTATAATGTGAGCAAGTCGTTCCTCAAACAGCGACTTACTGTCTCGGGATGGATTAGTAATCCTTTCTCGCCCTGGCGCAATCTCAGAATCGCGATGTCGTCTCCATCATTCACAGGGGAGGCCCATGTTCGCAATTATGCCTTATCTACAGGTATCTCGATCAGCTATAGTTTTGGTAACCTCAAGAGTGCTATTCGCAAGGTAAGCCGCACTATTGAGAATAAGGACTTGATGAGCAGCGAAAAGAAGGAGCAGGGTGCCGGTGGTGCAGCCGGAGGAGTTGGAGGTAATTAATTCTCCTCTATTATAAGATAGAGAGTCTCCTCTATAAGCAAGTCGCGCTAAGCCTATTCCGGAGGCTCTCTCTTCCCTACATAGCATATACCCCATGGAGTTGAGAAAAGCTCTGTGGGGTATCTTTTTTATTCCCTTAGGGGTGTATATCTGCACCAAAATAGGGCTGGTGTGCATTTATCTCCTTACTGCGTATAAATCTGATGGTTACGGATGTTTTTCTTAGCTATAATCCCTCGGAATTTCCATTCTAACTCCCTATTTTTTTCTAATATATTCATTGGCTAGTGTATTATTACTATATTTGCACCGAAATATAGGAGTCTCACCTCTCTTGCCACAGAGGGGATGTCCCTACAAGAAGCAAATTAATAAGTGTAGCATATGGATCTATCACATATCGAACACCTGGGTATAGCCGTTAAGAGTATCCAAGAAGCTCTTCCTTTTTTTGAAGAAACTTTGGGGCTCAAGTGCTATAACATAGAAGAAGTAGCCGACCAAAAGGTACGTACGGCTTTCCTTAAAATTGGAGAAACTAAACTCGAATTGCTTGAGCCTACAAGCGAAGATAGTCCCATTGCCAAGTTCTTGGAGAAGAGAGGCGAGGGGATTCATCATATCGCTTTTGCTACTCCCGATGCCGGCGTTGCCCTCTCCGAAGCCGGAGAAAAGGGGGTGCAACTTATAGATAAACAACCCCGCAGAGGGGCAGAGGGGCTTAATATCGGCTTCCTTCACCCCAAGAGCACACATGGCTTACTGCTAGAGTTGTGCGACGCAAAAGACAAATAAAACAACGAATAAACACTTTAGAGATAATTATATGGGTCAACAATTAGAAAAAACGAGAGAACTGATCGCTAAGCGCGAAGAGGCTCGCCTCGGCGGTGGCGAAAAGCGCATCGAAGCACAGCATGCCAAGGGTAAATATACCGCTCGAGAGCGTATTGCTATGCTGCTAGACGAGGGTAGTTTTGAAGAAATTGATATGTTTGCCCTCCATCGCTCTACCAATTTTGGTTTGGACAAAAAGAAGTTTTTTGGCGATGGCGTAGTAGTGGGGAGTGGTACCATAGATGGGCGACTCGTATATATATTCGCACAAGACTTTACCGTATTGGGTGGAGCCTTGGGAGAAATGCTCGCACAGAAGATCTGTAAAGTGATGGATCTTGCCATGAAGGTGGGCGCACCTGTAATCGGACTTAACGACTCGGGTGGTGCACGCATTCAGGAGGGAGTAAACGCCCTCTGTGGCTTTGGCGAAATCTTCGAACGCAATATCCTTGCCTCGGGTGTGATCCCCCAAATCTCGGGAATCTTTGGCCCTTGTGCCGGTGGTGCCGTGTATTCTCCTGCTCTTACAGACTTTAATATAATGGTGCGTGGTACGAGCTACATGTTTCTCACGGGACCAAAAGTGGTAAAGACCGTAACGGGCGAAGATGTAACCCAAGAGGAGCTTGGTGGAGCTGATATACATGCCGGAAAGAGCGGTGTGGCTCAGTTTGCCGTAGATACCGAAGAGGATGGTATCCAGCTTATCCGTCGCCTCTTGAGCTATCTCCCCCAAAATAATATGGAAGAGGCACCTCTCGTAGAGTGTACCGACCCTGTAGATCGTAAAGAAGATCTCCTCAACGAGATTATCCCCGATGAGCCCAACCGTCCCTACGATATGTACGAAGTGATTGGGGCTGTGGTGGATAATGGAGAATTTCTCGAAGTGCATGCCGATTACGCTCGCAACATTATTGTGGGTTTTGCACGCTTTAATGGGATGAGTACCGGTATTGTAGCCAACCAACCTCAGGTGATGGCTGGTAGCTTGGATAGCAACTCGTCTCGCAAGGCAGCTCGCTTTGTTCGCTTTTGCGATGCTTTCAATATCCCTATTGTTACCCTAGTGGATGTGCCGGGCTTCCTCCCGGGTACGGGTCAAGAGTACAATGCCGTAATTGCCCATGGGGCTAAACTCCTTTATGCTTATGGCGAGGCTACCGTACCCAAGGTAACGGTGACTTTGCGCAAGGCGTACGGCGGGGCCTACATTGTGATGGGTTCGAAGCATATGCGTAGCGACCTAAACTATGCTTGGCCCAGCGCAGAAATTGCCGTGATGGGGCCCTCGGGTGCTGTAGAAGTTGTCTTCTCTAAAGAAGTGGCTGCTGCAGAAGATCCTGCTAAGGCTGCCCTAGAGAAGGAAGAAGAATATCGTCGCGCCTTTGCCAATCCTTACACAGCGGCATCGTATGGTTACCTCGACGATGTAATCGAACCACGCAATACGCGCTTCCGCATCATTCGGGCGTTGGAGCAACTCCGCACTAAGCGTCAGAGTCTCCCCGCCAAGAAGCACGACAACTTGCCTCTTTGAACAATTTTATTTCACAGAGAGATTATGCAAGTAAGTCGCTTATTACAACGTAGCTCCATAGTGGCCTCGACGATAGTACTTTCGGGTCTGTCGCTAGGGGCTCAGAGCGTGTCTAAGGCTAATGAACTTCGCGTAGAAGACCCCTCAGGTATTGTGATGACCATCACGGCTATGCTTGTGGTTTTCTTTGGTCTTGCCGTTCTCTATCTATGCTTTAAGGGGATAGGGAAACTTTCGCAACACCTCTCGGCGCGTAATAGAAGACGTGAAAATGCCCCCAAGAGTGCGGTCGTATCCAAGAAAGCGGTAGCTCCTTCCCCAAAAAATGGAATGTCTCCCGAGGTTGCCGTAGCTATTGGTATGGCACTCTACGAGGCTGCCGGTGGTATGCACGACGAAGAGAGTGGTGTAATAACCATCACACACACACAGGGCCACGCTCCCTCGGGCTGGAGCAATAAGGCCTTTAATCAGCGCGTCTCGGGAGTGCCTCGTCGCGCTTCAGTTGCCGGAAGATAATATTATTATGAAACAAACTCCTACCACTCCCTCCTCAGAAGTGCTTGCCGCGATTGGTTTGGCTCTTACGGAGTCTCTTGCAAATTACATGCACGATACTACGGATATGCGCCTTACCATACGGAGACCCTCCGTTGCATCAGCTTGGGCACTCAAAAGTCAGGTCGTGCGTAGCGTTCCCTCCATCAAGGAGCATTGAAATTATTATTAGAGAGATAGACAACCCTGCAAAATGAAAGAATTCAAATACAAAATCAACGGCAATGAGTATGCCGTTAAATTGAATAAACTCGAAGAAAAAGAGGCAGAAGTGGAGGTAAATGGCACTACCTACCAAGTAGAGCTGCTCACAGAGAAAAAAGAAGCTCCTCGTCCTGTAGTGAAGCGAGTAACTCCAGCGGCTTCGACGCCTCGAGCTTCGGCTCCCTCTCCTGCTGCCGGTAGCAAGGGCGGCATCAAGGCTCCACTACCAGGGGTAATACTTGATGTGGTAGTACAGGTGGGCGACGTGGTAAAACGGGGTCAGAAGGTAGCCGTACTAGAGGCCATGAAGATGGAAAACAACATCAATAGCGACCGCGAAGGCAAGGTACTCGAGGTCAAAGTACAAAAAGGGGATTCGATACTCGAAGGAACAGACATTGTGGTGATTGGGTAAGATCACCCCTCAGTATAAATAAAACGTAACAACAATCATGGGTTTCGGTAATTTCCTCATTGATAATCTTGAGACCTTCCTCTCCTTTACAGGTTTTGCTAATGCTACCACAGGGCATTGGGTGATGCTGGCTATAGGGCTTCTTTTTATTTTCTTAGCCATTCGCTACGAATTTGAGCCCCTACTACTCATTCCTATTGGCTTTGGTATGCTTATCGGCAATATCCCATTTAAGGATGCAGGTCTACAGATCGGTATTTACGAAGAGGGCTCTGTGCTCAATATCCTCTACCAAGGGGTGCGGCAGGGCTGGTATCCTCCTCTTATTTTCTTGGGCATCGGAGCGATGACCGACTTCTCGGCTCTTATCTCCAATCCCAAGCTTATGCTCATTGGAGCAGCCGCTCAGTTTGGTATTTTTGGGGCTTATATGCTTGCTCTCCTTTGGGGCTTTGCTCCCAACGAAGCAGGGGCTATTGGTATCATTGGTGGGGCAGACGGGCCTACGGCTATCTTCCTTTCGTCCAAGCTCGCCCCTCATTTTATGGGAGCTATTGCGGTATCCGCCTATTCTTATATGGCATTGGTGCCGATTATTCAGCCCCCCTTCATGCGTCTTCTTACGACAAAGAAAGAGCGTTTGATACGGATGAAGCCTCCGCGTGCCGTCTCCAAAACAGAGAAGATTGTTTTCCCCATTGTAGGCCTTTTGCTTACAACCTTCTTGGTTCCCTCCGGCCTTCCTCTTTTGGGTATGCTCTTCTTTGGTAATTTGCTCAAGGAGAGTGGTGTGACCAAACGCCTTGCCGATACAGCCAAAGGTCCCCTTATCGATACCATTACCATCCTACTGGGGGTAACGGTTGGGGCTTCGACGCAGGCAACAGAGTTCCTAACGCTCAATTCGATTAAGATCTTCGGGCTGGGTGCTCTCTCCTTCGTAATCGCTACCTGTACGGGGGTGCTCTTTGTAAAGGTGATGAATCTTTTCTTGAAGAAGGGGAGCAAAATCAATCCTCTTATTGGTAATGCAGGAGTCTCGGCAGTGCCCGACTCGGCTCGCATATCTCAGGTAGTGGGTCTTGAGTATGACCCTACTAACTACCTGCTCATGCATGCCATGGGTCCCAATGTGGCAGGGGTAATTGGATCTGCTCTTGCCGCAGGGGTACTTCTTGGCTTCCTTGGTGCAAACTAAGTTTTGAGCCTAACATAAGAAAAAGCCCTCTCTTACCACTTGCGGTAGGAGAGGGCTTTTTTTATCCTCTATGGGAGAAAGGGGGAGGCTGTTTCTCTACTGCACTCCAACAGAGATGCCTACTCCATTATTGGAAATGTGCTTGTACACGATTTGTTCCTCGCCCTGCTCCACGGCTATAAGTCTGCCATTTCGAAAAACAAGTCGTTGGTTAGCATAGATGTGAGCTGCGCTTTTATCCCACTCGTTCATCAGTGTCTTGAAGTAAAGGACTTCTATTTCCGAACCATCCTTGTCAAGGTGCTTGGCAACCTTTACGGGGCGCAAACGCGTTTGTTTATAGACTTGTTCGCGGGTCATGCCAAGCTTTGCTCTAGAGAAGGTGTACGAGTCCGATAGACTCAATAGCGTGCTACAGCTGTTAGCAGTAGGGAGGAGGGCAAAAAAGCCTCCAAGGATAATAGATTTAATTTTGCTCATGTTGTTTGGTTGTATTTCTATTTTAATCCTTTCGCAAAAATAGTTGTTTCTCTCCGTTTGTTGTTCCTAGTAGGTGAATTATTTGGTTGGAATGTTGTATCTTTGCAGGGCTTTGCGCAATCTCTGGCGAGACGATGGGTTTCCCTGATTGGGGCACTTCTTCTGCAGCTCGTTACATTGCGTTTGGTAAGAGTACTAATTAAAAAAGAAAGAGTGTATGGACTTCATTAAGTTGGTCAACGACGAATTTAAGTCGGGTAAAGAGCATCCTAAGTTTACCGTTGGGGATACTATTACTATTGAGTATCGCATCAAAGAAGGTAACAAAGAACGTATCCAGAAGTATCGTGGAACGGTTATTTCGTTCCGTGGTCATGGTGAGAAGCGTCGTTTCACCGTTCGCAAGATTTCTGGCGAAGTAGGTGTAGAACGTATCTTCCCTTACGATAGCCCCTTTATCGAAAACATCACAGTAGAAAAGCATGGTAAGGTGCGTCGTGCTAAGTTGTACTACCTCCGTGATCGTATGGGTCGCGCAGCACGTATCAAAGAACGCCGCAAACTTTCTGCCAGCGTTAAGTAAAGACTCTCTCCCCCAGCTGAGGGGAAGAAGACTTTTCGGAGCCGCCTAAGGAGCAATCCTTGGGTGGTTTCTTTTTATCCGAAGGGGAGGTCGGGATAGAGAAAGCCCCCTGCACTCACAAGGTCGGAGGGCAGAGGGCTTATTCGTTTAGCTCAAGGATCCGTCTTAGGGTAGTAGGATGAGTTGGCTATTCTTTCCTACACTCAGGAGGTAAACACCGCTGGGTAGCTGTGCCGTGTCTATCTGGTTGCTGCCTGCTTGTAGAGAGCTTTGCAGAAGCATTTCCCCATCTGTAGAGAAGATCGAGAATGAAGAGCTTTGTGATGTGTAGAGCTGCAAGGTGCGTCCTTCGAGGCTAATTTGCAGGGAGCCTGTTGCAGGAGAGATGAGAGCCGTAGAGGCTTTGATGTCGAAATGCTTCCAAGGATCAGCCGCTTTGTAGGCTTCTACGGAGGCTTCGGGAACGAAAAGTTCGCAGCGGGAATAGTCCATCGTTTTACCAAAAACATCCTCTCCTAGTTTTATGTCAGAGGGATTTACAACATCTAGGGTTAGTTGATAAAGCGAGGTGTTCTCAAAAGCCATGAGTTTAATCTCACGGATGGAAGCCGGAAGATGTGCCTTAGATACGCCTTTGCAGTCGGCAAAAGCAACTCCATTGATGGTCTCTATGCCATGGGGTATTATCACTTCGCCCCTGAAAGTATTGGGTACGTAGTAGATCGTTTTCCCATCTTTGCTGAGGAGCATCTCGTCCTTTACTTCAAACAGAGACCCCTCGGGAAGGGTGAATTTGATAGCTGTATCACGGAAAGCTCCATTGGCAATCTTCTTAACCTTTTGGGGTATTGTAAGAGTCTTTAGTGCCGTACATCCTTGGAACGAAAATGCGCCGATTGTCTCTAGGTTTTCGGGTAGTGTTACGCTCTTGAGGGCATAGTCTCCGAGGAATGTTCCATAGTCTACTTCGGAGATTCCATTGCCGAGGGTGGCCGTCTGGAGGGCCGTGCAACCTTGGAACGCAAACATGCCAAGGGTCTCTACGGCATCGGGGAGCTCAATTTGCGTTAGTGCAGAGCAGTTCTCAAAGGCACTCATGCCGATAGAGATAACGCTATCGGGGATAGTTATAGAGGTGAGCGATTTACAATCCTTGAATAGCGAGTCTCCAAGTTCTTCTATCTCACTGGGAAGTGTGATGGTAGCGAGAGAACTGCAGCCTTCGAAGGTAGAAGCTCCAAGATCTGTGATGCCACCATGTAGGGTAAGGGTCTGAAGGGACGTGCAGTTCTTAAAGTTACTGCCGTTAAACTCGGTAAGAGCTTCTGGGAGTACTACTTGACTTAGACGAGCACAGCCTTCGAAGCAATTAGCACCTAGAGAGCTAATCTCTCCCGTTGCTTTGAAGGAGGATAGTGTAACATTCCCCTTGAAGCTTTCGGCAGGTATTTCGTTTTCGGGATATTTTTTGACTCCTGCGATAGGACCGCCATCCCCTCGATAGGCTTCGATCTTTACCTCTTCGAGAGTCAGTTCGTTGAGTTTGGAGAGCTGGCGGAGGGCGGCAAAGTCACGAGCATCGAGCGAACCTTTTAGTGTGAGTTTACTCACCGATTGTTTATGATCTTCGGAGAGTTGCGAGGCGAGTGAGCCTGCCGTTGCCACGCTCAAGGTGAGAGCTGTGGGGTCAATTGGCTGTGCCTCGGTAAGTTGGATAGGGGTATTTAGGATACAACGAACGGAGTAGCCCATAAACTTATCTTCGAAGAAGAAGTTTGCAACCTTCTGATCCCAGAATAGTCTGAAGAACTCGCCCTTGGTGGCTTCATAGTCACTCTGTGTACAACTCCAGAGGTAGGCTTGAAGCCCCTTGCCCGAATAGCCGTTGAAATACTTGCTCGTAGAGGTGCTGCCGAAGGGCTTAATGTCGAGTTGAGATAGGTTGTTCCCCACCAAGACATCCTCTGGTTTGCCTGTGGGAGAGTGGGTCCAGCCCTCCTTGCTCTTGAGCATCTCTCCGGCGGTTAGAGAGAGGATTGAGGGATTGTCGTACTCATCGGGCATAAAGCCGTTGGGGTCAAGGTATTTTACAACAGCCTTCCAGTCATTGGCAGAAGGGATTTGCCAGCCCTTAGGAGCGAGTGGTGTCGTAGTCTCAGTTACGGCATACCAGTTATAGAGTGCGCCCATTGCTGCGCGGTTAGAGGCGTCGCCATCGTAGTAAGTTACGGCAGGAGCCTTTGTGGCTTCCCAGTCTTTTTTGTCAAGGCCGGTCTTGATGGGAGTACCATCTTGGAATAGGGCGGTGCGTAAGTTTTCGCGCATCCATATTTTATTCCCGAGCTTTACCACAGCATAGGTCTCCGTCTCTTCTCCACGTTTATCCTCTAGGATATAGGGGCGTAGGGTGGCATTTTTTGCATCGGGTATAGGGGTATAACCGCCTTCTCCATCTTTGGAAATAAAGAACCCGTCTCGCCCCGTTTGATCAAGAAGGTCGGCGGTGACAGTTCCATCTTCCAAAAATTTAATTATCCCAACTTCGCCTAGTACAATATAGGCTTGAGAGAAGTCTATTGTACGATCTGCTTTGGGGAGGTAAACGAGTTGCATGATCTCTGCTTTCCCATTGAGTACAACACACTCTCTAGAGAGTAGGGCAACCTCTTTGTTGCCGTCAAGCACGAGTTGAAGATTGCTCTGTGCGAAGGCGTTTTCGTCCAAGGGCGTGAGTTTGATCTGTGCCAAGGATTGTTGGCTACTACAGAGAACTGTAATAAAACTCACGAGGAGTAAAAGGATTTTCTTGTTGCTCATAATAAGGGGGATATGGGTTGATTATTTTTGAGATGTTGGGTCATCTAGATGGGGTTTTAGCGCGGGGATACTCCAGTGGAAGTGCGCTGCAAGGATTCGCAAGATCATTACGGTGAGGGCTGTTGCCGCTTGGGCAACAGGGGCAGACCAACCCAAGTATAGTACGCCAAGGTAGACAAAAGAGCCTATCACGCAAGCCATGGCGTAGAAGTCGTTACGGAAGATCAGGGGGACTTCGTTGATAAGAATGTCTCGTAATATCCCGC
>ERZ772987.117-NODE-117-length-15864-cov-7.63843_pt1 | contig 15864 bp, 9 predicted proteins | sample MGYA00511129_ERZ772987 | MGnify/ENA primary metagenome ERZ772987 (study PRJEB29015, sample SAMEA2738058) | human oral metagenome | biome: human oral; feature: human-associated habitat; material: saliva | place: China | collected 2222 ...
TCCACTTGTAGTAGTTGACTTCCATGTTCGCAGGAACATTCTCGGCACCCATGACGACTCCTCATTGACAGACATGATCGTGATGGTCCGAGCCTACCAGATGACAGGAAATGACAGAAGAGGCTTTCACAGCGCCACGCTAGCGTCGCTGGCGCAGGTCCACAACGGAAATGAGGCGTTCACCCAGCAGCAGCTGACTGTTCATGGGAAGCTCGATGGGCTGGCCGGGAACCAGGGTGTGGGTCTGCCCGTTGGGGGAACGGGCGCGCGTCCCGTTCGCCGAGTTAAGGTCTTCGATCGTAATGCCGCCCTCGGAGGGGGCGATGCGCACGTGCGTACGCGAAAGCGAGCGCGTCTGATCCTCCAAGGGGATCGGGGAGTCCGTGGCGCGCTGCGGCGAGGGCGCGCGGCCGAGCACGATCGTGCGGTTGACGGGGATTGACTGGCCCGTGTCGAGCAGGAGTGCGGCGTAGGACGCGCTCGCCGGCGCCGAGGCCGTGGTGCTGTTGGTCGCTGTGGCAGCAGGTTTCGGTGCGGTCGTGGGGACAGCGGGTGCGGTCGCGGGGACAGCGGGCGCGGGGACAGCGGGCTCCGGCGGGCGAGGGGCTTCGACCTCGGCGGTGGGCGCCTCGACGCTCGCCTCTCGAGCGAGGGGTTGCGGCGAGGGTGCGGAGAAGCGCGCGGTCGGTGCCGGGGGTGCAACGGGAGCCTTTGGGGCCTGCGTCTCCTGAACCGGCGTCGGCGTGGGTATCGGTGCCCCGATGGGAGCCTTCGGGGTGTGCGCCTCGCGAGCCCACGCAGGCGTCGGTGCCTTGGGCATCGCCTCCTCCTGGACGGGTGCCGCGGCGGGCGCCTCCTGGACGGGGGCGGGAATCTGCGGGCCGGGCACGTACGGCACTGACGAGGCCGGGGCCGGGGCAGGCCACGCGCGTGAGCTCGCCGGGGCGCTGGGCTTAGGCAGTTCAACGCTGGGTGTGGGCAGCTCGACGCTGGGCTGGGCGCTTGCCGGTGACTCGCTGGAGTGGCTGATCGGTGCCGAGGGAATGTCGGTCACGGAGGAGAAACTCGTATGGCCCTCGGCGATGCCTGCACCCGCCTTGCCGTAGGGGCTGGGCGCCGCCACGGCCTCGTCGATTGTGTCCTCCGGTACGAAGGTCACGCACTGAAGTGAGAACAGTTTCGCCATCCACGACCCGCGTTGGCCTCCCAGAAGAACGAAGATGACGGGCAGGGGCGGGATCAGCGAGGACAGAGCCGTCAGGAGGACATACCCCGCGGACACGATCAGCGAGGGGGACAATTGCGACGAACCAGCGCGCACCAGCGCGCAACGCGCCAGGAAGGCGCCCACCGAACGACCATGCAGTGCGATCAGGATGGCCTGGAGGGCAACGTATTCGACGATGGTCGTCACGATGACGGCAACGTTGCCGTGTGACAGGGCCGAGGCGACGGCACCGAACAGCGCGGCACCGACGATATCGATGAGGAGCGCAGCAACGCGCTTGCCGGGGGATGCGGGGACGGCAACGAGGTCGGGTGATGTGGCTGTCATAGTACCTTCCGCCAAACGAGATCGAAAAGTCCTGACCCGTAGGTCGCGGCTGGTAGGAGCAACGTGAGTGAAAGCCCCTGGATGATGTCGATGATTCTGCCGACCAGGGCGGATGGCTCGCGGCCCGAGCGGATGAGCGCCACGACGGGCACGATCACAGCTAGCAGGCACAGGGAGAGAGGCAGGATGACGTGCTGCGCGAACGTCAGCGTCGGTGCCGACGACTCGCCCGTGGAACGCAGGAGGTAGCGGTCCCAACCGGGCGCGAAGAAAAGCGTTACCCAGATCGCGAGCGCCGCGAGACGAGGCCCGTAATGCGTCAGCCGGTCGCGCTTCGAACGCGCGTTGGTGACCAGGGCGAGGATCGCGAGGAGGCACAGTGCGAGCGTGGCGTAGCCGGCGTAGGGTGTCTCCTCGCCGACCGGCATCTGGTAGGCGGTCAACAGGCCGGAGATGAGCGCAACGATGGTCGCGTTCCACAGGATCGTGCGGGAGCGGTCGTACGCTTCCGCCAGCGTCTTGTTGACGCGCAGCGGCGTGATTCGCGATGGTGGCTGCAGGACGGTGAGGCGAATGGAGGGGAGGCGCTTCATGACCAGCGGCAGGTCGAGCACCTGGTGGTCGGGGACCTGGAGGGCCAGGTGAGGAGACAGTGAGACGAAGAAAATCGACGCGGTGAAAATCAACGGGGCGAAGCGGATGCTGCTCAGTGCGCTGAGGGACGCGACCGTGACGGTCACGGCAATCAGTGCGAAACACTGGACGTTGACGCGCGCGCTCGGCGTGGGCCTGGCGAAAAGAACGAGGCTGGCGACGATCAGGCAGGACCAGGTGACGATGACGGGCAGCAGGGTAGGTGAGCCGGGTAGGGGAGTGGCTGCGACGCCGACGCTCACCCCGGCGGCGGTGCAACAGGTGACGAGGACGAAGCCGCGCGCTGCGTTGCTCGGGGCCAGGAGCGGGCACGACCAGATGAGTGCGCACACGATCCCCAGGCCCAGGCGTCCCCACGTGTCAGTCGCGAGCGAGGGGAGCATGTCGTAGCCGTCGCGATACAGGGCGAGCACGGGCAGGAGGACGCCGAGGAGAGACACGACGGAGGCAACGAATACGAAGGCCGTGGCTGTGAGCGCCGGCCGGAAGCGCCGGTTGTTTCTGGAACGTTGGTCGTCGGCGACGGCTTGGGCCGATTCCTGCGTGCCGACGATGGTGATGACCGAACCGGAGGGAATGTCTCGTCCGATGACAGCACCGAGCTCGACGGGGCGTCCGCCTCCGAGTGTGAGGCGAGCTGACAGCTTGGTCAGATCAACTTCGATGAGTGCGAGCAGGCCCGCGATCGTCATTCCGACGGGGATGACGTAGTCCTCCCGGTGGGAGCTGCCAACGACGGTAATCGATGCCTGTGTTTGTCCCACGCGAGCCTCCTTTCGTCTCCGACACGGATGACACTCTCAGACAGTATTGTGTCATCAGACGCGGGCTTGGCAAAAGTTCGACTGTGGTCCACGTTAGGATAGCGGGGACTACTGCTACCCGGGTGCGGTGACAAGGGAGGAACGATGGCTGACTCTGAGGATCGCTTGGAGGGCGTACCGGAGATGCCCGAAGGGAAGATTCCCATCCAGGCTCCGCCGAACCAGGCTGAGGCCGCGGGCATCGGTAACGTGCTTGCGATGGTGGTCCCGATGATGGGCTCGATGGGCGTCATGGTGTTCATGGCGATCTCCCAGGCCAGCGGGGGCGCAGGTCAGGGTCGCAACTCGATGATGCTGATGATGGCGGGCGGCATGGTGTTCGCCATGGTCGCCATGGTCGCGTTCAACGTCTATCGGCAGGTCTCCCAGCATCGTCAGAAGGTTCGGACGCTGCGCGGTGAGTACCTGGCGTACCTGTCGGAAACGAGGCAGACGGTCCGTAACGTCGCTGACCGCCAGCGGGCTTTCGTGAACTGGGCTCTTCCCGCGCCCGAGGCCTTGGTTGCGGTGGCGGAACAGGGTGAGCGCGTGTGGGAGCGTGAGCCGGGCGTCGAAATGCTCAATGCGCGAGTTGGCGTGTCTGAGCAGAGCTTGGCGATGGAGCTGCTGGCTCCCGACTTGCCGCCCATGGCGAACCCGGACATTGTGTGCCTGTCTGCGATGACGCGCTTTGTTGAGACTCACCGCAACCTGGACAGCGTCGCCTTCGGTGTTCCCCTGGAGGATTATTCGCATGTCGAGCTGGCGGGCCGCCGCGAGGACACGATCGGCGTCGCGCGGCTGATCATGACGCACCTGGCGACCTTCGTCAGCCCCTCGTACTTGCGTATCGCGGTGCTGTGCTCGCCGGATCGTCTCACGGAGTGGGAGTGGGTCAAGTGGCTCCCTCACGCCGGTTCGACCGTCGAGTCGGACGCCGTGGGCCCCGCCCGCATGGTGGTCACTGAGGACATCGATCTGCTGGACCTCCTCGGCTCCGACGTGACGGATCGGCCGGGCTTTACCCCACGTGGTGATCTGACGCCCTGGCCGCATGTCCTCGTCGTGTGCGACGGCGCTGAGCTGCCCGCCTCAACCCAGATCGGTTCTCGCGACGGCGCTGTCGGCGTGACTGTCGTGAACCTGCACGAGAAGTGGGGGGCGCTGACGAGCCCGTCGACGGTGCGCCTCCTCGTCCACCCCGTGGCGAAAGGACAGACGCGCGGCGTGCTCGAGGTCAACCTTTTCAGTCACCAGGCGATCGTCGGCGAATGGGAGCGGGTGGGGCGCGCTCAGGCCGAGGCCATCGCCCGACGACTGACTCCCTTCGCCATGGGCAGCGAGAAGAAAGAGAGCGAGACGCCCGTCGGGCGCTCGGACGTCAAGCGCTCCGTGGACCTCATGGAGCTCCTGCAATTGGGCGACATCCGAGACTACGATCCCGAGCGAGCCTGGGTGCGTCGCGAGGGCAGGAACCGCCTGCGCGTCCCCTTCGGTGTCACCCCCGAAGGCGTCCCCGTCCTGCTCGACATCAAAGAGTCCGCCCAGCAGGGCATGGGCCCCCACGGCCTCCTGATCGGCGCAACCGGTTCGGGTAAGTCGGAGGTCCTTCGTACCCTCGTCTTGGCTCTGGCCCTGACCCACTCGCCCGAGCAGCTCAACTTCGTCCTCGTTGACTTCAAGGGTGGCGCGACCTTCGCGGGCATGTCCGAGATGCCGCACGTGTCCGCCATGATCTCCAACCTCGAGTCCGAGCTGTCCCTGGTGGACCGCATGCAAGACGCGCTCAAGGGCGAGATGGTGCGCCGCCAGGAAGTCCTGCGCGAGGCGGGTAACTACGCCAACGTCACCCAGTATGAGGAGGACCGTATCGCGGGCAAGCATTCCTTCCCCCCGATGCCCGCCCTCTTCCTGATCCTCGACGAGTTCTCCGAGCTGCTCACCGCCAAGCCGGAGTTCGCCGAGCTGTTCGTCGCGATCGGCCGCCTGGGCCGTTCGCTCTCGATCCACCTGCTCCTCGCCTCGCAAAGGCTCGAAACCTCAAGGATGCGCGGCCTTGAGTCTCACCTGTCCTACCGCGTGGGCCTCAAGACCTTCTCAGCCAGCGAGTCCCGCGAGGTTCTGGGCGTGCCGGACGCATACGAGCTCCCCTCGCTGCCCGGCTCCGGCTTCCTCATGCCCGGCACGGACGAACTCATCCGCTTCCGTGCCTCGTACGTCGCGGCCCCGCCGCCGCAGCGAACCGTCGGCTCTACCCAGCTGTCCACGGCTGGAACGCCGGACCGTTCGATCAAGGTCCTGCCCTTCACCCTGGCCCCAGTCCTGACACGCGAAGAGCCCATCGCAGCCCCGGCCTCGTCCGAAGAAGTCATGAGCCTGCCCGGGGACGCCAAGTGGGCAGACATGAGCGAGCTTGACATCGCGGTGGCGAAGATGACCGGTAAGGGCGTACCCGCCCACCAGGTGTGGCTGCCCCCGCTGGACGTGCCCGACACCTTCGACCAGATGATGCCCGACCTCGCACCCGTCGACGGCATCGGCTTCGTGTCGATGGAGTGGCGCCAGCGCGGCTCCCTCGTCTTCCCGCTGGGCATCAGGGACATCCCGCTTGAGCAGCGCCGCGACCTGCTCACCTTCGACCTGTCGGGCGCGGGCGGTAACTTCGCGGTCGTCGGCGGCCCGCTGACCGGCAAATCGATGGCGCTGCGCTCCCTCGTCATGTCGCTCTCGCTCATCTACACGCCGCAGGAAGTCCAGTTCTACATCATCGACCTGGGTGGTGGAACCTTCGCGTCCTTCGCAGACGCCCCCCACGTCGCCGGTATCGCCACGCGCGACACCGGTGAAGTCCTCACCCGAATCCTCGCCGAGGTCCAAGGCATTATCGAGGATCGCGCGCGCTATTTCCAGCAGCACAAGATCGACTCGATCGAGACCTACCGGCGTGGTCGCGCCCAGGGGCTCTACGACGACGGATACGGCGACGTCTTCCTCGTTGTCGACAACTGGGCCTCCCTCAAGGCCGACTTCGACGACCTCGACATGCGGATCGGTCGCATGCTCAACACCGCCCTGACATTCGGTGTGCACCTCGTGGCCGCAACGCCTCGCTGGAGTGACTTCCGCATGCAGATCGTTGACATGCTCGGTTCGAAGCTCGAACTCAAGATCGGCGACTTCCGCGACTCCGCGCTGGACCGCAATGTGCAGAAGCAGATCCCGGACGCTCGGCCGGGCCGAGGAGTGTGCGCGTCCAAGCACCACGTCCTCATCGCCTTGCCCCGCGCGGACGGCGAGGCGGACCCGGCGACCGTCAGCGAAGGCGTGGTCACCACGATTGAGCAGATCCGCGCGGCGCTGCCCGCCGGCCCCGGCCCCAAGCTTCGCCTCCTACCGACCAAGGTCACTGCCGAGGAGATCGGGCAGCTGCCTGGCGCGCTCGCCCCGGTGCAGGGCCGAGCCCCCGCGCTCATTCTCGGTGTCGAAGAATCGCGACTCGGCGCGTTCCGCTTCGATCCGAACTCCGAGCACCACCTCTACCTCTTCGGCGACTCCAAGTCCGGCAAGACAACGTTCCTGCGCTCCCTTGCACGCGAAATCGTGGCCAGGAATACGCCCCAGGAAGCGCAACTCATCGTCGTCGACCGGCGCCGCTCCTCCCTCGGCGCCATTCCGAAGGAGTACCTGGCCGCCTACCTGACGACGAACGAGTCTGTCGCAAGAGATATGGCTGAGTTCGTGGCGTTCCTGAAGGAACGTCTACCCGGCGACGACGTGACCCCCGAACAGCTCGCGAATAGAAGCTGGTGGAAGGGACCGGAGTTCTGGGTCCTCGTCGACGACTACGACCTCGTCGTGACCTCCGAGGGTAATCCGCTCGCGGCGCTACAGCCGCTGCTGGCCCAGGCGGGTGATGTTGGTCTCCACCTGGTTATCGCGAGGCGGATGGGTGGCGCCTCTCAGGCCGTGTACGAGCGCGTCCTGCGTTCCCTCATTGACCTCGGGTCTACAGGCATCATGTTGTCCGGTAACCCGGACGAAGGTCAGGTTATCGGGCGTGTGAGGCCGGTCCGCGCACTGCCCGGTCGAGCGATCGTCGTCTCGCGCGAGGCGGGCACCTTCCGCGCTCAGCTCGCCTGGTCTGATCCCGTTCGATAGCGCGTAACCATTTCTGGCTCGCGTGTAGAATAACGGTGTTACGCGTTATCCCACGCGCCCAACGCAGCGAGAAAGACGAAGGTAGATGGCTCAGGGTGAACATGCTGAGCGCGCCCCACTATCGTGGGGCGCGTCGACTGACATCGGTCCCGTCCGCTCCGAAAATGAAGACTCCTGGCTGGCGGTTTCGCCCGTCTTCGCGGTCGCCGATGGAATGGGTGGCCACCTCGGCGGCGCCCAGGCCTCGTCGAAGGCAGTCATCACTCTGCGGCAGTTCCTGAGCCCCGAGCGCCTCGGAAACCGCCCCGTCGACCTGGTCGACCTCTCCGTCGCCATCGACGCGGCGGCCACCGCCGTCGCCGGCCTGGCGCCCGTCGATAACCCGATGGGCGCGCCCGGCACCACCCTGTCCGGCCTCATGGTCCTGTGGACCCCCGAAGGCCCCTACTGGCTCTCCTTCAACGTCGGCGACTCGCGCGCCTACGTCGTGGGCCCCGGCGGGATCCGTCAGCTCACCCACGACCACTCCGCCTTGCAGGAAGCCCGCGACCTGGCCGCCACCTCCGGCGCGCCGCAGGTGATTCCCCCGGCCAACGTCGTCACCAAGGCCCTGGGAGCCGGACAATCCGGCAGCGTCAAGGCGGATTACACGATCATGCCCCTCGAAGAGGGCGATCGCGCCGTCATCTGTACAGATGGCGTGCACGGGGTCCTGCAAGACTCCCAGATCCACGCGATCGTCGCCGCTGGCAACGGTCCGCAGGGAACCGCCGATGTCCTCGTGAAAGCCAGCCTCGAAGCCGGCACTCGTGACAACTCAACTGCGGTTGTAGTCTACGCAGGAACCCAATCACGAGTAACATTGACAACGAATGTCATGAATCGAATGATTCAACCAGTACGTCCGGCGTCGATTCAGACAGCGCGCCGGGTTCCTCGTAGAGAAGGCAGTGACTGATGCTTCAGATTGGACGCTTCTTGTGTCGCGGACAGGGCGCGATGCTCGTCACCGGACCCCTCGGTGCCGCGTTGGTGCCGCTCGAATTTGCGGACTCCGCGGCTGATGTCGTGTGGGGACGAGCCGACACGCAGGCGTGGCTCTCCCACGTGCAGGCCGAGCAGGGCGACGTCCTGCTCCTGGACTGCGCCGGCGAACAGCCCTACTTGACAGTCCTCGGTAACATCCAGCTGCGCATGCGCGCCGCAGGACAGATCACCGAGCAGGTGTGGACCGACCCGATCTGGGCCTGGCCCTTCAACCCCGGTGAGTGGCAGACCTTCGAGGCGAGCATCAACGAGGGCGACGAGATCACGTGGATGGTCCCCGCCGCCGACCGCGTCGAGGCCGCCGAGATTCGCATCGGCCGCGCCCTCGACGAGGTCGAGGCCCTGGCTTCCCTGCCCGTCGACACGATGGGCTTCCTCATCAACCCCGACATTCCCGACCACGAGCGCCGCGCCCGCCGCGACGCGCGCGAGGAGCTGCCCGAGCCGACCACCACGCACACGTCGTCGGTCGACCTGGCCGCCGTCGAGGCTCAGTTCCTCGCAGCCACCTCCAACGGTCCCGTCTCGCTGACGCCCACCGCGCGCACCGCCGCGCCTGAGCAGGCCGAGGCCACGGATGCGGGTGAGGACGCCGCTGAGAATGAGGTCGAGCAGACCTCGAGCGAGCTCTACGTCGTCGCCGACGCCGTCGAGCCGCCGGTCAACACCGCCGCGTCGACCGAGCGCCTGGCCGCCTACTCGGAGTCCACCTCGTTCGAGCCCGAACCCGAGCCTGCTCCCGAGCCCGAGGTTGAGCCCGCTCCCGCTCCTGCGCTGGAGCCCGAGCCTGAGGTTGAGCCCGCTCCCGCTCCTGCGCCGGAACCCGAGGTTGAGCCCGCTCCCGCGCCGGAGCCCGCTCCCGAGATGGCACCCGAGCCGCCCGCCGCGCCCGAGGCCATGAGCGCCGCCGGACTGGCCGACCTGGGTGCCGAGACCGACACCGAGGCCACGATCCTGCGCCTCGCGCCCGTCAATGCCGGCCCGGCCGCCCCCGTCGCCTTCCTGATCCACGGCGGCACCGTGCCCGTCGAGGTCTCGCGCGACGTCGTCATCGGCCGCGACCCCGACGCCCGCGCCCTGACCGGCCGCCCCGTGGCGACTGTGCTGCGCGTGCCCAGCCCGGCTACCGAGATCTCGCGTTCGCACTGCGCCGTCATGATGACGACGCCCGGCTCGTGGGCCCTCATGGACCTGGGCAGCGCCAACGGCACCGTCCTGCGCCACGCTGACGGATCCTTCCAGGACGTCACCCCCATGGTGACGATCGCCCTGAACGACGGCGACCTCATCGACGTCGGCGAGGGAACCACCATCGAGTTCCGCGTGCGCTGACGCCACATGGCCCTTGTCTGTGGGGTGGACCTGTTGGTCCACCCCACAGGTGTATGCACTAGGCTGTCTTATGTTGACCGTTTGGAGGTTGGGGGCACCGATGCCCTCGGCGGCTGATTGGGCATGCGAGAGGGAGTGAGTTCATGAAGAATCGCCTGCGGATGATCGTTGTCCTCGTGTGTGTGTTCGTTGTGCTGCCGGTGGTGGGTGGCCTCGTGTATCTGTCGCGCACGAGTGCGCAGGACGCCGCTCGATACTACGCCGAGGCGATCGCCCAGGGGCGCTTCGAGGACGCGATGGCTATGGAAACGGACAAGGCTTCTGGCATCGTGGAGCCCGAGAACGTCGATTTGCGGCGAGGCCAGATCGCCGTTCCCTCCAGTGTGACGAGCGTGTCGCTCGTGGGCGTTGCGCAACAGGATGGAAGCCAGGCCGTCAGAATCGGCTTGAACGTCAATGGATACGTCACGACCCGCACAATTACCCTGCGTCCCGATGCCTCTCGACGTGGCTTGCTGGGCGCATGGAAAGTAACTGAGGGGCTGGCTACCAAGTATCCGCTCAGCATGGAGGGGTACGCCTCTGAGGTGAGCGTCGGAGGTATGACGCTCGGCGCAGTGAGTGAGAAAGGCAGCGACGGCACGGTTATCCCGCTGACGGTGCCAACTGAGGGACTGTGGCACAGGGGCAGCAGCAGCGTCGTCTTCGTTGCGTATCCGGGAGTGTACCCGGTGGAGGTGACCACGGTCGGCGAGGGGACTGAAGTGCTCGTCGATTCCTCGGTGGGGGCGCAGACTATCGCCTTCACACAGGGGTATCTGAACCACAGGCTCGAGGTCCCTCTCGATGAGGAGACGGAAGCGTGGCAGGAGGAACAATTCGAGTCCCTCGCCGTCGCTTGTGTGAAGGGTGAGAAGCCGGAAGGCGTCGTCTGCCCGGGCATGGAGGTATCGGGTGTTGAGTCGGTCTACTTTGGTGGGGCGTCCAGGGAATTTGGGCGCCTTAGGAGCTGGGGCGTCAATGTAGAAACAGCCGACGAACGCGTGCTTCTGAATGTCATCAACGAGGTGTGCTTCGACGATGCGGGTGAGGCCCACACGGTGTTGATCCTCGACGAGAGTAACCGCTATCGGAGGAAAAAGTGACGAGGGGGTACGTGACAATGCTGCGTAAGAGTTGGTCCCCGAAGAATCGCGCGCGGACCATTGTTGTCCTCGTGTGTGTCTTCGTTTTCCTGCCACTGCTTGGCTTGGTGAGTTCCCTGGCGAGGACCAGTGCCGAGGCAGCCGTGCGCTACTACGCGGAGGCGATCGCGCAGGGACGTTTCGAAGATGCGCTGAGCGTTGAGATGGACAGAGGTCGCAACGATAGCCGTGTTACGTGGGGTTCCTTGGTCGATCTGCGGCGGGCCCAGGTGGCCGCGCCCTCTTCCGTATCCGCTGTGCGGATGTATTCGGGCAGGGATGCGTGGGGGCGTCAGCGAGCCGCTATCGACTTTTCCGTCAACGGTTCCACAGTCACCCGTGAAATCTACGTGGAGAATACGGCTTCTCTCAGGCTGCACGTGGGTCCCTGGCGCATCGCAGAGGGAGCCGCTCGTGAGGAGACAGTGCGCACGGAAGGCTATGCCACCGAGGTAACCGTCGGCGGGGTCTCGCTGGGCTCTGTCGGAGGCACCAGGGCTAGCATTTCTATTTCCGTGAGCGACGACCTGTGGCATCCCGATCACCATGACCACGAGGTGTACGCGTACCCGGGCATGTATGTCATCGGCGTGACACAGCTTAGCGAGCACACCGAGTATTCTGTCGACTCCATCGCGGGAGCCTCGGCGATAGAAATGGGAACTCGTGCACGTCATCAGGTCGACATCACCGTGGATGAGGAGACGCACGCATGGCATCAGGAGCGCTTCGCTGCTTTGGCGACCGCGTGTCTTCGGGGGGAGAAACCGGAAGAAGCCGTGTGCCACACGCAACAGTACCCTCGAGCCGACTCGATCAATGTCGGTGAGATCAGCGGTGATCAACGCGAAGGACTGCATGCCCCCTCCATTCAGGTCACGACCGGTAATTATGAAACCACGGTGGGGCTGAAGAGCGAGGTCTGCTTCGATCAGTCGGGTGAGCGCCGTATCGTCTTTAGAAGCTATCGCTAGAACATTCCGGGGTGTGGCTCGCAGAAAGCGAAGGCCCGTTGCAATTGTTTCCGTCGTTTTTGGAGGGTTTCATGAAGAGTCGCGTGCGGATCATCGTTGTCCTCGTGTGTGTGTTCGTTGTGCTGCCGGTGGTGGGTGGCCTCGTGTATCTGTCGCGCACGAGTGCGCAGGACGCCGCTCGCTACTACGCCGAGGCGATCGCCCAGGGGCGCTTCGAGGACGCGATGGGCGTGGAATCCTCGGAATTGTCTTCGAAGGTGGGGGAGGTACCCGATCTGCGTCGAAGCCAGCCGTCGTCTCTTGCGAGCGTGACGGGTGTGGTCGCTATCGGCGATCCTGACGGTGACCGCAAGCAGGACGTGTGGGTTGAGATGAGTATTGACGGGCGCACCTTCCGGCGCATCATCTCTTTGGAGCGTTCCGGTTTTCCGCGGCCTCATGTGGGGCTATGGAAAGTGACTGAGGGGCTCGCTCAATTCGACCGAGTCACCCTGGAGGGCTACGCCTCAGACGTCAGTGTCGGCGGGGTGTCACTTGGTCGCGCGGGGGCGACGAGCAGTGACGGTGTCGCTATTCCTGCGGGCGTATCGGCCGATGGTGTGGAGCCCCAGCCCGTTAATGCGACGACTGTCTATGCGTACCCGGGTGTCTATGAGGTTGCGGTCGATAAGGTGAGTGAGCATACCGATGTGCTCATTAATTCCGAGGTTGGTGCCTCGTCGATTGAGTTGGCCGGGTACGGGTCGGATAAGACGATCAGCGTGATGCCTGACGATGAGACGCGCGCGTGGTTTGAGGGAAGCTTTGACTCGCTCGCGCGGTCATGTTTTGGATCGGAAGCAGCGCAGGGCGCACTGTGTCCCACTTTCGACTTTTCGGGCACCGTGACCGATGAAGTGGAGGAGAAGGTTTGGTGGCAGACAGATGGTTTAGACGGTTTGGAAACGGTTTGGATTAAGACTGACGCTGATGTCGTTTCCGTCGAGCTGGCGGGTGCGCTGTGCTTCGACGAGGCGGGCGATGCTCGTGTCATGTTCAGGGTCGGCAAGGAGTTTCACTACCCTCCGAACTCGTGAGTGGGGCGCGTTGTGGCGCCCGTAGTGTTGTCGTAATGAGAGAAGAGGCTATGCCATGAAGAATCGCGTGCGGATGATCGTCGTCCTCGTGTGTGTGTTCGTTGTGCTGCCGGTGGTGGGTGGCCTCGTGTATTCGTTCAGCGTGAGCGCGGAGGCGGCTGCGCGCTACTACGCCGAGGCGATCGCCCAGGGGCGCTTCGAAGATGCCCTGGCGGTTGAGAGCGCCGACGCCGACGCCGATCCCAATGTTGGGCGTGGCGACGCCGTCGATCTGCGGCGACTCCAGCGCTCGTCGAGTACTCCAGCGATGAGTGTGGGCGCTGTGTGGGTGCACTCCGAGCCAGACAGGGATGGTCGGCAGGGTGTCAATATCGAGTTCTCAATGAACGGCCGCTCCACGACCCGCGTCATCTACATGGAGCGCTCAGGTGTGCCCAAGCCGCACATCGGCTCGTGGAGGGTCGTTTCCAGTGCGGCGCGAACGGTCACTGTGTCCGCGGACGGGTACGCCTCAGACCTGTCGATTGCTGGAGTGTCGCTCGGGGACGTCGGAGCGACCAAGGGGAATCAGCGGATGATTCCTCCCGTAACAGACGACCTGTGGCACTTCGCGGGAGGTGGAGGATTGGTGTACGCGTATCCCGGCGTTTACGACATCAGCGTGAGCCGAATCAGTGAGTATACCGACTATTTCGTCGACTCTGTCCCGGGGGCTACGACGATCGACTTGTTCGATGATTACAAACTTCACCAAATCGACATCGTCTTGAACGAGGAAACAAAGGCCTGGCAACAGGAGCAATTCGTGCCTCTTCTGGAATCGTGCATTCGTGGGGAAAGCCCAGAGCAGGCCCTGTGTTCCGATCTTAGCGTTGCGGACGTTGAGTCAATTGACGTAGGGGAGGTCAGTGACAGCTTGCCGGGGAGCGTGGCTGGCTACTACATCACGGTGACCACACGGGAGCACCGTATCTGGCGGCACGTGCGTGGCGCGGTCTGCTTTGACGAGGCCGGTGAGCGATACATCGTCTTCACGCTCCTTCAAGAGTGGGGCGACGGCCGACAGGTCAGATAGCTGGACCGGCGAGCCTCGCCGGCGACCTGGCTCCTGTGACGAGTGCGGGGTGGACCTTGGGGCCCGCCCCACGTCCGTCTGCCCGCCGCCGGTCGTCTGCCTGCCCCCGGTCGGCCGAACGCCGCGCCCGCCGGCGCCTGCGTGACAGCCTCGCCGATACCCCTGACCAGCCCGCTTGACGCTACTTCCGCGCGAGGAAACGATACCCGACAAGCAACCAAGGCCTCGTCCATGTAAGGACAATCATTATTCTGCGTGTCTTGAAGTGACCTTAGTCCCTTGATACGTGTATCCTTGCCTGTGGTAGTGGCCCGGTGTCGGGCCAATCATCGCAAACACGGAAGTTGAGGACCACGATGGTCAAGTATGTGTACGACTTCTCCGAGGGTGACAAGTCCATGAAGGACCTGCTCGGAGGTAAGGGAGCGAACCTCGCCGAGATGACGAAGCTCGGCCTGCCTGTTCCCCCCGGCTTCACGATCACCACCGAGGCATGCCGCGCATACCTCAAGGAGTCGGCCGTTCCCGAGTCGCTTGCCACCGAGGTCACCCGCGCGCTGCGCGGCGTCGAAGACCAGATGGGCCGCCACCTCGGCGACCCTTCCGACCCGCTCCTCGTCTCCGTGCGAAGCGGCGCGAAGTTCTCCATGCCCGGCATGATGGAAACCGTCCTGAACATCGGCCTCAACGATGAGTCGGTTCTCGGCCTCGCAGCCGTTAGCGGTAACGAGCGCTTCGCGTGGGACTCCTACCGCCGCCTCATCCAGATGTTCGGCAAGACCGTCCTCGACATCGACGGCGACCTCTTCTCCGACGCCCTCGACGAGCTCAAGGCCGAGCGTGGCGTGAAGGGCGACACCGAGCTGACCGCCGAGGACCTCAAGGGCCTCGTCGACACCTTCAAGGGCATCGTCAAGGAACAGACCGGCAACGACTTCCCGCAGGACCCGCGCACCCAGATGGACATGGGCATCGAGGCCGTGTTCCGCTCCTGGAACACCGAGCGCGCCCGCATCTACCGCCGCCGTGAGCGCATCCCCCACGACCTGGGCACCGCCGTCAACATCTGCACGATGGTGTTCGGCAACATGGGCGAAAACTCCGGCACCGGCGTCTGCTTCACCCGCGACCCCTCCTCCGGCCACTCCGGCGTCTACGGCGACTACCTCGAGAACGCGCAGGGCGAGGACGTCGTTGCGGGTATCCGCAACACCCTGCCCCTGTCCGCCCTCAAGGAAATCAACAAGCCCGTCTACGATGAACTGCGCGCCATCATGCGCAAGCTCGAGACGCACTACCGCGATATGTGCGACATCGAGTTCACCGTCGAGCGCGGCAAGCTGTGGATGCTCCAGACCCGCGTCGGCAAGCGCACCGCCGCCGCCGCGTTCCGCATCGCCACCCAGCTCCTGGGCGAAAAGCTCATCACCCGCGACGAGGCCCTGGGTCGCGTCACCGGCGACCAGCTCACCCAGCTGATGTTCCCGCAGTTCGACGCCACGGCCGAGAAGGAACTCATCGCTCGCGGCATGGCCGCCTCCCCGGGTGCCGCCGTCGGCAAGATCGCCTTCGACAACGCGCAGGCCGTCGAAGCCGCCGAAAAGGGCATCAAGACCGTCCTCGTGCGCCGCGAGACCAACCCCGACGACCTGCCTGGCATGGTCGCCGCCGAGGGTGTCCTCACCGCGCGCGGCGGTAAGACCTCGCACGCCGCCGTCGTCGCCCGCGGTATGGGCAAGACCTGCGTGTGTGGCGCCGAGTCTCTCGTGATCGATGCTGCCGCCGGCACCGTTACCATCGGTGACCTCGTCCTGACCGCTGACGACACCATCGCCATCGACGGCCAGACCGGTGAAATCTTCCGCGGCGAGGTCCCCGTGACCGACTCGCCCGTCACCACCTACCTCGCCGAAGGCCTCGAGGCCGGCCTCGCCGCCGCCGGCGAGGATGCGGGCACCCGCGAGCTCGTCGAGGCCGTCGACAAGCTCCTGTCCCACGCCGACAAG